>Ga0182024_10000348_pt1 | contig 118199 bp, 69 predicted proteins | sample P32metaG_FD_120480 | JGI IMG/M metagenome (GOLD analysis project Ga0182024, IMG submission 120480) | Permafrost microbial communities from Stordalen Mire, Sweden - P3-2 metaG (Illumina Assembly) | ecosystem: Environmental > Terrestrial > Soil > Wetlands > Permafrost | place: Sweden: Stordalen... | reverse complement strand
TCAGATCGATTTAAGAACTGTGCAAGGTCATTCTCGAATGTCATTCACCAGTGAAATTTACTCCTCTCACTGGCAACAATAGAGTCTCGCGAACCTTCTGATTCGTCAACTATATTATTGCCCAAATATTAGATGGCGACAGCCCGGTCCTAGGACGCCTAGACTTCTTGGCCTACGATCCCGCTTCCGCCCGTTCAATTGCTTCCCCGTACCACGCCAAGTATCATGAACCCTTCATGACCTTTTTTCGGCTCAGTGTGTTCTCGTCCATCCGCCTTTCCCGCAAACTTGCCGCGCCGATCGTGGCGCTGGCGTTCGCGATCTGCTTCGCGATAACGCCCACCCTCCTGGCTCAGTCTGGTGAAATCCTCCCGCTTAGCCAGGTCCAACCCGGAATGCACGGCTACGCCTACACCATCTTCGCCGGCGACCAAGTCGAAAAGTTCGACCTAGAAGTCATCGGCGTAATGCCTAATTTCCTGGGCCCGCGCCAATCTATAATCCTGATCGAACTCAAGGGCCCCAAAGTCGAACACACCGGTGTGGTAGCAGGCATGAGCGGCAGCCCCGTCTACCTGGAAGGGAAACTAGCCGGTGCCCTCTCTCTGAAGCTAGGAGTCTTCACCAAAGAAGCCATCGCCGGGGTTACGCCGATCGAAGACATCCTCCATCCCGCCGAGCATGACAATGCTCCGGTCTCCTCGCAACAGTTCTCTCTGCCCCAGGAAGCATCTTCCCGCACTGGCCTGCCTTCAGGCTCCTCTCTCGAGCCCATCGCCACCCCACTGGTGTTCTCCGGCTTCCAAACCTCAACGCTCCAGCAATTCGCACCGCAGATCCAAAACTACGGCTTCGTAGCCGCCCAAGGGGGAACTGCCGCCCCACAACCTGACGACAAAAAATTGGCGGCCGGTGACATGGCCGGAATGGTCCTAGTCCAGGGCGACGCCTCCATCAACTCCGCCTGCACGGTAACCGCAGTCCGAGCCGACAAAGTTTACCTGTGCGGCCACCCATTTCTAAGTCTCGGCGACGTGGCCCTTCCCATGGCCCGCAGCCGCGTAGTCACCACGCTCTCCTCCTCGCTAGCCTCCACAAAAATAGTCAATGTAGGCGGCTCCATCGGCACCATCACCGGCGACCACCTAACCGCGGTAACCGGCAAACTGGGCGCCCCGCCTTCCATGATCCCGCTAGACCTCGACATCTCCAGCGCCGCCGGCCAGAAAAAACTCCACTTCGAGCTAGTCAATCATCCCAAGCTAACTCCTCTCCTGGTCGCGCTGACTACCTTTAATGGCCTAACGCAAAATTCCGTCTACGGCGAAGGCACCACCCTCCACCTCTCCGGCGAAATCCGCCTCCAAGGCCACGCCCCGGTGCAAATCGAAAACACCTACGCTCCGGGTGATTCCTTGGGGCAAGACGGCCTACCGATCGCGTTGAGCGTGCAGAGCATCTTCAATCGCTTGTTCACCAACGCCTACGAAATTCCCAACGTCGAACATGTCGCTCTCCGAGTAGAAAGCGTCCCAGGCCGTCAATCCTTCGCCATCGACAGCGCCTGGCTAGAAAAAGGCGAAGCCGCCCCAGGCGAAACGCTCCGCGTCCGGGTCCTGCTGCATCCCTATCGCGGCCCGGCCCACATCGAAGAAACCACCGTTCGCGTCCCCGATCAAGTCGCCCGCGGCTCCATGCTCCGTGTCCTGGTCACCGATGGCGACCTGCTGAATCGCGCCTCCAAAGGTTTCCTGTTTTCCGGTACCAGCGGCCCCGAAGGTCTAGATCAACTCATCACCCTGCTAAATCAAGAACGCCGTAACGATCGCCTATACGTAGGCCTCTTTGTCCCCTCGCCAACCATCATCTGGGACGACAAAGAACTCCCCAACGCCCCGCTATCGCAAATCAACGTAATTGACGGCCGCCCGGCTCCCGGCACCGTCCAGGTCTTGCGTGAATCCTTAGCCAGCGAAGCATCCGTCCAATTGACTGGCCCCGTAACCGGGGTAATCTCCCTGAACCTTCAAATCCGGTGATCCCCTAAATGCCCAGCCTCCGACGCGCCACGCGAACCTTCTATGCCGACCGTCTTGTTTCATGGGATTCATGCGCAGAGCTTGCCATCACGCACCCAAGCGAGGGTCATCCCGAATCCCCGCGGTTTTTCGAGCGGGGTGAGGGATCCAGTTTTTGCCCTTTAACGCAGCATCCTCGGCCCTTCCGCTTCGTATTCCTGGCCTTCCTCCTTTGCGTCTTCACTGCTTCCTTCTCCCCCCTTCACGCCGAACACACCCGCAGCTGGCGGCAATCCACCTACGACGAATTTCTAAAAGGCAATTCCAACGGCGTAACCGTCCGCAGCGACGGCCGCCTCGAACTCTCCCCCAAATTCACGCTACTCGGCGACGCCGACGCCTCCTTCCTTTGGTCCGTACGCGTGGATCCCAAGGGCGTTCTCTACGCCGGCGGCGGCTCCCCTGCAAAGGTCTTCCGCTTCGACGCCGCTGGCAAACCCACTACCGCCTTCGAGTCCACCGACCTATCCGTCCAATCCATCGCCTTCGACGCAAAAGGTCAGCTCTACGTAGCCACCTCGCCCGACGGCAAGGTCTACCGCGTCTCAATCTCCGGCGAAAAATCCGTGTTCTTCGATCCCAAAACAAAATATATCTGGGACCTGGCCTTCGCCCAAGACGGCACCCTCTACGTAGCCACCGGAGACAAGGGCCAAATCTTCGCCGTCAGCCCCGACGGCCACAGCCAGCTCTTCTACAGCAGTGACGAAGCCCACATTCGCGTAATGGCCTTCGACAACAAAAACAACCTACTGGCAGGCACTGAACCCAGCGGCCGCATCCTACGCATCACGCCGCGAGCCAATAAAAATTCGCAAAAAGACCAAGACGCCGCTACCGCCGAAGGCTTCGTCCTCTACGAAACGTCCAAACGCGAAGTTACCGCGCTAGCCGTGGCGCCCGACGGCAACATCTACGCCGCAGCGATCGGCGAAAAACAACGCACCAGTGCCCAACCCACCGCCATCATCACCACGCCGCAAGGAACCACCACCATCATCGGCGGCGGAACCGTGGCCGGCACGCAGCAAAATCAAACCCCCTTCATTCCTTTCCCTCCATTGCTGTCCAGCAGCATCTACAAAATTTCTCCCGACGGCGCCCCCGAAGAACTCTGGACCTCCCGCGACGATCTGGTCTACGCGCTAGCGTTAAATCCCGAAGGCCGGCTCCTGGCAGGCACGGGCAACAGCGGCGCCCTCTTAGCCATCGATGGCCGCGGCGTCTTCGCCCAACTAGCCAAAGCGGGTTCAGCTCAGATCACCGGCATCTCCCGCGGCTCCAACGGTAAAATCTTTCTCTGCACCGCGAACCCCGGAAAAGTTTTCTCCGTGGGCCCCGAATACCAACCGGAAGGCACCTACGAATCCCGCTCCTTCGACGCCCAACTTTTTTCGCAATGGGGACGCCTGGATTGGTGGAGCCCGCCGCCAGCAACACCGTCTAAATCATCCAGCGCGTCATCCGGCAACTCCGCGGAACCGCGTCTGGAATTTTTCGTGCGCTCCGGCAACACCGAAGATCCCGGCAAGGAATGGTCCCGCTGGTTCGGTCCCTACTCCAAATCCGGCTACACCGCAGAAGCGCCTGCCGCCCGCTTCGCCCAATGGAAAGCGGTAATCCACGACGGCCGCCCCGGCGACGGCATCGAATGGGTCAGCTTGGCCTATCTCCCCCGCAACGTAGCCCCGGTAATCGACGGCATCGCCATCCAGGACGCCAACGTCCGCGCCCAAGGCACCAACCCAATCCAGGCCGGACAACCGGCAACCGTAACGTTAAAAACGCCGCCCGCAGCAAATCCCACCGGCGGCGTAATCATCTCCCAAGGTTCATCTCAAAAATTCGAGCAACCACCGCAAGGGTTTCTACAAAAGGGCTACCAATCCGTGCTGTGGAGCGCCCACGACGACAACGACGACGATCTGCGCTTCTCGGTCTACTATCGCGGCGAAAACGAAAAACAGTGGAAGCTGCTGAAAGACAAGCTCGACCAGAAATTTTATTCCTGGGACGCCACAACCCTGCCGGATGGCGCCTACTACCTGAGAATTTCCGCAAGTGACTTGCCGGCGAACCCCCCCGCCATCGCCCTCACGACCACACGCGACAGCGAGCGATTCATAATCGACAACACTCCCCCGGTGACAGAACATCTGGAAGCAACCACCGTAGCCTTTCGCAGTGCCAGTGCGCCCGCATCGCAATCAGCGGCCGTCAAGTTCACCGCCCGCGACGCCACCAGCAGCATCGATCGCGCCCAATACAGCGTAGACGGCGGCGACTGGATTCTAGTAGCCCCGGTCGGCAACATCAGCGACGCTCTCGAAGAACACTACGAATTCACAACCCCCGAAGCCCTAACCCCAGGCGAGCACACCATTGCAGTACGCGCCTACGACCACTTCGAAAACGTAGGCAGCGCAAAGACCACAATCACCGTATTCGCCGCAAAGCCGTAACATGTAGCGGTCGCCGACCTTTGCGGGCGCCCTCTACGCCCGGCCCAAGCTGTCGGTCGGGTCCCTGGTTTCCGGTCCGTCTTTTTCCGCCGATGCCCCACCCTCGGTTCTTAAGGGTGGGGTCTTTCTTTCTCCGGACACCGAAAGCGGCACACGAACCGAACCTCAAACGTAACGACGTGAACTAGCTGACGCCGGGTTCCTGCCCGCTGCTATTGTGGAACTTCTCAATTTCCGCTCCGAATCCGATGCGCCCGTCGCCATAAGGCTGGTTCTTCACATCACCACCCGTGCCGTGCACTTGGTCTCCTCCGCCTTATTTCCGGTAACTTCCGCGGGCATCCGCAAGGTAGCCTCAATCGCCGTCCCAATCTGCAGCGGCGCTGAAAAGGCAAAAAAAAATCCCCCGCGCGAAACGTTAATCGCTTCCGTAAAATGATCGTCTTATCTGCAGTCAAACGAATAGCGCCAAAACGCAACGGCGTGCGAATGTTGTAGCGGGTCAGCTGGTGTCGTTCGGGTGCAGTCACGATAAAGCTGGCCTCCTTCAGGGCAGAAAGTGCTCGCGGGCTCTCGCAATTTGGTGAAGGGGAACCCCCGGCTAACAGAGCCACCGTCGAGGTCAAGCGAGAAATCGTTCATACGAATTGCGGCCGATCTTCAAGACCAGCCAAAATGACACCCCTCACCCAGCTTGTCCGCGAGACCAATAAATAACCCCGTGTCATAATGCAAATTCACTCGCTGGACCTTTAAATGAGAGCATGAACATAAATCGAATCAACCCTCTGGAGATCGCCGGCAGCACCGCTCTGAAAACGACGAACTTGAGGACCGCGGAGAAACACGACGCATGAGTTCGACAACGCCAGCCAAACCCATCCATTTCACCCCGCCAGATTGGACCGCCATTGTCGAGGCCCATGCGCGAATCGCTCCACACATCCACCGCACGCCGGTTCTCACCTCCAAGTCGCTCGACGCCATGATAGGCGCGCAGGTTTTCTTCAAGTGCGAGAACCTGCAAAAAACCGGTTCGTTCAAAATTCGCGGCGCGAGCAACGCGATTTTCTCCCTCAGCAAGCAGGAAATCGCCCACGGCATCGTTACCCAATCCAGCGGCAACCACGGAGCAGCGATCGCCTGTGCCGCAGCCTGGCGCGGCGTCCCGGCATGGGTCGTGATGCCCAACAACGCCCCGGCCGTGAAGCGCCTGGCGATCGAAGGGTATGGTGGGAGCGTCACTCTATGCGAACCCACCATGACATCGCGCAACGAAGCCTCCCATCGCATCCAGTCCGAAACCGGCGCTCTCCTAATCCATCCGTACGACGACGACCGCGTGATCTCCGGCCAAGCCACTGCTGCCAAAGAACTCCTCGAAGAAATCGGCGACCTCGACGCAGTCTTCGCGCCAGTCAGCGGCGGCGGCCTGCTCAGCGGCAGCTGCCTCGGCGCCAAAGGAGTCAACCCGAGAGTGCGCATCTTCGGTTGCGAGCCAGCGCAGGCCGACGACGCCTACCGTTCGCTGCAAACGGGTACGCTGCAAACGCTGGACTCCAGCAATACCATCGCTGACGGCTTACGAGCCTCGCTTTCCCCGCGAACCTTCGCCATCCTGCGCGAACAAGTCTCCGGAATTCTGCGCGTGAGCGAGGACGAGATCGTCTCCGCAATGCGGCTGGTCTGGGAGCGAATGAAGATGATCGTGGAACCCTCCTCTGCCGTAGCTATCGCGCCACTGCTCAAAGCGGACAGCGTAGCGAACCTGCGGTTGTCCGCCCGGCCCGACGGCAAGCGGCTGAAACTCGGTGTTATTTTCTCTGGCGGCAATGTAGACCTGTCGGCATTGCCCTTCTGAGGTTCGGGCCTGCTACGCATCTTTCGGCCGTTTCCGGTCGCTAGGCTTCTAGGTTGACTACAGAACCTTTCTTTACGGTCTGAAGCTCTCGGCTCCAGACCCGATTCAGGCCGGGACGGAACAGTCCGTTTGAGAACCTGCTGAATCTGCCCTCGCGGCTGAAGCCGTCTCATTTGTTAAGTCCTATGGCACGACGTCACGTCGTGCCCCCCGATCGTCACACCGACCCTGAAGCCCCGGCGTCCTAAAGCAAAAACTCGCTGGGTCTGGACTGTCGGCACCGGGCCGGCGGGGATCCAGTGAACATCGGGCCCGCGCCTCCGACCCTGGGGAATCTGCGGATTCTACTAGGGTTACGGAAAGGTGCTTTTGAAATGGAGAAGTGCGGAAGCGGAGGGTCGCGCCGTTCGAACGCTCCATTGATCTAACCCGCGGAACCAGAGCAGGGGGTCCAGAATATGTTAAACAACGTATTGTTCTATTGAAGACAATTTTGCCGCCGAGTCTTATATTTCCTGAATGGACGCTGCCTTTGGTGTTCGGCGGATGGTTCGTTCTCTTGACACGTACCGCTCTGCGACTATAGGGTTGCAGGCTCCAGAACCCTCAAACCCAAATCCTAATTCGCACGGTCGCGTTCGCGACCCGTCTTTGGTCTCATACCGCAGCAGAGGAGAACACTCATGGCCGTCTATGTCCCCCTTCCCGGAAGTAAGAAATCGTTGCTTCCCAATTCGCGTCCGGCCGGGCCGGTCGATCCGTCGGAGGTTGCCAGTCTTACTCTACGGGTGCGCTCCACGGGAGATACGGCGGCCCTCGCCAAGCGAGTCTACGATCAGGCTAGCCAGCCGCTGGCGAACCGAACGTATTTGACGCGGGAGGAATTAGCCGCGCAGCACGGTGCGTCGAAGGATGATCTCGATAAGATTGAGGCGTTCGCGCAGAAGCATGATCTATTCGTGGTGCAACGCAGCGCGGCCGAACGATCGATCGTGCTCAAGGGAAAACTGGGCGATTTGCTGGCGGCGTTTCCCGCGGACGTGCAAATTTACCATCACTCGACTGGAACGTACCGGGGCCGACAGGGCGAGATCTCGATTCCGCAAGAACTGGACAAGATCGTTACTGGAGTCTTCGGGTTCGACACGCGCCCCAAACACCGCAGAGCGCGAGTCCAACATCTGGCACCCAAAGGCGGACCGGGCGGGGACAACGGAGTTGCGGCGACCGAATTTGCCACCCGTTACAACTTCCCAAAGAGTTTCCATGGTGTGACCCTTGATGGCACCGGGCAGACCATCGCCATCATCGAATTGGGCGGCGGATTTCAAACCAGCGATCTGACGGTCTTCTTTCAAGAAATTGGCGTGAAGATGCCGACCGTCAGTTCCGTTTCCGTGGACCATGCGTCGAATGACCCCACAACGCCCGATTCGGCCGACGGCGAGGTGATGTTGGACATTGAGGTGGCTGGCGCTGTCGCGCCGAATGCGAAATTCGCGGTTTATTTCGCGCCGAACAATGGAGATCAGGGATTCATCGACGCCATCAGCGCGGCGGTGCATGACACCGAGCGCAATCCCAGCGTGATTTCGATCAGTTGGGGCGGACCGGAAGTGTCGACCGATCAGCAAGGCATTAACGCCTATCACGAACTATTTACTGCGGCCGGATCGTTGGGGATCACGGTGTGCATCGCTTCTGGGGACCACGGTACGGCCGACGAAGATGCGCAGGACTGGGACAAGAAAATTCACGTCGATCATCCAGCATGCGACGATTTAGTGCTCGGCTGCGGGGGGACGCAGATCGATAGCGGCAATGATGTGGTTTGGAACGATGGAACGCCGTTTGATACCAGTGTGCCGGGAGGGGGCGGGTGGGCCAGCGGTGGCGGCATCAGCGAAGTTTTCGCGGTTCCCTCTTATCAGACCGCCGCGAAGCTGCCCGTATCGATCGACTCTGGAAAGCCGGGCCGCGGCGTGCCGGACATTGCCATGAGCGCCACAAATTATTTCACCCGAGTGGATCGATCGGAAGGTGCTTCTGGCGGAACCAGCGCGGTCGCACCGCTGATGGCGGCGCTGGTGGCGCTGTTAAATCAGGCGAAACAGAAAAATGTGGGCTTCCTGAATCCGTTTCTATATTCCAGTGTTGCGAAGGGCGTGGTTCACGACGTGACTGTGGGAACCAACGCGATCACGAATACGCTTAAGGGTTACAACGCCGGGCCGGGGTGGGATGCTTGCACTGGGCTGGGAACGCCCGATGGTACGGCTATTTTGAACAATCTGTAGGATACGGAGTGTTTTTGGCATGCTGCGGTTGCCAGTATTGGTGCATTTCGTTGTCGAGCGATTTGCATCTGTTTTTTAGTGTCTGGCCCTAGCGGATGCGCACATCCAAGAGCGTCGGTGCTACGTTAACCGACCCGCATTCGCAGAAGCCAAACCAGAAGGCCGATGGGAACCGCTACGACCGCAAAGGCGATGAGCAGGATGAGGATGAGGAAGATCCAATCGCGATCGGTGTTGGAGCCAGGTTGTTCCCGTTCGCGGAGCAACAGCCGGTAGTTACGGCGATTGGCCTTCCAAAAGACGTGGAAGGCGTCGCCGACCACTGGAATCGCGCCAATCGCGGTTTCCAGAAGCACATTGGCGATCATGCGGCTCAACGTGATCCATTTGACCCCGCGGCGCCAGGACGCGAACACGATCAGGAAAGACGCGACGCCGGACATGGCGTCTCCGATTCCGGGCACCCATCCGATCAAGGCGTCGAGGCCAAATCGGATCTGGGTGCCGGGGATGCGCCACATGTCGTCCAACAGGGCCGCTATGTAATCGAGATGTTCATTTGAGGGCTTGAGTTGACGGGGCATGGTGTGGGTCCGGTGAATACTATACAAGGCGGTCGTGCGAGCTGGACGCCTATTACCGGACCGTCTTTTTGCTTTTAATTTTTATTCGGTTCGGAGAGCGCGCATGGGATCGATGGAAGCGGCGCGGAGCGCGGGGATCGCGGAGGCGGCCAGGGCTAGTAAAAAGATTGCGATGGCGGCGAAGGTGAGCACGAATGGGTCGAAGGGGCTTACGTTGAACAGCAATGAATTGACAATGCGGGAGACCGCGGCGGCGCCGAGTAGGCCGATGATGCATCCAGCAATGGCTAGCCGGCCTGCGGAGTTGACGATCAACCGGACTACGCCCGCGCGTTGCGAACCTAGGGCCATGCGAATGGCGATTTCCTGGACGCGTTGAACAACCGAGAAGGCTACCACGCTGTAAATGCCGAGGACGGCTAGCAGAACGGCCATTCCTGCAAAGGCGCTGATGACGGCGGTATTGAAGCGGCGCGGGGCTTCGCTGTCGGAGATAGCTTGGTTCATGGTTTGCACTTGAGCTAACGGCAATTGCGGGTCGAGCGAGCGGACCACCGATCGCATGGCATTTTCCATTTGTTCGGGCGGCATCTGGCTGCGGAGGAAAATGTCGAGACTGTTTCCGATGATGTCTGTGGGCGCAGCGATTGAGCCTAGCGACGCTTCGTACTGGTCGACCGGTTCGTAATATTGCTCGCCCGCTTCGACGTCGGGGCCATTCTGCTTTACGTCGGCTATTTCGCCAACGATGGTGAGCCACGGAGTTTTCATTTCGGGAGTGCCCAGGCGCAGGCGCTTGCCGATGGGATCCTGGCCCGGCCAATAGCGCTGGGCTAGTTTGTGGTTTACGACGACAACCAGCGGGGCGCTGCCGTTGTCGGCATCGGTCAGGAAGCGGCCGCGAAGAAGTGGAATACCCATGGTGCGAAAGTAATCGCCGCGGGTGACCGAAATTGTAGCGACGCTCATGTTCGCATCTTGGGGAAGCTGGTAGCCTTCGGGAATAAAGACGCTGGTTCCACCCGAGCCGGACATGGGTAGAAACGAACCGAGAGCTGCAGACTGCACGCTGGGAAGTTGCTCGAGACGGCGCAGAAGTTCGCGGCCAAATTCGTCTGCTTCGGCCTGCGAAGAATATTGTTTCCTAGGCAAGGCATACGCGGCGAATACGACATTCTCTGACCGGAAACCCGGTGCTACCGTGCGCATTTTCTCGAAGCTGCGGAGGAGTAGGCCGGAGGTAATCAGCAGCACCAACGCAACGGCGATTTCTGCGACCACTAGCGTGGAGCGGAGGCGCGCGTGCCCGCCGCCACTGCCGGAACGTCCGCCTTCCTTAAGGGTGTCGTTCAGGTTGGTGCGCATGGCGGCAAATGCTGGGGCCAGGGCGCAGATCATACCGGTGGCCAATGCGAGTAGCAGCGCGAATCCGATAACCGTCCAGTTGAGCCCTATTTCATCGATGCGCGGCAGGGTTTCGGGTAATTGGTTGATGGAAACGTGCAGAGCGATGGCGGCCAGGGCCACGCCGAGCAGACTGCCGCTCATGCTTAAAAGCATGCTTTCGAGGAAGGCCGCGCGTAGCAGCGCGCTGGCAGAGGCTCCGAGAGCGAGGCGCACGGCAATCTCTCGGCGACGGCGGATGGCTCGGACCAGCAAGAGGCCGGCGAGATTGGCGCAGACGATCAGCAGCACGACGCAGACGGCCACGAAGAGTATGCGAACCAGCGGGCGCGCGTCGGAGACCGTATCTTCGTGCAAGGAAAGCACCATGGCTCGGATGCGGACGCTGGAAATGAACGAGGGGAGATTGCGAGTGATTTCCTGGGCGACTTGGTCGGCGTTGGCTTGCGCTCTTGCGACGGTGATGCCAGGTTTGAGCCGGCCAACCATCTGGAAAGCCCAAGATCCAGCCCCTTGGGTCAGCTCGGCCTGCGTAGGACTCATGGGCACCCAGAGTTCGGAGCGGCTGAGGTGACCAGGCATCAGCGGAAACTCGAAGTTGCGGGGCATGACCCCGATCACCAAGTACGATTTGCGGTCGAGGATTAGCTTGGCGCCCAGTATGTGGGAATCGCCGTGAAAGCGGCTTTTCCATAGTGAGTAACTGAGGACGACGACTTGCTGGCTGTCGTCATCTTCCTGCTGGGTGAAGACACGGCCAAGAAGCGGTTGAACGCCCAAGGCTGCGAATACTCCAGGGGTTAGACGAGCACCGTTGATTGGAGATGGTTGGTCGGTTCCGGAGAATTCATAGGCGCCGGGCTGGTAGCCGCCCAGATTCTCGAAAGTGTTTGTATCCCGGACATAAGTGCGGATCTCTGGCGCAGTGACACCGGCCTCTCCGCCAGGGCCAACTTCAACTCGCTCGAGTGTGTCGGAAAGGGCGACGAGGCGCCCGGAGTCGGGAAAAGGCAATGGCCGCAGCAATACGCCCTCGACGACGGAGAAGGTTGCGGTGGTGGCGCCGATGCCCAAGGCCAGCATCAGCACGGCGCTGATGGAGAATCCCAGCGACTTGCGCAGCTGCCGCAGTGCGTACCCCAACTCTTTAAGGATGGTCTCCATAGTAATCTCCAGGAGACGTCTAACTTACATATCCGGCACGGTATACTCAACTTAATTTCAGATCGATTTACAGCTTCAATCATTTTATTTCTTTGGGTGTGGTTTCTGAGGTATTTTCCCGCTGTCTCAACGAGGTCTAACAAATGAAGCTGCTTACCAAGTTTAATCTTATTTTGCTGGCGGTGTTCGGAATTGGCGGATTGATTATTTCTCAGGTCATCTCCGGCTTTTTGCTTAGCAATGCGCGGCGCGAAGTATTGCAGGAGGCGGAATTGATGATGGCGAGCGCGAAGGCGGTACGGGACTACACGTCTGCTGATCTCAAGCCTTTGTTGGAACAGAACCCGCAACATAAGACTCGGTTTTTGGCCGAGACGGTGCCGGCTTTTGGGGCGATCAGCACCTTCAAGAAATTGCGGGAGGATTATCCTGAGTACACGTACCGGGAGCCAACTTTGAATCCGACCAATCCCGAGCATCGGGCTGCCGATTGGGAGGCCGACGTGATTGGGTATCTGCGTGATCATCCCGAGCAGAAACAACTTACCGGAGAGCGGCAAACCCCGATGGGTCCTGCGATGTATCTGGCGATGCCGCTACGGGCCGACCGGCCTTGCATGGAATGTCATAGCCGTCCGGCGGAGGCGCCGGCGGCGATGCTGGCTACCTACGGATCCACCAATGGGTTTGGGTGGAGGCCGGATTCGATCGTGGCGGCGCAGGTTGTTTCTGTGCCGATGTCGTTACCGGTGCAGAAGGCCAACCAGGCGTTTCATCTGCTGCTTACTTATTTGATTGTCACGTTGGCGGTGACTTTAATCGTGCTGGACGCGGGCGTTTATTTCATTGTGATTCAGCCGCTGAAGCGGGTGTCGGATGCCGCAGATCGCGTGAGTAAAGGTGAGGTGAACACACCGCCTTTGCCGGTGAAGGGTAAAGACGAGATCGCTACGGTGACTGCGTCGTTCAATCGGATGCAGCTTAGTTTGGCGAAGGCGTTCAAGATGCTGGAGTGATTTTACGTCGGGATCTGCGAAATGTTTTCATTCACCCGATAGCATGAAGTCTACGACGATTTCGGTATTCACCGGCACCGAGTCACCGTTCAGCATGTAAGGTTTGTAGCGCCATTGTTTTACGGCTTCGATTGCCGCCGGGATGAGTATGGGATGCCCGCTGATCGGCCTAACATTCTCGACGACACCCTCTTTCGAGATATCGGCGTTCAGAACTACGACGCCTTGAACGTGGCCTTGTCGCGCCAGAAGTGGGTAAACAGGTTTGATTAATTTGACCAGCAGGCGCTTTGAGGTTTCTTCGGAGAGCGTCAACCGTTGGGGAAGCTTCGGTTCGCCGGTACTGTCTGCAGGTGGGGGCGGCACCGCAACTGGTTCGTGTGTGGCCGCTGATGCGACTGGTTTAAGACTCTTGTGAGGCATTTCCGCTGCCGCGGGTCTGTTGGATTTACTGGAAGCAGCTCCTGCATTGGGACTGGCCGGGGCCAGAGGTTGGGCTGCTTCGGACGCGCCAGTTTCTTTCGAGGATGAGTGACGTGCAACCAGGACGAGTGCCAGGATCAAGAGGATGGACGCAGCGATGACGATCCACGTATACCTTCTTCGGCTTGACGATGGTGTCGCTGTCGCGGGTGGAAGTTTCTTAGACTCAACTTTGTCGTTGACCGATCTTGGCGGCGATTCGGAAGTTGCTGACGACGTATTGGCTCGGATGGTGGCTTCTGGAACGGCGGGTACGGTGTTGCGGCGCGGCAGAGCAGAAATTGCGGCTCGCGAGAGCAGAAATTTTTCGCGATCTCCTTGAGAATCAATTTCTTCGGCAACTTTGAGATACAGATCTTCGATTGAGATGCAACTTGGGGCGGCGCGCCTGACTACCACCCCGGCAATTGGTCCAATACGCAGAGCGAGATCCTGGGTGACACGCTGTAGGTCGGCGGGATCGATTGGCGTGAGGCTGACGTCCTGCAACTTCGTTGATGGTTTGAGTCCCTGGGGAGCGGTGCTCGGCTGAGTCGAGGTTGGTTTGGCGCTCGGGACCGGGCCTGTGTCTCCCAGTAAGCGCCGTAGGGATTCGGTGAGTAGCTGAATGTCGGAGCGCCAACGGGCGTGCGTCAACTCGATGCAATTGCGGTAGGCGAGCTCTTTGAGCTCGTCGGGTAGTTGCTCCGCGGACGGCATCTTGACGCCGCGTACTAGCACCGGAATAACGGGGATGTCCCGCCTTAGGGCGGAGGCAGTTTCGATGCGTACGAAATCGGAGGGGTCGTTGAGACGGCGGGCGCCGCGTTCGTCTTTGGCGTCGAGCCATTCCGAGCCGATGACCACCAGGAGGACACCACACTTGGTGACGCCTTCTTCGATGGCTTTGCGGAAATCGCGCCCCGCCTCGATGGCGGCTACATCCATGAACACGGTGTCTTCGCCGAAGTGCTTCGCCAGATCGTCGAACAGACGGCCGGCTTCGCCCTGCGAGTCGCTGCGCCGATAGCTGACAAAGATGCCGCCCAAGTTTTCGATACCTCAATCAAACCGGAATTCACGTTGCTTCTGCGACGCAAAGCTTGCGCCTGGCGACTTTCGTTTATGGCATCTCATCGAGACTTGCTGGTGAGATTGCATCGAGCGAACCATCAGGAGGCCTGCTTGCCTTGCGGGTCCTGTTGTTGAACGGTGGCCCACTTGGCGTGCTCCTGCGAGACCAGCGACTCGACGCGCTCCGCGAGCAGGGCGCGGGGCTTGTCGATGTTGGCGTAAGGTCCGGCATTGGCAAGGTAAATATATTTCTCGTGTTTCAGGGACTCACAGGTCGAGCGGTATCTGATCCAGTTTTCGTGATACTGGTTTAGTTGCAGCAGACCCTCAAAGACGGTGACCAGAACGCCGAGAGCGCCGGTTACGTACACCGTTCCGGGAATGCTGGATGCCGCGAGGAACGGGATGATCGCTGCGCAGGCGATTTCGGAAATTTTCAGGCGCTTGTACCAATGCATGCTGGTAACACTTCGCCGGTCATACCAGCCAATCTGATCTTCGAGGCGATCCATGATGGGGTCGACAGACGAAGTTGCGGTGGATGCGCTCATGAGCGCTTATTGTAAGGCTTACCAATAACTAAGACAAAATATCAATTACCGGTGAGTGTCAGTGAATAACCATTTCAGTGATCAAGCGTAGAAGACCTGGTGGCCGATGTTGGCGCGCAGGGGATGATGTAGGGGATCGTTGACGATGTTGCGGAAGAACCAGCCACTGGTGCTTTCCTTAAGATTCGCGTAGTAAAGAGCGCCATTAGTGGGATCGCTCTCGGTTCCTGCGACGATGGCGTTGATGATGTTGGTAGCAGCCAAATAGGACGTGTATTCCGGACCCGGTACAGTGGGAGCGCTCAGGTTGTATTCGGGATCGGTGGAGATGCTCATCGATGAGAATTGGTTTTTGCCGTAGATCACGTCGTGCAGGGTGCTGGCAAAGCCGGGTGCGCCGACTCTGTTGAAGATGACATGAGCGACGGCGGTCATGGCCATTTCTCCATCGCCTCGGGCTTCCTTCCAGACGCATAAGATAAAGTTGTCGAGGTCGTCTTGATCGAGCGCTTCCATCGCAATCGTTCTCCATCTGATCGTTACGGACTAAGTGATAGACCATGAGCCGCTCACGACGGCCTTAATTATCACAGTTGGAGGGTGATTTCTAGTATCGCGGGTGGCTCTTGCGTAGAGTACGTCGAGCAAGAGCGCGTGCACGGCCGTGCCATGATGACTAGCTTCAAAGCATGCTTACCCGGTCGGGCCTCGGCGAACCATGCAGTAGCCAGGAGTTGCATCGATCGTTGGAACTCGACGCGATTTATTTTAGTGGCTGGCCGTTTGCCGTCAGTTGGGTCAACAGGTTGAGATCGAGCTGTTGCATTGACTTCGGCAACTTGGCGTAGTCGAGGCTTTCGGCTGCGTCTTGACCGGCGGTAACAGAGTATTGAACGAAGTCCTTGATGGCTCGGCGTTCGTCGACGTCAGGGCCATCTTTGGGAACCAAGAGGAAAGTCAAGCCGGACAACGGGTAGGCGTCCTTGGCCGAGGCGGGAGGATCGACAATCGGGGCGCGAGGATCCTTCAAGAGGGCGTCGCCGAATGCTTCAATGGCGGATGTGGTGGTGGCTGAACTAGGAGTTACGAAACTTCCCGCGCGATTTTGAATTTCGGCCACGGAAAGTTTTTCCTCTTTGGCTGAGTTGAGCTCGGCATATCCAATGGTTCCGCGATTCTGCTTCACGAAGTCCAACACGCCTCGGGTGCCTGGAACTCCGATGCCGACGGGCCAGGAGACGGTCAGCCCTTGACCCGATTTTTGGGACCACTCGGAGCTGACTTTGCCGAGGTAACCGCTCAGGATGTTGGTGGTGCCGCTACCGTCAGAGCGATGGACCACGATGATGGCGGCCTTGGGGAGATTGACGCCTGGATTGTCTCGCACGATTGCGGAATCTTGCCAGCTGATGATGTTGCCCAAAAAGATTCCGGCCAGCGTGGAGGGGGTGAAGCGCAGCGCGCTCTTGGCGTCGGGCAGGTTGTAAACGACAGTGACTGCTCCCGCAGTCACCGGAATCTGAACCACCGGGAACATCTTTTGGATCTGGTCGTCGCTGAGTGGGGCGTCACTGGCGGCGAGTTCCAGCATGCTTTTCCGCAGCTCGTTTAGGCCGGCGCCACTGCCTACCGGGCGATAGTTCACCACGGCGCTGGGGTGGATCTGCTGATAGGCGGTAATCCAGTTGCTCATAATCGGGGCGATGAAGGTGCTTCCTGCAGCGCCGATGGCGGTCTTGACGGTTGCGGAGGTGGCGAAATCTTTCTCGGCGACGGTTTCTTCTCCCCGGACGTTACATCCAGCGGTTAGAAACACGCCGAGGGCAGCGGCGACCGTCAGGGCGAAACGCGATGGGTGCGGACCGGTCATGGAAGTCTCCTGTGCACGCCTCGGGTAGGGCAGTGTTGTACGGCGGGGAATGATACATAGATTGGCCGTGGTGAATATTAAGGGCAGGTTACAGCGCGGCTGCAAAATGACGTGCGTGAGCGGTGAGGAGCGGGGTTCTGTGGCACCTCTGGGAGTGGTTTGCTTAGGTGGGCGGAGCAATTGATTTGCGGACCACGCCATGGGGTCGGCGGTTGGCGAGGGTTTGCTTTTTCTGGTTTTTGGCGCCATTTGCGTCTACCCTCTGGAAGAGAGCAGCTACGACCGGTAGGGCGGCGTCACACTTGGCTGCGCTTCAAGATGTAGTCGAGGCCTCCTACTCGGAACCATCGGTATCCGTAGGGTTCTAGCAGGACGCCATGCTTGCCGGACGAGTCGGCTTTATGGTTCTCTTCCGAGAGCAGATTCACGAGGCAGTCGGAATTTTCCACGCCTACTTCGAGCCAGACTTCGCGCGGAATGGCGCTAAGATTGTGCACCACCAGCACGGAATTGTTTCGCCAGTCGTAGCGAATGGCCAGCACTTCGGGCGTGCGGGTCCGCAGAATGACAAAGTCGCCCCAACCGACTTCCGGCGCTTCTTTGCGCATACGGATCATGCGCTCCATCCAGTTCATCAGGGAATTGGGGTCGCGGCGCTGTTGCGCGACGTTGACATGTTCGAAGCCGTAGGCGCCGCCGCTAATCACGGGCAGGAGGGGTTTGTCACTCTTGGTGAAACCCCCGTTTGGTTCGGTCGACCACTGCATGGGGGTGCGCGCGCAATTCCGCTCGGGCAGCTTAAGATTTTCGCCCATGCCGATCTCGTCGCCGTAGCGTAAGACGGGTGTGCCGGGCAGTCCCATCATCATGCTATAGGCGAGTTCGAGGCGGCGGCGATCGCCCTGCAGCATGGGGGCCAGGCGACGGCGAATGCCGCGATTGTAAAGCTGCATGTCTTTGTCGGGACCGAATGCCGCGAATACCGCCTGGCGCTGCTGTTCTGTGAGGCGTCCCAAATCCAACTCGTCGTGATTGCGAAGAAACTGGCCCCACTGCGCCGTGGACTCCGATGTTTTCGTTTCTTTCAGTGCCTTCACCAGGGGACGGCTATCGCCGGTAGCTAGCGCATAGAATAGGTGTTGGTTCGCGGCGAAGTTGAACATCATTTGCAGCCGTTCGCCAGCCTCGCCGAAGTATTCCATGTCCGTCTTCGGCAGCACGTTGGCTTCCGCGAGGATGATGGCGTCGCCCTGGCGCCAGGAGAGAAACTCGCGGAAAGTTCGCAGCATGTCGTATTGTTCGGTCGGAACGTTGACGTTCGCGCCTTTGGTCGCGATGACGAAGGGGACGGCGTCCATCCGAAAACCGGAAACACCCAGTTGAATCCAGAAGCCCATGATCTTCAGAATTTCGGCCTGCACTTCGGGATTGGTAGTGTTCAGGTCCGGCTGGAAATCATAGAAACGGTGGAAGTACCAGGAGCGCGCTTCGCTGTCGTAGTTCCAGGTGGATTTCTGGACGCCCGGGAAAACCACTCCATCGCTGGCGTGTTTGGGTTTCCTTTTCGACCACACGTACCAGTCGCGATGCTTGGATTTGGGGTCCGAGCGGGCGTCCTGAAACCACGGATGCTTGTCGGACGTATGATTGACGACCAGATCGATGATGACGCGGATGCCTCGCTGCCCGCAGCCGTGCGTGAATTCAACGAAGTCGCCCAGAGTGCCGTAGCGGGGGTCGACGCCGTAATAGTCCGCGACATCGTAGCCGTCATCGCGAAACGGAGAAGGCTGAAAGGGCATGAGCCAGATCGCGGTCACGCCGATACCTTGCAGGTAGTCCAGGCGATTCATCAGGCCGCGGAAATCGCCGATGCCATCGCCATTGGCATCCATGAACGTGGAGATGGAGAGGCAATAGATGATCGCGTTTTTATACCAGAGGTCATTGATCATGCAGTGGTCAGCCTCATTTTGGTAGGCACCGGCGTTCCGACGCTCAGGCAGGAGCAGGAATGGAGGCGCTTCGCGTTAAGCGAAGTCTGCCAGCGAAAACTGGTTCGTGAATTGGGGCCGGCGAGTCCGGTAGCCAATGAGTCTACTGTGTAGTCTGGTTGGTGGCGGCTTGTTCCTGGTCGTCTTCGGCCTTCTGCCAGGAGGAGTTAGGGTCATACTCTTTCATCGCTTTAGCGACTGCCGGGGTGTTCTTGCCGAGGTCCTTCTGATAGACCACGCCATCTTCGCCGACAATAAAGGTCATCACGCCTGAGGATCGGTATTCGGCGGGATAGGCCAGCACCGCGAAGCCTTCCGTCATTTTGCCGTTTACGATGTAGCTCTTGGCGCCGCCTGGAGCGCTTTTTCCCTGGCGCTTCAGGATATGGAAATAATAGCCGCGGTAAGGGACGGGAGGACCGCCCTGCCCTTCGGCATAGCCTTCAGCCACGGCCGACGCCACCAGCGGCCCGATCGGGCTCGGCGGTTCGCCCTCAGAGGTTTTCCAATACAGTCCATCGTGCCCTTGCTTACTGAAGATTCGCTGGGCGTATTCGTCGTGCTGCGTGGAGTGATATTCCTTTTCCGCGGCTGCGAGTTGCTCGCACACGCTTATGGCCGACAATTCATTTCGGCCGATTCGGCGGAACAGGATTTCTTTCTTGCCGGCCTCGGTGTCGAAATACCAGGCCTTGCCGCTGTTGACCAGCGGGATCGGTGTAGGCCAATTCTCCGCGCCTATATATAGGGTCGTGGTACCGTCCGGTTCTTTCAGCAGTCGGTGCATCTCTTGATATCGCTGCGCGAAGTTGGCTCGGTTCTGAGCATCTTCAGCGTCGTCTCCCGACGAGACCAACTGCTTCCCTGCGGGTCCGAGGATTTCCATCATCGCTTTTTCGTCGTTGTTCTGCGCCGCCGCGGCTAATGCCTGGCTCGCCTCTTCCGCGGATGAGAATGTTTTTTGACCGGCCTGCTGGGCCGCACAACGGGTTGGGAAGCAACCCGTCAAAAGTATTACGACCGCTGCCAATCCAGGAAGATGGGCCCAAAGAAATCTTGCGAAGTTCAAATTCGTGCGCTGCATTTGGCTCTCTCCATTTTCTAAATTTCGCGTCGTACCCGGGGAGCAACGATGCTTCGGTTAGTGATGCCGGCCGCCACCCCCACCGCCTCCGCCGTGCGGCGCTGCTGCGCCACCACGCGCCCCTCCGCCACCGAGGCTGCTGGCTCCGCGCGACGAGAAGCTGCGCGTCTGTCCGCCATGTTCGTAGCCACTGAAGGCGCCGGAACGTACGCCGGCCTGCCCACGGGGTTGCGCGTATCCGCGAGCTGCGCGGCTGTCACCGTTGAAGGGCCGGTTCTCGCCGCCCGGGCGGTTGGACACGCCGCCGCGTCCGCCGATGTTCCCTCTCTCAGGAGGCCGGTTCCCTCCCGCGAAGCCGCGGCCACCGCGAACGTCGCCCCGCGGACCTCCGCGGTAAAAATTGTTCCGGTTATAGAACGTGTTGCTGTGGGAGTAGTAGCGGTTGTGGTTGTAAATTGGGTAGCGATTGTGCCAGTCGAATCCCCAATGTCCCCAGCCCCATCCGAAGCCGCCAAAGAAACCGATGCCGAAAGGGACCCCGAAGGAAAGATACGGACCGCCATACCAAATTCCAGGATACGGATACCAGCCTGGCCACGGACCAATGGGCCCGCCGTAAACAACCCATGGGTTGTAAGCGGGAACGTAAACAACTTCGGGATTGGCCGGCTCAATGACCACCGTGGAGCCCTGGTTCGATACGGTTTGCTGAGGAGTGCTCTTTAGATTGCCGGATTGTTGGGCGCGCTGGCGCATCACCTGCACGGCGTCCATCACATCCTGTTGCTGATTGTAATAGGCGTCGCCCAGAGAAGAGGTCCACGACAAGTTCTTGTCCATGTTTCCAAGCACCGAGGGAAAGGCGGTGAGCGCCTTAACGCTGGGGTCCCAGGGCTGCTGGTCCGCCGCTTGCCCCAAGGCCTCCCCTTTCAAATCGGGATGTGATTGCACCCATCGATCGGCCTCTACAACTTGCTCGGGAAATGTGGCCGCCGCCAAGATTTGCGCGACCAGCGAATCTGGATACAAAGCGATGGGCGCTACCAGTTGTTGAATCTGTTCCGGAGTCTGGGTGGTGTAAGGCGGCGCCGCTTGCCCCTCTTGAGGCGGTGCCTGCTGCGTAGCCTGCGCTGGCGGATCTTGATAGGAATGGGCCGGCAGGTTCTGGGGCCAAGTCGCGAATAGCAGAGCCGCCGACAGTAGCGAAACCATCGTCGGCGTGCCTGGCCAAGATCTCGACAACTGTTCGGCGCGCCTGAAAATGTTCATCTTCTTGAACCTCCTCCTGCAACTTCATCGCTCGAAGGCCTTCCACGGATAGATGAAGGATCGGGCCAACTGGTCTCTATCTATTCTCCCTCTTTCCCGGACTTTTAGCATGCCGTTTTCTCGAGTGGAACCTTGCAGGCACTTCTCACGTCTAACTAGATCTAGCGAGTACCGAAGTTTGGTTCTCTTGATCCATTGGGTGCCCAATCGCGCCCGCTACAATGATCTGGTGGGTGATGGCATTTGACTCACCGGGCCCCAGAGGCAGTACTATGCGTCACATGCAGAACGTTCCCTGGCAGGTGAAGATCGCTGCCAAGCTCGTGCTGGCGCGGCTGCCTTTTCCTTATCACTTCTGGGAAAGAATTGGCTTGTTCAAGCAGGGTGGGATGGAACGTCCCGAGTATGCCCTGCGGATATTTCGCCGGCACTATGAAGCCGTTTCGTTCCCCAAAAAAACAGATAATTTTGTCGGGCTGGAGTTGGGTCCAGGTGATTCGCTGTGCTCGGCGCTGATTGCCCGCACCTTTGGAGCTGCGCGAACGATCCTGGTCGATGTGGAACCGTGCGCGACGACCAAGGTTGAGGTCTACCGGCGAATGGAAACGTACCTCCGCCAATTGGGCCTTCACCCTCCTTCTCTTGATCACTGCAGCAGCATGAGCGACGTCTCGGAGGCTTGTGGCGCCCAGTACCTCACGGGCGGCATAGCCTCGCTGCGGAAGATACCATCCGCGTCGGTGGATTTCGTGTGGTCTAATGCCGTTTTGTCTTACGTGAGGCGGAGTGAGTTCGTGCCTTTCCTGCAGGAGTTGCGGCGCATTCAGCATCCCGACGGGGTGGGGTCGCACGGTATTCCTATTAAAGACATCGTCGGTGGGAAGCTAAACGATCTGCGGTTTAATCCGGGGGTGTGGGAATCGTCGTTTATGGCCAAGTCTCGCTTTTACACCAATCGCCTCCGCTATCTGGAACTTCTGGACCTGTTTCGAGAAGCCGGCTTCGAACCGGATGTCACGCGCACGCTGCGGTGGAACACTTTGCCTACGCCGCGGCGAAAGATGGCTAAGGAATTTGCTTCGCTTTCCGAGGAGGACCTCAGGGTCTCGGAGTTTGATGTTCTGCTCCACTGAGTCCCTTGACCAGCAACTCCGTACCGTTCGGTTAATTCTGACCAAGTACTTTCGATGCGCGGAATAGGTGTGGCCGAACAGCGCGGGATTACCACGCGCCTTGTTTGCCACCCCACCACCAGATGAGCCCCAGCGTCGCGGTGTTTTGTTCTTTGCTGAGAAGGCCCTGCGTGCTGGTGAGGAAGGACGGTTGATTCGAAAAATCGCGGCGCCATTCGTAACGCATCAGGAATCCCTCGCTCAATTTATAGTCGAAGGTGGCGGTAGTTTCCTTGAGCGCCTGGTTCAGCCCGCTGAACAGCCCGCCGCGGTCGGAAAGATACTCGCCGCGCGCCGCCGCAGCAAAGTGTTTCGAGAATTCATAGCGTGCGTAGCCCGCGGTCCCATCCACATGAGCCGGAGCGGATGATTGCCCCGGCGCCTGATTGCGCCACAGCCGCTGTATGACGTAGTCGCCTTCCAGCGCGAAGCTCCACTTTGGCGTGGCCTGCCAGCTCACGTAGCTGTCGAAAATGTGAAGCAGGCCGTTCGGTGCCGGTGTGATCGCTGTGAAAGTCAATCCCGGTTGCACGGGAATGGGATTGGTCGGAGCGCCGAGTACGCGGTCCGGATGTTCTTGGCCGAGATAATAGTTCGCCACCCAAGTCACGGACTTCTTGGGTTTCGCCGTGAATCCAAAGAGTTCGTCTTTGAAACCGTTGGTGGCTTCCGCCTGATTGGTCCCATTCACGATCCAATAGTTCAGCGTGAAGCGATCGTTGATTGGGTACGCTACCCGGACACCCATGTGATAGAACGGCAGGAAATCGAAAAAGTAGGCACGAGAGTAGTTCATCTGATCTTTCGTGTAGTTGCCTTCGATTCCGAGCGAACTGCTCCATTTTCCGAAGTCGATGGTTAGGCCGCGGCCAACGGGCGCTACGTAGGTTCCATAGGCCTGAAAGATGTTTTGATAGATCGCCGGGCGAGGCTCGTTGGCTGGGTTGCCTTGCAGCGTGTCGGTGGCTTGCCCGTATTGGAGGTCGAGACGGGCACCGAAGCGGCGACCCGCCTCGACGTCCGGTTCATGATCAAAAATCAGGTCCGCCTGGTTCAGGCTGAAGTTGTTGCTCAACACATCGTACGCGCGAAGCAAATTGACGCGACCAACCGGGGCATTGAAGTTGTAGTCGTAGTAGCCGTCGAGGGCGAGATTGATGGTGGTGTCGTGAAGGAAATTAAGCTTGGATGAATCGGCTGGCACGGGGGCCGGCGACGAGCTGTTCGCCTGCGTCACGCTCGTAGTAAGCGCAACGGCCGCGCTGTTCGCCGTGGACGCAACGGTAGCGTTGTTTGGCGTCAGGGCTGCGGCGCTATGGTTCGCAGGGGCCAGCGTGACGGCACGATTTGCACCACCAGATGCGGCGGTGGAGTTCGCGATAAGCAATCGTTGGAGTTCCGCGACTTCCGCTTCCAGGGTCGCAACCCGCCGTTCGAGGTCGGCCGGCGTCTCGGGCGCGTTCGCGCCCGAGGCCATGCTGGCCTTTCCTTGCGCACGTACTGCGTCGCTCCCGACCAGAAGCGCTATGGCGCACAACCAAATCTGGGCAACCCGCAAGCAGACCATTAGACTGCGAGGAGCTCTATGATTCCCTGCTTGAGTTGGCATTGGTTGCATTCCCTTCTTGCGGTAGATCATTAGTTAAGGACAAAATGCAGATCGTCGAATATGCTTGCATTGCCAGAGCAAAGAGAATAGCTGGTTTTAGCAGATTTTCGAGGCACTGAGGCGTAAGGTTCGCTCGCAATGCCCTTCTGTTTCGCTGCGAACCCTTACAACGGCCTTAACCGGAGGAATCGCATGCTCAACCCTATCGCCCATTTTGTAGTTGGAGTTGTCGGCGCTGGCGCCATATTTTCCCTGTCTGTGGCCGCCCACCCAGCTGCCCAAGACATTCCGCAACAACTCCAGCCGCCCGCCAATGAGCAAGTTCTCGTCCAAGTGCATGCCAAGGGCGATCAAATTTACACTTGCAAGGCAGATTCAGCGCAATTTACGTGGACGCTAAAGGCTCCCGACGCGCAGCTCTTTGATAAAGATGGCAAGCCATTTGGCAAACATTTCGCCGGTCCGTCGTGGGAAGCCAATGACGGCAGCCGTGTGACCGGTAAAGCCGTAGGCAACGCGCCCTCGCCTGACGCCAATTCGATTCCGTGGCTGCTGGTTACCGTCGTGAGCCACGACGGGGGCAGCGGGATCCTCTCGCAGGCCACAACCATTCAGCGCCTCAATACCAAGGGCGGCAAAGCACCCGCTTCAGGCTGCGACGCCGCGCGCATCGGCCAGGAAATGCGCGCGCCCTATTCCGCCGACTACGTTTTCTACAAACCAAAATGACGCGGCGGCGATCCAGCGAGCGCCCGACGGAGTGAAATATTAGGAAATTAAAGCCCCGAAGGCCGGGGAGCAAATCGGATTACCCAGGCTCGCACCGGTTATCGACTCCGACTCGGCGCGCGTTCACTACTTTCGAAGCAACACGGCAAAACTCCCACGCGCTGAGGCTAGCGCGTGGGAGTTTTCTATTGCACAGAAACCAGGAGCAAGCCGCATTGGGGTCGGTGGTGGTGGTGGGTTGCGGCCCGCCCCTGGAGTGAGGTGCGTGCTTACTTCGTGGCCATCGCGACTAGAACCTGTTCGGTCTCCCGGGGTCCTTGCGCGATTTCGTTGTCGGGCAGTTTCGGTGCGTTGTAGCGCAGGTCGATGCCAAGCTCGGCGAGATACAAGTCGCTGACCACGCGCATTCCGCCGCGGTGCTCAATGGTTATGCAGCTGGAGGCGTCGCTATTCTTGGTGGCGGTGGCAGAGGTCATCAGAATAGCGAAACCGTTCGGTCCGTGGACCAGGATCTGCGCCGGAAGCGACGTCGACTTCAGCGAAAAGGTGTATTCGCCCGCGGGCAGCAAAGCTTGCGACCACCGAACATCGTGGGTCAATGTGAAACGGCCTTTGTATGCGTCTTGCGCAGCGGCGGGTGCCGGCGCGGCACAGACGGCGATCACTGCGATCGCGACGATGGCGAGGATACGGCTCAAATTCTTTTTCATGGTGGTTCTCCTTTCGAAGCGTTGTGCTTGGATGCACGCCAAGTAGGGAGCAACTGAATGGCCGCGCGGTACGGGCTGCGGCGGCGAGTAAGAGCGAGGGATACCGAAGGATTTGCGGGCAATAGCAGCGAATCGTGCGGTGCAGAACGCTCGATCCCTATCCGTTCGGATAGTTTGCCCTATCTGGCAAGATAGAAGGCTCGAAAAAAAACAGGGTTCAAGACGGAGCGGCCAGAGCTGGCGAAGAAAAAAATCCCATCCGGAAGACTCAGGCTTTGTTGCGTTTTTTTAACGTCAACCGAAGATCGAGGTTGCGAATCAGCCGATGAAGATAATTGGAATGCACGCCAAGCAAACGTGCCGCTTCGGTGATTTTCCCTTCCGACTGATCCATGGCGGTCAGAATCAACTGGCGTTTCAACTGCCGAACCGCTTCGTGATACGTAGACGAGCGCATCGATTGAGCCGGAGTTTCATGCAAAGTCTCCGGCAAGTCCTCAGGAAGTATCATTCCCGATGACCCCAGCACGACTGCACGCTCAATAGCATTCTCCAACTCCCGAATATTCCCCGGCCAATCGTACTGCGACAATAACGTGCGCGCATCCTGAGAAATCCCCAGGATGCGCCGATTACATCTCTCCGCGTACTTAGCCGCAAAATATCCGGCCAACAGCGGAATATCTTCTTTATGTTCGCGAAGCGGCGGCATGGTGACCGAAACCACGTTGAGCCGGTAATACAAGTCTTCGCGAAACGTGCCGTCCTTGGTAGCCTTCTGCAAATTCCTGTTCGTCGCGGCAATCACGCGGATATTCAGCGGCATCGACCGTGTTCCGCCAACCCGCATGAAATCGCGCTCCTGCAACACGCGCAGCAACTTGGCCTGTAGCCCCGGGCTGATCTCCCCAATTTCGTCGAGAAAGATCGTGCCACCGTTAGCCATCTCCAACTGCCCGCGTTTCTGAGCGATGGCCCCAGTGAATGCCCCGCGCTCGTGCCCGAACAGTTCGCTCTCCAGCAAACTTTCGGTAAGCGCCGCGCAATTGATAGCCACAAACGGCTGATCGCGCCGCGCGCTATTGCGATGAATCGCGCGAGCGGCCAGTTCCTTGCCGGTCCCGCTCTCTCCGTAGATCAACACGGTAGAAGCCGTAGCAGCGACCTTCTCAATCAACTGATATATTTCCCTCATGGGCGCACTATCGCCCACCATGTCGTGATCCAGATTCACTTCGGCCCGCAACCGCAGATTTTCGCTGCCAAGCCACTCCACTTGACGTGCGCTCTCGATAGCCATAGCCGCGACGCCCGCAATCGCAGTCACTAGGTGCAGATCGTCTTCCGTGAATCGCACCACCGGATTAGCAGTATCGAGATAAATCAGACCAATCGCCTTATCCAGGTTAAGCAGCGGAACGCAGATCAGTGAATGCACCGGCGGCGTCCGCGGCGTTTCGCTAGCATCGTTGCTGAGAATCGCGATGCGCTCTTGAAACACCTGTTGCGCCAGTTCGCGATCGACATGAACAGGATGCTGCGGCCCAGCCACGCGGTCCCACGCCACCACCGACGAAAACTCCGCAGGGTCCGCTCCCGCCAAAATAGCGCCGCGCTCGGCGGGCACGACATCGAAAATCATCCCCAGCAACTGCCACTGCAGCGACTCCACATTGCGAATGGAACCAATCGCGGTAGTAATTTTCAGCAGCGTTTGCAAATCCCGCGCAGTGCGCTCCCCGGTCGGCAGCGCCGCCAAAGCCTCAGGCTGCAGGTAGCGCGCATCCTCTCGCCGCAGGCGCGTGGTGGCTGCCGCATTGGTAGCACTGTCGCTTAACTCAATCGGATTGGGATGGGCGATGGTTGGCTCTTCCCGCAAGAAAACAAAAACGGAGCCCCCAATGACAATTTGATCGCCATGGCTTAACGCCCGCTCGAGCACCGGAAGTCCATTCACGAATGTGCCGGAAAGACTTCCCATATCCTGAACTTTGCTTTGCTCGGCGTCGAAGCTGATCCGGCAATGTTGCGGCGACACCAGGCTGTCGTCGAGTATCAAATCATTGGACAGCTCCCGCCCAATCGACAAGGCTCCGTCCTTCAAGGGAAAGACCGAGTCGCGTAGCGGACCGCTGATGGCGGCGAGTCTAGGGTTCACAGGTTATGATGGCGCCAAAATCCCAGCCTTTTCCATCGGCAGGTGGGTTGGCCGGATAGTCTAACGCGACTCCGGCTCCCGCGCCACCAAGTCTTGTGAAACCACGCAAATGCCCGGGGTGACCTCCAAGGTCGCGCATTTCGGTTACTTCGCGGCAAACAGCCCGGTCTAGTACTCCATCGTCCGATCCGGCACCACCCCTTCTTCGATGGGCCTGATTTTCCAACTTTTCACTTGCGGGGGCTCGAGACGGTGGTAGGCTTCCCCATTGGGTAGTGGAGGGCAGAAGTGGGCGCAGCAGCTAGATTCTCAGGAATTGAATCCCGGCGAAGCACGCGGATCGATCGCACTGTTCCGCTGGTAGTGGTCGGACAAACCAAACTCGGTCTCTCCTTTCAAGAACGCACTTCGGCAGTAAGTTTGAACCTGCACGGCTGCCGCTATCCGTCCCGGCACGACTATGCGGTCGGCTCCTGGATCGGCCTTCAAGTGTTGGAACCGAACGGCGAGAGCAGCACACCGGTCATGCGCGCTCAGGTGCGCTCCATTCATCCGCCCATGAGCCCACGCGAACTCTACCAGATCGGCGTAGAACTCGAAGCGCCCGCCAATGTTTGGGGCGTGCCGGCGCCGCCGGAAGACTGGCAGAAATTGATCGGAGCAAATCCCTTGCGCGTGCCGGAAGCTACCCCAGGGCAGAGCGCAACCGCGACCGCCCCAGTGGGCGAGCCCGAAACGGCTGACGCGACCGCCGCTACCGCGACAAGAGCCGCGGCCCCTTCGGGACCAGAATATCGCAGCACCGGGCCCGCCGCCTTCCCTGCCCAACCACCTCCTGCCGCCTCCAAACCGGAGCGCGTCGTCATCACCTCCGACCAACTCGTCGCCGCCGTTCACGGCAAATTGCAGGCCGCCGCAGAGAAAGCCGTCCACGCCGCGATCAACGACCACCTGATGGATGCGGTGCGCCAAGCCCTATCCAAGATTGACGATGTCTGCAAAGTCAGCGTGAATCAGATTCAAGAACATTCTGAACAACGCCTGGAAACCATGATGCGCACCGCCCGCGAGGAAGTGCTAAGCCGCATGGAAGTTCGCATGGCGGAAGACCACGCCCGCTGGGAAGGTCAACAAGCGGATTTCCAAAGCCGCACCGGAGAACTTGCCGGACGCCTGGAGCGCATGGCTGCGGATACGCAGCGCAGCCTGACCGAAGCCAAGCAATTGCTGGAAAAGGCCAGCGGCGAAATCGAGCCGAAGATTCGCACCGAACTGGCTCAATCCGTCACCCGCGTCACCGAAGATTTCGAAGCCGCGGCCACCCGCGTCTCCGACCGCCAGCTGGTTCGCCTGATGGAAGACAAGCTGATGGTGACCCGCGAAGCCGCCGCACAGATGGATGCCTACAGCGCCGACAGCCGAGCCAAACTGCAAACTTCCGCCAACACCACGATGGAAGAGTTCAAGCGCCAATCAGAAGTGCAGGTGGATCTGATCATCTCCGACGCCACGCAGCGGGTGATGTCTTCTCTAGCCGCACTGGACGCCGAAAATCGCGCCGCCTGCGAAGCCCGCCGCCGCACCATCGAGAGCGACGTCGCCCGCGCGACAGAACAATCGACCGAGCAATTCCGCACCGGCATGAAAGCTTTTCTTTACTCCTGCCTGGTAGCCGCCGTAGGCGCGGTAGACGAGCACGCCAAAAGCACTCTGGACGGCCTCAAAGATCCCGGCAAAGCGATCCGCGAAATTGGCGTCACCGGTAACGGTGTAGGCAACGGTACTGCCGAAGGCGTCATGGCCTCCGCCAGCGAAGATTCCGGCCAGCAATCCTCGTAAGCCGTCCGAGTGTGTGTCCGGACTGATAAAAACCGGCGGCGTCTTTCGCTTTCAAACCCAGGAATCCATCTAATCCAAGCGCCGCACTTGCGACATTTTCAGCGCGACAGAGTGGTGTGAACGCCAGGCTTGCCCTCTTTCTTACCATTCACACGGTCCGGAACCGAAATATGCGATCAGTAGGGCCGCTCCTAACATCGACAGATTTTTCGCGAACATGGCTTGCTGCGTGTGAGCCGCGGCTGGATCCTGCACTTTCCAAAATGCACGCATCATCAGCGTGACCGGTATGAGGAAAGCGACCAGCATCCACGCACCCCATCGCGCCTGATACCCAAACGCGATGCTCAACCCACCGGCCAGTGCCAATACTCCGGAAATCGGCACTAAGAGGCCGGCGATTGGTGTACCCATCTGCGCCGCTAGGATTCGCGGCGAAATCGGCGCTTCCCCCCGCCGCCGCGAGGACGACGCGATCCATCTTTTCACCATGGAGCGCACCTGCGACGCCATCGCACAGGGTGAATTGCGCAACCTCGGCATCAATCGCTCGGTAATGATCGCCGCACTCGTCAAGAGGATCTGTTGACGTAATCTGGCGTCAAGATTACGGAGCTGAGAATTGCTTTACGTGGCTGTGGCACTTCCGAGCGGGCTGTTCACATGCACTTTAATTCCGCGACGCCCAGGCCAGACCGTCAGGTTGTCTACCGGTAGGAATCTCGCCGCTAATTTCTAGAGTCTTCAAATCAATGACCGCGACCTTGTCTTTTTCGCTGACGGCCACAAACGCCCGCGAACCATCGGCCAAGATCAGGATGCCGGCCGAACCGCCACCCAAATTTAATTGTTTGATTTCTCTGTGCGTCGCAGCATCAAGAATCGCCAGATTGGAGCCTGTTGACGCCCCAGTTGACGCCGAACCTGGGGGCCCTCCTCCCAAACCGGAAATCAAAACGCGTTTGCCGTCAGGCGTGAACTTCAAACGATTGGCGTGGTTTGCGGAAACCGGAAACGTCTGCGAAGCGGTTTTGCTGGCCACGTCGATAACCGTCACCGTTCCATCCTGCGCGTTGGCAGCCCATATTTCTTTCCCGTCGGGCGACACATCAAAACCCTCCGAACCTCGTCCCGCCGGCACACTGGTGACCTCCCAAGTCTTGCGAGGACCACCCGGCCCACCCCCTCCCGGGGCCGAGCCTGGCGGACGACCGCCGGCCGGCACTCCGCCTTGCGGCGGAAACGATGGCATTACCTGCTCGATGATGCTGATGGTGCCCGAATTCACATTCGAGGTAACAATGCGGTCGAGCCCCGGAGACACAAAAATCATATGCGTCCGGTCCTGCCCGGTTCCCAGTATCCAGTCGATGGTTTGGGTAGCAGGATCGTAGCGCCCAAATGCCTTGTTGGTCTCCGCGGTGAAGTACAGTTTGCCGCCGCCCAACGCAAGCCCGTGTGCGGAATGCAAAGCGCCAAGGTTGATAGCAGGCAACGGCTTTTGCGCAACCACATCGACCACCGAAATGGTATTTAAATTACTGTAACTCCCGCCATAGTTCGAGATGTACGCAACTTTTCCGTCCGCAGACGCAACAATTTCGTGAGGATCATCACCGGCCGGCACACGGCCAACAATCTTCAAGCTGCCCGGATCAACGATGGCCATAGAACGATCGCTCTTTTCCAACACCAGCAGCGCAGGGGAAGGAGTTTGCCCCGACACCACTTGCACCGCGAACGGTAGCATCACCAAAACAGCAACCAGGTAAGACCAAGCTCGTCGTGCATTCATCGCCATTGTTTGCCCTTTCGCCCGGGGAACCCTAAGGAAGGAATTTCCCGCGCCACACCACCCCGGTGTCGCTTCTGTCTAAAACCGCGCTTCGGCTCTATTCCTCTGCGCCGCCCGCTGCCACCGATTTTTCTTTCAGCTTCAGCTTCCCCGACGCTTTATTTTCTTCCAAAAATTCGCGCAGCTCTTTGGAGGTATCCAGCAATCGAATCCACTGCTCGTAATACAACGTCACCGGAAAACGCCCCAGTCCGTATACGCTCACACCCCCCTTTTCGCCAACGCGGAAATCCAGTTGGCCGGTCCGCCGCCCTGATCCCTGCTTTTCGAGTTGTGCGAGACGCGCTTTGAGTTCTTCATAGGATGGTTCGGTCATGTGCCCTCCTCGGTCGAGCGTCGGTATTATACTCAAAGCAGCTTTGCCGAAGCGGTTCGACCGTGCCGCTCCCGGATTTCGCACCAGGCAGCCAAGATTATCTCGAAACTTTCAGCCGGGCTCGGGGTTTCCATTTAAATCGCGGGTGCAGGCGCGCATCCTGTTGCGCCTAAGTACCAGCGACACGACCACAGTAGATTTACCATCGTTGGGTATAGTGGACACAATGCCGCAACTTCCTTTCCAGCCCGGGAACTACATTCCGAGCGCGGAGGAAAAGATAACAAGAGCCGGGAGTGCACGTTGATGAGCTCCCGCTCGCAAGCTTGACCCGCGTTTCCCCGGGCGACCGCGTTGTCAAAGTGGTGTCGTGTTCCGCATCAACTCGAAGGGCGGGCAACCATTCCCCCGTAGAATTGATCTTTTAGTCATGGGTTAGCGCGCCGTGTTCGGGCGCGTGGTGCAAGGTCGCAACAACTTTGGTGCATGGGCGGGTTCATGAAGATCAATGGGTGCAAACTGAGTCGAGGCTTGATTCTTGCTACTTCCCTTCTGGCCTTCGCGGTACCTCGGTTAGGCGTGGCCGGGCAAACACCGGAAGCACAGGCGGTCACCACTACGGCCACGACCCCAACCCCAATTCCTGCGCGGGTAACCCAAACCGTTGACCAAGCAAATCGCGTATCACTGCGTGGAAACGTCCATCCTATGGCGCGCCCGGAGTTCGACCGCGGCGCAGTCGCCGACTCACAAATCGCGAACCGCATGGAGATGCTGTTGCAGCGCAGTCCAGATCAGGAAACGGCGCTACGCCAATTGCTCGAGCAGCAGCAGGACAAGAGTTCTCCGAACTATCACAAGTGGCTGACTCCCGATCAATTCGGCAAACAATTCGGCCCGGCCGACACCGATATTCAAGCCGTGACGGACTGGTTGACCTCGCAAGGTTTCACAGGAATCAAGGTCAGCGCCGGCCGCACCTTGATCGAGTTTTCAGGAAATGTGGGCCAGGTACGAAACTCATTTCAAACCGAGATTCATCATTATTTCGTGAACGGCAAGATGCACATGGCCAACGTTTCGGACCCGCAGATTCCAGCCGCGCTGGCCCCGGTTGTCCGTGGCGTGCTTTCTCTCCATGACTTCCGGCCGCGATCGCAAGCCCATCGGATTGGGACCTTCCGCAAGACCAAAGCGACGGGCGAGGTCCAGCCGTTGTTCACGTTTACGGGTTGCGGAACCGGCGGCACGCAACCCTGCTTCGCCGTAGGGCCCGGTGATTTCGCGAAAATTTATAACGCGCCGACCACTCCCGATGGCACCGGGGTGACCATCGCCGTCGTGCAGGACTCCAACCTCAACGTTGCCGACGTGACTCAATTTCGCAGCCTTTTTGGCCTTCCCGCCAACTTCACTACCGGCAATGTTATTTTGAACGGACCCGACCCGGGCATTCAGGGGCCCAACGACCCCAACGGCAATGGCGACGAAGTGGAGGCCGACCTGGACGTTCAATGGGCGGGCGCGGCGGCACCTGGCGCGACGATCGACTTGGTCGTTTCCGAAGATTCCCAAAGCCTCGGCATTGCTGGCATCGATCTTTCAGCGATTTACATCGTCGACAACAATATTGCTCCGATTCTGAGCGAAAGTTTCGGGTCCTGCGAAGCAGGCCTTGGAACCAGCGGCGAACAATTTTACATATCGCTATGGCAGCAAGCTGCCGCGCAAGGCATCACCGCGATTCTCTCGGCGGGTGATAATGGATCGGCTGCCTGCGATCCAGCTGCGGCACCGGCCAATCAGGACGTCGCAACGCAGGGACTTGCCGTCAGCGGCCTGGCATCGACCGACTACAACGTGGCCCTCGGCGGAACCGATTTCAATGACTTCTCAAATCCAACGACCTATTGGAATCCTTCCGGACCGGCGACCACCTCCGCAAAGTCTTACATTCCTGAGACCACCTGGAACGATTCCTGCGCGGCAACCGCTACCACCGCAAGTCTCAGCCCCTGCACGGCAGCCATCATCAATGCCAATAACGACCCCAGCGCACTCAGCTTCGGGACCGATGTGGTGGCCGGCGGTGGAGGAGCAAGCAGCTTTACGACCCTCAACACCAAGCCCTCCTGGCAGTCAGGTACTACCGGCAACCCCAGCGACAGTGTTCGGGACATCCCGGATATTTCCTTGTTCGCCGGAAACGGATTCAACGGCAACTTCGTGATTATTTGCGAAGAAGATGCGAATACGGGCACGGGCAGCAACACCAATTCCTGCGACCTGAATTCGCCGTTCCTGGATTTCCAGGGCGTTGGCGGCACATCCGTCGGAGCCCCGGCCTTTGCGGGCATTATGGCCCGTGTAAACCAGATGACCGGGCAGCGCCAAGGCAACGCGAACTTCGTTCTCTATCAGCTCTATAAAAAAAATACGGCCGGCACCATTTGCCAATCGAACACCGCTGCGGTGACCGCGACGGGCTGCATCTTTTACGATACGGTGACCGGAAACAATTCGGTCGCTTGCCAGGGCGGGACGCCGAACTGCAGCAATACCAGCACCGCAGCCAACCAGTTCGGCGTGCTAGTCGACCCGGCCCACACTTCCAATCCCGCTTGGCTCACCACGCCAGGATATGACTTGGCCACCGGTCTCGGCTCGGTGAACATAGCGAACCTGCTCACCGCGTGGTCCACAGCAACCTTCACCTCGGATACCGTAGCGATCACCAGTCCGTCCTCGGGAACCGTGAACATTACCCACGGACAATCCGTCCCCTTTACGGTTAAAGTCACGCCGACAGCCGCAACGGGAAATATTTCGCTCATTGCCGAGCCCCCCGGCAATCCGCAACTGGGCATCGGCGCGTTCTCGCAAAACGCATCGGGTTCATTGAGCAGCGGCACCACTACGATCAACACAAATTTGCTGCCGGGTGGAGCCGCGTATCCAGTGGTAGCCAGTTATTCAGGCGACGGAACCTATGCGTCCGGAACGTCGGCACCGGTGACCGTTACGGTGACACCCGAAGGTAGCCAGACCGCAGTCAACGTCATTACCTTCAACTCCAGCAACAATCCGGTCACCAATACTGGCTCGATCTCGCTGGCATACGGATCCCCCTACATTCTGGAGATTGCCGTGTCCGATCACAGCGGAAACCAATGTGCCGGTGCCACACCCGTCGCTTGCCCGACAGGCACAATTGCGCTAACCGACAGCGGTGCGCCGCTGAAGGATTTCTCCGGCAGCGGCACGGTGAAGCTGAATAGCCTGGGAATCGCCGAAGACCAGCCGGTTCAGCTGGGCGTTGGCGCGCACAGCTTGGTCGCGGCCTACTCCGGCGATAACAGCTTTACGGCCAGCACCTCGTCGGCCGAGGCGGTGACGATTACCAAAGCCTCGACGACATCCACGGTAGCCAGCAGCGCCAACTCCGGTAAGACGCTAACGCTCACGGCCACAATCGCCACGCAAAGCAGCGGCGCAGCGCCGAGCGGGACGGTGAATTTCATGGACGGTTCGACGACGCTCGGTACCGGCCCGGTGACGGGAACCGCAGGTACTTCGGCAAACGCCAGCGGCACCGCCACGGCGTCGGTCACCTTTACGACCACCGGCACGCAGAGCATCACCGCAGTGTATTCCGGCGACGCCAACTACTCGGCTTCCACTTCGCCGGCCATCACCGTCACCGCCACCAGCGGTGGCACTCAGGCGACCACAACGGTCGTGACCTCCAGTGCGACCACGGTAGCTTCCGGCGGCAGCGTGACGCTGACAGCTAAAGTGACCGGCAGTACCAACGGCGCCGCAGGCCCGACTGGAACGGTACAATTCATGAACGGTACCGCCGCGCTGGGTACCGCAGCAACATGCACGCCCACAGCCGGCACCAGCACGACTCCTGGAACATGCACGGCGACGTTGACAACCGCGCTCTCGCTTCTAACGCCGCCCGGAAATCCGGCAAATCGCTCGCCGCGTTCCCCTTCGGCTCCCCTGGGGATTGTCGCGGGCGTGTTGCTGGCTGCAATCCTATTCGGCTGGTCACGGCTGCGGGTCGCGCCCGCGGCGAGAAGGCTGGGCTACGCTTGTGCGGGCGCGCTGCTGTTGGCATGCCTGGCCGCGGGAATCGCGGGTTGTGGTAGTAGCAGCAGCAACGGTGGAGGCGGTAGCACCCCGCACAACGACTCCATTACCGGAGTCTATAGCGGCGACTCGACGTATGCGGGATCGACCTCCGCCGCGGTCACGATCGCGGTTCAGTAAGCCGAAGCCTAGCAACAATTCCTACCCGGATCAGCCTGCGCCGGTCAGACCAGCGCAGGCTTTTTTCTTTTTCGCCTGCTAGCGTCGCGCTGGACTGTTTCGCGCTCCACTCACCGCAGCCACACGATCTTTGTTTCCGCATTTTCCGGCAGCAAACGGCTTTCCTGCAATTCCTAGAGTATTCAAACCGACCACCCAGGCCCGCGAGGCGAAGGCAACCGGTCCGGCGGTGCACCAGGTTCCGGGTCCGGCGGCGGCAGATGTGGTTCTTCAGGCCCCAGAGGCGGTATTTCCGGCTGCGGCGGTTGAGGAACAGGCTCCTCCGGCTGAGGCGGCGCTGGTTCCGGTTGTTCAGGCACGTCGGGGCCAGGCCCCACACTGAATAAGGTTTCGATGGTTTTACCCTCGCTGTCTCAGCAGATTGTCGTGAATCTTGGTCCGGAAGCAATCGGGTGAACCCTGCATCGCGACCTCAAGTCTCTCCCGGCCGCAGCAAGAATCCGATGGCACTCATCTCAGCAAAAAATCCACACCGGAGTACCAAAGTACCGTTGCCCCACTCGCCCTTCCTTGTAAAATCCACCACCATCGGAACCAACTATGTGCGAAGAACTCAAGACCTTGAAACGCAAGGCCGTCTGTGTACTGCGCCGCGTTAAGTACATTCGCCGATCGAGAGACATTTCCTTCTACGAAGACGCCCAACTCGCCAGCGAGAAACACCAAAGCGTCAATGCCATCGTCAAACATTTGCTGGCCGGCCACGACGGAAAACCCTGCCCCGCAGGCGACCGACCGATCGTAAAACTCGCGAAAGCCGCCCGTTCCAGCGGATAACCGTCGAGTCTTCCGACCACATTGACTTGAGTGAGTCCTCGCCCCTAAGATGACCGGGCCATGACGGACGCTCGACCCCTCACCGGACAAACAATTTCGCACTATCGAATTCAGGAAAGACTCGGCGGCGGTGGAATGGGCGTCGTTTACCGTGCCGAGGACAATCGCCTGGACCGCAGCGTGGCACTAAAATTCCTGCCCGAAGACACTCCCACCGACGCCCTAACCCTCGAACGCTTCCAGCGCGAAGCCCGCGCCGCCTCCGCCTTGAACCATCCCAATATCTGCACCATTCATGACGTCGGCGAATTCGAGCGCCGCCCCTTCATCGTCATGGAACTGCTCGAAGGTCAGACCCTCAAGCACCGCATCGGTGGCAAGCCTGTAGAAATCGACGCCATCCTCGACCTGGGCATCGAAATCGCCGACGCTCTAGGCGCCGCCCACCAGCGCGGCATCGTCCACCGCGACATCAAGCCCGCCAATCTTTTCCTAACCCAGCGCGGCCAGATCAAAATCCTCGACTTCGGCTTGGCAAAAATGGAAGCCCGCCGTGCAACCGCGTATGCCGGCGAGACCTCCGCTCAAGCCACAGTTGCCGGAGACCAGGATTTCGTAACCAGCCCCGGCACGGCTCTAGGCACGATGGCGTACATGTCTCCGGAGCAAGCCCTCGGCAAAGATCTCGATCCCCGCACCGACCTCTTCTCCTTCGGAGCCGTCCTTTACGAAATGGCTACTGGTAAACTGGCTTTTGTCGGCGAAACCTCGGCCACCATTTTCGACGCCATTCTTCATGGAACTCCCAAGCTGGCCGCCAGCCTCAATTCCGCCATCCCCGCCGAACTCGAACGCATCATCAACAAAGCCATCGAGAAAGATCGCGACCTGCGCTACCAAACCGCCTCCGAAATGAAAACCGATCTGAGACGCCTTAAGCGCGATCGCGATTCCTCCGGCCGCATCACCGACACCAAGCGCCAAACACCCGGCACCGAACCAGCCGCCTCGGCGCCCTCAGAAAAATCCGTAGCCGTGCTCTATTTCGAGAATCTCAGCAACAGCAAAGACGACGAATATTTTCGCGACGGCATGACCGAAGATATCATCACCGAGCTGTCCAAGATCAGGGAGCTCCAGGTCTTCCCCAGAGCCGCGGTCCTGGCCTATCGCGACAAACCCGTCACCGGACCTCAAGTAGGCCGCGAGCTAAACGCTGCCTGCGTCCTAAGCGGCAGCCTCCGCCGCGCCGGCAACCGCCTGCGCATCACCGCGCAGCTCATCCGCGCGCAAACCGGCCATTCCATCTGGGCCGAGCGCTACGACCGCGAACTGAAAGACGTGTTCGAAGTTCAGGACGAAATCGCCCGCAGCATCAGCCAGGCCCTGCGCATCAAGCTCTCCCCCCAGGAAGAAAAAGCCATAGCCCGCAAGCAAACCGACAACCCGCAGGCGTATGACTACTACCTCCGCGGCCGCCAATTCTTTAATCAATTTCGCCGCAAAGGCTTTGACCTGGCCCGGCAGATGTTTGCCCGCGCCATTGTGATCGACTCCCAATATGCGCGCGCTTACGCAGGCGTAGCGGACTGCTGCTCGTTCCTCTACATGTACTGGGACAGCGGCGAAGACAACCTCAATGAAGCCGAAGCCGCCTGCCGCAAAGCTTTAGAGTTGGATCCAGAGTTGGCCGAAGCCCATGCCGCCGGCGGTCTCGCGTTCGCGCTCAAACGGGACTTTCCCCGCGCTCGCAAAGAATTCGAAGAGGCCATCCGACTTAACCCGAAGCTCTACGAAGCCTTCTATTTCTACGCCCGTACCGCCTTCCAGAGCGGCGAATTGCACAAGGCTGCGGAACTCTACGAGCAAGCGGCAAAACTCAACCCTGACGACTACCAAGCCGTCAGCCTCCTCGTGGGCGTTTACCACGGCTTGGGCCGGCCGACGGACGCCGCAGCTGCTGAAAAGCGCGCCTTACAATTAGTCCAGAAATATCACGAAGCCCACCCCGAAGACGCGCGCGCTCTCTACCTGGGCGCAGTCACCCTGGCTCGCGTAGGTGAGTCCGAGAAGAGTTATGACTGGGCTACCCGTGCCCTCGCCATCGACCCCGAAGAAACTTCCATTCTTTATAATGTCGCCTGCGTCTTTGCTTTGTTGGGTAAAACCGAAGACGCCTTAGCCTGCCTCGCCAAGGTCACCGAGCACGGTACCTTCTATAAGAACTGGGCGGCCAAGGATTCCGATCTAGATTCCATCCGCTCCGACCCACGATTCCATGCCCTGCTTAGCTAAGCCCGTTTGAGCACCAACAGAATCGCCGACAGCTGTTCGGCGAAACGATCGGTTGCGCTTTTATGTGACTCGCTGCCCTGCCTGCTGTTTTTGTTCATTTTGTTTTTTTCTCTCCCCTCGTACCAACCATCCCCGACAGCCTTGACGAACCACGGTGCACTGCCTCGCCCATTCCCAATTTTCTATGCGCGCTTCAGTCGCTCCCAAAATCCCGGAGAAACCGATTGGGCCTCCCAAGGACCCACGCCGTTCTAGCGCGCGACCAGAAGCGCCGTTTGGTGAGATATACTCTGGCATGTCGTTCGCTCAACGACATGCGCCCCGAGAATGCGGAGTTGTTTCCATGAAAACGCAAGAAATGCCGCGCTATCTGGAAGATTGCTGGAACTCCAGAATCGCCTGGGATCTCGAAATGCGGAACCATGGCGCTACCGCTCGAACCGGCCCGGAGTGTTGGTCGCGCGTCATGCGGAACGCGGCTGCGCGAATTTGCTTTGATGCGCTAAACCGACTGCCTTTGAAAAACAGCTTGCGCTGGATCTTTGTCCATTTCTCGAAGAACTTTTATCGCGGGCAAGAACGCCAATGATGCGTTTGTCGCAGAACAAAGCTCTGGTTGCCGTGGATTTGGGCGCGCAAAGCTGTCGTGTCTCTCTCCTTCGCTTTCATCAAGACAATTCCCACGTGGAGATCGTCCATCGTTTTCGCAATTCCCCCATGGTCACGTCTACCGGTGTCCGCTGGGATATCGAAGCGATTCTGGAAGGCGTTCACGCTGGACTTCGCCTGTGCGCGGGCATTGCAACCGAAGGGATTGCGGCGATTGGCGTCGACGGTTGGGCCGTCGATTATGTCCGCCTGGATGAGGACGGGAAGCAGATTGCGAACCCGTTTTGCTATCGCGACGAACGAACGATTTCAGCGGAAACAGAGATTCATCAGATCCTTTCTCCAGCAAGGCTGTATTCGTTAACGGGAATCCAGTTGCTGCGAATCAATACGCTATATCAACTGTATGCAGATCAGCGTGCTGGAATAGATCCGGCCAAGCGCTGGCTGAATCTGCCCGAATTCGTCACCTACCGCCTCGGCGGGCGGCCCGTGGCGGAATATACCAACGCCACCCATACGCAACTCGTTGATCTGGCGAGCAAGCGCTGGTGCGGAGAAATATTTCAGTTCACCGGGCTCGAGAGAAAGGCTGCTCCGGAGATCGTCCCGACGGGCACGATCGTGGGCACGATTCGCGGAGACCTCAGTGAGCTGACCGCATTTCGACAGACGCGGTTGATTGTGCCGGCATGCCACGACACTGCATCTGCGATCGCGGCCATTCCTGCTTCCGGCGACGATTGGGGATTCATCAGCTCGGGAACGTGGTCTCTGGTGGGAACAGTGCTTAAGACACCTTGCGCAAGCGAAGATGCGCAAAAAATGAATTTCACCAATCTTGGAGGTGTCGGCGGCACCTTCTGCTTTCTTAAGAACGTAAACGGGATGTGGTTGCTGCAGCAGTGTTTGGAGGAATGGGAATCGCAAGGTTCGTTTTGGACGATGCATGAGTTGTTGCAGGCATGCGCGACCTTGGCCGCTCCGGCCGTACGGATTGATGTGGATGATCCGGAACTTCTGGTGCCCGGCAAGGTGCTGGGGAAGATCCGCACCCAATTGCAACGAGCCGGAGTTGCCGGAGCGTCGGCTGATATTCTCGATCCCCGCATGGTAACCAACCTGATCTTACATAGCCTCGCGGCACGGTATGCCGAAGTGCTCGACGCGGTTGCGCGCATCACCGGGAAAAGGTTGAGGCGGTTATTTATCGTCGGGGGCGGCAGCCAGAACGTGCTGCTGAATCGTTTGACGGCGCAACGAACCGGACTGGAAGTCATTGCCGGGGCGGCCGAGTGCACGACGATTGGTAATTTCGCGATACAGATGGCGGCTCTGGCCGGTGGGTGCGACGACGCGATTGGCGTGTCTGCCGCTGCGGTTGCGAAGTGGGCTGAGAAAATCTCGATGCGGTCGCTGGCATTCTCCGCGAATCGGCAGAGTTGATTTCAGCGAGAAACCGGCTCCTAGGCGCAGCGCCGGTTGATCGGCAACCGCTGGCGAACCAATCGGTCAACCTTACGGCGTCTGCGCGTCCTCGAATTCCTTGGAAACCAATACTTGCAAACGTCCAGCAAAACAAGTGACTTAACTGCCCTGCAATCAGCACATACGAAGAACCGGTCACTCCCAGGAGTGCCTGTGCTACTGGGTGGTCGCGGGTTTTGACATTTGAGAGGCTACGTCGTCGGCTTTTTCGTGGAGTTCGCGGACTTTGGCGAATTCGCGTTCGGCGTCGGTGAGTTTGCCGGTTGCCTGGTAGAGGCGGCCCAGGCGGAAATGGGCATCCGGTTGGGTCGGATCGAGCGTAACGGCTTGCTGGAGGGCTGCCAGGGCTTCTGGATAACACTTCTGCTGCATGAGCACGGCGCCCAGGTCGACGTAGGCAATGCGCAGGTCTTTTCTCTGCTGGATGGATTTCTCGAGATACGGAAGGGCCTGGTCGAAGTGGTCTTCTTTCATGGCGATATCGCCCAGGTAGGCCAAGGCTTGGGCGTGATTGGGGTCCACGGCCAGCTGGTGGTGGAATGACGTTTTGGCGTCTTCGAAGTGATTCGATTTCCATTGCAGATAGCCGAGCCCGAAGTTGACGTCGGGTTCTTGCGGATTGGCCTTGGCGGCGGCTTCAAACTCGGCAATGGCTTCCGGGGTTCGGCTCAGTCCGTCCAAGGCTTCGCCCATGAGTATGTGGACGGAAGCGGAATCGGGGTTTTGCTCGACAATCTGGCGGAACTCGGTTTCGGCGCAGGAATAATTTTTCGCGAGCAGACAGCTTTGCGCTAATACCTTGCGGAGTTCGATGTTCGAAGGCTGGCTCTGAACGACCACGGCCAAAAGATTCGCGGCTTCGGCGAATTGCTTCGCGCCGTAGCAACTGAGGCCTAACAGGGTCCGAGCCTGCGCGCTTGCAGGATCGAGGGTTAGCGCGGCGGTCAGTGGGGCTATGGCTGCTTGAAAGTGTCCCTGCTTGAATTCCGCGATACCCCAGTTTAACTGGATGCCGGGCAAGTGAGGATTCATGGAAAAGGCTTTTTTGTAAGCGGAGATTGCTTCGGGATATTCGCCTGCTCTTGAAAGAGCAACGCCCAGGCTGGCGTAGGCGGTGGCGTCTCCGGGGTGTTGCTGCACTGCCAGGCGCGCTTCGTTCTCTGCTTGGACAAGTCTTGCCTGTTGTTCGGCACTCGGCGCACCTGGGGCTTCGGGACTTTGCGCGCGTAGAGGCAAGCACGAGAACAACGTGACGAACAGGATCGCAGGTTTCATGGCTCGATCATCCCAAGGTGTGGACTTGCCGGTTGGCAGCTTCCACCGATTCTGTCGAGTGTTTGAACTACCAGTGTACCTGCTTCGGGCCAGAGGGCGAACGGCCGCAGGTAAATGTCGATTCATCGAGGAAGGGCGGCCGGCGTTCGTTGAAGCCGCACCGAGCTAGCCCGCTCCTTCAAATTGGTGGGAAAGCGACTTGCATTGTGGCCTTCACGCGCCGTGAGGCGTGGCGTTACATTGATTGGGCATGGCGTTGCAGCAGCGATCGAGGTGGCAAAAAAAACAAAACGCGGCGAGTTGTGACCCGCCGCGTCCTCGACTGCTGCTGTTACAAAACCAGCCTTTGGCCGAGGGGACCGGATGCAGCACCCTCGGCCAGAGGGTTAGAAGTAAATCTTCCCGCCCAGTTGGAAGATTCTGGGGTCGAAGGCTGAGGTGATCTGGCCGAAGTTGCTCGAGCCCAGGCTGTTGCTGACTTGGTTGAACTGGGTGTGATTCCAGGTGTTGAACGACTCCACGCGGAGTTCGAAGCGGCTGCCACGGCTCTCGCTGAGGACAAAACTCTTGAACAACGAGAGGTTCCAGTTGTCGCGTCCAGGTCCCCGCAGCGAGTTGTGACTGGCATCGCCGAATGATCCAACGGCTGGGTCGACGAAGGCTGCCGTATTAAACCACTCGGCAACGGTGTGAGGATAGGAGACCGATCCAACCTGGTCCGGGCGATTGTTGGCGTTGGGCAGGCCGTTGTTCCCTTGTCCGCCGGACACCAGGGGATTAATTGGCAGGCCGGAGGAGACGCTGACGATTCCCGATACTTGCCAGCCGCCGATGGTGGATTTCAGGAAGCGGTTATCGCTATGCCGCAAGATGGGCAAGTCGTAGATGAAGTTAGCTACGAAATTGTGAGTCCGATCGTAACCGCCGGGGCCCACGTCGTACAGCCAACCCGCGTACGGATTCGAAACGTTCTGCAAGTCCGCACCGCCGTTGCCGGTGCCGCCGACGGCATCGATCGTGCGCGAAAGCGTGTAGTACGCACGAAGGGTAAGGTCGTGGCCGACTTGAGAGGTTAGGTCAACCTGCAGCGAGTTGTAGTGCGAGTTCGCTTCATTGGTCGACAGGTCGATCGAGTGGAACCCGGGATAGGGAAGGCCGGGCGCCGTGTTGTAGTTCGCACCGCCGATCAGAGCTCCCAAATAGGTTTCATTTGGCAGGTTGATTTCGCGCTCGTCGTTCTGGAAGCGGTTCGTGTTGCCAACATAGGAGACGCCCAAAACCGATCGGGCGCCGAGTTGACGCTGCACACCAACGCTAAACTGATAGCTGGCCGGTTGTTTGTACTCGTTGATCGCCAGACCGGTGATGCTGGCCGGGTTGATGGGCAGAGCTGGTGAGGTGCCGGTCGAGAGTGCCACGTGGGGGTTCACGAATTCCACGGGGGTCGGAGTGTTCAACTGGAAGCTGAACGGGATGTTCGGACCGGCATTGTACATGTCGTTGCCCTGAATGCGCTCGTACATGATGCCGAAGCCGCCGCGCACCACGGTCTTGCCGCTGCCAGTGAGGTCATAGGCGAAGCCCAGACGGGGACCGAAGTTTGCCCAGTGGTTGTTGACCAGGCCCTTCGGGACGCCGTTCTGTTCCGGGATGCCGATGCCGTTCAGGTATAGAGGAACGCCCGCCAGAATTGGGTTCGGGCTGGTGCCCAGGCCGGGGCTGACGCCGGTGCAACCCGGGTCCGCTGCGCTGGCGCAGATCGTGCCGGCAGTGTTAAAGGTGGCCGCGTTGGCCGGGTTGTAGAGCGACGGATAGAAGTTGCCCATCCGGTCGTTCGCTTCATACGTGTGCGGCACACCGTCCCAGCGCAAGCCCAGGTTCAACGTTAGCTTGCGGCTGACGCGCCAGTTGTCCTGGACATATGCGGCCCACGAGACGTTGTTCCACAGGCCATGATCCTGCAACGCCAGCTCCTGATATTGTTTGGAGTCGCCGAGCAAGAAGTCAGCGAAGTCGTTGCCGGTAAAGGTGCCGTCAAAGGTGTAGCCGCCCTGGGTCTGACCAAACAGATCCTGCACCTTCTTGTAGAGAGCCCAACTGCCGCCGAATTTGATCTGATGAGCGCCCTTGGTCAGTGAGATGTCATCGCGGATCTGGTAATCGTCCGCCTTGTTGTGCCACGGCCAGCTCGAAATTTCAAATTTGGTGCCGGTCGAGCCAGTCAGGTCGATGTTTGGGATACGATCGAGGTTGTTGGGGCCGGAGAAGAACCGGGTGGAATCGAAGCCTGCTGGAAGCGCTAGGCTCGAAAGACCCGCGCCCGCAAACGGGACGATATTGATCCGGTTGCCGTTGTAGTTGAAGGCGGTCTCATTGAGCAGGTTGGGGTTAATGGCATACGTGGCGTGAACTACCGCGCTGTAGGAGGGGTTGCCAAAGGTATCGCCGACCGTGGGGATGTTGGCGCCGCTCCATTGGCTGATGCTATAGCCCTGGGTGACTTGCTCGGCAATAAAGTGGCCGAATACCGAGAACTTGCTGGTGAAGTTGTGATCGATACGTACGATCTCTTCCTTCAAGTTGGTCGGCGTGCTGGTTCCCCCAGTGAACTGGTCGTTGGCCCCGGTCGGTGCCGGGAAAATACCGGCGGAGAGCAGAGACGTGGCGTTAGGACTGATCATGCAAGCAGGAATGGTGTTCCCTGGGAAGGGCGCACCTTGAACGATTCCCGCGGGAAGAACGCCACCCGGGCAATTGGCCGCGAGAACGGCGGGCGCTACCTGGGTCGCCGAGGGAACCTTAATCGTGGTGGCACCAAAATCGCCGCCGTAGGTGCCCGGATCGGGAACGGTTTGGCTATTGCTGACGCTGCCCTGGATCAGCCTGCGCCATTCCATGTTGTAGAAAAAGAAGGTTCGCTTGCGATCCCGGTTATAAAGCTTGCCAAAAGTGACCGGGCCTCCAACGTTGAAGCCGAAGACGTTGAGGCGCAACTCAGCTACCTTTTGGGGAGTTGGGTTGAAGAAGTTGCGGGCGTCGAAAGCGTCGTTGCGGTTGAACTCCCATGCGGATGCATGGAGAGTGCTCGAACCGGACTTGAGAACCATGGTCATGGTTCCCGCCGAAGAAAGACCGTAGTCGGCGCTGTAGTTGGAGGTCAGCGCGCGAAACTCGGCGATGGCGTCGGTTGAGGGAGCGATACTCATACCGCCCGCACCGCCGCGATCGTCGTCTTCGCCACCGTCGAGCAAATAGATGTTGTGGTTCTGACGTAGACCGTTAAATTCCACGTTGTTGTCTCCACCGACAGGGGTGTTGACGTAGCCGTTGATCTGGCTGGAGGCGCCAGGCGAGAGCGCAGCTAGCTGATAAATGCTGCGGCCGTTGACGGCGATCTGTGACATCTGCTGGTCGGTGATGACGTTGCTTTGCTCGCCGGAATCGGTCTGCACCCGAACAGCATTGGCTTCTACTGTTACGGTCTCTTGCGCGCCGCCGAGTTGCATCTGGAAATCGATGCGTTGCCGGTCAGCGACTTGAAGAACGATGCCTTTTTGTTCTGCCGTCTTAAAACCAGCGGCTTCGGCCTTCGCGTCGTAGTGACCAATTTGCAACTCGGTAACTGCATACTGCCCTGAGTCACCGGTGGTGATCGAGTGAGTTAAACCCGTTTCAATATTGGTGAGCGTTATTTTGACGTTCGGGACACTGGCGCCGGAAGGATCGGTGACCGTTCCGACGATGGTGGCGTCCTGAGCGCGAACCGTAAAGGAGAGAGCAACCAAAGCACAACAAAGAACAGCTAAATGATGCAACTGAACATGTTTCAGAGCAGAGACCACACTCCGACCACACGAGGAAATAACATAATGCATTCTTGCCTCCTACACCCCACGGCGATTTGGTATCGCCGTTAACGTACACGGAGGGTCCTCCCAATCCGGTACCCTTGTCAAGCATTTTTTTCGATTTAATACAGTGATCCTATTGCTTAAAAGAGCCCTCGAATATCGATTTCCTAACATGCGGAGGGCGCGATTTTGGGGGCAGGAAGTGGGCGTCGCCGGGGACTTAGATGCCCTGTCAAAAGCACGGCGTTCCACTATCCTATTGATTACAGAGCGAATGCAGGAATTGCCGGGCATGCCGCCGCAGGCAAACTCTCGCGGTCAAACTCCGGCGCCATGCCGGCGCAGTACAGGTTAAAGGGTTAACGTGTGGCTTTCAAAAGGGACTCGCTGACCTTGGCATCGGTCATCCTAATTTCTCGAAACAGATGCAGATTCGAAGACATGACCACCCCAGGGCTCAGGTGTATCGCGGGTGGAAAATTGACCTTGTTGGTTAGGTTATCGGCCAGCAGCCTTACGGCAATTTGACCTTGCCGGTGGGGCTGCTGGTAGATCGATGCGGTGATGGTTCCCTTTTGGAAGTAGGACGACATCTCGGCAAACAGGTCGGTGCTGATCAACTTTATTTTTCCTGCCAAGCCGCGTGCGCCCAAGGCGCGGCATACCGGCAGGCAGTTGACGGTGTTTACGTACAGACCGGCAAGGGTTGGAATGCGGCGAAGCAGATCGAAGGTTTTCTGGAAACTTTCGTCCTCGTCTTCGTGACCCTCAATGACCGCGGCAATTTTGCCGCCCAAGCAGTGGCGGGGGAAGGCATCGGAAAAGCCGTCGGTCTTTTTGCGGTGATCTTCGGCGGTGAGCATACCCGCGACAACGGCAACCTTGGAGCCTGGGGGGAGTAGTTTGCCCATGAGCTCGCCAGCCAGGCAGCCATTTAACCAGGGTTCGACGCAAACTACGGTGGAGCGGCGGCTCTCAGGAGCATCGGTCGAGACGCAGACGACCGGTATGCCGTTTTCTTCGGCCTCGTTGATCAGTGGCGTAAGATCTTTCGGGTTTCCTGCGGTTAGGATGATTCCGTCGACGCCAGCCTCGATTAATTCTTTGAACGCTTCGGTGTCATCCTGGCCCAGGGTCTGCACGGGCCGGTTCACAAACTGGATTCCTACTTGGGCCAGGCGTCGTGCCTCTTCCAAGACGCCGCTCCAAAGCTGATCGTAGAAGAAATGGATCTCTCGGGGCATGCAAACGCCGATGCGAGCACTGGCTTTGGTTACCGAGAGCGCACGGGCGGCAAGGTTCGGGGTGTAGCCGATCTGCCGGGCGATCTGAAGAATGCGCTGGCGGGTGGCGTCCTTGATGCCGCCACGGCCGTGGAGGGCGCGGTCCACGGTGCCGATGGAGACGTTGGCCATTTCGGCGATCAGGTGGATTCCGCGGCGTTCTTTGCTCATCTTGATTCGATGCCGATCCGCACAAAATGTAGACGCAACCAGGTGCCTAATTGCTCTAAGGCCGTGTACGTTAACGGTGCTATACTGCGGCGCCTTCTGTCAAATTGTTGTACAGCTTCACGCGGTCCTACACGGTCAACGCCCTGTTGGACGAAAGCGAGGCCGGACCTGTTGCAGCGTAAAGAAGAAAAATTGATTTTAATGAGAATCGATGTTGATAGCCCAGCGAATCATTTTGCTTTGGTGAAATTAGAACGTTAGCGAGGCCTATGCGAAACAGAACGGTGGCGGGATCGTTTTGCGTCATGTTGTGCATGGTGGTGTGCCCTTCGACGTTTGCGCAACAACCGGAGGGCGCGCCGGCGTACCAAGACTCGAAGTTGCCGGTAGAGCAGCGGGTCCAGGACTTGGTATCGCGAATGACGCTGGAGGAAAAAGTTTCGCAACTGGGTCATACGGCTGCTGCCATTCCACGGTTGGGGATACCTGAATATAACTGGTGGAATGAAGGGCTACACGGTGTGGCACGCGCCGGTACGGCGACGGTGTTCCCGCAAGCGATCGGCCTGGCCGCTACGTTTGACGCGCCCTTGATGCACGAGGTGGCCGACGTGATCAGCACGGAGTTTCGGGCCAAGTTTTACCTCACGGCGCATACGGATGGCGGCTCGGACTGGTATCGCGGGCTGACCGTATGGTCGCCGAATATCAATATATTCCGCGATCCGCGCTGGGGGCGCGGGCAAGAGACGTATGGAGAGGACCCCTTCCTGACGGCGCGGATGGGCGTTGCGTTTGTCACCGGTTTGCAAGGCAACGATCCGAAATATTTGAAAACCGTGGCTACCCCCAAACACTTCGCGGTGCACAGCGGCCCGGAGTCGACCCGGCATACCGTCGATGTGCACGTCTCCAGGCATGATCTGGAGGACACCTATTTGCCGGCGTTTCGCGCCACCGTGATCGACGGTAAAGCCGAATCGGTAATGTGTGCGTATAACTCGCTCAATGGACTGCCGGCTTGCGCGAATCCGAATTTGCTGGAAGAGCATTTGCGAAGCGATTGGGGATTTCATGGGTATGTGGTGTCGGATTGCGGGGCGGTCGCGGATATTTTTGGCGGACATCAATTCTCGGCTAATGCGGAGGCGGGTGTTTCGGCGGCGATCAAGGCTGGGATGGATTTGATCTGCGGCGATTACCGCAACGGAATGAGTACCGAACGGACGGCGATGATCGGCGCGGTACGGCATGGTTTGCTAGCTGAGGCGGACGTGGACCGGGCGCTCGGTCGCTTGTTCAGCGCCAGGTTTCGGCTGGGTTTGTTTGATCCGCCGGCGTCGGTGCCCTATTCGGTCGTGAAAGCGGGCGAGAATGATTCAGAAACGCATCGGCAACTTGCATTGCAGGTGGCTCGCGAGGCGATTGTGCTGCTGAAAAACAAGGACAATTTTCTGCCACTGAATCACGCGCCTGCCACCATTGCGGTGATCGGTCCTAACGCTGACGACCTGGACGCGCTGGAGGGGAATTATAACGGTACGCCATCGAAACCGGTGACCATTCTGGGCGGTATTCGCGCACGATTTCCGCAGGCGAAGGTGGTCTACGTTAAGGGCACTGGATTGGTTGGGCCGGTTACTGCCGCGGTTCCTGCGAGCGCACTGTGCGTTGATGCGCGTTGCAGCGACCACGGCTTGAAGGGGGAGTACTTTTCCAACATGAGGTTGGAAGGTTCGCCGGCGCTGACGCGGACAGATAGCACTGTGGATTTTGCTTGGGGCGACACGGGGATGTCGCCGGAATTATGGAAGAATTATTCGGCGCGGTGGACAGGAGTTTTGGTGCCGCCGATTACCGGCGACTATTTGGTCGGATTTACCGGGCAGGACGGGTATCGGGTGTGGCTGGACCATGAGTTGGTTACCGAAGACTGGAACATTCATCACCCGGCTTCGACGCTAACCAAGAAACTGCGCCTTGAGAAGGATCGTCGCTACGCCGTGAAGATCGAATACTTCCAGGATGTTCGTAGCGCGGAAGCGCGTTTTATATGGAGCCTTCCGGACGAGGGCGGCCTCGAAGCGGTTGCGGCGGCGCGCAGTGCCGACCTGGTCGTGGTGGCCATGGGACTTTCCGCGCGAATCGAAGGGGAGGAGATGAAGGTTGACGCGGAAGGATTCGCCGGCGGGGATCGTACGAAAATTGATTTGCCGGGGCCGCAGGAGCAGCTCTTGGAACGTTTGTATGCTACCGGCAAGCCCACCGTGTTGGTGCTGATGAACGGCAGCGCTTTGGCGGTGAATTGGGCGGACCAGAACTTGCCGGCGATTCTGGAGGCTTGGTATCCCGGTGAGGAGGGCGGGACGGCGGTGGCCGAGGCCATCGCGGGAGATTTTAGTCCCGCCGGAAGGCTGCCGGTTACATTTTACAAATCCACCTTGCAACTGCCCGCGTTCGACGATTATTCGATGGCGAAACGGACTTATCGCTATTTCGATGGTGAGCCGCTCTATCCGTTCGGCTACGGATTAAGTTTTACTTCGTTTGATTATAAGAATGTGCGAACCGATCGGGCCCAGGGGGCCGCGAAAGAGAACGTGAAAATCTCTGTTGATGTCGTCAATACCGGCGCCATGGCCGGTGACGAGGTGGTGCAGCTGTACGTTTCGCATCCCGGCGTCGCGGGGGCGCCGCTTCGGGCGTTGAAGGGATTTCAACGTGTGCACCTGGATCGCGGGGAGATGAAGACTGTGACCTTTACTCTGGACGATCGACAGTTGAGTATTGTCGACGCGGACGGGAAGCGCCGGATTGTTGCCGGTTCGGTTCAGGTTTGGGTCGGAGGCGGACAGGCGAGTGCTCGCGCTGGACTGCCCAAAAGTGCTGGTGGGGAAACCCAATTTACAGTGACTGACGAGGCTTCGCTGCCGGATTGAGTGCGATTTAGAAACCGGCTCGCGTCGAATATTTACCGCTGGGCGTGGAGCGCAGCCTGGCGGCGCCCCTACCAGGGCTTCGCGAGCTGGGTCGCCAACCGCGGTCTATTTTTCGACTACCTTTAACTTTGTCGGGGTTAGGTCGACGGAATTTCCGCCTATCATGACGATAAAGCTGCCGGGTTCCACTACGCGGTGCATGTCGCGATTTAGAAAGGATAGTTCGTCGGGACCTAAGACGAATTCCACGGTCTTCATTTCGCCGGGGTTGAGAGTTATGCGCCGAAAGCCGCGCAGTTCCTTCACCGGGCGGGTCACGGAACTAACTTCGTCGCGGATATAGAGCTGGACCACTTCGTCGCCGCGAACCGCGCTGGAGTTGGTGACGTCGACCGAAACGGTGCTGCGACCTTGCGGGCCAATCGAATCGGGAGTGGCCCGAACGTTGGCGTATTGGAACGTTGAATAGCTAAGTCCCCAGCCGAAGGGAAACAGCGGCAGAACCGTGCTGCCGAGATATTCACGCTTCGCTGACGGTTTCTGATAGTAGTAGTCCGGAAGCTGCCCTACCGATCGCGGAATCGTGATCGGCAACTTTCCACCAGGGTTGTAATCGCCGAAAACGACATCGGCCATGGCCGTGCCACCTTCCTGTCCTAGATACCAACCGTCGAGGATAGCGGGCACGTGTTCGGCTATGAAGGGGATGGAATTCGGGCGGCCATGCTGTAGAAAAACGATGGTGGGCTTTCCGGTAGCGAGGATAGCTTTTACCAAATCGTCTTGATTGCCAAGCAAATCGAGACTGTCTCGATCTCCAGGATGATTGACCGCCCACGCTTCGCGGGAGGTTTGCTCGTTTCCGCCGAGCGCCAAGATTACGATGTCGGCCTTCTCCGCCACGGTAACGGCGTCCTGTATTCGCTTGGCATTCAGCGTGGGATCGCCCAGCACGACTTTGTCCGCATCCCAGTCTGGATCTGACTCGGTGATCTTGCATCCCTCCGCGTACAACACTTCGGCGGACGAACCGACTTTGTTCTTGATGCCCTGAAGAAGACTGACGCCGCGTCCGGGCTGGTTGCTGTACCCGCCGAGGTGTAAACCGGCTGCGTTCGGGCCGATGACGGCGATCCGCTTGTACTTATTCCTGGCCAGCGGCAATAACTTGCCTTGGTTCTTCAGCAGCATGATGGCTTCCCGCGCGGCTTTTAGGGCCAGCTGCTGGTGCTCGGGGCTGTTGGTGATTTTCTCGGCATAATCGGCATTCGAATAAGGATTGTCGAAAAGGCCGGCCATGAATTTAGCACGCAGAACGCGAGTCACGGAACGGTCGACCATGGCTTCCGAGACTGTTCCGGCCCTTACCTGTTCGACCAAGCTGCCATATGCCTGATTGAAGGGCAGTTCGACATCCACGCCCGATTCGAGTGCCATCCTACCAGCTTCCTCCTCGGTGGCCACGATGTGGTGAACGGTGCGCAGCTCCGTGGGGCCGAAATAATCGGAGGTAACCAATCCCTGGAATCCCCATTCCTGGCGAAGGATGTCTTGCAACAAGTACTTATTGCTGTGCGAAGGGATGCCATCGATTTCGTTGTAGGAAGGCATCACGTTCGCAACATGAGCTTCCTTGACGGCGGCTTCGAACGGTTTCAGCCAATATTCGCGAAGGGTGCGCTCGGAATAATTCGCAGGCCCAACGTTCGTTCCTCCTTCGGGCTGGCCATGGACGGCAAAATGCTTCGCCGTAGCCATCACGTGCGCCTTGTCGATGCCCGGACCGATTCCCTGGAAGCCGGTGATCGCCGCGACTCCCAGGCGCGATACCAGGTAAGGGTCTTCGCCGTACGTTTCTTCGGTGCGGCCCCAACGCGGGTCGCGCGCCAAATCCAGCACCGGAGCAAGGCACTGCTGTATTCCGCGAGCGCGCGCTTCGGCGGCCGTAGCCGTAAAGACTTCGTGAAGCAGAACCGGATCCCATGTGGAAGCCAACGCGATCGCTTGCGGGTAGGACGTTCCCTTGGGGGCGACGTGTCCATGCAGGCATTCGTCGTGAAAAAGAACCGGAATGCCCAGGCGGGTGTTGTCCTTCAGCCACTTCTGCACGGTGTTGGTGAATTCCACCATGGCGCGAGGGTCACGATGCTCGCTGGGCCTCGACATCTGCCCGAGACCATCCTTAATCAGCACGGCGGCGTGGTCCGGAACAAAGGCGCCCTTTTCATCGACGAAGAGCGCGTGCTGGTCCGGAAAAAATTGCTTGTTTTCCCACGCGCCTTCCAACTGCACGATCTTTTCCTCGAGGGTCATGCGCGACACAAGGTCAGCCACTCGTTGCTCGATAGGCACTTTCGGGTCCTGATAGGGCCAGGTATTCTGGGCCTTGAGCGGGAAAACACCGCAAAGTGTCGCGATAATTGTCGCCACCACTGGCAGGAATACCGACCGGAATCGAGAAAACATCGTCACGCTGACCTCCAGAAGAAATGCTGCTGCTTGCAATCCAAAAAGTGCGTGGTACTATACCACCGTTAACGTACACGGTAAAAGAATTCGCGCATCCCCAGCATCGCCAAGAACATTCAAAGGGTGCTTCTATCGTAGTAGGATCGTATTTTCCTCTGACCTCCAAGGATGGAACCGTGCCTTCGCATGTTCTCGGAATCGATGTGGGTACCGGCGGCACCCGCGCGCTGATTGTGGACGAGACCGGGCGCATCATTGCGTCGGCTACCGAAGAGCATCAGGCTTTCGTCTCGCCCAAAATCGGCTGGGCGGAGCAAGCTCCGGAAGACTGGTGGCGCGCCGCCGGACTCGCCGTTCGCAAGGCGCTATCACAAAAGAACTTGCGGGGCGACCAGATCGCCTGCGTAGGCTTTTCTGGGCAGATGCACGGCGCAGTGATGTTGGACGATGCCAGCAAGGTTGTGCGCCCCGCGCTGCTCTGGTGCGATGTGCGCACGTCCAAACAGTGCGCGGAGCTCACCGAAAAAATCGGCGCCCAACGGCTGATTCAGCTCACCTGTAATCCCGCGCTGCCAAACTTCACGCTGACCAAACTGATGTGGGTGCGCGAAAACGAGCCGGAGAACTGGCAGCGCGTGCGCCACGTCATGCTGCCTAAGGATTATGTTCGATTTCGACTGACCGGAGAGCGCGCGGTCGACGTCGCCGACGCGTCTGGCACCCTGATGCTCGACGTGGCACAGCGCAAGTGGTCCGTTGAAGTACTGAAGGCGGCGGAAATCGATATAGCGCTATTGCCCAACGTATACGAATCTCCCGATACCTGCGGACAAGTCTCTGCAATCGGTGCGCAAGCCACCGGATTGGCGGACGGAACGCCAGTGGTTGCGGGTGCCGGAGACCAAGCTGCCGGGGCGATCGGCATGGGAATCGTCACTCCCGGCGCGGTGAGCGCCACGATTGGAACTTCCGGCGTGGTCTTTGCCGCCACCGATCGCCCTGCGCTCGATCCCCAAGGCCGTTTGCACACTTTCTGCCACGCGGTTCCCGGCCGTTGGCATGTCATGGGCGTAACGCAAGCCGCCGGATTATCGCTGCGTTGGTTCCGTGACCGCTTCGAATGCCCATCCGCGAAACCGGGAGTCGATCCCTATGAAAAACTTACCGCCGAGGCAGCCAGCGCCCCTCCTGGCTCCGACGGACTGCTTTGGGCCCCCTACCTCATGGGCGAACGCACGCCCCATCTCGACGCTGACGCTCGGGGAGCGCTGGTCGGCCTAAGCGCTTCGCACACGCGAGCTCATATCGTGCGCGCCATTCTGGAAGGCGTGGCTTTCAGCTTGAAAGATACCTTCACGATTTTCGACCAGATGAAAGTGCCGGTTAGAATCGTTCGCCTGGGTGGCGGGGGAGCACGGTCGCCGCTGTGGCGCCAGATTCAGGCCGATGTTTACGGACATGCGGTAGAGATCGTCGAGGCAGAAGAGGGCGCGGCGTACGGAGCGGCCCTGCTCGCCGGGGTTGGCGCGAGGATCTGGTCATCGGTGGATGCCGCCTGCGATGCCGTGGTGCGGGTGGTCGATCGGGTGGGCCCGAACCCCGCGAACGCCGAGGTGACGGCAAAAAATTACGCTGCATACCGCCGAATTTATCCAGCCATGAAATCGATCTTCCGTGCGTAAATCCATTTTCCGCCGAAGGAATTCATTGGAGGCCTTTGATGTCGAGCGATAACTCGTACCAGCCGAGGCCGGAAGACAAATTCACCTTTGGCCTCTGGACTGTGGGGAATCGGGGCCGCGATCCATTCGGGGATTTCGTGCGGCCGGTCATTTCTCCGGTCGATATCACGGCCATGCTGGGCGAGGTCGGAGCCTGGGGCGTTAATTTTCACGACAATGATCTGGTGCCGATCGACGCGACTTGTTCGGAACGCGACGTGATCGTGCGGGACTTTCAGAAAGCTTGCAAGGAACATGGCCTGGTGGTCCCCATGGCTACCGTATCGCTGTTCTTTCATCCGGTGTTCCGGGATGGGGCGTTCACCGCCAACGATCCGGAAGTGCGGGCCTACGCGCTGCAAAAGACCATGCGCGCCATGGATCTGGGGGCCGAACTCGGTGCCAAGATTTTTGTTTTGTGGGGTGGCCGCGAAGGCGTGGAGACGGACGCCTGCCGTCGCGCTGACGACGCCATCAAGTATTTGCGCGAAGCCGTCAACTATTTGTGTGAATACAACATCGACCGCCAATACGGATTCAAGTTTGCCCTGGAATCGAAGCCCAACGAACCGCGCGGTGATATCTACATGGCCACCACCGGTCACTATTTGGGATTTATTCCCACGCTCGATCATCCGGAAATGGTCGGCGTCAATCCCGAGGTCGCGCACGAGCAAATGGCGGGCCTGAATTTTCTGCATGGCGTCGCGCAAGCTTGGGAGGCCGGTAAACTTTTTCACATCGACCTCAACGATCAAATGCCCGGACGCTTCGACCAGGATTTACGATTTGGCTCCGTTAATATTAAAGCAGCTTTTTTTCTGGTGAAGTTTCTCGAGGAGGTGGGTTACAAAGGCCCGCGGCACTTTGACGCTCACGCCTATCGCACAGAAGATCATCAAGGCGTGAAAGACTTCGCGCGCGGTTGTATGCGCAACTACCTGATTTTCAAAGAGAAGGCCGCGCGCTGGAATGCCGACCAGGAGATTCAGACGATTCTCAAAGAACTGAGCTCCGATTCCAACCGAGCTCCGAAAGTGGACCGTTACACAAAACAAGGCGCGGCGGCCCTCAGGGATCATTTTTTCGATAAAGACGCCATCATGCAAAAACGCTTGCCCTACGAACGTTTGGATCAACTCACGATCGACGTTCTCACCGGGGTCCGATAGGCCGAAATTCCCGTGGCACCGTCACCACGCGGGAGCATCGAATCTGGTGTTCTCGATTCGGGCGGTCCGGGAATTAGCTCGACCCATACCCAAGTCTCGGTGCAATATCATCGTTCCTTACTGGCGGTGTGCCGGATCCTGTTCGCCAGCGCATGCACATAAGTGCTCATGCGAAAAGAAAAGTCAACGGAGCGCCCCTGATGGGTTTCATCCACGATGACTTCCTGCTGCATTCCAAAACCGCCCGGAACCTGTATCACACCTATGCGGCGCAGGAACCGATTCTCGATTACCACTCCCATCTCTCGTCCTCCGACATCGCTACCGACCGCCGCTTCCGCAATTTGTTCGAGCCTTGGCTTGAGGGTGACCATTATAAGTGGCGGGCAATGCGCGCGAATGGAATATCCGAGTCGTGCGTGACCGGCGATGCGTCGCCTTACGACAAATTTCTCGCCTGGGCCCGAACCGTTCCCTTTACCCTGCGTAACCCGCTTTATCACTGGACGCACTTGGAGCTGAAACGCTATTTCGGCATCGATGAGCTTCTGGACGGGACCACGGCCCAGTCGGTTTGGGACCGTGCCAACGAACAACTCCAAAATGGCGATCTTACGGCGCAGGGGATTCTTAAAAAATTCCACGTTCGTGTGGTGTGCACTACAGATGATCCCTGCGACCCGCTGGACGCTCAGCAAGCGATCACTCAGGCGGCGCCGGGCTTTCGACTGTATCCAACCTTTCGCCCGGACCAGGCCCTCCTGGTGGACCAACCGGGCGTGTTTAACGCCTGGGTCGGGGACCTGGAGCGCGCCAGCAATGTTTCGATTTCGTCCCTGCGAGATTTTCGGGACGCACTGAAGCGCCGGCATGATTTTTTTCACGCCCACGGTGGCAGGCTGTCGGATCATGGACTGGCATATTGCCACGCGACTCCCTGCACCGAAACGCAAGCAGGCGCCATTTTTGCCAAGGCCCGCGCGAACCAGGAGGTAACGCCCGCCGAACACGAGCAGTTTGCGTCTTTCTTGATGCTTTTTTTCGGCCGGCTGGACGCGGAAAAAGGCTGGACAAAGCAGCTGCACCTGGGAGCTTTGCGAAACGTCAATACCCGCGCCACTCGGCAGCTTGGTCCAAATACCGGCTACGACGTAGTCGGTGACTGGCACCAGGCCGAAGCCCTTTGCAAGTATCTCGATCTTCTGGAGCAGGAAAACGCGCTGCCGAAAATGATCCTCTACAACGTAAATCCCGTGGACAATTACGTCTTTTCCACGACGATCGGTAGCTTTCAAGATGGCGTGACGGCCGGGAAAATTCAGTTTGGCAGCGGATGGTGGTTCCTTGATCAAAAAGAAGGCATCGAATGGCAGCTCAACGCGCTGTCCAACAATGGCTTATTCTCGCGATTTATTGGCATGCTTACCGATTCGCGATCTTTCATGTCCTTCCCGCGTCACGAATACTTTCGGCGCGTTCTATGCAATCTCCTGGGGCAAGAAGTGGAAAAGGGCGAACTGCCTGGTGAGGAAAAACTTCTCGGCGGCGTGGTTCGAAATATTTGCTTCCAAAACGCCCGCGATTATCTGGGCCTCGAACTGCCTGCAACTTCGTGAGACGCAGCTCTTCCTGGCTGCGGGCTTAGGCCCAGAGCAGAAGTCGAGAACCCACCTGGAATAGCAAGCCGTTACCCACTAGGGCAGCTCGTGAAGGGCGGCGCGCTCATCACCAGCTGTGCACGGTTCCGTCCAGCTTTCGGTTAACGGGCAAATACGCTCGCTGATATGGATATTGCCCTGCAAGCATTTCGTCGATGTCCACACCGAGGCCTGGCGCCTCGCCAGGATGCATGAATCCATCTTTGAACGAATAAGAGTGCGGGAACACCCTGTCGGTCTCCGGGGAGTGCCGCATGTATTCCTGAATCCCAAAATTGTGCACGCTCAGGTCAAAGTGTAGCGCAGCAGCCATGCACACCGGGCTCATATCCGTCGCCCCGTGCGACCCGGTTCGGACCTGATACATCTCCGCCAAGCTGGCGATTTTCCTCATCTGCGTGATGCCCCCCGCATGAACCACCGCAGTGCGAATGTAGTCGATCAATTGCTCCTGAATGAGCTGTTGGCAATCGTAAATGCTATTGAACACTTCGCCGACGGCCAGCGGCGTCGTCGTGTGTTGTCGGATCAGACGGAAGCTTTCCTGTAATTCCGCTGGAGTTGGATCTTCCAGCCAAAACAGGTGATACGGTTCAAGCTCTTTGCCTAATCGGGCGGCCTCGATCGGCGTCAGCCGATGATGCGCATCGTGCAGCAGGTGCACATCCGGCCCGAACTCCTTGCGCAACCGCGAGAAAAGCTGTGGGGTGAAATTTAAATATTGTTCCGAAGACCACCGACTCTCCGGCGGAGCATTTTTCTCCGCCGGCTCGTAGTAAAGTGAACCGCGCCCCACCCCATAGGTGGCCAATAGCCCGGGGATTCCAGACTGCGCACGAATCGCCTTGTAACCGGCGTCCTTATACTTCGCCACGGCCAATACGGTGTCCTCGATGTCCGAGCCACTGGCGTGCCCATAAACCAGCACACCTTCCCTGGAAGCTCCGCCAAGCAATTGATACGCCGGCGTATTCATGCTCTTGGCCTTGATATCCCACAACGCGATGTCAACCGCCGAAATAGCCGCCATAGTTACCGGTCCACGCCGCCAGTAAGCGCCCTTATACAAGTACTGCCAGGTGTCTTCGATGCGTCGCGCGTCCCGGCCGATCAACAGCGGCACCACATGGTCGGCGAGGTAGGAAACCACAGCAAGTTCGCGCCCGTTCAAGGTCGCGTCACCCAGACCATAAATCCCATCTTCCGTGATGATCTTCAGCGTGACGAAATTTCGTCCCGGGCAGCAAACAATCACCTTAGCGTCCACAATTTTCATCGTTGTAGTCCTTTTTGTAGTGGCCGATCTTCAGATCGGTCAAACCGAGTCGTCCGACCGACAAAGACGGTTTACCAAAATCGCGGCCACCGGCTCTCACCGAAGCTCGCCCAAAGGTTCACGGGCAAGAGTGCCACAATCCCACCACGCTAAGAATAAATTTCATCGGCCCATCCGAATCTGCAAATGCTTTCGATGCAAGTCGTGCTAGATTTTGGCGTCCAAGGAGCGCCACGGACTTGACGGCGTTAAGAACCAATCCATGAAGCTGCGCTTACTTGCCGCGATCCTCGGTCTTTCTTTTTTCGTAGGCGCGAATGCCCCTCCCGCTCACGCCGAAACCGGATACGGAGCCTGGCTGCGTTATGCCCCGCTCGAAAAAAACCTCGCCCGCAAATACGACTCTCTCCCCACCCATTTTGCGGGCGCGGGTAACTCTGTTGTGGTGCAATCCGCACTGCTGGAATTGGTCCGTGGAATTCAAGGAATGTTGGGCACAACTCTGGTTCAAGCTCCAAGGCATGCCAGCGGACGGGCAATTGTCTTGGGCACAATCAAAGATCTTCATGACCGCGGCGTCAATCTCAATCCGAGCAGCGACATGGCCGAAGACGGGTTCTGGCTTAAATCCACCAAGCTTCACGGCTCCGATTGCCTGGTCATCGCCGGCGGTAACGACCGCGGCGTCCTTTATGGGGTCTTCGGGTTGCTCAGTAAAATCGCTCGCGGCGAAGACCTCGCGTCCCTGGACGAAATCCAGCAGCCTTACGCGCCAATCCGCTGGGCCAATCAATGGGACAACCTCGACGGCAGCATCGAACGCGGCTACGCCGGCCGTTCCATTTTTTTCGACAATGGCAGCGTTCGCGCGGACCTGACTCGCGTGCGGGACTACGCGCGGTTGCTGGCTTCAGTTGGTATCAACGGATGTGCCATCAACAATGTGAATGCCAACCCTCATGCCCTCCAGCCCGATTTTCTGCCGCAACTTGTGCGCATCGCCGATCTCTTTCGCCCTTGGGGCATTCGCCTATCGATTGCCGTCGATCTGAGTAGCCCCAAACTCATCGGCGGTCTCGACACATTTGACCCTCTCGATCCACGGGCCGCCGAATGGTGGCGCAAAAAAACCGACGAAATCTACGCCGTTATTCCCGATTTCGGGGGATTCGTCGTCAAAGCGGACTCCGAGGGCCGCCTCGGTCCCTCCAGCTACCACCGAACGCCGGCAGACGCGGCGAACGTAATTGCCCGCGCACTCCAGCCGCACGGCGGCATGGTTTTTTATCGCGCCTTTGTCTACGACCATCACCTCGATTGGCGCAATCTGAAAAACGATCGCGCCAAAGCCGCCTACGACAATTTCCACGCGCTCGACGGCCAATTCGACGACAACGTCATCGTCCAGATCAAGCATGGCCCCATCGACTTCCAAGCTCGCGAGCCGGTATCACCGCTGTTCGGCGGACTCGAAAAAACCAACGAAGCCGTCGAGTTGCAGATAACCCAGGAATACACCGGTCAACAACGACACCTGTGTTTCCTAGCACCGATGTGGAAGCAGGTGCTCGATTTCGACATGCACGCCCTCGGAGACCGAACACCGGTAAAGGATCTGGTCTCCGGCAAGACATTTCATCGCCCGCTAGGCGGCTTGGTCGGCATTGTGAACGCAGGTCTCGATTCGAATTGGCTAGCGCATCCGCTGGCGATGGCCAATCTTTACGCATTCGGCCGCCTTGCATGGAATCCCGGTATAAGTCCGGGGGCGATTGCCGAGGAGTGGACGCGGCTCACGTTCGGAAATGATCCGACGGTGGTAAGCACGGTCGCGAACATGCAACTTTCCTCTTGGCCCACATATGAGAGCTACACGGGTCCTTTGGGCACGCAAACCCTTACCGACATTCTTGGAAGTCATTATGGTCCCGGCATTGAATCGTCAGAAGAAAACGGCTGGGGACAATGGCACCGCGCCGACCAAGAAGGCATCGGCATGGACCGCACGGTGGCGACCGGCACCGGTTTCGTCGGTCAATATCGCCCGCCCGTGGCGCAAATGTACGAATCGCTGGCAACCACGCCGGACCAATTGCTGCTGTTCTTCCACCACGTTCCCTACAACTACGTTCTGCACTCCGGAAAAACCGTCATTCAGCACATCTACGACTCGCACTATGAAGGTGCCGCTCACGTCGAAGAATTCGTGCGCCAGTGGAAATCTCTCAAGGAGCATATCGACGCCGACCGCTACGCTCAAGTACTGGCGCGCTTGGAGTATCAGGCCGGCCACGCGATTGTCTGGCGCGACGCGATCTGCAACTATTTCCTGCGTGAATCTGGCATCGCCGACGCCCAAGGCCGTGCCGGAGATTTTCCAGATCGCATCGAAGCGGAATCGATGCAATTGCAAGGCTACGTCCCGGTCGGCGTGACGCCGCGGGAAAACGCCTCGGGTGGCAAGGCCATTGAATGCACGCAACCGCAAGGCTGCTCCGCATCATTCCCATTCACTCGAATTGCCGGCCGCTACTCTCTCGCAGTCATCTACTTTGACCAGAAAAACGGCGAATCCAAATTTCGTGTCTTCGTCGACGACAAATTGATTGATCAATGGGTAGCCAATGATCAACTTCCGGCCACGAAAATCGGCGGCGATTCTTCCACACGTCGCCGGATCAATGGCCTGGAACTGCGCCCCGGAGAGCAGATCCGCATCGAGGGAATTCCCGATCACGACGAACATGCCGCGCTCGATTACGTCGAGCTGAAGACAGAATAGAAAATCTCTCCGATTCCGCTACCGTTTTGCCCTGCGCCGTGGTTGCGGGAAATCGCTTCAGCTCGTAAACTCGACGCTGCATTCCAAGAACCATTCTGCGGAATATTGTTTCGAGCCTGAAATCTCATTAAGAAAAGGCCTTATGGCATGGGATATCCTGCACTCGACTTAACCTCGAAAACAGCTGTGGTCATCGGCGGTACATCCGGCATCGGCTTGACGATCGCCAAGGGCCTGGCGGAAGCGGGCGCCAACGTAGTTCCCACTGGCCGCCGCAAGGAACTCATTGAATCCGCTGCCGCGGCAGTGAGGAAAGCTGGCGGCAAAACGCTCGCCATCCCTTCGGACGTCACCGATCGCGCCAGCCTTGAAGCGTTGCTGACCGCCGCCATCGCCGAATTCGGCGCGGTCGATATCCTGGTCAATTCCGCCGGCACGACCAAGCGTACGCCGACTCTCGATGTTTCGGAATCGGAGTGGAATCATATCCTCGAGATCAATTTGAACGGCACGCTACGCGCCTGCCAGACTTTTGGCCGTCACATGATCGATCGCAAGTACGGCCGCATCGTTAATATCGCCTCGCTGTCTTCCTTGGTGGCCCTCTACGAAGTAGCAGCATACAGCGCAAGTAAGTCCGGAGTTGCCTCGCTGACGAAATCGCTCGCCATCGAATGGGCTGGTCACGGCGTGTGCGTCAACGCCATCGTTCCCGGCGTTCTCCGAACGGATCTGAATGCTGGTCTACTCGACGGCACCGCGCGCGGAAAGGAATTCTTGATGCGCACGCCGATGGGTCGATTTGGAAAGCTAGAAGAACTGATCGGAGCCGCCGTGTTTTTAGCATCGGATGCGGCGAGTTTCGTGACCGGCCACTTGCTGGTGGTCGATGGCGGAATTATGGCCAGCGGTGTCAACCAATGAATTCTGCGAAGCACTGCTGACCAGTTCCGAAACCGAATCGAGAAGGCCTGAGCCACAGTTACTGGTAGCGCCGGCATCCCGGCGGTTTTTCGATCAGCCCGCCGACTCAATGAACCGGGTAAAATGCCGGCGCTACACGACTTCCTGGTCTGCCATGCTCAGTGCCTCATCAAAAGCGGCCAAGCCCTGGTCGATCTCTTTTTCCGTGACAATCAGCGGAGGTGCAATCACGAAATGGCTCATCCAAGCCTGCAGATAGACGCCGTTGGCCATCATTCGCGCAGCAACTTTGTCCACCAGCAAGGGCGTTCCAGCCACTTTGTCTTTCATGGTATTGAACGGCACCTTGGTCTTCCGGTTGCGAACTAACTCCACTCCCCAGAACATTCCGATCCCGCGAACTTCTCCAATGGAAGGATGTTTCTCCTTCAATGCTTCCAACTTCGGCCGGATGTAAGCGCCCAGCTCCACAGCGCGTGCCGCCAGATTCAATCGCTTCATTTCCGCAATCGACGCCACCGCCGGCGCCAGCGTCAGCGGATGAGCTTCATAGGTATGCCCGTGCGAAAAGAAATGATCATCGAAATAACGCGCAATCTTTTCGGAAGTCGCGCAAAGGCCCAGCGGAATCGCGGCATTCGTGATTCCCTTGGCGGTCGTCAGAATATCCGGCACCACGTTCCAATGGTCCATCGCGAACCACTTCCCGGTGCGGCACCAACCGGTCATCACTTCGTCGGCAATCAACAGCACCTCGTGCCGATTGCAAATCTCCCTCAGCCGCGGCATGTATTCCTTCGGCGGGATCAGAACGCCATTGGTTCCCACCACCGGTTCCACGATCACCGCCGCCACGTCGCTTTCATTCGCGATCATGTGTTCGATATATTCCACGCAAGCGATCCCGCATCCCGGATATTCATGAAGGATCGGACATTTGTAGCAATTCACTTCCGGCGCGAAAATCACTCCCGGTATCTTGCCCGCCGGTTCCATCGCCCAGCGCCGCGGATCACCCGTGGCCGCAATCGATCCCATGGTCGATCCGTGATACGACCGGTAGCGCGAAATAATCTTGGTCTTGCCAGTTACCATCCGCGCAATCTTGAACGCCGCCTCGTTCGCTTCTGTCCCGGAAGTAGTAAAAAAAAATTTGTCCAACCCTGCCGGCAACACTTCCACCAGCCGTTTGCTCAATTCCGCCCGAATAGTCGTAGCCCACCCAGGCCCCACATAAGCGAGATCACGCGCCTGATCTTGAATGGCCTGAATCACCGCCTTATTCTTATGCCCCAGCGTCACGCACATCAGTTGCGCCGAGAAGTCGAGATACTTCTTGCCGTCGGCGTCGGTGAAATAACAACCCTCTGCATCGACCAAGTGCAGCGGGTTCCAACCCTTCTGCCGCCGCCAAGTCCCGTACGTATATTTCTTTGTGAGCTCTTTAACTTCCGAAGAAGACAAACTATCCGTCAAGGTAGACCATCCAGTCCTGATGTGATTGCCCGAGGGTTCAACTTGCCCAGGCCAGGGCACCGCTAGCGTACAACCGCTTCGGCGCCGCGTATAGTCGGCAAACGCACCCCAGCGGATCCCACCTTGCGGAAAACTTTTTGTCGGGCGATACTCCCCGCGGGAATTATGCCCAAACAACTGCAGAACAGAGTTTTCCTCGCCGCATTGATGCTCGCTTTTTCGTCAACGACCGTTCGCGCGCAAACCGCTGTTCACGATTACGCCCAGGCCCCACGCGCACCAGCCGCAAAAATAAAAATCATCATTGACACCGACATCGGCGACGACGTCGACGATGCCTTCGCCCTCGGCCTAGCACTCGCCAGCCCCGAACTGGAAATCCTCGGCATCACGACCGCATGGGGCGACACGCAACTCCGCGCCCGCATGGTCGACCGCCTGCTCGGCGAAACCGGCGCTGCAAACATCCCAGTAGCCGAAGGCATTCCCACAAAAAGCAAAACTCTGTTTTCGCAAGCCCGCTGGGCGCAAGCCGGGCCGCCACCCAAGCCGCATCCCGCGGCGGTAGATTTCCTTTTGGAGCAGATCCACAAAAGTCCCGGCCAGATTACGCTGGTAGCCATCGGTCCACTCACCAACATCGGCGCAGCCATCGACCGCGACCCCGCGACATTCAGAAGACTAAAGCAGGTAGTCTTGATGGGAGGCTCGATCCGCAAAGGCTACGGCGATCTGGGCTACGCACCCGACCGCGGTCCTCAGCCGGAGTACAACATTTACAGCGACATTTCCGCAGCCCAAAAACTTTTCACCAGCAACGTTCCCATCTTCATGATGCCGCTCGATTCCACGCAGTTAAAACTAGACGAAGAAAAGCGTGCCCTGCTGTTTCGTCAAGGCACCCCGCTAACCGACGCCCTAACCCTGCTCTATCACGAGTGGGGTCAACAAACTCCAACCCTCTTCGATGTGATGGCCGTAGCCTATATCCTGCAACCCGCACTCTGTCCGGTGCAGCCATTCGAGATCGCCGTGGACAAAGACGGCTACACCCGCGCCGGCACCGGTACCCCCAACGCCTCCGCCTGCCTATCCTCCGATTCCGACCAATTTTTCCAATTCGTGCTGCCTCGCCTGGTTCAGAGCTTTCCTTTAAAACGGTGAATCGGTACAGTATCGGTTCGCCGGAATGTCGAGCCGCCTCAAAAATATGGACGCCCACACGCCCACGTATCCCGATCTGGTTGACAAGACCGTGCTCATCACCGGCGGCGGCAGCGGCATTGGCGCAGCCTTCACGCAAGCTTTCGCACGGCAGGGCGCCCGGGTAGCGTTCCTCGATATCGCCGAAGAACTCAGCCTCGCCTTAGTGCATCACCTCGAAAAAGAGACCGGCAACGCCCCCACATTCTTAACCTGCGATGTCTCCGACATCCCCGCCCTGCAAACCGCCATCGAACAAATCCGCTCCGAGACCGGCGACATCGCTATTCTCATCAACAACGCCGCCAGCGACGACCGCCACGCCTTCGAAGCCGTCACCCATTCCTATTGGGACAATCGCATCGCCGTAAATCTCCGCCACATGTTCTTCGCCTCCCAGGCAGTCGCCTACCACATGAAGCGCCTAGGCGGGGGCTCGATCATCAACCTGAGCTCCATCATCTGGCGTCTAAAACACGCCGGCCTACCGGTATACAGCACCAGCAAAGCGGCAGTGTGCGGCCTGACTCGCACCCAAGCCCGCGAATACGGTCCCTTCAACATCCGCGTCAACACCATCCTCCCCGGCGCAGTCTGGACCGAGCGCCAAATCAAACTCTGGTACACGCCCGAATTCGAGAAAGAAGTGATGACCGGTCAATGTTTGCAAGCCCGCGTTCTTCCCGAAGACATCGCCAACATGGCACTGTTCCTGGCTTCCGACGCCGCCGCAAAATGCACCGCCCAGGATTTCACCGTAGACGCAGGGTGGAGCTAAATCATGACGGTCGCAATAGCCAACTGCCATGCTGAGCGAAGCGAAGCAGCTCAACGTCCATGCCACGCGGGAGGTTTCAGGCGAACCACCGTAGCGGCCGACAACCGTGGCGGGCGCCTTCCACAAAGTTCAACGACGCATAGCCATCGGAGCACCCAATAAAATGAAAACCATCAAAGGTCCGGCCATCTTCCTAGCCCAGTTCGCTTCAGATGCGGCGCCCTTCAATACTTTGGATAACATCTGCGCGTGGGCCGCAAGACTAGGCTACCAAGGTGTGCAAATCCCCACCTGGGACGCCCGCCTATTCGATCTAAAGCGTGCCGCCGAAAGCAAAACCTACGCCGACGCCATTCGCGGCATAGTGGCCAAGCACAACTTAGCCATCACCGAACTCTCCACCCATCTCCAAGGCCAACTCGTAGCTGTCCATCCCGCCTACGACATCGCCTTCGACGGCTTCGCCCCTCAAGAAGTCCGCGGCAACCCCAAAGCCCGCCAAGCCTGGGCCGTAGAGCAACTCCGCAACGCCGCCAAAGCCTCCGCGAACCTGGGCCTCACCGCTCACGCCACCTTCTCCGGCGCCCTAGCCTGGCCCTACCTCTACCCCTGGCCACAACGCCCAGCAGGCCTAATCGAAACCGCCTTCGACGAACTAGCCGCCCGCTGGCGCCCCATCCTGGACGCCTTTGACGAAGCCGACCAAGACCTCTGCTTCGAAATCCACCCGGGCGAAGACCTCCACGACGGCGCGACGTTCGAGATGTTCCTTGAACGGGTAAACAACCACCCCCGCTGCAACATCCTCTTCGACCCCAGCCACTTCGTAATCCAACAACTCGACTACCTCGAATACCTCGATTGCTACCACCCGCGAATAAAAATGTTCCACGTAAAGGATGCCGAATTCCGCCCCACAGGCCGCCAAGGTGTTTACGGCGGCTTCCAACCGTGGATCAACCGCGCCGGCCGCTTCCGCTCCACAGGCGACGGCCAGGTAGACTTCAAAGCCGTCTTCTCGAAGTTAACGCAGTATGACTACCCAGGCTGGGCAGTCCTAGAATGGGAGTGCTGCATAAAAAGCGCCGAACAAGGCGCCTCCGAGGGCGCCCCCTTCATCGCGAACCATATCATCCAAGCCGCCACCACCACCTTCGACGATTTCGCCAATTCCGGCTCAGACCAAGCCGCCAACCGCCGCATGCTGGGCCTAACCTGACGCCGAATCTCCATGCCCGCCAATTCCCAATACGCTGAAACGCAAATCCCCGGTAGTCCCGAACGCCCAGGCGTCTCCGTCGTGGCCTTTTCACTCCACTGCCCTCCACGGCGGAGTACGGTACGTGCATCCGTTAAGGCGATGGCACTCAACAAATAACCGCGCCAAAGGAAAAAATCATGCCCATAGACGCAACCCCCACCGCAACCCCAAATCGTCGCCTTCGCCTAGGCATGGTCGGCGGCGGCCCAGGCGGCTTCATCGGAGCAGTCCACCGCATAGCCGCCCGCCTCGACGACCGCTTCGAACTAGCAGCCGCGGCCCTCTCCTCCAACCCAGAAAAATCCCGCAAAGCCGCCCAAGACCTGCACATCCCCGCAGACCGCGCCTACGCCAATTTCACTGAAATGGCCGCAGCAGAATCCAAACGCCCAGATCGCATCGACGCCGTCTCGATCGTAACCCCCAACCATCTACACTTCGCCCCAGCCAAAACTTTCCTGGAAGCAGGCATCCACGTAATCTGCGACAAGCCCCTAACCACAACCGTAGAAGACGCCCAATCCCTAGCCAAAATCGTAAAAAAATCCGGCCTGATCTTCGGCCTAACCCACAACTACACCGGCTATCCCACCATTCGCCAAGCACGCGAAATGATCGCCGCGGGCGAACTAGGCGCACTCCGCCTGATCCAAGTCGAATATGCCCAAGATTGGCTAACCACCCCACTCGAGGCCACCGGCCAAAAACAAGCCGTCTGGCGCACCGACCCAGCCCAAAGCGGCCCCGCCGGCTCCCTGGGCGACATCGGCACCCACGCCTACAACATCGCCTGCTTTGTAAGCGGCCAAGCCGCCGAACAAGTAGCCGCCGAGGTCTCGACGTTCGTCCCCGGCCGCCGCCTGGACGACAATGTCCAGGTCCTGCTCCGTTACCAAGACGGTGCCCGAGGCATGTTGTGGGCCAGCCAGGTAGCGGTAGGCAACGAAAACAATCTCCGCCTCCGCATCTACGGCGAGAAAGCCGGCCTGGACTGGTCCCAAGAAAATCCGAACTACCTCCATTTCAGCCAATACGGCAAGCCCACCAGAACCCTAACCCGCAACGGCGCCGAAGCCACCGCCTCGGCCAAACACGCCAGCCGCATCCCCAGCGGCCACCCCGAAGGCTATCTCGAAGCCTTCGCCCAGATCTACACCGACATCGCCGAACAAATCTCAGCCCGCCAAGCCAACCGACCCCCGTCAAGAGAGTCCTTACTCGTCCCCACAGTCGAGGACGGCGTAGCCGGCGTCCAATTCATATCCGCAGTCCTAGCCTCTTCCAGCCAAAACGCCGCCTGGATAAACCTACCGTCGCCGACAAACACGTAGCGGCCGATCTTTAGATCGGCCCCCTACCGCCGTAAACAGTAAACCGCGATCAACATCCCTAACCGGCCGCCCCAACTAGGAGCGTGTCGTCCTGAGCACAGCGAAGATCTCCACCGATCAGGACCACAACGAATGACGCAGGCTCCGACCAGGGGAACCGACCGACCGCCATTTCTACGCTGGGAAGGGTATTGCGCAACCGTGTATTCTTTTACAACGAGGTCAGACCGTGCGCATCACCGTCTCGCATAACCGCACCAAAGAGCAAGTCATGCAATCCGTAGATCGCTCCTTCGACGAAATCCTCCAAGGTCCCGGTCTACCCCAAGCCAAAATCGCAGATCAACGCAGAAGTTGGCAGGGAAACGTACTGACGTTCTCACTAACCGCTAAAATGGGCCTCTTCAGCACCCCGATCAGAGGCACCGTCGAAGTCACCGACAAAGACATCACCATCGATGCCGATCTCGGCATGCTCGAGCGCCTGATCCCCGCCGCGAAAGCCCGCGAGGTTCTGAGCGACCGAATTAAAGGCCTCTTGAATTGAATTTAAAAACGATTGCGGCAATCGAGTCCTGAGCAGGATAGATTCGATTGCCGCAAAGTCACTCGACCCATTCTTCAAAATGGATTACGAAACGCTGTTACTGTTTCCGTTCATGCCGTTCGGGAAGAATCCACCCGCCGACGCGCCGCTGGTGGTGTTGTGGTACACGATCGCCAGAACTGCATTTGCATGCGGATACGGAAGCCGCGGAATTCGCCCGGCGATTTGCAAGAAGGAAGGTTACTACTTGCACTGATCTCTCAGAGCAGTCCCTTCCCAGAGCGTCAAAAGTTCCACGCGGGCGCAATACCACGGCAAGCGAGGAACAATCGGCCGTAGACACTGCGAAGCAACGGCGGTGAGGGTCGGATCAAAGGTTGAAGCTACAGAAATACCGAGGGGATTATCGGGAGGCGGAAGAGGGGGGACAGGTGCTTAAGTTCGGTGAGGATCTCAGCACCTGCCCGTCAGCGAGGGTCGGTCTCGCTATGAACGATTCTTGTACTGGCAGGTTAAGGCCAGTCCAGCTCAGACGCAATCAGGTAAGTCCTGTAAATTGGACCCGAGAAATACTGCAGGCTCTCCTAGGGGTTGGCCCATGAGCCTGCGTTTTGCAGCAAAGCTTAACAAGAAACACCAGGCATGCGAGGGAAGATGACGTGAAATCGTGGAACTGGAAGGCCAAACAAAAAGGAATGACGCGTCGTTCCGGCTTTCCGAAAAAAGGAAATTTCAGCCCGGCACGATGACGGTGCGCAGTTCCCGCATCGCCGGCGCGCGATTGGCGGCGCGGTCGAGGCTCTCCTGGAGATTCATTAAGGTCAAGAACGTGGTCAGGATGCGTTTCTTATACTCGTCGGAAAGGCGCATCCGGCCCGTCGCTACCTGAGTCAGCTTCATCGCCGTGGACCTAACGTAGGATGTAATTTCCGACTGGCGGCTGGCACTGGTCCGGCCCTGGGCGGTCTCGCGACGTAGTTCGGCGCAATCGTGATCAATGCCAAGCAAGAAGTGCTGGACGCAGAGCAGTTCCGCCTCAAGCTCAGTAGGAACCGGTACCTGGCACCAGCAAAGGCTGGCGGACGATGACACTTGTTCGGACATGACGACCCTCTGGGAATGACAGAGAGCAAGGACAGTACCAAAGTACCGAATTGAAACACCGCCTAAATTTGGCGGTAAACACGGGCCTTACGTCCGGGATTGCCGGTTTTCGGGGTGGTTTCTCGGCGGATGTGTAACCCCTTTTGCGCACCGCCGTCACCGATTAGAGCGCGCCCCCCGTCGCTGCTTAAGCCACCGAAATCGGTGAACCCAAGTGGCAAAAGCCCATCGGCAAATCCACATAAGTTTCCATCATTTCAAGGTGTTATGAGCATACCCGGTCGAGAGGACCGCGGACGACACGGGCCGTCAACAGGCCACACAACGGGTGTGGCCGAGCAGTCTGCAGTCCCGTCAACGTTGACCACAGGTGCGCGCGCATCCACCGCCAGACTGGGTTGACGAGACTATTCCTCGCTGGCTGAAGCAGTTGACGGGATGTTTGAGTTTTCCTCAGCCGATGTACCCGGGAGAGAGCGGGGTACCTGAAATGGGAAAACTACTTCCAAACCTGGCCTAGTCACCCCGGCCAAACTCCCCTGTTTGGCCTTCGTTAGCGCGACTCGGCCGCAAGCTATCCGTATCAAAAAAGGGATCGTTGGCAGCGTTCCGAAGCCAGCGGCTTGGCGTGAATCAGATCGAGCGGCGGCTGGCACTGGGCCAAACAACTCCGAAGCGATCGAGCCGACTTACGCTCCTCAGCTGCCGGTTTTGCGGGTCCGGGAACCGATGTCTACGACTACCGGGCGTTTCACGCTTTGACCCCAGAGGCGGAGGCCACCGAGGAAGGCGTTTTCGTTATCGCCAAGTTGTGCACCGGGAGGGAGTTCCTTGAGCTTTTTACTATTGCCGCCGCCCAGGACTACGTAGTCGGCGCCGAGCGAGGCTTTGAGCATTTTCGTCACTTTGGCAACATGCTTACGCCAGCGCTTCTTGCCCAGGCGTTGGAGCCCGCGCAAGCCCAGGTAGTCTTCGTAGGTCTTGCCCCTCTTGTAGTCGAGGTGGGCAAGCTCCATGGGTTCGAGGACACCGTCCACGATCATTGCGGATCCCAGGCCGGTACCCAATCCGAGGAACAACATGCGGCCGCCCTTGTAGCTGCCGAGCGCTTGCATGGCGGCATCGTTGATCATTTTTACCGAAACGCCGAAAGCCTTCTGGTAGTCGAAGCCGACCCAACCGCCACCGAGGTTGTGCGGTTCGCGGAGGGGACGGCCATTGATGATCGGGCCAGGATAGCCGAGAGAGACGCGGTCGAAATCCCAGCCTCGGGTATTTTCTTTAACCACTTTAGCCGCCTTGCTGGCGGTCAGGTCCGGGCCCGAGGGAATCTTCAAGGTCTCTCTTTGTCCCGTAGCTCGCATCTTGACGTTGGTGCCGCCGACGTCGACGACCAGAACCTTCGGAGATTTTGCAGGTGAAGCAGGAGATTTCGGTGGTGTGATGTCGTCCATGTCGGTTCAGTCCGGCGATGCCATAAGTTCGGTCTTAAGTTTATCTCAATTGCTCAGGAAGACCTGGGGTCCATAGGTAATTCTAGGATGGATCGAAAGACGTATGCCGATGCGTCCCGTCTGTTTGGGGTGTACCTAAAATGTTAATGCCAACGCCAACGCCATAGATCCGATCGCAGAAACGAGAATCGTCAACGCGCCGAGTTTTGATCCAGCAAGATTTACACGGAACCTTTCGGTTGAAGGCCTCGTACGAATAGGCAGCAAATAATCCTAGTTCTGTTTGCGGCAGCGATTTTCGGTTTCCCACAAAGTTCTTAGCGCGGGCGTTTTCGCCAAGGAGGCGGGCCATGGAAACACTCCGGCAGGACATACGATATGCAACGCGCACCCTGTGGAAGAGTCGCGGGTTTTCTGCGGTGGCAATGCTTACGCTGGCGTTGGGGATTGGGGCGTCGACGGCGATCTTCAGCGTGATCGACAACATTCTGATGGAGCCGTTTCCGTACCGGGATGCGGGGCGGCTGATGTCGGTGCAGATTCACGACAACGACCGCAGCGAACCGGGGGGCCGCGGAGGCTACACCGGCCCGGAATTTCTGGACTACGTGGAGCAAAACCACGTTTTCGACGGCGTGATCGCCAACGCGCAGGTAGACGTTTTGTACACGTCGGGCGGAGGCACCGAACGATTCCACGGCGAGCTGGTGACCCCTGGGACATTTGAGTTTTTCGGCATGCCATCTTATGTGGGCCGCACCGTGCAGGCTGCGGACTACCAGCCGGGTGCACCGCCGGTATTTGTGATGCGCTATAAAACCTGGGTGAGCCGATTCAGTGGGGATTCGAGCATCCTGAACACCTCGTTCATCTTGAACGGCATGCCGCGGACCTTGATCGGTGTGATGCCGCCGCGCTTTGCGTGGGGCGATGGGGATATGTGGATACCGGAGAAGCCGGAGCGGGCGGTGAAGCAGACGGCGCAGGGGTTTCCGCAAAATTGGTTTTTGCTGGGTCATCTTAAAACGGGAGTTTCGGAAGGCCAGGCTCAGGCGGATCTCACGGTGGTCGCCAACCGTTTATCGAAGGTCTACCTCAAGGATTACCCGAAGCATTTCAGCGTGGAGATTGAGTCGCTGACCAACCTGGTGGTTGGGAAGTTCCGCACGACGTTGTACATCGTGCTTGCGGCGGTGGGTTTGCTGCTGCTGATTGGGTGCGGGAACGTGGCGAATTTGCTGCTGGCGCGAGCTACCGGCCGAGAAAAAGAATTCGCGATTCGGGCGGCTTTGGGGGCGAGCCGGTGGCGATTGATCCGGCAACTTCTGGTGGAAAGCGTGATTTTGGCGGTCGGAGGAGCGGCGATCGGCATTCTGTTCGCTTGGGGAGGGTTGAAGTCGCTGGTAGCGGCTATGCCGGAACAGATTATCCCGGCCGAGTCGGTGATTCGATTGAATCCGCCGGTGTTGGTGTTCACGCTGTGCGTGGCGGTCACGACGGCACTAGTTTTTGGATTGGTCCCGGCGCTGCAAGCGGTCCGGCGTGACCTGAACGATCCTTTGCGGGATAGCGGGAAAGGAACCAGCAGCGGTGCCCGGCAGGGGCGGTTGCGAGATGCGGTGGTGGTGCTGGAAGTGGCGTTGTCGCTGACCTTGCTGGTGGCCGCCGGATTATTGATGCGGAGCTTTGTGGCGCTGCGGGAAGTGCATCTAGGATTGCAGCCCGATCATGTTCTGGTGACGCGATTGCCGCTGCCTACCGATCGGTACAAAACCGCTGAGCAGGTGGCCGGCTTTTACCGGCCGCTGCTGGCGCGGCTGAAAGCTTTGCCGGGAGTGGTGGAAGCCACCGAGACCAGCACCCTGCCACCGTATGGAGGCATTCCCAGCGACATCGAGATTCCGGGAAAAACGCACTCGGAAAAATGGAATGCATTGTTTCAACTGTGCAGCGAGGGATATTTTCCGGTACTGCGGATACAGCTGAAGGACGGGCGGACATTCAGCGAAGCGGAAGTGAACGGCGCGCGAAAACTGGCGGTGGTGAACGAAACGTTCGCGCAGAAGTACCTGGCCAAGGAAAATCCCATCGGACAGCGGGTGCACCTGGCGCAACTGGAAGCCTTTCCCGATCCGCTAAAAGATCCTTGGTTTGAAATTATCGGCGTGGTGGCGGACGTAAAGAATAATGGGCTGCAGGATCCAATACAGCCGGAAGTGTGGGTGCCTTACACGGTGACGGGATCCGCGTTCCGAGGAATTCTGGTGCGGACGTCGCAGGAACCGATGTCCATGATGAACGCGGTGCGCGACGAAATCTGGGCGACCGACCGAGGGGTAGCTTTAACGTTCACCGGGACGCTGGAAGGATATATCAACTCTTTTTCGTATGCCGGCCCGCGGTTTGGTTTTTTGCTGATGACCATTTTCGGCAGCATCGGGCTGGTGTTGGTGACCATCGGGGTTTACAGCGTGCTGGCGTATACCACAGCGAGGAGAACGCAGGAGATCGGAATACGCATGGCGTTAGGTGCGGAGAGTGGAGACGTTCTGGGATTAGTGATCAAGATGGGAGTGCGTCTCGTAGCGGTGGGCGCGGGAATCGGATTGGTTGCAAGCTTGTTGCTAGGTCGCGTAATCGCAACGCAACTGTGGGGCGTATCGGCCTACGATCCATACACGCTAGCAGCCGTGACGGCATTGCTCCTGGCCACTGGGCTGGTGGCGTGCTGGATTCCGGCGCGCCGGGCGTCGCATGTCGATCCACTGGTGGCACTGCGCTACGGGTAGATTTGCTTTGAGCGTGACTTTTTGAAACGCAGCTTCGGCTCGTAGGGGCGTTGATTTTGGGCGGAGCTCCTAGATTGAAGGTAATGAGATTGTTACGCAGGGGTGATCATCAACAGACTAGGCGTAGCTGGCCGTCGTGTTGCGATTCTTCTGGCTACGTTCGCGGGTGACGCGCTCTAGATATCCGCTGGCGCGGAATGCCTGCATTGGATCCGCTGGCAAGTTGCGCGCTTTTCTCCACTCCTGGACAGCAGGTCGAACATCCTGCCAAAACGCTCCGCGCAGAGTTTCCTCGGCGTCGACCAGCGAACACTCCTGTTGAAGATGGGCCAAACGGGCGTGATCGACCAGAGCCGCTCGCGCGTTGAGTTCTTGGGCGGTGCACACGGTTTGAATCATCGCTTCGATTTTTCCCTTGAGATTGTGGCTTTGGTCGACCATGTAGGCGATGTCGGCGGTGGTTTGGGTCTCCCACTCGAACATTCGAATCTCGTGGAAAATTCTAAAGATCTGATAGGGGTCGATCGAACCGAGCGTTAGATCGTCGTCGGCATATCGCCGATCGTTGAAATGAAACCCACCCATCCGGTTCTGATGGAGCAGCCATGCCACGATCTGTTCTATATTTTGCGCCTGGTAGTGATGACCGGTATCTACCAAGACTCGCGCCTGGGGGCCCGCTTGCTTCGCAAGTAGAAGCGCCATACCCCAATCGGCGATGTCGGTGTGATAAAACGCAGGCTCGAAGGGTTTGTATTCGAGGAGCAGTCGCTGGCCAGGTTTTAGGGCCGCGTGGATTTCGCGGAGGCCTTCCTCAAAGTACGTGATGCGCTTCCGAATGTTCTGTGTGCCGGGATAGTTCGAGCCATCGGCAAACCACGGCGAAATGTCCGGCGCTCCTAGCGCTTCGGAGATTGCCACGCAGTCGAGAATGTGTCGAATCGCCATACGACGAATCGCGGGATCGGGATTGCCGACCGAACCATACTTGTACTCCTGGTTTTGAAATATGTTGGGGTTGATCGAGCCCGGGCGAATAGAGAACTGTTTGGCCAGCTTCTCCACCTGCGGAACGTCCTTCAATCCATTGGGCAGGTCCCACTGAACATGGAGGGCCAGGCTTGGGCACGCGCCGGTTGCTGCGTGAACCTGCGCGGCGTCGCTAAACTTTTCTTCGATGGTCGTGGCAGCAGCGGATTGAATAAACTTTCCAAAGCGTGTGCCGGTGTTGGCAAATCCCCAGGAAGGCAACTCAACACTGAGTTTGCCGAGCGCCTTCCAAACAAGTTCGACCTCTCTATCTTTCATGGTGAGTCTCCATTCCACCGCGTGCAGAACTATCGAAGGAAAGCCTCCGCTAGACCTCCGTCCACTGGAATCAGATGTCCGGTCGTGCAGCGCGATTGGGGACCGGCGAGAAACAGGATGGCCGCGGCGCAATCCTGCGGATCGATCGGTTGATGCGTCAGAGTTCGCTTGGCGTAAAATTCCGCCAGCAGCGTGCGAAGGTTTTCGTCCGACGCTCCGGGATCGAAAGCAATGGAGTATTTCGTAAGTGAGGCGATCACCCGGTCTCGCGGAAACATCGTCGAACCTTTCACAACCGTCGCTGGACTGATGCCATTCACTCGTATCTTTGGCGCGAGCGAGATGGCCAGTTCGCGAACCAGGTGATTTACTGCCGCCTTGCTTACGTCATAAGCTTCGCTGCCCCGCTTGGGTACAACGGCATTCGCGGAGCTAACCAGAACCACGCTGGCCGTCAAGTCCTGGTCAGCTAGTATCTTTGAGGCTTCCTCGATCAATCGATGGTTGGCCGTGACGTTAATGTCCAAGGTGAGGCCCCATTGGCCGTCATTAATCAGGCCGTCCGGCGACGAAGGGAAAATCGCGGCGGTGTTGACGATGATGTCCAGGCCGCCGTACGCAGCGACAACTTCGCGAAGCGCTTGCCGGATCGATTCCCGGTCGCGAATGTCGATGGCAACTGGGATCGCCGTCTCGTTGCCGCCAATTTTTTGAGCTTCTGCTGCGACTGACTTAGCGGCTTCCAGATCTTTGTCGGCTACGGCAACGTGTGCGCCCCTTTGAATTGCGAGTAGGACGCTTTCGCGGCCAACACCGTTTCCGCCTCCGACCACCAGGCAAATCTGCCGACTCAGTTCCCTTTCCGGAGGCTGGCGTCGAATCTTCGCCTCCTCCAACTGCCAATACTCGATGCGAAACGCTTCGGAAGGGGGTAAAGCGACATAGTTTGAATGAACGCTGAATGCTTCGTTTTTCGCCGCCGGACCGGACTGCGGGAGCACGCTTGGCGGGGCATGGGAACCTAGAGCACTTGCGCCCTCCATAACGTGAATGGCGTTGGTGTAGAACTCGCCGGTGATGCGCGCTTCCGCTTTATTCTTGCCGAAGCTGAACATTCCAATACTGGGCACGAGCACCACGGTAGGATTGGCGTCCCGAATGACAGGAGAATCGGGGCGCGCAAAAGACGAATAATAAGCGGCGTATTGTTCCCGGTACGCTTTTAGCGCGCTATCAAGCGCTTCGCGAAAACCGTAAAGGTCTGCTTTGGGCGTCCACTCGACAAAAAGCGGCCGGATTTTGGTGCGAATGAAATGATCGGGGCAACTGGTTCCCAGATGCGCCAGGGCCTGAGCGTCCGAGGAGTTGATAAATCGAAGGACTTCGGGCTGGACGCTAAAAGATCCGATGAGGCGGTGCTTGGCGGAGACGCGGCCGCGAATGACCGGGAAAATATCCCGAGCGAGGGCCAGATGGTTCTCAAGAACAGTGGTCTGGCTTCCACCAAACAGGTTCGCTCCTCGTTGGTCCAGGTGATCCGAAACGAACTGCCCCAACTGGTCGATGATCGTGATGGTGTTGACGTAGCATTCGCGCTGGGTATGGCCCCAGGTGAACAGCCCGTGGCCGCCGAGAACAATTCCGTCGCTTTCGGCGGTCGTGTTGATGGCGTCCCGCAACATCATTGCAAGTTCGAAGCCGGGACGCTGCCACGGAAGCCAGATCAAGGTATGACCATACTTATGATTAAACTCTTCCATTTTCTCGCGGCCGTTGGCTGCGGCAGCGAGGGCGATACCCCAGTCCGGATGGAGGTGGTCGATGTGTTTGAATGGAAGAAACGCGTGGAGTGGCGTGTCGATAGAAGCCGCGACGCTGTTGTTACCGAAAGCGCAGAGTGGATACATGCCGACCATCTCGTCTTCAGTGCTGATACCTCGGTACTTCCCGCCGAGAGCAAGTACTTTATCCAGATATAGAGTCGCAAAACCTGATCGTTGAATACTGCCGATATCGCCGCCGCTGCCTTTGATCCAAAGGACATTCTTGGCGGAACCGTCAAGCGGATCGGTATCGGTAATTTTCGAGCTGGTATTGCCGCCGCCGAAGTTGGTGATGCGAAGGTCGGATCCCAAAAGGTTGGATCGATACCGCAGCAACTCGGCCGCGTCTAGCGAACTCGCGACGCGGTTATCCCATCGATCTTCCAAAAAACGCAACTTTTCCTGGATTTTCGTCACCAGCAACCCCCCGGGCAACAAGCAGAAAACCTATCGGCCATGATATTACTCCGGTGCGGTTCTTCGCATTTCGGGCTAGAAAGCCCAGCATCATAGCCAGCGCGGTAATTATCCAGCCAGAATGTTGTGAGTATACCTTCACCGCCCACGACGGCCAGCGATTTCGATAGGCACATACCTTTTGTATTGACCGTCGGAGACGTGCCAATTAGAGTCGCTGCTCGTGTCCGGCATGCTTCTGGTCGACCCGGTCCACCGTTCTGCAGTGCAAGAAGCTTCATCTTGGGAAGGATCTTTGCTTGGGACCAAATCCTCTGCTGGGCGTCTTCTTCCACTGGCTGGGGGGATTAGCCTCCGGAAGTTTCTACGTTCCTTATCGTCGAGTGAAAGTCTGGGCTTGGGAAACCTACTGGCTGGTGGGCGGTTTTTTCAGCTGGATTCTCGCGCCTTGGTTCTTCGCCTTGTGGATGACCAGCGACCTGGTCCGGGTTCTTCGAGAGGCGCCGAGTCCAAGCGTGTTTTGGACATACTTGTTCGGAGTGCTATGGGGCTTGGGTGGACTGACCTTCGGTCTGACCATGCGGTATCTTGGAATGTCGCTGGGCATGGCGGTAGCCCTGGGGTATACCGCGGCGTTCGGTACATTGATGCCTCCCATTTTCCGCGGCCAGTTCGCATCGGAGGTGCTTGGCACCAGATCGGGGCTGACAATTCTGGCGGGAGTCGGTATCTGCATGCTGGGGATCGTCTTCGCCGGCATGGCCGGAATCTCAAAGGAAAAAGAGATGTCCGAGGCGCAAAAACGCGCCTCGATCAAAGAGTTCAACCTGAAAAAGGGATTGCTGGTCGCTACGTTTTCCGGAGTGATGAGCGCGTGTTTTGCCTATGGCCTGGCCGCCGGCGATCCCCTGAAAGAAATTACCGTCCACCATGGGACGCCGCCGCTTTGGCAAGGCCTGCCTGTTCTGGTTGTCGTGCTGCTTGGAGGATTCACCACCAACGTGATCTGGTGCGTGATCTTAAACGTCCGGAACGGGACTGGATATCAATACTTCACATCCGAAATACGAAGTCCACGTCCATCACAAAACCACAACCAAGCCTTGGAGAACGTAACCGACGCTCCGGCAGAAGAGATGGCCGAACTTGGAATTGAAGGCGGCCCAATACCTCCGAAAGCGCCTATGCTTTCCAATTACCTCTTCTCCGCGCTGGCCGGAGTCACTTGGTATTTTCAGTTTTTTTTCTACACTATGGGCGAAACTCAGATGGGCCGATACAAATTCTCCAGTTGGACGCTGCACATGGCCAGCATCATGATCTTCAGCACGCTGTGGGGGATTGCCTTGAAGGAATGGAAAGGTGCCGGCACACGTACCAAGATATTGGTAGGCCTAAGCCTCCTGGTTTTGGTGATGTCGACAGTCGTCGTCGGATATGGAAATTACCTGGGCGTTTCGCGGATAACGGCGAAATGACGGACTACCAACGTCGATTCGCAATTTGGCCAAACATCGTTTTGATAATTTCAGATGCGAATTGCCGCGTTCGAGCGCCGAACTCACGCCGAATCTTCACAACTTACGGTATCGCGACCTCGAATTGGTAGCTTCCCGAAGGCAGTTCGTATTCGAGGCCTTCGCCGCTATTTGACAGCGCGTGAACCCGCGTGCTCTGGGTCAGCGGCTGGCCATCTAATTTAAAAGATTGCCCCGGTTGTTGCGACAGACGGCCGGTCGCATTCGCTGGAATCGTCAGTTTCCAGGTCACCTGATTTCCGGAGACAGTCCATGCGGAATGAATACTTCCGTACGACGACTCATAGGAAAAGTTCAGGCTCCCCAGCCGCTTGTCAAAATTCGGATGCAACTGGATGACGTGAAATCCCGGTTCGGTAGCCACCGTATCGATTCCCGCCGCGTACCGATAGATCCAGTCCGCGACCGCGCCGTACGCATAGTGATTGTAGGAATTCATGCTTGGATCGCCTCGCATCTGGTCGCCATTCCAGCGTTCCCACATGGTGGTGGCGCCGTGTTCCACCAAATAGCCCCATGACGGATAGTCCGTGTTGAGAAGCAATCGATACGCGACGTCGGAATGCCCGGTATCGGACAGAGCTCCGAGCAAATAAGGAGTTCCCAGAAATCCCGTCCCCAACCTCCAATGGTTCGCTTGGAGACGATCGACCAGGCGTTTCGCTGCTAAACTGCGCAAGGAATCCGGGAGCAGATTCATGTGCAGCGCAAGGACGTAACCTGTTTGCGTCTCGACCGGCTTGTCGCTGAGTTTGGTGGCAGTCCCGGAAGCAAATACCGGAGGCGGCGGAACTCCACCGACGAAGCCGTCGGGACGCACATAGGCCTCATCGAAAGCTGCCTTGATCTGTTCAAAAAGTTCGCCATATTTCTGCTCGTCCGTGGTTTTGCCCGCGCCGTGCGCCATCTGACGCATGAGCGTAACGTCATAAGCCCAATAGGCGGTGGCAATCAGGTCCACGGGCGTTACACCCTCCGGGGAAAGCCAATCGGCAAAGGGAATTCCATAATTTTTCTTCCACAAGTGATTGGGGTTCGCAGCCTGAATCGCAGCGAGATATTTCTCCATTCCGGACCAGTTCTCTTCGATCACCTTTTTGTCGCCGGTCTGGATCCAGGAAGTCCATGGAATCACGACTCCCGCGTCGCTCCATCCTGTGCCGTAACCTGGATTCGGGCTCGAGGTGCCCGGTGCGAAGATTCCGTACATATCGGTCCCCACTTGGGTTCCGCGTAGGTCCGCTCCGAATTTTCGGGAGAACGTCGTCAAATCCATGTTGTAGGTGGCGGTGCGCCAGAAGACTTGTGCGTCGGCGCTCCAGCCCAGGCGCTCATCCCTTTGCGGGCAGTCGGTGGGAACGCCGATAAAATTCGACCGCTGCCCCCACAGAATATTGCTCCACAATTGGTTGATCATCGCGTTCCCAGTCTCGAGCGTCGCGGTGAATGGAGCGTCGGTGTGAAAAACAACCGCCTTCACATCGTTCAGCTGCGGCTTACCCTTCAATCCGGAAACTTCGACGTATCGGAAACCGTGGAAGGTGAAGGTCGGCTGATATTCTTCGCTGCCTTTGCCTGCCAGGATGAAATGATCAGTCGCTTTCGCGGTTCGCAAGTTTTCGGTGTAGAGCGTGCCGTCCGGATTCAACACTTCCGCGAACCTGAGCTTGACATCCGTGCCCGCCGGGCCTGCGGCGCGGATCCGTGCGACCCCGGAAAGATTTTGTCCGAAGTCGTAGATGTATATGCCGGGCGCAGGGCTGTTGATCTGTTTCGCATCCAATGATTTTTCCACGCGAATCGGCTGGAAATACTGCCACACGATTTCCGGTTCATGCGGCTGAACGACCCCCGCGGCCTTCCATTGGCGGTCATCAAACATCGCTTTGTCCCAATTCACTTGGGTCTTACGAGCGTCGTAGGTCTCGCCGTCATAAATTTCGGCACTGAGAATCGGAGAGACTTCCGCCTTCCATTGTTCGTCCGTCACAATCGACTCAACGGATCGGTCTTGGTACTCGATTCTGAGTTGCGCCCGCAGCGCCGGAGGAGTCTGGCCATAGTTATATCCTTGCCGAAACCATTGCAGCGGCGTCGCATACCAACCAGGCGCGAGCATCGCCGCAATGGCGTTGGTCCCTTTTTTGACATCCGCAGTCACGTCGTATGTCTGATAAACCACACGTTCCCGAAAATCCGTCCAACCTGGCGCCAGAATTTCGTTGCCCACTCCTCGCCCGTTAATCCAGAGCTGGTAGGCGCCAAGAGCGGTCGCATAAAGCCGCGCCGACGCAACCGGTTTTCCGACGTCGAATCCGCGGCGCAGCGATTTCACAGGTCCGGTGGGCCAGGGATTTCCGAGCTCCGCGGTTTCAAAACCTGACGCGGGTTGCACATAGCGAATCGCGTCTTTCCACGATACATCGTCGAATGCAGCAGCCTGCCAGTCTCCGGAGGCATTTAATGCGGCGCGCCAACCATCCGTCCCACTCTTGAATAACTGCACCGAGCCATCTTCTGCCTCGAGGTAAACCACGGCGCTCATGGGTGTTTGGCTGCTATTCAAACCGCGGCGGTCCGCGTAACGCACCACCTCAACGGCCAAGACATTCCCGCCGGTTTTTATATCCTTTGAAATTTCCCGGACCGCGTAGGTCTTCCACGGCATTTGTTTCCACGGGGGCAGTGGCTCCGCCTCGAGCACCTGCTTTCCATTGATCCAGGCGGCGGCCGAGTCTTGCCCCGTCACGTACAACGATGCTCGCCGAACCGGCTTCGCCACATCGAAGCGGAGCCGGAAGTCATGCGCTGCTTTGTCCGCCGCTTTCGGCACCTCAGTATCGGCATTGCTGATCCACGCAGCACCGGATTCTCGCAAGCGCCGGTGTTCGGGCTCTTCGTAACCGATCCACTTGGCCTTCCAATTCTCTTGTCGAAGCAATCCCGTTTCCCACCAGCTGACATCGCTTGCAGGATACGGCTTGCCATCGCGGCCCCATACGATAACCCGCCAGAAATATCGCTTGCTGGGCGCTAAAGCAGGTCCTCCATAATTGGCGCCGATCGAATCTCGGGATTCCACGCGCCCACTGTCCCACAGGTCGGGTTTACCTGCCGCCAACGACGCGCCGCTAGATGCGACTTGGATTTCGTATGCTGTTTGTCTCGCGCCCGGGCTGGCATCCTGCAATTCCCAGGACAACACCGGTCTAGGTTCGTCCATCCCGAGAGGCGTAGTCAGCGATTCGCATTTCAGCTGTACAGGTTTCATCGACTGCGCTAATGCATCGGCGGCAAACAAGGTCAGACCGACAACCACGATTCTTACCGCTGGCAACATCGAGTTACGATTATTCTCGCGAACAGTCACGGGAGTTCTCCGTAATAAAACCATTGTAATTGTAGAGGTTCATCCCAGAGTAAGCCGGCTGACGCTTTTTTCGCGGCTACTAGCGTCGCGGACTGTAGCGGCAAACCCGCCCAAGAGTCAATCAAGATTGAAATGAAAGACAAATAAGCAACACCGATATCGCGATTAAAGCCAATCCCTTCACGACGAATCGCGGGATGGAATCAATCCGCATCTCGACCGATCGGGGCGCGCCGAGAGCATTCTGGCCGAAATCACTTTGAGTTCAGTCTCCCGGTTTTGCCACCTCCCGCATTAAGCGTGGAGCTAGCCTCCTTGCCGATTGCAGACCGGGAACCGGGAAGGCTATGTACAGGTATCGTAGGGTGATAGCCTAGCCGTATTCGACGGCCAAACCGGTTGGGTCGGCTTCGAATGTGCTCTTGGCCTCCGCGAAGTGCAACCGAGCCGTGAAGTTCTACTGCGATGAGCCGTCTGGCCTGTTGGTGCGCGTTGTTCGCTGCTCCGAGTCCCCGCTGGCCGCAACCCCACACAAATCGATTATGCAGATTATCGCGATGTCGACGGTGTGCAAGTCCCGTTTCGCCTGGCCACCTCGCGAGCCGGAAGCGTCTTCGAACCTACAGATCGAAGCCATTCAGCAGAACGTTCCCATTGACGGCGCGATGTTGGCGAAACCATGAATTGTCTTGGAGTATGGCATCAAGGCCTCTAACTGGCGGATGTTGACGGAAATCGGAGGAGGGCTTGCTGCCCCTCCCGGCACCGTGCGTCCAAGCGACAGAACCAACGGAATCGTTGCCACTCCTATCGGGTTTCTGGCAATATAGCGGCCTCGTTGATGGTCGGAGACCCCTTTGTTCGGAATCCATGCGGTGTTTTACCTCGGCCCTGATGATTAGGCGGTCAGGAATGTTGAAGGGCAAACGCGTGATTTTCTCACGACTGCTGCTGGCCACGTTGGTTATGATTGGCCCCGCTTTGTGTGCGGGATGCGGCGGGGGAGCCAATGCACCGGCGGCACCGCAACAAACAACCCAAGTAGCATCGTTGTTGTCGAGTGAGGTTGACAACATTGTGAAGGCGGTGGCCAGCTCGGTCTCGGACCCGTTGGAGATTGCAGTGGTTGATCGAGCCGGTAACATCCTGGCGATCTACGGTGAACCCGCAGCGCCGGCGATGGCTGTCGCTAACTTTGGTGAACCGGCGCAGGCGAGCGAGGTCGCCGTAGGTTTGGCACGTACCGCGGCGTTCTTTAGCAATAATGAAGCGCCACTTTCGTCGCGTACGGTGCGATACATCAGCGGGATTCATTTTCCGCCGGGTGTGTCGAACACCGCCAGCGCGGCGCTGTATGGGATAGAAAACACCAACCGCGGCTGCAGTTTTAATACGTCATTCCTGCCCGGCCAAGCGGTACCACCTGCGCGCGCTATGAATGGAACGAGCTTCGGCCTAGGAATCGTCACCGGGAAGACCGACATATCGGACAGTCATCCCACGGCGGTGAATCCCGGAGGCGTTCCTCTTTTTAAGAAGGGCACGGACGGAATTGAGGCGGTGGGCGGGGTCGGGGTGGTAGCGTCGAATATGGACGTAGCCGAATACGCGGCGTTCACGGGAGCGAGCAGCGCAGGGTTCTTACCGAACCTTCCTCTGCCCGATCCCGGTATGGTGATCATCGACGGAATTACGTTGCCGTTTGTAATTCAGACCTCCATGCCCGCGGGATCTTCGCCTGGGACAGCAAACGGAAGTTATTCCCGGATGCCGATTTCTAGTCCGGGCCCGGTTCCTGAAAACGACCTAATTGCGGAGCGCGGAGGGTCGGGACTGTCCGCGGCAGAGGTCGGATCCATCGTGATCAATGCGATTGCCACCGCGAACCAGACGCGGGCAGTCATTCGCTTGCCCTTAGGGCAAAGGACGCGGATGGTCATCGCAGTGGCGGATTTGGATGGGAGTCTGCTGGCATTGTATCGGATGCCGGATGCCACGGTGTTTAGCATTGATGTGGCGGTGGCCAAAGCCCGCAACATGATCTACTTCAATAGCAGCAGCGTGAACCCGAATGATTTGCCTGGCGTTCCGCTAGGAACCGCCGTAACGGATCGTACCATCGGTTTCGGCGGCCAGCCGCTGTTCCCTTCAGGAATCGATGGCACCGCTCCTGGCCCCTTTTTCCAACTGTATACAAACGATGTGACCAACCCCTGTACGCAGGGATCGCAACCCGCCAATCCAAATCAGAGTGGCATCGTGTTTTTCCCCGGCAGCGAGGGACTGTACCGGAACGGCGTTCTGGTAGGAGGTTTGGGCGTAAGCGGCGATGGAGTGGATCAGGACGATTACGTTACCGCGGGCGGGGCTGCTGGTTGGGAACCGCCGGCGGCGACGCGCGCGGACCAGATCGTGATTCGGAATGTGCGACTTCCCTATCAGAAATTCCCGCGGGACCCGACCCAATAGTCAAGTTAGTCAAAAACGGGGAGTCTGATGTTTCCCCGTTCTTCCATCGGTCGTTCGAGGCAGCCGTTTGGCCGAAGCAATTTGCCTCACTATTGGCTTGCTGAGGAGGCTTGCTTGCCAGGCAGCAATGTCGCGACTTTTTGCATTTTGGCTGCAAAGCGCGGCGCGTTGTAAGCCGATGGATTATCGAGTTGCAGAAATAGTTCATTGATAGCAGCTCGGACGTCGGTCTGGTTGGTTTCTTGCTCGTTCTTGGCGTAGGCCAGGGCGAGGGAAGCCAAAGCCATAGTGGCCTGCTCGGCGGAGCGTTCGCCTCCCATCGAGATGCTTTCCGAATCGTCGGCGATTTCGCGTAAGAGTTTGGCCGCCAGGTTGCGATCGTAGGATTGGGCCTGAACCTCTCGTGCAATCTGGTCGGCCAATGCGGCAGCTTCTTTGGCCCGGGTGGCCAATTCGTCCTTATTGGCCGGCTTGCCCGAAAGCCGCTCGATGGACTGCAGCTCGGAGACCAGCTGAGTTGTGACGGTTGGATCGATGGCGCCAGCGATGTGCCGGAAGACGGAGTAGGTTGCGGGATTCCAGACTGGAGCGCCAGGCTGCCTGCCGTGGTAGCCGGCTTCCTGTCTCCAACTGGCATCCGGCTTGGTTAGACTGTGGTGGCAGGCGAAACACTCGTATTCTGCGAACTCCGGCCAATTCGGGCCGGAGGCTCTTCTATTTAAGCGGACTAAAGCTTCGCGCAATTGGACGGCTTGACCGACGGCCAGCTCCTGCACGCTGGCCCAGGCGTTGGTATTGGGGGCGGGCTTCCAATGACGAGGCATGGCGGAACTGAAGGATTCAAGTTGGAAGGTCAAATCGGGATGACCAGCGGCAATCATAATGTGGTCCACTTCTTTTTCCGGAGTACCGAGATGGCAGGTGAGGCAACGTTCGGTGCGTTTGGCCAAGTCCCGGGTGTCATACATGCCCAGCTTCAGGGATTGCTCGTGAGTCCAATTCTTTACGGTGTGCGGCCCGAGCCAGCCCACTGCAGGGCCATGGCAACTCTCGCAACTGACACCGTCTTCCAAGTTCTGAAAGGTTTGCGCACGCTGTTCGGACTTGGCGTTCAAGGTGTGACAGGCCAAACATTTTTCAGACTTGTTGGGGGGCTGCTCAAGGCCAAGAATTTTCCCCATGCGAACCGATGTGGGATTGGAGAGCACCGTGTAGGCACGGGCGTGTTTGTCCTGAGCGAACCAGATGCTGTATTCGTTTTGCGCGATGCGAACGATAGCCTTTGGTTGAACCCCCCCGTGGCAGTTGCTGGCAGCGCAGGAACCTGGACCGGTGAACTTGCCCACCTCGCCAGCGGGTTCGGGCGTCTTGGGCCGCGGTTGCGATGGCTGTTGAACTGGCTGCTGCGGTTGCGGCACGCGTTCCACTTGGGCCTGCGTTATCGACACGGAGAAGAGGATCAACGCAGAAAGAAAGTACCAGGGCACCCGAGATGTTTTCGCTCGCATTGCGATCATCCTCCCGATCGATGCGCTCGGCGTGCGCATCTTGAGCTAGTACCCGGATCTGAGGTCCCATAATGTACACCCAAATGTCCTTTTTTCTTAGATAGTTGACTAAATATTTTGGAGGGACAGTGATTGGCGAATGGAAGAGTGTCGGTAGACAAGCTCATGTAAATTTTGGTATCGTGCCCGCCAATCCTCTCTTTACGGCTGGGCTTCGTGGAAACGCCAGGAGTACTTCTTGTTCGACGAGCTTAGGGCTATTCAGGCGACCCACGGGTACTTGCCCACCGACCAACTCTACCAATTGGCGACCAAGCTAAAGATGCCGGTAAGTGAAATCCATGCCGTAGCGAGTTACTATCCGCATTTTTATCTGAAGCCGCCTCCTAAAGTCGATGTGCGGGTGTGCGCGGACATGTCGTGTCACTTACGAGGCGCGGGCAACTTGCGAAAATCGCTGGAACGGGAACACCGCGGCCGCCCTGTAGCGGAGATCGCGATCAGGGATGTGTCTTGCCTGGGGCGTTGCGACACGGCGCCAGCGCTGTCGATCAATGACCACATCTATTCGGGCATGAGCGAAGAGCGGGCCCTGCGGATGGTCGCTGAATCCGCTTCGGGAGAGGTCGCGCGTCACCCACAGCGCGTTCCGCGGCTACAACGATTAGAAACCGACCCTTACGACGGCGCCTCTACTTATCAAGGTGTTCGGCAATTCCTAGAGAACCGCAACGTTCTGGCAGTCCTAAGCACGCTCAAAAATTCGACTTTGCGGGGGATGGGCGGCGCGGGCTTTCCGACAGGTGCAAAGTGGGAGATTGTCCGCAATGCCCCTGGAACGCAGAAATATATCGTTTGCAATGCCGACGAGAGCGAACCGGGAACGATCAAAGATCGCTATATTATGGAACGGGCTCCGCACCTGGTGATCGAAGGGATGATCATGGCTGGACTAGTCACTGGGGCCACCAAAGGTTTCATCTACATTCGCCACGAATATGAAGAACAGCGTGACGTCCTGAAAGAAGAAATTCAGCGCTGTTATCGCGACAACATTCTAGGGCAGCGGATATTGGGATCGGACCTTAACTTCGACCTCGAAATTTTCGTGAGTCCCGGGGGCTACATCTGCGGAGAAGAGAGTGCCCTTCTGGAGGCGCTGGAGGGAAAACGCGCCGAGCCACGAAATAAGCCTCCATTCCCAGGTACCAACGGATTGTGGAATATGCCTACGGTAATTAACAACGTAGAAACATTTACGTTCGCTGCCGCTATTCTGGTGAACGGCGCAGAATGGTACAAGAAGCTTGGCCTCAACGGAATTCCGGGATTAAAATTCGTCGGAATCAGCGGGGATGTGATCTATCCGGGAGTCTATGAAGTCTCCATGGGTGTTTCGTATCGGGACTTGATTTTTAAATATGCAGGCGGGATTGTCGATGGTAAGCGCTTGCTTGCGTTTGCTCCGTCGGGGCCATCATCGGGGTATCTTCCTGCTTCACAACTGGATTTACCGCTGGACTTTAAGGCCGTTGCGGAAGCTGGGTCGATGGTGGGTTCGGGAGCGATCGTGGTTTGCGCGGAAGGCCGCTGCATGTTGGACATGGCCATCAACTCCACCCGTTTCTTTCGCAATGAATCGTGCGGGAAGTGCGTTCCTTGTCGCATGGGATCACAGAAATTGGTCGACATTCTTACTCAGTGGACTCATGGCCAGGCCGGGAAAAACGATATGAGCCTGGTTGAAGAGCTCTTTAACGCCATGCGGCTGACGTCTATTTGCGGGCTGGGCCAGATCGTGCACGCTCCGATGGCGTCCATTCTCAAACATTTCCCTAACGTTATCGAAGAGCACCTGAAAGCGCGCCACTGCCCTGGCGGTATCTGCTTCGAAGGTGGCGCATAGTCTTATGGAACAGGACTTTCAGTCCGCAACCTATGTGCCCCGGAAGCAGGTGCAGCTCACTATCGACGGAAAGCCCGTCGTAATCGAGCAAACCGGCGGCGAAACCACCACGATCTTTGAAGCTGCGCAGAAGTGCGGCATTACCATTCCTACGCTCTGCCATCAGCAAAATGAAAGGCCTGTCGGGGTTTGCCGAGTTTGCGTGGTGGATATCGGTCAACGCGTTTATGCCCCCGCCTGCGCCCGGCAGATCGAACCTGGAATGGTGGTGAAAACTTCGACCGACAGTCTCAAGGCGGTCCGTCGAACTCTTTTGGAGCTGCTGCTAACTGATCATCCTTCGCCTTGCGCTCGTCAGAAGCAGTCTTCCGATTGCGAGCTGGAGCGCCTGGCGACGGAGGCCGGCATAAAGGCATCGCGATTTGCGCCTCGAGCGACGCCCCGCGGACACGATGATTCATCGCTTGCCATTGCTGTCGATCATGAGGCTTGCATTTTGTGTGATCGCTGCATTCGAGGATGCAATGAAATTCGGCACAACTTCGTGCTGGCGCGGCGAGGCAAGGGTTATCAGGCTGGAATTGCTTTTGATGATGAGCTGGCCATGGGGTTGTCCAGTTGCGTGAGCTGCGGAGAGTGCATGGTCTCGTGCCCGACCGGTGCGCTCACCAATAAAAAGGTCATTGACACAAAGATTGGTGCGGGCGATGCAGTTGCATTGGCCGAAATTCGCAAGCTGGACATATTCCGCGGTGTTTCTGGCACCTTTCTCAACCTGAATAGCAATGCCCTTCGCAAACGAACGTTTAAGGCCGGCGAGATAATCTGCAAAGAAGGTGATTTTGGCTCGACGGCATTCTATATCCTGAACGGAAAGGCGGAGGTCTATCTTTCTTCGCCGATGGCCCATGTCAAGACCAAGGGGCAGAACGGCTTTTTTAGTAAGTTGAAATCGGTCCTTGAACCTGTCAGCCGGGCGGAAGCGCAAAGCGAGCATCGCAAGGAATATATCCCTATTGACGCGCCCGTCGATTTGTCGGGCGACAATCGCGTCGCTGAACTTGTAGCCGGAGATTTGTTCGGCGAAATGACCTGCATGAATTATTATCCGCGCTCGGCCACGGTCCGCGCCACCACCGATTGCACCATGTTGGAGATGCTGCGGAATGTACTCGATATTCTGCACCGGAACCGCGCCTTCCGCGCCAAAACAGAATTGGATTATCGGAAACGGGCGCTCGAGTCTCATTTGCAAGGGGTTCCCATTTTTTCTTCGGTAACTTCGGACTTTATTGCTCAACTTCGGGACCGCGTCGAGTTGCGACGATATTCTCCCGGCCAATTGATTTGCCGCCAAGGAGACCCCTCGCATAGCTTCTTTCTTGTGCGTATCGGTTTTGTCAAAGTGACGGAGACGCATCCGGGCGGTGACCTCGTTTTGGCTTATATAGGTCGGGGCGGGTTTTTTGGCGAGCTTTCGCTGTTAGGCGGAGGCGTTCGAACGGCAAATTGTATCGCTTTAGACCACGTCGAGGTCGTGCGCATCCTGGCTGAAGATTTCAATTTGATGCTGGAGCGTTTTCCGGACGTCCGCCGCTCCCTGGAAGCCGTTGCCGCCCAGCGAATGGCCGAAAACAGGCAGCGGTTCACGGAAATGCAGAGTATTCCGGTGGACATGTTCCTCACGCAAGGGTTAATGGAGGCACAGAGTCTGCTGGTCCTGGATCTTAACAAATGCACGCGGTGTGACCAATGCGTGCAGGCGTGCGCCGATGCGCATAATGGAGTCAGCCGTCTGATTCGGGACGGACTGCGCCTCGATCACTACCTGGTGGCAACCTCCTGCCGGCAATGCAAAGATCCGCTATGCATGGTGGGATGCCCGGTTGGCGCAATTCGAAGGCGAAATACGCTGGAGATCACCATCGAAGACTGGTGCATCGGCTGTGGGCTGTGCGCCAACAATTGCCCCTACGGCAACATCAACATGCATCCCTTCGAGGTGCAGAGCGAAGATCCCGGTCACCCGGGCAGAAAAATTGCCGAGGTCAAGACGAAAGCGACCGCTTGCAACCTCTGCCCCGATCATGATGAGCCGAACTGTGTTTATGCCTGTCCCCATGACGCCGCTCATCGTGTTAAGCCCAAGGAGTTTTTTGCGGAAATAGCAAAAGGGGCGGCTAAGAGAATCGAACAGCTGTGATCCTCGACCGAAGTCACCGTAGGTGGTTCGTCGGCTCGTTGGTACTATTAGGAATCGGTGGCGCGCTTTATATCCCGTATGCCTGGACCAGCGTGTCGGGAGCGAGTGGAGGCAGTACCCCGGGTCTTGTTTATGCCGGAATTGGCTCGGCGATGATGGTCTTCGCGGGTCTGTTGGGGGTTCGAAAAAAGTATCGAATCTGGCGCGTCGGACGCGCCACCTGGTGGATGCGAGGACACCTGTGGATTGGTTTCCTCAGCTTCCCATTTATCCTATTCCACGCCGGCTTTCAGTTGGGCAACGGTGCGCTGACTCGCATACTTATGGCACTTTTCTTGGTCGTTTTCGTGAGCGGTATCGCCGGCGCAGCCCTTCAGCATTTCATGCCTAAGATCTTAACAGAGCGGGTCACGATGGAGACGATATACCAGCAGATCGACCGGGTCATCGATCAACTGGTGACCGAAGCGGCGGTAATCGTTTCTGAGCTGAGCGCGGCGATCGAGCAGGAAATCGAACGGGCCGAAGCAGGCGCGGAGCTTTTACATTCTCCAGGGAGCGCACGCGTGGTTGCCGTGGGTTCGATCCCCGACGAACGCGTGAGCAATAAAGTTACAAAGTTCTTCGAACAGCAAATGAAGCCTTACTTGCTTTCCCGCCAATCGCGCAAGCATAGACTGGACGACCCGCTGCAAGTCTCCATCGCTTTTAAGGAGATGAAAGTTCTTGTCCCGAAGTCTTTGTGGCCAAAGTTTGATGATCTTGAGAACATTTGCGGCGAAAAGTTCCAATTAGAGCGTCAACGCCGTCTCCACAAGATTTTGCACGGGTGGCTCCTGTTTCACATTCCTGCCTCGTACGCTTTGCTTCTTTTGGGGGCTGTTCACGCCGTAATGGCCTTGCGGTACTGAAATATGCCGCGCGTCCGGACCACCAAATCCCTGGCGAAACGGATTGACCTTCAGTATTTCACGCGACGGGATGCGCTCCGCAAGTGGCGTTGGTGGCTGTGCGTGGCCCTTCCAGCGCTCGCATTGGCCTGGGTCGTTTACATACACCTATCTCGAAATCAGAACGTGTACACCAGGGGTCCGCTGTCGGCCGCCCACGCGGTGCTGACCTCGAACTGCGGCCTTTGCCACATTCAAACGGCGAGCTTTCGAGCGCCGGTGCCCGACCAAGCTTGCCTGGGGTGCCACGATGGCCCGGCACATAATCAGCGCCAAACTTTCACGCCGCACTGCGGCTCCTGCCACCTGGAGCATACCGGCAACCGACGCCTCGCTGAAGTGGCAAATTTTGGCTGCACGCAATGCCATGGGGACCTCGCAACCGCGGATGGGCAGCATACCGTTGACCCCCATATTCACGGTTTCAACAAAGAGCATCCGGAGTTCGCCGCGTTACGGCCTGGGCGATCCGATCCGGGGACCATTAATTTTAGCCATTTCAGGCACTTACAACCGACCATCCGGGACCTGCGCGGACCTGTGCAATTAGTTTGCGACAACTGCCATCGCCCGACGAACACGACCGATCCCTGGCCATATTCGGTTGCGGTGATCCAACCTAGTTCACAACAGCCCGTTGCGGTGGGTACCGCCGAAACGCAACAGCAAAAAAGGAGGTCCGTAGAGGCTGGAGCCGGAGCTTACATGGCGACAATACGATACGTAAACCAGTGCGCGGCTTGCCACGTGCTGCAGTTTGACCGCCTCATCGCTCAGCCTGCGCCTCACGATAAGCCTGAGGTGATACACAATTTCATCACTCAGAAATACACGGAGTATATTGCGCTGCATCCCGATGCTGTGCGCGTGGCTATCCTGGAAATTGATGATGGATTGGCTCCTGGTATGACCGCATCCATCGTACGTCCGACGCGCACCGAACCCTTGACGCAGGCGAAATCTGCCGGGGAGTGGGTCCAAAAACGCACAGCGGAAGCGGAACGCTTGCTTTGGAATAAGAACTGTAAATTGTGCCATATTTCGACCGAACATGAGGGATTTGGGTTGCCGCAGTCGGTCAAAGCGATTATTCCAGCCCGCTGGCTTCCCCACGCGGAATTCGATCACCAGGCGCACCGGATGCTGACATGCGAGGCCTGCCACTCGACGATCCGAACCAGCCGTCTAACTGCCGATACAAATCTTCCCGGGATCGCGCTATGTCGAACCTGCCACAAAGAAGCCGGGCCAGCGGCCAACGCGGCAGAGGGACGCTGCTTTGAATGTCACAGCTATCATGATTGGCGCAAGGAACGACGGGTCAATGGCAATATGCAGGTTGCCAAGCCGAAATCTGCGACTGCAAATTCATCCGGCGAATCCAATCCGGCAACACAGTGAGAATTGTAGGTAGTCTAATTAGTGCCCCTTCCCCGAAGGTTGGCGAACGTTCCCTTGATTGGCGTCCAGCGGACGATTCTCGGGAGCTTCCGGCACGGTGTACAGCGTCCCATTTCTGAGGTACAGCCCGCGCATTTCTTGAAGATTAAGGGGCCTGGAACCTCGCCTTCCAAAAACCGCCAGTTGATTTCCGGTTTCGTCCACGGCGCGGTCACGGTCGATGCCGCGCGACACGGCAAGGGCCGGAGCATGGGTCGGATAGGTTGCGATGAGCTTGGGTACCGGCTTGGGGCTGAAGCCTGCAAATGCCGGGGTAGCTACCGGCGAAAAGAGTTGTACAACGCGAAGTCCGTTCCTTCCGTCGGCCACGAAGGCGAAGAGGCTGGAGCTAACCATCCCCAGCTTTACGTCATTGGTATCGTTGAGCTTGCCGTTGGCGTCAAAGAATTGGTCCAGGACCGGCTTTTCTGCGCGTTCGATGTTGACGACAGCGATTCCTTTCTTGCCGGCTGAAACGTAGGCATAGGTTCTGGCGAGATAAATATTGCGGGCATCGGGTATGGGCAGATTTGCGTCGGGCACGGCGACCGGAGCCTCCGGTCTGGTGATATTCAACACCTTCAAACCGTCGCGGTCCACGACGAAAACGTAGCGAAATTGGACCGCAATGCCAAGCGGTCCATTTACAGCTGGGGCGCCGAGTTGAGCTGTGATTTTGGGATGAAGGGGATCGTCGAGATCGACAACCACCAACCCGCGGTCACATAAGATATAGGCATAGGTTCCGACGAAAGCTATGCGCCGCGCACCGTTTAGAATGCCGTCAGGATTGAACGCGAGGGCACGCTTGAGGAAATTGTTTTTCGGATCGCCATCGAGCAGCGTGCCGACACCGGGAGTTTTTGCTCGGGGGTCCGCATCGCCGATCACCACTAAGCCTTCGTCTCGGTCGGCGACGTAAAGAAAACCATACATTAAGTGGATCCGCTGCTCCTCATTCTCCGCCCGGTGAGTTCGCAAGGGGTCTATTGCCAAGGTACTGGGCGAGGCTATGGATTGCGCATACTTGGTCCGCACATAAAATCTCTGCCCCAGCGGGGATACCGGGGCGGTAATCATGCGCTCCGATATGTCTTTGTCGTCGATGTTGGCGATGTCGAAGACGCGTATCCCCTCTTTTCCCATGGCGGCATAGAGATATTCACCACGAGCCTGGACGTCGAGAACATTGCCCTCATGGCGATAGCCCTGGCGGAGTCGATCACCGCCCTGCACGAACTTTTGATAGTTCGAAGGGTAGGCAATCTTCTGGAAATCGCTGCCGAAAATTGCGGGGGGCTCTTCATGTTCCGCTACCGCTACGGCGTTGTATCCTCCCTTGCCGGTGGCCACGTAAATGTATCGCCCTTCAAAGTTCATGAACCCGCCGCCCTGCAGAGTGACTTGGGCGAGCCAGGCGTTGTTATCTCCTTGGGAAGAAACGTGGCAATCGGAACAAGTGCGGGTTTCTTTGGTGCGCACGGTGTGAGGCACGAAGGGGCTGAACGCTTGTCCGCTGAATCCTTCGGCGGAGACGGTCTGCTGCTGGTAGTAGCCCCAACCGCGATCGGCATTTTGCGAGCTTACGAGCACTGCGCATGCGGAGCGAACGGGAGAGATGCGGTTGCCGGTGACAGTGCCATCGACTCCTAACATATAAATATCGTCCCGCAAAATCTGGAAATTGTACGAGGTGTAGTTGCGCGTGGTGAGCCCTTCATTGTGCAGCATGGGAACGCGCTGGTTGGCGGTCATCTGCAGGTGGCAGCCGAAGCAGGTGGGAACCCAAGCGGAATGGCAACTGTAGCAGGTCATCTTGGTGTTGGAGTGTGCCAATAAACTGGTATCGTGCCCACCCCAGCTCGCGCCGTCTTTCTGGATCGTTTTCGCGAATCGTGCCTTCTCGTTATAGTTGGGATTACCCGGGGTAATGGAATCGGCGACCTGGATGACTTCCCATTGCTGGCCTTGCTCTATCATGGAGCGTTGAAAAAGCCGGTTGTCCTTCCAGTAGAACCGGCGTTCACCCCAGGGAGTGCGAAGCAGACGTAAGTCTGTACCTCCCTGTGGTGCTGCGGGTCCAGAGGTCATCAGAGAAGCGCGCGCGTCGATCTGGCCGTGACAATCCACACAATCTACCTCGACCGCGTTGCGAGTTTCACCATACAACTTTCCGTTGCCGTGCCCGTCTTGCGCGAAATGGCAATCTATGCAATGCATACCCTTTTCGAGGTGGATGTCTTTGAGATGCACCGCTTTCCCAAACTTGTCGGGATCGTCAAACGGAATAATGTTGTTCTTCTCATCGAGCAAGTCACCTTGGCGGTCTTTTTTATAAACGGCTCGGAAAATCCATCCGTGACTGTGGAAATCCGCAAACTGGGTGTGCTTTAACGTCTTGGCAAATTCCGGGCTGGCAATTTTGTCAAGGAAACTTGGATCCGCCCAAAGGCCGCGTTGAGCAGCGCGCTCGGGGTTGCGAATTTGTACCGCAAACTGCTCTTTGGGGCTCGGATTGCGCTGTTCAGCCGGATACATCTGCTCCCCGTCGATCTCATTGTCCCACCAGGTATACCCGTAGTAGGTGGTTTCCATGTTGGTGCCCGGATGCATGTGGCAGACCATGCACTGGCTGGAGGGAATAGAGCGGGTGAATTGATGGAAAAGCGGGTGGCCCGGTTGGTTCTTGGGAATGGTGGGATCGATAGTCGCAGTTAAACCAGAATGTCCGTAGCTGGCATAAGGACCCGAATGCTCGGGCGATTTATCGTTCGCGTAGACCACGTGGCAGCCGCTGCATCCGCTGTTCCGATAGTCGCCCGGATTGTCATTGGTCCCTGGAAAACTCAAAAGCGGATCAAATAATCGAGTTTTTTGCAGCCCGATAAACACCGGGTCGGTACGTAGTAAGGTGCCGAATCCGCGTTCTCCGAGTTTTACGTCCGGCTTCCCCGGATCCTCCTCGAGCGATGGAATTCCGATCTCGGACTTTTTCATGCCGCCGCGTTCGAAGATGCGAAGCACGTTGCCAGGTTGTGAGATCTCCCATCGCTCAAGTGGCTCGAGGTACGGCAGCACTCCCTTCTGTCGCGTTTCCTCAGCCGTAGGAGCGGGATACGTGATCAGGCGCTGGGGTTTGCCATCCGGGGAGTAGCTTTCCCCGAAGTGAGGGTTCTTTAGCGGAAATGAGCCATTGTTGTAGAGCGCGGCTCCCCAAAGCATAGCGCCGTGAGTCATCATACTGGTTCGCACTCTTTGTACTTCCGCAGTGTGGCAGCCCGAAGAACCACAGGTGGCGGCTGCCACGCGCAAATCACCTGGGTTGACGAATTTTATATAGTTCCAATCTTCTTCGAGCCAATTGGTGTATGCGCGAACGGGATTTGCACTATTTTCGTTCGAAAGGATTTTCGAGCGTGGATGCGCTTTTTTCTTCGCGGCCTCATACTCGGTGGATGTCGGCGCAACCGAATCCTCCACTCGCACCGCCGGGTCTCCCCCATGACAGTCGGTGCAGCCGATACGAACCGACCGCGAGGTATGCATCGTCGCGCTATCGGTGCTCGTATGACAGCTCTGGCACCCGGAAGACTTAGCTTCTACTTCTTCCTGGGTCTGTTTCAGCCATAGTTCCTGACCTTGTGTATTCGCAGTTTGTTTAGAAGTTTCGGTTTCTCTAACAGCACGTGAGTGAGCCACGGAGTCGGGAGTGCCGGCCGCGACGACGCTGTATAAGAAAATCGCGCACCAGAACGCCAGCAGTCCTAAGACATAACGCCTGCGTTGGTCGGTAGGTCGCATGCAACCTCTTCGAACTTGAATCGCTCAAAACTGGAAACGGAGACTGGCAAAGGCCGAAACTAGCACTCTCGAGTTGTAAATGTTCCGCAGACCAAGCCCGGGTAGTAATGATGAAACGCCGGCGGTTAGTACGATATTCTCCGCCAAGGGTGGCCGGTAGGAGACTCCGATTCCGGAATCTGTACCGATGCTGCGATGCACTCTCGATTGAAACAAGAGATAGGAGAGCGTTTCGGTCCGGTCGAACTGCAGATAATTCAAATTCACAAAAGCCCGCAGTTTCGGCGTAAGGTCGGCGTCGATACCGGCGTTGTAAACTCTTATTCCCGGATTCACAAAGTTCGACTGACCCTCGTCCTTGCTCGATCGAAGATCCGGCAGAAAGCTGAACGGAGTTGTGAGTGCTACACCCGTGCCAGTGAGCCGAATGCCCTCCCTGTCAAAAAAACTGAACGGACCGCCGGCAAACTGAGTGTCGTCAAGAATGGAGTCGAAACCCCGCGCAGTGCCCGATGAGCGCCCCCCGCCCACGCGAGATTCCGTGTCACCGGAAGCCCAAAAAATGGAAGTACGATAACGCAGCCAGTCTTTATCGACAGATAATTCCAACGCTCCCATTTGCGCGTTGACGTGAAGCGGTCGTCCGGCGATCGAATTAAAGCTGTCGGTTCCGAGCACTTGATAGAAAGCATTGCTGACATTCAAGCGCTTGATGTGTCCATTGCCGGTCCATCCCAAGTAATAGGTGCGGATGCTATGAGGCTCCGGTATTCCATTCTCCATCACCACGCTTCCGATCGGCGCGGGCCGCACCAGGAAACCGTTCTTGTCATAAAAAATGCCACCCTGATCGTAATTGTAGTGAAAGCTGAACTCCGTCGTGTAACCCTTCGCCAAGAAGTCCTGAATGTAGACGTTCCCTACTCCCACTTGCTGATGTCGGGCCTCAAAGGTATTCAAACCGCTGTTGGTATCTTTTTCCAGAAGGTAAAAGTAAGCCAGATTGTAGTTGATTCGGTTGGAGCGCAAATTGCCGAAGATTCGAATCGCTGGGTCTTCATCAACGAAAATGAACCCGCGAAAATCGCTGCTAAATCCTTGTATCCCTGCGCGAACGGACACGAAATCGAAGTTAGGGCTCACATCGTGAATTTTGGCCTCAACGAAGGCTTCCTGTATTCCCGTGTGAGTATCAAAGCGATTTGTACCGGCAGCCACATCGGCGTTAACGATACCTCGCTCACGGGTCTGCAGGAAATTAAGATCGACTACCGGAGTAACTCGAATTCGAAAATCGACCGGCTGGAACGATGTATCGCCGTGGAAGAGATCGAAGGAAAGGCGGAAAGATTGATCCGCAAAGAATTGCTCACCGCGTCCGAAGAAATTTCGGCTCCCAGGCTCTTCAGCCGATGCATTGCTTGGTGTCGGGAGGCGGCGAGCATCCATATCCGTCACGCTCGTACCGGTGAAATCAAAAAACCATCTCTGCCCAAAAATCGGCGTGTCGCCCTTCAACCGATTGCGGTCAAAAGGGTCGTACCAGTGCGATGTGACGTACGGAAATTCACCACTCTTGCCATACCGCTGCCACGCGGGCATTTCCACGGTCCACCGATATGGCTCAATGGCGAAATTGTCCCGCTCGTTTGGCACCACTTCCACCACACCCGCCGAAGGCGGATTCTCAGGCTCCGGCGATCGAAATATCGGGAAGGATCCGGAATCCTCAGCCGTCGGCAGAGGCGCGGTTCGCGGAGCACCTGGGATCCCGACGGGCCCAGGCTCTTCGGCAGGAGGCGCAGTTGATTTCAATTCGAAATCCAAAACTTGAAGTTCCGCGGGGCGGATATTCAGCACCGCCGACGCCGACTCGACCCCTTCCCCAGTAACGTCCACGTCATAATCGCCCAGAGGCAGACTATTGAACCGGTAGATGCCCTCTCCGTTGGTCGTGGTCTGCATGCTGGCTCGCGTTTGCCGGGCGCGTAGCTGCACGGTCGTCCCGGCAAGTGCACGTCCCTCCTTATCCCGGATCGTTCCGGCTACCGAACCGGTCTGCGATGGCCTCTGACCGGGAATACGCCGCGATTCCTGCGCGGAAACTGGCAATGAAGACAGTAATAGGTAGGCGAACACGAAGGTTACTAGAGCGGCCAGACAAAACCGGCGAATTGTGTCCTTGGCGACGACGCCACTTTTCGCCGATCGATGGTTCATGGATTCCGCCAATCACCAAGCTGACTTTTCAACATCACGCCGCCAAGTTCCCAAACGGCATTACTTCGATGGCAGGAAGGATCTGTAAATCATTTTCCGAGTTCGCAGCGAGATACCCGCCAGGCTTCGAATCCTACTCATCACCCATAACCAGGCAAGAGCAGTTCGTCCATAGAATCAGACCTTTCCAACTTGAGACCCGGGTCCGGAAAAACCTCTGTAAAGTAGGGGGAGTCTTAGCTTTACCGATCGAAATGTCAAGGTTGATTTACGAACAGAGATAGAAAGCTCCTGCGACTGGGTGTCTCGGTAACCGCCTGCACTCCGGCATCGCAAGCCGTAAAGCGAGGCATCGCAGGAGTTCGTGGCCATGTAAAGGATCGCCTCAAGCAGAGCCCGTCACCCTTCCCGGAATTTGCGCCCGGTGAGGTTCCCGAGCCCGTCATAAGCAGCATACTTGTACATTTCCGAGAGTGTCGGGTAGTTGAACACCAGATCGATAAATGAATCTATCTTTCCGCCGTTTTCAAGAACGATCATCGCCTGGTGAATCAGCTCTGTCGCGCTCTCGCCGATGATGTGTACGCCCAGTAATTTCCGATCGTCGCGATGGAAGATGATTTTCAGAAGGCCTTGTTGGTCGCCAACGATTTGGCCCCGGGCATTGTTGGCATAGTGTCCTCGGCCGACAGCGTAAGGGATCTTTTTCGACTTGCAAGACTCTTCTGTTTCTCCAACGCAGGAAATTTCCGGGATGGTATAGATTCCCATTGGCAGCATGTGCGGCAATCGCTGCTTATATTCGAAGCCAAAGGCGTGGCAAACCGCGACACGCCCTTGTTCCATAGAGGTTGATCCAAGTGCCGGAAACCCAATCACGTCTCCAGCGGCAAGAATTTTTGGTACTGCGGTCTGAAAAAACTCGTTCACTACCAACCTTCCGCGGTTGTCCACGCTGAGTCCGGCCTTCTCAAGCCCTAGGCCGGCGACTGCCGCACGTCTTCCGGCCGCAAACAATGCCGTTTCCGACTCGATGAATTCGCCCGATTGAAGGTCGACGCGAATCCCATCCTTCGTTTTTTCAAAACGGGCAGAACGATCTTTTAGAAAAAGCTGCACCCCAAGATCTTCCAAGCGCCGACGCAACAATTCCGATATTTCCGCATCCAGGAATGTGAGTAAACGATCTCCTGCATCCAGAAGACAAACTTTCACCTGCAGAGCAGCAAAAATGGATGCATATTCGACCCCGATGACTCCGCCACCGACGACGGTAAGACTCTGTGGAATGCGATTCATTTGCAAAATGCTGTCGGAGTCAAAAACGGATAGGTCATCAAAAGGAATTTCGGCTGGGCGATGGGGTCGGGAGCCCGTGGCAATGAGAAACACATCCGCTGAGAGTTCGGTCCGCGTGCCGTCTGTTGAAAGCACCGCCAGGCTGTCAGGGCTTAGGAATTGCCCCTGTCCAGCGAAAAGTTCGATTGCATGCCTGGAAATATTCTTTCGAAGGATATTTCTTTGCGAATCGACAACCTGGTCCTTGTGATGCATGAAATCACGGATGGTAAGCCCCTTTCGCAACGAATAGTCAATGCCGTGGAGGCCTCGCTGACGCAGGCCTGAGAAGTACAGGGCTGATTCCCGCAGAGTCTTGCTCGGGAGTGTGCCAGAGTTAATGGAGGTTCCGCCCAGATTTGGGCTTTCTTCCACAAGCGCAACCTTCTTGCCAAAGTAGGCCGCCTGTGCGGCACCTTTTTCTCCTGCTGCCCCGCTGCCAATTACCACCAGGTCATAATGTTGCATGAAGGCTCATCTCTCGCTCAGGCTTTGCTTGCTGAGCCCGAGCTAACGTAACGACCTTGGTTTCATCAAACACAAACTTAACAATGCAGCCAGCGCGCGCAGAGACCTGGCGACCGAAATTGTTTCGTTGAAGTCTTGGACGTTTCGATAGCAGATCACGGCGCCCCAAACGAACTGTGTTGCTTAGCCATCAAGGGACTTCTGCGATGTGGACGACGATCACACTGACATTGTCTTCGCCGCCGTGCTCATTCGCTAAATCCACAAGATGATCGGCGCTCATTTGCGCATCAGAAGATTCAAGGAGCGCTTCCGCGATCTCGGCGTCCTCGACCATGCGGGTCAGCCCATCCGTGCACAACAGCAGGACGTCTCCGTTGACAAGCGTACGCTCGGCCGCTTCCAGTCCAACCTTGTTTTTCACTCCCAGCGCGCGCATCAAGACATTTTGCATCTTACTTAGGTGCGCTTCTTCTGGCTTTATGAGCCCACGGCGGACTTGCTCGGCCACGACGGTGTGGTCCGCGGTCAACCTTTCAAGTACCCCCCCGTGAAGAAGATAGGCCCGGCTATCCCCGACGTGTACAAGACTAAGCCGCGCGCCCTCAAGGCACGCCGCGACCACGGTAGCTCCCATACCGTGTAGCTCCGGCCTATCCAGCGCCGTTTGGTAAATCCGGCGGTTGGCGAACCGTACTGCGGCCGCGAGGCGATTGGTATTTTCGGCCAGATCCGGACTTAACGCGTCGCCGGATGTTGACAACGGGTCTTCCTGAGGTCCGGAACAATAGGCGACGATAGCATCACCGGCAAGAGAGCTAGCCAGCTCTCCGTGTGTCTCGCCACCCATACCATCCGATACGATAAATAACTTTAGGTCCTGTAGGATTCGGCAGATATCCTCGTTGTTTTTACGGACCCTGCCGATATCGCTCTTAGAACCGACTTCCAACTGCACGCAGGTGTTTTTGGTCATCGTATTCCCCGCACTCACATTCACGCCGCCGATCTCGGGCCTACTCTTTGGGGTGAAAGCAAGTTCTGGCCTTAACCTATTTTTTGGTTTCTTCCCGTGAACCTTCCGCTTTCATGCTCTTGACGCGATAAGCCGCGAAATTATCCTCGTGCCTAGTCTCGATCGTTGTGGGTTCGACTTGCACCAGTCGCCACACCCTTCCGTGCATCTCCGGGCTGATAACCACCTCACCGGCCCCAGCGCCAGCGCAGTAACGCGAGGTTTTATTTACGGCGTCTCCAATCACCGTGAATTCCATGCGGTCTGAGGTGCCGACAAAACCGTGAACGACTTCGCCACAGTGGATGCCGATGCCGGGCACGGCACACGGCACGCCTCGAGACCGCCGTCTAACATTGACTTCCTCAACAGCCGCCTGCATCTCCATGGCCGCACGAACCGCGTGTTCATGCTGTTTCGCATCCAGCTCCGGGCTTCCGAACACTGCTAAGATGGCGTCACCTATGAATTTGTCAATCGTCCCCTGGTGCGCAAACACGATGGGCACCAGCACCGCAAAATAATCATTCAGCATCTCGACGATATCGTCGGGTTCCATGTTGGCGCTTAACTTGGTGAACCCGCGAATGTCCGAGTTAAGAATCGTAACTTCGCTTCGTTCGCCGCCGAGCCTTAGGCTGCCTCGATGCTTCAGCAGTCTTTCCGCTACTTTCGGAGAGAATTGCCGGAGCAGCTTGGCACTGATAACTGACTCTTGCCGAAGCCTCTCTTGCAACCTATGACTGCCAACCGCCATGGCTGCGTACTGCGCCATGAACACAATGATGCGCAAATCCTCGTCATTAAAGGTTTGCTCCAAGCTGCGGGTCTCCGCGCAGATCACTCCAAATGTTTCGTCTTGCCAAAGGAGAGGCGCGTACATTCCCGTCATGATTGCGCTTTGGAAGATCGTGCCGCTGACATCGTTGGTAACCGCACGGTTCCATATAAATGCTTTGCGGTCGGTCATCGCGCGGCGTGAAAGGCTTTCACTCAGGTGTGGGTCGCCCTGCGAGCGGTAAGCCTTCAGCAAAAGTTCGTTGGAGGACGGATCACGAAGTGCCAGCGCCCAGCTTTGCGCATTCGAAACAAGATCAACCAAACGGTCAACGATTGTCGGCAATAAGTCTTCCAGTTCCGTTTTTGCCGCGAATAGCAAGGGGAGTTCGCACATCAACTTTAGTCTTTGCGCTCCGACATCCCCTATGTTCGCCGCCGGAACCGGGTCAACGTTGGTGGCATCAAGCGACTGGGCAATATTCACGTCGGCCGTCGATCGGCGGTCATCCGGCGTCAAGGCCTCACCTAGTTCCAGATAGTTGGTCTGAGCGACCACGTCGACGAAATCGAGAGATTCCACCCGGACGGTTGTGTCCCCAAGGAGAATCACGTCCTCGGTCCGAAGCTTGTGTTTCCCTGCGCCTTTGATCTCAACGTTGTTCAACATCGTGCCGTGCAGGCTGTGCCGGTCCTCGATCCAGCAAACACCGTCTTCCCTCCATATCCGGGCGTGCACGCGCGAAATTTTCTTGTCCGGCGACAGATCAAGCAGGTGTGGCGACCCCTCGTGGGCTCGTCCGAAGACAAAATCGTCCTCGTCCACCTCCCAAGTTTTTTCCGAGCCGCGGTAGCAACAGGTAATTCGCATGGTGAAGTGCTAGGACCAGAGAAAGGCCTCGGTGCTAAGGTGACCTGTAGTCAGCCGAGTAAAAGAATGCTCGACGGTGCTCCCAACTCTAGAAACTGTAGGAAACGCCCACTAGCGGCACGACCTTGCTACGTAGTCCTCCGTCATCCAGTTTTAATAGCACGTTTCCGGTAATCACTAACTTATCGAATGCCCGATACTTGAGCCCCAGCGATGCGTTCGTTATATTTACGTCGGTGATTTTCTGCGCGACATCCGGATGGGTTGTTCCTGGCGTGTATGTCCCGCAGGCGACAGCGCTCGCATTCGTAGCTCCTGTGCAATTTCCGTAATCGGCATAGGGCTGCGACACGAGTTCAGGACTCCCGAATAGCCGCTGACCATAGATATCGAAAGCCACTGTCAATCGTTTAACTACATCAACATCCGCCCCAACAATGTATAGGAACCGATTAGGAAGCCCCGCCTTGTCAATTGGGGTTGATCCCACAGGACCGGCCACAATGTTGGTGCCGGCCAATATAGAGTCCCCGTTGAATTCATAGCCGAGTTCGGCATGGGGCGAAATTCGTGATCGATAGGAAACCACTCCAAAGGGCTTCACCCCCGTCGCTCCGGAGCCCAAAAAGTTAGTCGCGTCACCGCTAGGTAGCCTCACATCCACGCCCCCCGCCACGGCAACGCGTTCTCCCTTGTACACAGTGTATTTCCCCCGCAATACCACATCCCCGATACCGACTGCGCTGCCGGAATCGGAAAACTTTGCATTGACACACGGGACCTGCGTTGCGCACTGCGAAGTCAGAAGCGGATTGCTCGGATTGAAGGAGTGCCAGATGTTCCCCGGTGCCATCGCTGCCGCGGGGGCGGCGGACTGGGCAATGATGGAAGCGTCCGACGTCACGTTCATGCGCACGTTCAAAATTGGAATGGCCGCGGAGAAGTCCAGACGACTGGTTATGCCGTAGGTCACATAGATGGTGTATTGATGCGCTGTCAAATCGATATTGTTGGCGGTTTGGATGTAGTCTCGCACAAAGCACGGATCGCCGGCATATTTTGTGCCGGTCAGCGCTGTTTGCACCGGACACGCCGGTATCGTAGCCGTCGGGGTAAACGGTTGGTGCTGCAGGACCGTCGGGATGTTGTTCATGTCTTTCCCGTCGATGGTGCTGAAATTGAAATACTGATAGCTAAAGCCCACAAATATCCGGTGCCGCCCGATCGTGGTCGCACGTTCGCCCAGTATCGGTCCCAAACTTTCGTCCGTGCTGGGAGCAAAAGTTTTTAAGGCCGGATCGAATACGAAGTTAATGCCCGAGGACGGAGAGGCCGTAGGCAGCTGTGATATTTGGAGACCGACGGCTTCGTTGATCGGAGCAAACTCGCTAACGAAGTCACTGGCAAAATGCGCCTCGTGGTGATCTCCAGTGAACAGAACAGATTGGGTGGGATTCGCAGTAACGCCAAACCCCGAGGGGCCGTAGACCTGTGGGATGACGCAGACCAATTTGTTGCTGGCTGTACCGTTCAGCGGACACGTTTGAGCGGACGCGCTTCCCGCCACGAGGAACACAAGGATGCCAGCGAAAGCGATGACCACGCCTTTACTCATCGAAATTCTCCTTCGATCAAATGGAGCACATCAGTGCGGTTTCCTAGACTCTGGCTGGCATAAGAACCAACCACCGCTTGGTGAACACAGAGTTTATTGACCCTGTTTCTGTTGTCAAGACAGTGTTTTAGATTCGTGGTCTAACCCTGTTACTGAACCGCGTTGATCAACCAGACTCCATTCTTTACGAGCTGAAAGACCCAGGAAGTGGTCTTTTTGGGCGACTTTTCCCCGTTGACGGTAACCTGCGACGTTACCTGAGCAGATGCCGACGCTGTGCCGTCTGGATTGATCTTGACCGTTAAACTTAAAATCTTTAACTGGATGGTACTCGCTTGTTCAAATTCATTCTTATAGAGCGCGTATCGATTGGCTGGAATGTTCGGCCAAATTTTAGTCAAAGCGTCCAGGTTCCTCTGTCCGAAAGCTTGAAAAAACTGATTGATCGTGGTTCGAACGGCGACTTCGTCAGCGGCGGGTGTGTTTGTTGGCGACTTAATTGCCGGCGGGGACGCCACCGGGGGTTGGCTCAACGCGTCCAATTTCCTGTCAATATCCGCTAAATATTGCTGTGCATCGCCGCGATGCGTCCCGTTCCCGTTTATTATGGCTTGGAAATCACCCCGAGACTTCTCCAGCGCATTCTTATCACGACTGCTCGCACCGCTATAATCCTGCACGGCCTGTTGATATTGCCGTTGCTTCTGGACCTCGCTCGATTGAGCTCGATCGATCTCCTGCAAAAGCCCACCTGGATCGCCGCCCAGTGGTCTGGTTTGTTCCGCCTGTTGTCGCGCAGCCTCGAAATTTCCCTGTTGCAAATTTGAGCGAGCCGAGGTTTCCAGGGACTGGATCTGACGCTTCGCATTCTCCTGTTTAAGAACAGCGATCCTGTTCGCGACATCCTGCCGAAGAGCTTCAGCCTCACTTTTTCTTGAACCATCTAATTCAATTACCTGGTTAAGAAGATCCACAGCGCGCTGCAAGTCCTGTGGATCGCTGGCATGGGCACTTACTTGCGCCTTCCGAAAAGTATCTTCTTCCTTCTGGCGCTTCGGAATCACGTCGTTAAGATACCGCTGTGCGTCCGCCCTGCGCACCGCCCCATCACCCAAGGCCACAATCTTGCGAAGATCACGCTTCGCAAAATCAAACTCTCTCCTGTCCATCTCTCTCAGCGACTGCTGCCACAGCGTAGCTTCTTCTTGCCGCAGTTTGGCGAGCGCGTCGTTGCGCATCGATTCGCTCACCGTAGCTTCCTTGCGCTTGATCTCATCTGTCAGCGAACCATTAAACTTCTCGGCGTCTTGCAGAGTCTTAAGAGCTCCGGACAAGTCACCAGACGCAACTAGTTGGTCCGAAGCAGCCATGGAGACCTGCTGTTTGTCATCGGCGGGGCTGGCTGGTGGTTTGATTGCCGGTACAGGAACAGTAGGCGAGGCGGAAATGGCGGCTTTTGGGTTGCTTCTATCGGAACGGACAACTCCCGTCTCGGACTGCCTGGACGTCGGTGACGAAACAAAATGCAACGTCGCCCATGCAGCCAGACCTAGTGCAATACCACCCGCCACCTGGAAGGGCACTTTCGTGGATAGCCGGCGCGGAGAAACTGTCTCAACCGCAGCTTCGTGGCGACGACCTCGGCCGGCTGTCGCCGTGCGCAAAGATTCGGGGAACGCCCGTGCAGGTTTGGGAGCCGAAAGCTCGGGCGACGTCGGGGCTGCCTCCCGCTGCGGTTCCTCAACCTTGGCAGTGGAGCTGACCGGGGAGGTTACGGCTTGCGGAATTGGAGTCGAAGCCAGAGGCTGCGGGATCGGCTGGGGTTGCGGGGTGACGGGCGCCGTATCCCCGATGGTCGACGCTTCGACTTCGGAGGGGGGCGGCGGCGCTGGAACCGCGGACTGCGGCGAAATCGTCCATGACGTTGCAGATGATTGCTGCGTCATGGTCTGGTTAAGCTCGCCCTGCTCCAGATTGGGGGTATCAATATCGGGGGGCCTGCCCTGCAACAAAGCGTATTCCTTCGAGAGACTCGCTGGTGCAGGCGGAGGGGCTATGGTAGCGGTGTTCGCTGCGGGACTCTGCGTGTTGGCAATTTCCTGAGATACCCGCGTCACGCGCGGGTCAAAAGAGTCCAGAGTCAGCGTCTCAACGGCGTCGTGCAGGGTGTGCGCCGCAGCCAGTGTATCTCCGGATTCCATCAAGTTCCGGATTTCCTGGAGTTTTTGTTCTTGTCGTCGCTTTCTGTCTCGCGCCTCAAATTCAACAATTGCCGAATTCAAAAGTTGCGTCAAATCCGCATCCGGGCCAACCGCGGCGATCGTCTGCTTCGCCAAATCGATCGCTTCGCTCAGATCCTCGCGGTTGATTTTAAACTTGATCTCGCGAATTCGTTGCTCGATCATCCCACGGGTTTTTTGCTTCTTTTCTTGACCGTCCGCCTGCTCGCGCAAATAGGTCAATTCCGCATTCTCGGGAAATACCTTCAGTCCCGCATCGGCCGCTCGTATCGCTTCCGCAAATCGATTCGCGAGGCTATGCGCTTTGACTTCGTCGATCACCGCCCGCAAACGCCGATCATTGTCGATCTGCCTTTGTTGCGTTCGCGCAAAATCAATCAGGCGCAGCAGGTCCGCATTTGCCGGGAACTCAGCCCTCAAGGGCTCCGCACGGACCAGAATTTCGGAGTATTTTTTATCACTTATAAGTTTCTTCAGTATGTCGAGTTCGTTCTGCAAGCGCTCAGCGCGATCTTGTTTGTCGCGTTCCCGTTCCACGGCCGAGCGGAGCTTCTGAATCGCGGAATCCTTGGGATGCACCTCTTGCAAGCGCTCCAGTAACTCCAGGGCTTGCCTAAATTTCTGCGCTGCCAGAAGCGTTCTTCCTTCAGCGAGCTTTTCCTGTTTATATTGTTCGACTTGTTCTTTGCCAGCGTTTGCCAAAAGCCTGGAAACTTCACGCTCGTCGGGGAATTCCTTCTTTAATTGTGTCAGCAGCGAAATCGATTCATCGTAGCGTCGCGCTCCCAAGAGCGTTCGGGCCTCGTCCAAGCTCTTAAGTTTCCGCTGTTCCGTGAGACCCTCTCGCGCAACCGCGAGCAGTTTTAGGATCGCTTCATCGTTGAGAAACTCCGACGCCAATTCATTGAGAACCGCAAGCGCTTGCTCATAATTCCGCGCAGAGAGCAGATTTCGAGCCTTTCCCAGGCTTCGCGACTTCCGCTGTTCAGCCTGGTCTGCTCTCAGGGCTTTCTGTAGGTCCGAAACCTCAGAGTCGTTGGCAAATTGCTTTCTTAATTTCTCCAGCAGCTCGCTACATTCCTCGTAACGCTGCGCGGCAAGCAGGTTGCGAACCGCGGCCATACCTTGCTGCTTCTCTTTTTCCCTTTGTTCCGCTCGGGCCGTCTTCAGCAACTTCGGAATCTCTTCATCGGCCGCAAAGTCTTTCCCCAATTGCGAAAGCACTTCAATAGACTGCTCATACTGCCCTACAGACAGTAGGCTTCGAGCTTTTGCTAATCCAGCCTGCTTGCGTTGCTCCAACTGCTCTGCCCGAACGGCTTCTTGCAACTCCGGGATCTCTCCATCGTTCGGAAATCGGCCCTGCAAGGTCGCCAGCGCCGCTTTGCAATCATCGTAGCGCCGGGCAGCCAGTAACTTTCGGGCCTCGACAATACCCTGTTGCTTCTCCTGCTCCGCCTGATCTTCCCGAGCCGTTTCTAGCGCCAGTAAGATCTCGCGATCGGCCGGAAACTCTTCTTGCAGTGCGACGAGCTTCCCGATTGATTCCTGATATTGACGGTTCGACAGGAGGCTTCTAGCTTCGGCTAAACCCTGCTGTCGTCGCCGCTTAGCCTCTTCGGCGTGAACATCCTCTAGTAGCCTGGGGATCTCCTCGTCGCTAGGAAACTCCCGCTGCAATTTGACCAGCAAGCTTCTCGAATCCGCATAATTTCCAGCCGCCAACAGGTCTCGAGCATTCCCAAGACTCTTCTGCCGGTATTGTTCCGCCTGATCCTCACGCACCGTGTCCAGCAAGCGTTGGATTTCCTCTTCCTCCGCAAATTCCGCATGCAATTGGTTGAGAATGTCGATGCAGCCGTCATAATTCAGTTTCGTCCACAGCTCTCTGGCTTCCCGCATTCCCTCCGTAAGCCGCAGTCGGCGCTGCCGATCCGCCTTCTCGAACAACGCCTGTTGTTTGAGTTCCTGGGCTTGCTTATTCTGCGGGTCTAGCTCGAACACCCTCGCGAGCGATTTCTCCGCTTCATCGGGATTCCCTTCCGCCAGTCGTTGCCCCGAAGCTTGCAGCCACTCCGCCACCATCTGGGCTCGCTCCAGTTCGCGCCGTACATCCTTTTCCAGTTCCTGCGCTGGCCCAAAATTCGAATCCAGGTTCAGGGCGCTCTCCGCCTCCGTCACCGCCTCCTGAATTCTTCCTTCTTCCAGGAGCGCACGGCCTTTGCTGACATGGAGTTGAGCTTTCGGTCGGACCTGCTGGCGCTTTAGCTCCGCGTTCGCCTTCTCAAGAAGAGCTCTAGCCTGCGCATTGGCTGAATCTAGTTTTAGGGACTCGCGAAGCAGTTCCCTCGCCTGCGCGAACTCGTTTTTTTCTAAAAGTTCTAGACTTAGATCGATTAATTCCGCGACAGATTTTGCCTGCAAGGACTTATGAACGGGCTCCAGCTCAAGAAGCAAGTCTTCCATGGACTGGAATCGTTCTTGCGCTGACTTCCGCAACAGTTTCGCAACAATCGCGTCGATCTCCGGAGGGCAATCAGTCACACGTTCGCATACTCGCTGAGGCTCTTGCGAACAAATACTGTGCATCAGACGCGCTGGAGTCTCTCCCATGAACGGCCGCTGGTAACAGAGCAATTCGTACAGCAGCACTCCAAACGACCAGATGTCGGATCGCTCATCGGCATGTTCCCCGTTGTATTGTTCGGGCGACATGTAAGCAAACGTACCGATCAACATTCCTGTTTGTGTTTTCGAGGTATCCAGGACCCGTGCGATACCGAAGTCCACTACCTTCACCACCCCGTCTTTGGTTACCATCACATTGCCGGGCTTGATATCCCGATGGACGATGCCACGTTTATGGGCGTAGTCGAAGGCCCGGCAGGCTTGCAAGGCATAAGCAATTTTCAAGGTGAGGGAAAGGGTCGTTCGTCGCTGGATAACTTGGTCGAGGCTTTCGCCCTCGATAAGTTCCATCGCTATATAGGGGAGTTTTTGCTCCTCACCCATGTCATAGATAGTTACGATGTTAGGATGTTGCAGTCCGCCGGCAGACTGAGCTTCTCGGTAAAATCGCTGTAAGAGATTGGGGTCATCAGTCAGCCCGGTGGTGATCGTCTTGAGCGCCACCAGCCGGTTAATGATAGGATCGCGCGCTCGATAAACGACTCCCATCGCGCCGTGGCCCAACTCTCCGAGAACCTCGTACTTGCCCAGTTTTCTCAAAGTGGTCCTGCCAGTTAGGTCGTGCGCGCTGGGACATCCGCCGATATCTATAGCGAATGCAATGACTTAGGACAGCCAACGATACAAAATCGTCGCAAAAGCGGCTGCACCTGTCAACGCCTTTGAGGAATAAATTTGCGGTAGCAGGGACCCCCTCATAGGCTACAGATCCTTACCACTACGCCCTGCCTCGCGGGCTATGCGCACTTTTTCGGGCCCATGGGAAGCGAGAACAGACCGACCCTGCCCAATTCGAACCTTCTAATTCTGCGATTGCGCCAACTGAACGTCGGTAATGATCCAAGCGTCATCCACTTTCGACAACTGAAAAATCTTGGCCTCTTTGGCGCTAACGGTCTTCGAATCGATGGACGTGTACTGCCGATGGACCTGTGCTTTGACCTCTGCACTATCTCCGTCAGGGCTAACTTGAATGCTTTCAATCTCCACGTTCATGCGGATCGAGTTTACCTTCTCGAACCAAGTTTTGTAGCCTTCGTACTCGGCTCCGATGGTCGGCCAGATTCGCACCAGCGCGTCCGCATCTCGCTGCTCGAAGGCGTGAGCAAACTGTCGAATCACCCCTTTAATGGATCCTTCGGACTTGGCAGGGACTGGCGTCGGCGCAGCCTTCGCCGGAGGCTGGCTGAGCGCCGAAAGCCGGTCGTTTACCTCCTTAAGATATTGCCGTGCTTCTTCGGCGTGCGGTCCATTGCCGGTAATAATGGATTGGAAATCGGTACTCGCCGCTTTGAGCCCACTCTTGTCATCGAGCCTGGCGGCCCGCTGGTATGCCTTCGTCATCCTCTGAAACACGGCGTCGGCGCTCCTCTGTTCCATGCGCGACTGCACATCGCTCATAGCCCCAGGAATGGTGTTGACATAGTCGAGAGCCTCGCCGGACTGGGGTCCGCCTGCCGCAGCCAACTCCTGAAACTTAGGCCACAGAGCGTTGAGTTCCTGAACTGCCTTGTCGTTATCTCCTTGTTTGAGTTCGTTGAATTTACTCTCTAGGATCGCCAGCTGAGTTTTTTCCGCCTGATCGATCTTCTCAACAAGTTTAGCGGGATCGGCGCCGTTCTTTTGGAGTTGCCCGGCGATGATCCGGGCAGATTGGAACTCGCCCTGCGCTAGATCCAAATCAACCTGTACGAGCAGATCAGTTTCCTGAAGGCGCTGCGGGATTAGGTTATCGAGATAATTCTTCGCGTCATCCTGGTGCACGCCGCCCGGCCCTAATCTAACAATCTGTTGGAAGCTCGCTTGCGCTTCCATAAAGCGTCCGTCGTCGAATCTTTTCTGCGCTTTCTCCCACAACTGTTCTTCGTGCCTGCGAAGCTGTCGAAGATTAGGATCCTTCCTGGATTCCTCGACCGCAGAAATTTGGGTTTTAACCTTGCCCGCTAGCGGGCCATTCAATGCCGCCGCTTGCTTGAGCTTTCCTTCCGCGCCATCAAGATCATTTACCGCGATCAATTGACCCGCGCTGGCCAGCGCGCTTCGTTCCAGTTTCTCGATCTCCGCTGAATTCGGCTGCCCGGGGCTGAGCGGATTAACGGCAGGTGCAGGCTGAATCACTTGCGGCGGCGTAGGACGCATCGCTAGCCAAACGACCGCAACCGCTCCAAGCAGAAAAAGCGTGACAACCGCAGGTCGCCGCCAGAGCGGAGCACCCCTTGGACGCCTAAATCTGACACCCAAGCCCGAATCGACTGCCGGCACATCCGGTTGTGCCGGCACCGCGGGTCTAGGGGGTTCAGCAAGCGCCGGCTTCTCTGCTTCCCTCACTGAGGCCGCGCTGTCTTCCGCCGCCGGCTCACCTTGGATTGGCAGCGGCGTCAGACTACCCGGCCAAGGGTACGATGTAAGGGATTGCGGAGAAGGGCCTCGCCGCGCCGCCGCAGCCTCGGAAGTGCTTGGCCCCGCAAGAAAGGCCTCAGATGTTTGGGGAGGCTCGGCACCCGACGACTGGAAGAAAGCATACTCCCTCGAAAGATCAGGAGGGGGCGCGAGCGGACCGTCCCCGGCTTCTCGAGGTGACACTCGCTTTGGGGTCTTGATCCGTTCCGCAAGTTTCTGAACCTGCGGATCTAGCTCCTCTACCACTCTCGCTTTCAACGCTGTTTGAAGACCCTGCTGCGCTGCGTCGAGTTCGCCCGAATCGATCAACGTGCGAATGGTCTCGAGGGCAAGTCGCTGATGTTTCTTCTTTTCCCGCGCCGCTACCTCAACCTCCGCAGCATTCAACAGTTGGCTCACATGGGTATCCGGGCCCAGCGTCACTAAGGCATTTCTGGCAAGATCAATCGCGTCACTAAACTCTTCGCGGTTGATTTTGCCGCGAATCTGCCGGATACGCTCCTCAATTCCCTGTTGAACCTGCTGTTTCCGGTGGTGAATCTCCGCTTCTTGATGCAGTTTGAGCAGTTCAGGGCGCCCCGGAAAGATTTTTAAGCCGCTTTCCGCCGCGTTCATAGCCTCTTTATAACGATGGGAGGCAAATAGAGCGCTGGCTTCTTCTACGGCGTTGCGCAACATTCGATCCTTCTCGATACTTTCCTGCTGACTGCTCGCGAACTCGGCCAAACGCCGGAAGCTGGGTTCGCCGGGAAAATCTTTAAAAAGCTGTTTGGTTTTGGAGAGGACCTCAGGATACTTCTTCTCACTAATCAGTTTCTTCAGGACGTCCAGTTCGCCCTCAATGCGTTGGGTCCTGGCATGCTTTTCCTGTTCGTGCTGCGCCAGTCCGCGAAGCTTTCCGATACCGGCATCGTTCGGGTACTCCGCAGCCAGTCGGTCAAGTAAGGCCACCGCCTCGGAAAAGGATTGAGAGGCAAGGTGAGCACGAGCCTCCGCCAGCTTTTGCTGCTTGTGCTGCTCAGCTTGATCGCAGCGGGCCATTTCCAACAGCTTGCCGATCTCGGTCTCGCTCGGAAAGTCCTTCTGCAGTTCGTTAAGCACCCGAATGGCTTGATCAAACTGCTTTGCGGACACCAGCGTTCGCGCTTCCGCAAACGCGGCTCGCTTGCGCTGGTCGCTTTGGTCCTTCCGGACCACATCAAGTAAATTCAGGATCTGGACATCGTTCGGGAATTCTTTCTTCAAGCTCATCAGCAACGCGGCCGATTCCGCGTAGCGACGTCCCGCCAACAGCTCGTGCGCTTTGGTTACCCGTTGCTGCTTTCCGTGCTCCCGCCGTCGCTCGCGCGCATTCTCCAACAACGCGCCTATCTCCGGTTCGTTCGGAAATTCCTGGCTCAGCGTGCTCAACAGAGAAATGCATTCATCAAATTGGCCGCTAGCTAGAAAATCCTTGGCTTCTGCCAAGCCCTCCGATCTTCGATGGTGCCGCTGACTCTTGCGGACCGCCAGTAACAGCACCGGTATTTCCGGATCACTCGGGAATTGCTCTTGAATCTTAGTGAGCAGCGCGAGGCATTCTTCGTAACGTCCGGCCGATAACAAATTTCGGGAATCCGCTAAGGCGTGCCGGCGCTGCTCCGCTTGATCATCCCGGACGGTCTCCAAGAGCCTAGAAACTTCTTCTTCCTCCGGAAACTCTTTCCCTAAATCAACCAGTAGTTGGATGCATTCGCTATATTCCTGCCGGTTCCACAACGCCCGCGCATGCGCCAATCTCTCTAGCAGCCGCAGCCGTTTTTGACGTTCAATGTTGTCCTTTAGCGCTTGTTGGTGAAATGCGATGGCCTGCCCATGAGCAGGCTCGGCTTGCAATACCCGGACCAGCAAAGCCTCGGCCTCCTCGGGCTGACCTTGCGCCAGGTGCAACTTCGCAGCATCCAGCCAACCAGCCACCAGCTCAGCGCGACCCATCTCTTCATTAACCATGCGCTGCAAATCGCGAGCGGGCTCGAACCCGGAATCCAGGTGCAGCGCGGTCTCCGCCGCAACCTTGGCGTCCAGAATCCTTCCTTCTTGCAGGAACCCATGTCCTTTTTCGACCAGTTGTTGAGCTTTGGGCCGAACCTGCGTGCGCTTCAGCTCGGCATTGATCTTCTCCAACATACCGCGAACTTGCTGATTGCCAGGTTCAATTTGCAATGCCTGACTCAGCAGTTCACGAGCTTCCTGTAAACGATTCTGCTCGACGCATCCCCGGCACTGATCGACAAGTTCGGCTACTGACCCCGCCTGCAGCCCCTTAAAGAGTATTTCCAACTCCATCAGCAGATCTTCCATAGACTGGAATCGATTGCCGGGCGACTTCTGAAGCGCCTTGGCGATAATCGCTTCCAGTTCCGGTGGACACTCCGGCAGACAGCTGGACAACGGCGCGAAATCTTGATCGCAAATACTCCGCATCAGGCTGGCCGGCATGTTTCCGACAAAAGGTCTCTGGCCACACAGCAATTCGTACATCAGCACGCCAAATGACCAGATGTCCGACCGCTCGTCGGCATGCTCGCCGTGGTATTGCTCGGGCGACATGTAAGCAAACGTGCCGATGAGCATCCCGGTCTGCGTCTTGGAAGTCTCTACGACCCGCGCGATCCCGAAGTCCACAACCTTTATCGTGCCGTTTTTCGTGACCATTACGTTGGCGGGCTTTATGTCGCGATGAACGATGCCGCGCTTGTGCGCATAATCGAATGCACGGCAAGCTTGTAGGATGTAGACCAGTTTCAGGGCGATTGGCAGCACCGGCCGCCGCGCAATCATATTCTCTATACTCTCGCCTTCGATGAGTTCCATGGCGATGTATGGAATATTGCCTTGTTCCCCCATATCGTAAATGGTTACGATATTGGAGTGTTGCAGGCCGCCCGCAGATTGCGCTTCGCGGTAGAAGCGCTGTAGCAAAGCCGGATCGGCTGCAACACCGGTGGTAATCGTTTTGACGGCAACAAGACGGTTAATAATTGGATCGCGCGCGCAATACACGACCCCCATGGCGCCGTGCCCCAGCTCAGCCAAAACCTCGTACTTTCCTAGCTTGTTCAAGACCCACCTGACATGCGGAACATCCTAATCTAACTTTCGACCGCGGGACGCTTATTTTTCACTCTTAATGTCCAACTCCCGGTGTCGGTTGCGACCGGGTCGGTCACCACAACTGGATTCGCACTTTGGGGGGGCCGACGTGTGCAGCCCAATGGGTGTCTATGCGGCAGAATACTCCAAAAACTACGTAAATCGCTCAAAATAAAGGGAGACGGCTGAAAGGTTTCGGTCTAAGAACTCCTCGGCGCCCCCTAAGAGGTCGTCGAGTTCCGGACAGGACCCATCAATTTTGGTGACTCTCGGGGTCTCTGCCCGCCGGCTTTTTGCAGTAGTCGGCAACCGCCGCAGAGCCCGTCGAACGTCAGCCTCGCGGGCAACCTTGCGCAGGCAGAAGCGCACAGCGTTAAGGGGGTCGTTAACCAAGCTACGGGTCTGAGTGATCTGCATCTCGCATGGTGGATTAACGATCCAGGCTTGGAATCTTCATTAGCTCCTGTCTTGGCGGCGACCCGGCATGATCAGGGGCTTTTCTCGTGGCAAGGCGTCCAGCGTCGATGGATCCAGGTGTAGGTGAGCTGCGACCAGACTTGGCGGAGTGTGGGCGAGCCATTCGGAAAGGGCGAGATCCTGATAGAAGCTGCTCTTGAACATTTCGAGAAACTTCAAGTCCGTGGTCCCCGTGTTTTCGACATAGTGGGGCAGGGTCTTTTGAACGTAGCCTACGTCGCCGGTTTCGAAATCCATGGTGCGGGCGCGGCCTCCGGTGGCAAAGACGGTCATGCGGCCTTGGCCCGCGAAGAAGTATTGCCATTCGTCGGCGTTGGGGTGCCAGTGTAGTTCGCGAACACCGCCGGGCTTGACGGTTACGATGGCGGCGGCAATCGAGGTGGATATCTTGAACGAAGCGGAGTCGATGATGCGGACTTCTCCGGTCCGGTTGGTCGCGGTAGCAGGATGTTGCATGGTGCGGAATGCAAAATCAATCGGGGAGGGACCCAGCTTCCCCGCGGCGATGCGGCGATCCTCTTCGAGTGAACCGGGAACCTCGGCCTGAAAGATGAAAAGTTCTTTCTTGGGCATGTTTTCGACGGCCTGCTCGCTGACGCCGAAATTCTTGGCGAGAATCTCTTTTGGCGTGTGGGCCATCCAGTCGGAAAGCAGGACGGTCTCGTATTCAGAGAAGTTGCCGTCGTCAAAGACCAGCAGAAATTCGCAGCCGTCGGGGCCGAGACCCTGAATCGAGTGCGGTATGCCGGTGGGAAAAAACCAGAGATCGCCTTCTGCGACATCGGTGACGAAGCTCTTACCGTCGGAGTCGATACAGGTGATTCGGGCAGTACCGTAGAGCATGAATGCCCACTCTGACGCAGTGTGCCAGTGCAGCTCGCGGACGCCCCCCGCAGTGAGTCGCATGTTCACTCCCGCCATACTTTTAGAAACTGCGAGTTCGCGCATGGTCACTTCACGTGACCAGCCGCCTTCGTGTAGCCGCTTGTGCGAGAAAGAAAACGGGTATTTGAAAGTTTGAACGCCGCCGGCGTCGGTCGCAGGTGGGTTGGTGGAATCCGGATTTGCCGCATCGAGAGCAGAATTGGTCGGACCTGGGCTGGTTGCGCTTTTGTCGGACTTGGCCTTGTATTTCGAATCGTCCTGCTGTGCTCGGGAACCGATCTTGCCAGAGGAGAACAGACCCGTGGCGGCTACTGCCGCCGAGCCGACTCCCAGAAATCCTCTTCGCGTCAATGTGTCTTTCTCAGGGGCCATGGATATCACCTTTCAGAATAGATTCGTGCTTGGACTGCCGAAGACGTTGCAACCGCGAACGTCGCGATACGCGGTTTCCTGCGGGCATTCAGGATAGAGCAAGAACGCATAACTGTCAGGTCTGATGCAACGTCGGCCCTCAGGGAGCGGGTTCGGCTCGTTGCAACAGCGGCGACGAATGCTTTTCGATATGATCCGTGTCGCGTTGCCAGGCGGCAATGCCGGCAGCTTGCTCGGCGGCGTAGTCTAGCATCGCAGGGATGTTCGGCGCTTCGGCCGCTGCCGGTTGCCTCGCGAATCTGAACGCGCAGCAGATGCGCTGGCTTCTAGACTACGCCGCCGAGCAAGCTGCCGGCATTGCCGCCTGGCAACGCGACACGGATCATATCGAAAAGCATTCGTCGCCGCTGTTGCAACGAGCCGAACCCGCTCCCTGAGG
>Ga0182024_10000347_pt1 | contig 118258 bp, 102 predicted proteins | sample P32metaG_FD_120480 | JGI IMG/M metagenome (GOLD analysis project Ga0182024, IMG submission 120480) | Permafrost microbial communities from Stordalen Mire, Sweden - P3-2 metaG (Illumina Assembly) | ecosystem: Environmental > Terrestrial > Soil > Wetlands > Permafrost | place: Sweden: Stordalen... | reverse complement strand
GTCTCTAGAGACGAAAGCGCGCCGGCAAGAAGGCCTCGACGGTCGCCGGGTTTGTATTCAGAATCGAGTTCGCGACCGCTTCCGCAGTCGCGGGGGCCAACGTTACGCCGAGCGGTCCGTGGCCGGTCGCAAACAGGAGGTTGCCGACGCGGGACGAAGGACCGACGATCGGCAGACCGTCGGGAGTGAGCGGCCGGAATCCGGCCCAGGCCGGACCCTCGGCGATGATGCGCGGCTCGGCGAGATATTCGTGGTACGCAGTGTGAATCAGATCGATGCGTGCCTGCCGGACTCGCGTGTCGTATCCGTGAAAATCGAGACCTGTCGTCGCGCGGGTCACCTCATTCATCGACGTCGCGGAGACGTGCCGCTCGGCGAACAGCATCGACGTTTGCGGCGCGTCGGCGAGCCGGAGATCGAAACTATAGCCTTTCGCCGGCAGAATCGGGACGCGCAAGCCTAACGATTTCGCGACGGCCGGGCTCCACGAACCCGCGGCGACGACGACGCGGTCCGCTTCGAACGATTCGGTCGGCGTGCGAACGCCGGCCACGCCCTGGTTCCCGCGCACGAAGCTCGTAACGGACTCAGTGCGAAATTCGGCGCCTTGTGCGCGCGCCAGATCGGCAACGTGACGCACGAAGTTCAGCGGCTGGAGCCTTCCGTCGTCGGGATACCAGACGCCGCCGACGATGGATTCGGAGAGCGTCGGTTCGCGCGCTCGAGCTTGCGCACGATCTATGACCGTCGCCCGAATGCCGAGCGTTTGCAGGCGGTCCGCTTGCAATGCTCCGGCGGCGAGCGACGACTCGGTTTTCGAAACGTACAACGTCCCGCTCCGAGCGTAGGCGACGTCCGCCGGCGCATCGCGGAGGAGATCGTCGAACAGGTCGAGGCTATGGAGCGCAAAGGCGGACAGCGCTTCGAGACCGCGTTGCGCCGGACCGGCGCGCGTTGACGCGAGAAAGCGAAGGATCCAAGCGACGGTGCTCGCGGTCGGCCAGATCTTGACGTCGACGGCCGACGGCCTGCCCAAGAGCGAGCGCACGCCTTCGAGAGCGTTTCCGACCGTGGCGAGCGGAGCGCTGTAACTCGGCACGAGCAATCCGGCGTTTCCGAAGGATGCGCCGTGTCCGATTTCGTTCGCATCGAAGAGCGTCACCGCTGCGCCGCGCCGGGCCAGGAAGTAGGCGGTCGCGACACCCACGGCCCCTCCGCCGACGACGGCAACGCGCACTAGGTGGCCAACTCTCCTAGCGCCAGACCGCGCGCGCGACTCGCAGAAAATTTTCGCCGAGTATTCCTCGGACAGCGGCCTCGGAGTAGCCGCGCGCAAGCAGCGCGTCGGTCAAGTCGCCGAGCCGTTCCGGGGGCCAGTAATGCCACGGGGGCGGCGGGTACCCTGTGGGATATGTCGTGGCGGCGTTCGCGCGGTAGAATGCCTGCATCCAGTCGTCAAAGTACACGAAGTCGATGCCGAGCGCGATGTGTTGTGAACCTACGAGCCCGGCGATATGGTCGATGTGCCGGCAAATGACATCGGTCGTGGCCTGACCGTCTGCGCTCATGAAGAAGCCGATGCCGTTCACGCCGATGACGCCGCCCGTCTTGGCGCAGGCGACGATCTGATCGTCTTTGATGTTGCGCTCGTGGTCGTTCAACGCTCGGGCGAGAGAGTGCGAAAAAATGCACGGCGCGGTGGAAGCCTCCATCGCCTCCATCGTCGTGCGATAGCCCGTGTGCGTGCAGTCGACGAGCATCCCCACGCGGTTCATTTCGGCGATCAGGGCGAGGCCGAAGCGGCTCAGCCCGCCGTCGGTGCGCTCGTGACAGCCGTCGCCGACCGAGTTCTTCCTGTTGTATGCCATGAGCGCGTGCCGCACGCCCAAGTCGTAATAGGTTTGCACCATCGCGAGGTTGCCTTGGAACGGGTTGGTTCCCTGAAAGTGAAAGCCGAGCGCCAGTCTCTGCTCGCGCTTTGCGCGCTCGATGTCATCGACGCTTCCGACAAAAACCACATCGGGCCGCTTCTCGATTTGGTTTCTGAGCGCGCCGGCATAGCGCACCGTCTCGCTCAGCCAGTTGGCGTCGTCTGCGATCGTCAACGAGACGAAGGTGAAGCCGGCCGAGCGGAAACGATCCCAGACCCCGTCCTTTACTTCGGTCGGTATCCCGGGTTCCCACGGCAGCGTGAGGTCGCAAACGATCGCATCGGCGAGCAGGCTCATCGCCAGACCTGCCGAGCGACGCGCAGAAAATTCTCGCCGAGAATTCCAAGCACGTCCGAGTCGGAATATCCGCGCCGCACCAGCGCTTCGGTCAACTCGCCGAGACTTTCAGGCGGCCAATATTCCCACGGGGGCGCCGGGTAGCCGTTAGGGTACATCGTCATTTTGTTTTCCTGGAAGAACGCTTGCATCTGTTCGTCGTCGATGACGAAGTCGATTCCGATCGCAATGTGCCGGGGGCCTACGAGTCGCGCGATGTAATCGATGTGCCGGCAAATGGCTTCAGTCGTCGCGCGTCCGTCTGCATTTATCAGGAATCCGATGCCGTTCACGCCGATGACTCCCCCGGTCCCGGCGCAAGCGACGATCTGCTCGTCCCAGATATTCCGCTCGTGGTCGTTGAGCGCGCGCGCCACCGAGTGCGAGAAGATGCACGGCGCCGATGAAGCTTCCATAGCCTCCATCGTCGTGCGATAGCCGCTGTGCGTGCAGTCGACGAGCATCCCGACGCGATTCATCTCCACCATCAGAGCGAGACCGTAACGGCTGAGGCCGCCGTCCGTGCGCTCGTGACAACCGTCGCCGACGAGGTTTTTCTGATTGTAGGCCAGCAGCGCATGACGGACGCCCAGGCGATAGTAGACCTCGACCATTGCGAGGTTGCCTTGGAACGGATTGGTCCCCTGAAAATGAAATCCGAGCGCTAGTTTGCCTTCGCGCTTGGCGCGTTCGATGTCGGCCACGCTCCGAACGAGAACAAGGGTGTCGGGCTGCGCGACGATCCTGCGCGCTTCGGCGCTGATGTATTGGACCGTATCGCCAATCCAGTTGATGTCGTCCGCCGCAGTGAGCGAGACGAACGTAAAGCCGGATCGCCTGTAGCGTTCCCAGACGCCGACCTTGGATTCACTCGGTACGTTCTCTTCCCACGGCAGGGTCAAATCGCAAACGGTTGCCTTGGCGAGAAGTTCGCGGGCGCGGACGTTGAGCTCGTCAGCCGGCCGTATCGATGTTGTGGACACCGCAGCTCCTACTGGCCGAGGACCGAGGCGACGCGCGCAGCGATCGCCCAATCCTGCGCGGCGATCCCGATCGACTTGAATAGCGATATGCCGGCTGGGTCGAGGTGCGAATGCTTCGCCAGCACGTCTCCGATCAGCGCGATGTCGCGTGCGTCGACGAGGTTCGCGTTCAGAGGCCCGAGCAAATCGCCGCAATCGGCCAGTGCCGCAGCGTCGTCGACGCAGATGTGCCGCGCAGCGCCGATGACGTGCGGGGCGATTTCGCACATTTGCGGGCTGAACGCGCCGATCGCGTTGATGTGCGCCGTCGCCTTGACTTCGGCCAAGTCGAACAGCGGGGCCCGCGCCGTCGTCGCCGTGCAGATGACATCGGCGTCCGCGATCGCCGCGCCTACGGTCCGTTCCGGGGATACGTTCGCTTTCGGGAACTCGACCTTCATCGCCGCCGCGAAAGCTTCGGTCTTCTGAAAATCGCGGCCGGCCACCGCGATTTCCCGAATCTCACGAACCGCACAGACGGCGCGTACTTGGTCGGCTGCGGCGGCGCCGGTGCCGACCACCGCTAGCTTGCGCGCATCGCGACGCGCAAGAAGATCGGTCGCGACCCCGGAAGCGGCCCCGGTTCGGAGGGCCGTGACGGCCTCGCCGTCGATGGCAAATCTCGCCTCGCCGGTCGTACCGTCGAACCAGAGCACGACGCCCTGCACGACGGGACGGGAGGCAGCGGGGTTTTCCTCGTGATAGCTGACGACTTTGACCGACTGGCCCAAATTCTCTCCGCTCGAAGACACACACTCCGAGAGCATCACGAAGAGGGTGTGCGTCGGGGCGCCGATTCGTGGCACCATCGAGAAATCGCCACGCGAATATCCCACGTAGGCACCGCGCACAGCGGCGATCGCATCGCTCATTGGGACCAAGGCGCGCAGTTCGTCGCCGCCGACGACCCGAGTGGTCAGTGCCATACTTGGCGCGCCACGCGCAAGAAGTTTTGCCCGAGAATGCCGCGCACATCTTCGTCGCAGTACCCGCGTCGAAGCAGCGCGTCGGGCAACTCGCCGATCCTCTCGGGCGGCCAATACTGCCAGGGTGGCGGCGGATAACCGGTCGGATACATCGTGTCCTTGTTCGCCCCATAGAACTGTTGGATGTGCTCGTCGAAGTAGACGAAGTCGAGCCCGAGCGCGATGTGCTGCGGTCCGATCAGTCGCGCGATGCGGTCGATGTGGCGGCAGATGCCTTCCGTCGTCGCTTGGAAATCCGCGCTCATGAAGAATCCGATGCCGTTGACGCCGATCACGCCCCCCGTCTTACCAAGAGCTCGAATCTGGTCGTCGTTGATGTTGCGTTCGTGATCGTTGAGCGCGCGAGCGAGTGAGTGCGAAAAAATACAGGGCGCGGTCGACGCTTCCATGGCCTCCATCGTCGTGCGGTAGCCGCTGTGCGTGCAATCGACGAGCATTCCGACGCGGTTCATCTCTGCGATCAGCGCCAGACCGAAGCGGCTCAATCCCCCGTCCGTTCGTTCGTGGCAGCCGTCTCCGACCAAGTTCTTTTGGTTATAGGCCATCAGTGCGTGGCGAACGCCGAGGTCGTAGTACGTCTGCACCATCGCCAAATTGCCCTGGAACGGATTGGTCCCTTGGAAATGAAAGCCAAGAGCGAGCTTCTTATCGCGCTTCGCTTGTTCGATGGCCTCGACGCCGTCGGCGAAGACGACATCCGAGCGCTTGGCGATTTGGATCTTTAACGACCCGATATGCTGAACCGTATCGTTGATCCAGTTGATGTCATTGCCGGCGGTCAGGGAAACGAAGGTGAAGCCCGCTTGATGGTAGCGCGCCCACACGCCCTCTTTTGCCTCGCTCGGTATCTGTGGCCGCCACGGAAGCGTCAGATCGCAAACGATCGCATCTGCGAGCAAGCGCGAAGCGTCCGCGCGGACGTTTAGCGCCATACCTGTCGCGCGACGCGCAGGAAGTTTTCGCCGAGGATTCCCCGCAAGTCGCCGTCCGAATAGCCGCGACGCAAGAGCGCTTCAACCAACTCGCCGAGCTTTTCGGGCGGCCAGTACTGCCAAGGTGGAGGCGGATAGCCCTTGGGGAACATCGTGTCTTTGTTTTCTCGATAGACCTTCATCATCAGATCGTCGAAGTGTACGTAGTCGAGGCCGATCGCGATGTGCTTGACGCCGATCAGATTTGCAATGTGATCGATATGCCGGCAGATGCTTTCGGTCGTGGCTTGGAAATCGGCGCTCATGAAGAATCCGATTCCGTTGACGCCGATGACGCCACCGCTCTTGCCGAGCGCCCGAATCTGTTCGTCGTTGATGTTGCGTTCGTGATCGTTCAGCGCTCGGGCGAGCGAATGGGAGAAGATGCAGGGGGCAGTCGAAGCCTCCATCGCATCCATGGTCGTTCGGTATCCGCTGTGCGTACAGTCGACGAGCATGCCGACGCGATTCATCTCGGCGACCAGCGCCAGGCCGAAGCGGCTCAGGCCTTCGTCGGTGCGCTCGTGGCAACCGTCGCCGACGAGATTTTTCTGGTTGTACGCCATCAGCGCCTGACGGACGCCCAGGTCGTAATAGATCTGGACCATAGCGACGTTGCCCTGGAACGGGTTCGTCCCCTGAAAATTGAGGCTCACGGCAAGCTTGCCGTCGCGCTTCGCGCGCTCGATGTCGTCGACGGTGCGGACCAGCGCAAGCGTCCCCGAACGTTTGTCGATCGCAGCTCGGGTCGCGGCGATGGTTTGGATCGTTTCATCGATCCAACTGCTGTCGGTTGCGAGCGTTAGGGCGACGAAATTGAAACCGGCGGCGGCAAACCGCTCGACCGTGCCGTTCTCCACGGCAAGCTTTCCGGCCGGAAGCGTGAGGTCGCAGGCCAGCGCATCGTTGAGCAGTGCGCTCGCTCGGGCAGTTAGCTCATCGGATGCCAACATCACTCCCCCTACCCTCAATGCCGTGCCCGCAGGTTCCGTCAATTGTATTGAACCCGGCTGGAGTGCGATGCCCTGCCGCTGGGCAAGAAATTATTGCCCGCTGCCGACCGGCCTTGGAGCTGTGCCGGTCGTATAATCTGGCGATGACCGGTAAGCAGTTTACGGCTGCGGAGTACGCCGTTGCGGAGCAGTTTCTTCCGACGAAGCTTCTGGGGGTCGTCAAGAATGCGACGGTGATGCCCAATTGGATCGGCGCGTCCGATCGATTCTGGTATCGCTACGAGGGGGAAAACGGTGACGAGTTCTTCTTCGTCGATGCGGCGAGCGGCTTGGTCGAAGCGGTCTTCGGTCGTGCGACGGTCGCCAAGGCCATCGAAAGCGTAACGGGTGCCGCCCCCGACCAGAACGTATTGGGCGTGGCGTCTCTGGATTTCGACGACGCTTGCAGGACGGTGCGCATCCACGTTCCTGGCGTGCTCGTTGTCTACGATCGTCTGGCGCAGACGTGCACGGCGCAAGCCGAGCGCGTGGTGCAGCCGTTCGAATTGCAGTCCCCGGACAAGCGCCTCTCGGTGTTCTGCCGCGATTATAATTTGTGGCTGCTCGATCGTGCCTCGGGCGAAGAGCGCCCGCTCACGACCGATGGCGAACGTCACTACGGGTACGGCGTCCTGTCCGACGCGGGGCTCGTGGCGATTCCGGTCGGCGAGGGCCGCATGGTGATCCCACCAGTCGGGGTCGTGTGGTCGCCTGATTCGCATCATCTCGTCGTGGCGCGCGTCGACGAGCGTCACGTGCGCGAGTTTCCGTACGTTCGCACGGTGCCGCTCAAAGGCGCTCGAGCGGTTTCGTACACGCTGTGCCGGGCGCTTATGGGCGATCCCGAGCAACCTAGGATCCGACTCTTCATCGTCGATGTCGAAGGTGGCGGTGCACGACCTGTGACGATGCCGTTCGAAAACGCTGGTCTTGAGGCAGGCTCGGATATGATCGGTGACGGCACGTGTTGGTTCGATTCGCAAAGCCGGACGTTTTTCAGCGCCCAGACGCGCGACGATTCGAAGATCATCCGGCTCGTCGCAGTCGACCTTGCGACGGCCGAAGCGCGAACCGTGCTCGAAGAGCACGTTCCGCGATTCGTCAACCTCAACTTGGCAATCTACAACACGCCGAACGTCCGGATCGTCGGCGATGGCGGCGAGATCATTTGGTTCTCCGAACGCGACGGTTGGGGCCATCTGTACTTGTACGACGGGAAGGGTTCACTGAAGCGTCAGCTCACCCGGGGAGAGTGGGTCGTCTTCGATATCTTCCATGTCGACGAAAGCAGCCGCCAGGTGTACTTTACGGGCAGTAGCCGCGATGCGAGCGTGAATCCGTATCTTCGCTTTTTCTATCGCGTTTCGCTCGACGGTGGCGAAGCGGTCCTGCTGACGCCCGAGTTGGCCGACCATATGATCGACGGTCAGCCGCAGCCGATGGCGGTCCTACTCTATAAACGCGCTGGATCGCGGAACGTCGTCTCGCCGAGCGGACGCTTTTTCGTTGCGGCACATTCGACGCTTTCGGAGGTTCCGGTAAGCCAGGTTCGCTCGACGAATGACGGACGCGTGATTACCACCTTGGGAAAGGCGGACGCTTCCGAGCTCTACGCGCGCGGCTATAAACCGCCCGAAGCGTTCGTCGCGAAGGCTGACGATGGCGAGACGGATCTTCAGGGCGTGATCTACTGGCCGCCTGACTACGACCCCAAGCGCAAGTACCCGGTTGTCGACGCGATCTATAACGGCTTTCAGGTTTGCAACGTTCCGCGCAATTTCATGACCGGGCATTTCACGCTGAACCCCTATGGCGCACTCGGGCTCGCGCGCCTTGGTTTCATCGTGATAACGGTCGACGCGCGCGGGACGGCGATGCGCGACCGTGCGTTTCACGACCACAGTTATCACAACTTCGGCGATGCTGGGCTTGCCGACCACGTCTCGGTCGTTCGCCAACTCGCTGAGCGACACGCAGCGTTCGACCTCGAGCGAGTCGGCATCTTTGGCTATTCATTCGGTGGCTACTATTCGACGCGAGCTCTTCTGACGTACCCCGACTTCTACAAAGTCGCCGTCTCAGGGGCGGGCTGCCACAATTGGCAAGGGATGTACCCTGGCTACGAAAACCTAATCGGCGAGCCGGTTTTCAGCAACGGTACGGCGATCTCGCCGGACGGCTACGAGGTACCGTCGAATTACGTCCCGCTCGACAACGCCTCGCTGATACCGAATCTGCGCGGGAAGCTGATGCTCTTCATCGGTGACATGGACGAGAACGTTCCGCCCGGCGTCAACTTTCAATTCGCCGATGCGCTGCAGAAGGCCGGAAAAGAATTCGAGCTGCTCGTGCTCTGGAACGAGACGCATCTTCTCGCGGCGCTCTTGCCGCCGGTGATCCGCAAGTCGTGGGACTTCTTTGTGCGTCATCTGATGCACGCCGAACCGCCCAACTGGAATGAAGTCTAGGAGGGCTACGGCGTTATGAATTTCGAGCTGAGCAGCGAACAAAAGGCAATCGAGTCGCTTTGTCGCGAGTTTGCACGTGAAGAGGTGCGCCCGCGAGCGGAGCAGATGGATGCCGAGGCGGCCTTCCCCTACGACCTCGTCAAGAAGATGGGCGCGCTCGGCTTGATGGGCTTGCCGTTCCCAGAGAAGTACGGTGGAGCCGGCGCCGACATGGTCTCGTATGCGCTCGCCGTCTTCGAAATTGCGCGCGCCGATGCGTCGACGGCGATTACACTCGCGGCACATGTCTCGCTCGGGAGCTCGCCGTTCTTACTCTTCGGCACCGAAGAGCAAAAACAAAAGTACTTGGTCCCGTTGGCGAGCGGCGAACGTTTGTGGGGATTCGGCTTGACCGAACCCCAGGCTGGGAGCGACGCGGGCGGAACGCTCACGCGCGCCGAGTTGCGCGAGGGTTCGTGGGTGATCAACGGCACGAAGGCCTTCATCACCAATAGCGGCACCGACATCACGGCCGGCACGACGATCACGGCGATCACCGGGACCGGCGCCGACGGCAAGCCGGAGATCTCGAACATCATCGTGCCGCAAGACACGCCCGGCTTCACGCGATCCAAGCAATACAAGAAGATGGGCTGGCGCGCGTCGGACACGCGCGAGCTTTCGTTCTCCGATGCCAAGGTGCCTGAGGAGAATATACTGGGCGAACGGGGCAAAGGGCTTCAGCAGTTCCTGACAATCCTCGACGGCGGCCGCATCTCGGTTGCGGCGCTCTCGGTCGGACTGGCGCGCGGGGCCTACGACGAGGCGCTCAAGTATGCGCGCGAACGCCAGCAGTTCGGCCGGCCGATTTCGAAGTTTCAAGCGATCCAGTTCAAATTGGCGGACATGCTCTGCGAGATCGAGCACGCGAAGCTGATGGTGCTCAAGGCGGCCTGGGAGAAAGACACCGGCCGGGATTACGCGCTGAGCGCGGGCCTGGCCAAGCTCTACTCCGCCGAGGTGTCGCGGCGCGTCGTCAACGAGGCGCTGCAGATTCACGGCGGCTACGGGTTCATGGACGAGTACCCGGTTTCGCGCATGTACCGCGACCAGAAGATAAACGAGATCGGTGAAGGAACCAACGAAATTCAGCGGCTCGTGATCGCCCGCCAGATCGGCATGTAGAAACGGACGCCCGGGGCGGCTCGCTCAGACCGACGAACGGAATTGCGTTATGCAGATCCTTTGCGTTTCGTCAAGCCTCAGTCTAACAAGCCGGAGCGAACGCCTCGCGAGATTTTGCCTCGAGGCTCTACAGGATCGTGAAGTGTCCGCGCGTTTTGTTTCTTTGCGGGACTTCCCGCTGCCGCCGTTCGATGACGCCGAGATCTACGAGAGCGAAGCTCACAAAGAGCTTCATCGCCTAACTGCGGAGGCGGACGGCCTTGTGCTCTGCGGTCCTGTGTACAATTGGAGCGTCAGCTCGGAACTCAAGAGATATATCGAAAGCGTCGGGTCGTACAGCGGCGATCGGCAAGGGGCGTTGTTCGACAAAGTGGTGACGATCGTCAACGCGGCAGGGCTTCCGCATAGTTACATGGCGTTCTCTAATCTGGCCGCCTCACTTATGCTGGACTTCAAGTGCGTCGTTAACCCGTACGTTCTTTACCTGCACGACCGGCACTGGGTGGACGATGCGCTCACTGACGACGCATCGGCGCGAGTATCGAAGACCATGGACGTGATGATCCAGTTGACGCAATTGCTGTCCGGTCGAACCTACGCATCGACGTGGGAATTGTAGTGCCCAGCTTGGATGACGATAGTCCCGCGAATGGTGGGCGTGATCGCATCCGGCGGTTCGCTAGCGCGCCCTCGACTTGAAGCCGCCATACGTCAGGTAGGCGCCGAGAATGAACGCAAGTGCGACATCCAGATAGTAGAACTGCGCGTAGGCGTTCCCCCAGACTGAGATTCCCACGGCCGCCGGAGGCGGCAAGAACAAGAAGAGCAGGCCTTTGAGCAGCGTCAACCAGCCGACGATGGTCACGATGACCGGCAGCGCACCGCCCGACCAGACATTGTGGGCCAGGATAATCGCGAGGCCGGTGGCGACGAGCGTCAAGCCGAAGACGAATGCGACCGGCGCGTCGTTGACCGCCGCCGTCACCATCTGGATGGTCGCCTGTTTGTTGACGGCCATCGGTGTCGCGACGAGAATGCAGTAGATGCCGATGAGCTTGCTGAGAAACGCCGTTCGGTCCGACATGGTGTCCTCCGAAATCATCGATCCGATGAGGTGGCCCTTAGCCGATACCCTTCAACGGCCTGCGCATGCTCAGCGCGGCACCGAAGTGGGTCGATTCCTCGCCGATCTTTAGGAAGCCACAGGCCACGTAAAACCCCTCAGCGAGCGGATTAGCAACAACGTGCAAAGAGTCGGCCCCTTCGCGTGCGGCAAGAGCTTCAGCCTCTCTAATCAGGCGAGTCCCGATGCCCATCCGCCACATGTCAGGCTCGACGAAGAGGCCGTCGAGATCAGCGTCGCCATCATCGCGAGGTAGCACCACCGCGAACCCGGCGATTGTGCTCTCCAGGACGGCGACAAGAGTCCGACCTTCGCTGATCTGCTCGCTCGGCAGTTCTATTGCGTCTGGATGCGCGAGGAGAGCCTCGCGATATTCTTCCCAGACGAGAGATGCGCGCCATTGCAAAGCTTCAAGTGCGCCGCGCTCGGCGATGGTCGCTAGCCGAACGGAAAGGCCGCTGATCACCATTCAAGTCTGCATCGCCATGAGCGAGAACGCAAGGGGCGGTCCCGGCATCTCCGTGGGAAGGCGCCAAAGTCCGCTACCGTCAGTCTCCATCGTTTCGTAACGCCGGTACGGCAGCTGATCGTGTTCGTGGAAGAATTCGAGCGCTAGCCCCGCTTCGAGTAAGCCCGTCACGATCTCCGAAAGCGGATGAAGCCACTGCGCCGTTGTTGCGTGTTCGAGAATCGTCGTATCGCCGGTGTAGGTGTGCTGCCCTTCGATCGTCAGCGGCGCGTTTGCGGCCGTCCGCCACGGCTCGTCGACCACGATTGCAGAGTGCTCATCGATGACGATTGGAGAGCCTCCGTCCGCCAGGCTCACTTCTTTTGTTTGAACGGCGGCGGGATGATCGTCGGCGAGATAGATTCGTCCGCCGGGCGCCAGCATCGATGCGGCATTGCCGAACCATCGTCGCGCATCGGGAATCCAGCACAAGACGCCCCACGTCGCAAAGACGAGGTCGAAATCTCCGGCGACGGCGCTGCGGACGTTTTCGACGCCGGCCTCGACGAACGTGGCGTCGAGGCCCGTGACGGACGACAGCTTACGGGCGAACGCAATCGCGTTGCTCGAGAAATCCAAGCCGGTGACCTTTGCGCCCCGCCGCACGAGCGAGAGCGAGTCGAGGCCGAGGTGACACTGCAGGTGCAGAATGCGCAAGTCCGAGACGTCGCCGAGTTCCGCGCTCTCGATCGCCGTCAGCGTGTCGCCTCCCGCCTCGAATTCGGCTATGCGATAAAAACCGGTCTTATCCCGTGCGTGGATGAGTGCGCGCTCTTCCCAGTTGGCGCGATTGAGCGCCGCCGGGTCGGCGCTACTCAACCGGCGCGTTCCCAGACCTTCGTGCCGCCGACGTAGGTCGACCGAATCCCGATGCCGCCGATCTTCGCGCCGTCGACAGCGCGCGGATCGGCATCGAGCGCCACGAAGTCCGCGAGGTAACCCGGCGCGAGCTTGCCTTTGATATGATCTTCGCCGGCTGCGAGGGCGGCGCTGATCGTGTAGAGCTCGAGCGCTTCCTGAGCGGAAATGCGCTGCGAGAGGCCGAGCGGCGTTCCGTCGTAGCCCGTCCGCGTGACGCACGACTGCATCGCGAGCAGCGGCTGGAACGGACCGCACGGGTAATCCGAAGATCCGGCGACCGCGACGCCGTTGTCGAGAAACGTGCGATGCGCAAACATGCGCTCGATCCGTTTAGGCCCGTACCAATCGAGTAGCTTTCCGCCGTGATAGTAGATGTAGCTTCCGAACGGGACCGCGATCGCTCCCAGCCGTTGCATCCTCCCGACGATGTCCGCGTCGATGATCGTGCAGTGCTCGATCCGGTGACGCAGGCCTGGCTGCGCGCTCTCGTTCGCGGCCGATTCGAGTTGGTCGAGCAGCTTACGGATTGCACGATCGCCGTTGGCATGCGTGCACAGCCGATTCCCGTCGAGATGGACCATACGCACGATGTCCCGCAACTCGGCGTCCGAGGTCCGCTGAATCCCGTAGTTGTCGCTCGTTCCCTCGAACGGTTGATCCATCAGGCACGTTCTCCCGCCGATGGCGCCGTCGACGAACGCCTTGACTCCGCCCAAGCGCAGGCGTTCGCCGCCAAATCCGGAGCGAAGCCCGAGTCTATGGATCTCGTCGTAGGCATCATAGATCGCGAGCATGTTGACGCGCATCGAGAGGATCCCGCGGCGATGAGCCTCCCCGAAGAGTCCGATATCTCGCGGCTGGACGAGGGCATCGGTCAGCGACGTCAGGCCGGCGGAATGAAAGGCGCGCTGCATTTTTTGAAGGCCGCGCAAGCGATCTTCGCGCGAACCCGCCGGCAGCAGAGCCTCCGGGCGCGCGGCCGAGTACGACCAGAAGACCTCCATCGCTTTTTCGTGCAAGATGCCATTGAGGCGGCCGCTCGCGTCGTGCTCGTACTTTCCGCCGGGTGGATCCGCAACGGCGTCGTCGACCCCGGCCAACTCGAGCGCTTTCGAATTGACGACGCACCAATGCCCGGCCACGTGGTGGACGAAGATCGGATGGTCGCGACTGATCTCGTCGAGGTCCCAGCGCGACAGCACGCGACCCTCGGCCATCTTCGCGTCGTCGTAGCGGCTGCCGCGCAGCCATCCGCCCGGCGGAGTGTTCGGCAAATCTGCGCGAAATTTTTCGAATAGTTCGGCGAGCGAACCGATCGAATCCCACGAAAGGTCGAGATGGAGCGCGTCCTCCGCGACCAGGCACAAATGCCCGTGTGCGTCGTTGAAGCCGGGAACGACCGTCGCGTCCTTCAGATCGACGATCTCGGCGTCGCGAAACCGCTCGCGGAGATCTGCGAAGGCGCCGGTCGCGATGATGCGCTCGCCGAGGGTGGCGAACGCCTCGGGCGCATCGGCCCTCATCGTCACGATCGTGCGCGCACGAAAGATCGTCATCGACATGATGGCGAGCGCTTACCGCTGCGTTATTCGTGCCCCTTCGGCGTCCCATGCGCGGGAATAAAATGCCCTTTTACGGGCAGGGACAGTTTCATCGCGAGCCTCAGACTATCGGATAAGGATGTCCCGCGCCGCAACGTTTCTGTTCGCATTGGTTCTCACGGTAAGCGCCTCGGGCACCTGCGTGCCGGCCGCGTCCGTGCACCGCGATGAGTTGATCTTGGGCGGCGTCGGCGAGTTCAGGAACCTCAACCCGCTGTACCTCTACGGCGGAGCGCGTCAAGCGCTCGGCCCGATGGTCTTCAACTCGCTTTTCAAGATCGGTGAACGCGGGGAAGTCCTGCCGGGCATTGCGCGTGAGGTTCCCTCGATTGCGAACGGCGGCATTTCGCGGGACGGTTTGAACATAACCTACCACTTGCGGCACGAAGCACGATGGGCCGACACCGAATCGCTCACATCGCGTGACGTCCTCTTTACGCACGAGGCCGTCATGAATCCCAAGAACACCGTCGCCGAGCGGTACGGCGACAAAGAGATCGCGGCAATCAGTGCGCCGGACCCCTACACGGTGCGCGTCCGTCTCAGGCGCGCGTTCTCGCCGTTCATCGTCTACTTCAACCGGCCGCTCGTGCCGGCTCACTTGCTCGAGAAATACGACTCGCTCGACAAGGTCGAGTATAACCAGCATCCGATTGGGTCGGGGCCCTATCGGGTCGCCGAATGGGCTCGCGGCGATCACATCACGTTTGTAACGAGCGACGCCTATTGGGGTCCGAAAGCGCACATCGGCAAGGTCGTCATACGCTTTATCCCCGACGCCAACACCTTGGTGGCCGAGTTGCGCAGTCACGACATCGACGGCATTCTCAGCTTGGACCCAACGCGGGTTAAATCCGTCGCCGACGATGCGGATGCGCAGATCGTCAAGACGCCCGAGCAGTTGTTCGGGCTGTTTATTTTCAATAGCGCGGACGCGCGGCTCGCCGACGTTCGCGTTCGCCGCGCATTCATCATCGGGATCGATCGCGTAAGCGTGATCAAAAAGGCGACCGACGGCCTCGAGTACACCGACCAGCCCAATCGCGCGCTCTTTGGTTGGGCCTACGATCCGTCGGTTCGGCCACTACCCTACGACCCGAAGGGCGCCGCAAAGATACTGGATGCGGCCGGCTGGAATATCGGTCGCGACGGGGTGAGGGCCCGCGGGGCGTCGCGCTTGGAGTTCGATCTAGCGATTCAGGCGGGCCATCCGGTGTTCGCGGTTGAGGCGGCGCAGGTCGTGGAGCAGGCAAAGGCGCTCGGCATCGCGCTCGACGTCAAGTCGTCCGTGGATCAGCAGTTCGCCCTCTTGACGCCCGACGGGACGTTGGCCGGAGGGCATTTCGACATCGCTCTGACGCGGTTCGTCGGCGGTGAAGACGACCCTGATCCCGACTGGCTCATCGGCTGCGATGCGACCGGAAGGCCCAACCCGTACAATTTCACGCACATGTGCTTGCCGGGGATGGCACCGGTCCTGAGCGACGCCGTGGCGACGTTCGACGTGGCGCGTCGCAAGCGCGACTACGCGACCGTACAACGCGTCCTGAACGAGCAGTTGCCGCTCGTCCTGATTTCGCAGTCGCTGGCTATCGACGTCATGCCGAAAACGCTGCACGGCTTCGCTCGCTCCCAGTTCGGCGGCGCGCTCCTCGACATCGGCTCGTGGACGCTGCAGTAGGAGCGTGCATGTGAAGCTCGCCGGGCGCTTCACCGCGGCGTTTCTCGCCCTCGGCGTCGCAACCGGTTGCACGAGCCGCGGCGCTTCGCCGTCGACCGACGAGCTCACGTTTGCCGTGCCTTACGAAATCAATTCGATGAACCCGCTCCTAATCTCGGGCGCCGACCGGCTCGTCCTAGGCCCGCTGATCTACTCGCAGCTCTTTCGGCCCTCCCCGAGCGGCCAAATGAAACCATGGGTCGCCGCGACGGTGCCCACCGTCGCCAACGGCGGCATCTCCACAGACGGCCGCACGATCACCTATCACCTCCGGCACGACGTCAAGTGGGCTGACGGCGTCCCGTTGACCGCGCGTGACGTGATCTTTACGCATCAAGCAGATCTCAACCCGAAGACCTCCGTCGTCGAAACGCTGGGAGACAAGGAAGTCGCTTCGATTGTTGCCCTCGATTCGTACACCGTCTGCGTGCGGCTGAAGCGGCCGTTTTCGCCGTTCATCGATTTCGATTACTTCGACCGGCCGCTCTTGCCGGCGCATCTCTTGGAAAAATTCGCGTCGCTCGATCGCGTCGATTTTAACCAACACCCGGTCGGTTCGGGACCGTACCGGCTCGCCGAGTGGCGGCGCGGGGACCACATGACCTTCGTGCGCAGCGAGACGTATTGGGGACCGCCGGCTCGCATCGCCAAGGTAACGTTGCGCGTGGTGCCGAGCGCCGATACCATCGTCACCGAATTGCTCGGCCATAACGTCGATGCGACCGTCGGCATCGACCCGATTCGCGCCCAACAACTACGGCGCGACCCGGACCTTCAGGTCCTGGAGACGCCCGTACCGCTCTTCTCGTTGATCATTTTCAATGCGTCCGATCCGATCTTAGCCGACGTTCGCGTACGACGTGCGGTGACGCTCGCGCTCAATAGGTCGGAGATCATCAGGAAGGCGACGCTGGGAGTCGAGGACGCGGAGCACGCCAACAGAGGTCTCTTCCGATGGGCGTACGATCCGTCGGTCAAGTCGCTCCCATATGATCCCGCTGCGGCGAAGCGCTTGCTGGAAAGCGCCGGTTGGATTCCCGGCGCGGACGGCATCCGAACACGCAACGGCAAACGGCTTCAAATCACCCTGGCGATCGAATCGGGGCACCCGTACTTCGCGACCGAGGCGAATCAGGCGCAGCAGCAAGCTCGTGCCGTCGGCATCCAGCTCGACGTCAAGTCGTACGTCGATCAGCAATACCTGCTCCTGACGCGCGACGGCGTCCTTTGGGGTGGGAACTTCCAGATTGCGCTGACGGTCTTCGTCGGAGCGAACGATCCCGACCCGGATTGGCTCATTGGCTGCGACGCCTCCGGGAGGCCAATCCCCTACAATTTTACGCACATGTGTGTTCCCGAGATCCAGCGGGTCATGGAAGATGCCGTCGCGACGTTCGACCGAAATAGGCGCAAGCGCGATTATACGACCGTGCAAAGAATCCTGAATCAGCAGTTGCCACTGGTGATCCTGTCGCAAGAATACTTGATCAGCGCGATCCCAAAGAGACTCCACGGCTATACCGCTTCGGTTGCCGGCGGAAGCTTCTGGGACGTCGCGTCGTGGTCGCTGTCATGAGGGGTGTGGGACCGATGTTCGGCTTTCTAAAAAAGGTGCTCGCTTCGGTCGCGATCGTGGCCTACGCGGTCACGTTCGTCCAACCTAAGGCGGGGGCAACGGACGACGCGATATCGTTCGGCGTCCCGTACGAGTACAAGACGCTCAACCCGCTCTACATGTCGGGAAGCGATCGCATCGCGGTCGGAACCCTCGTTTACTCTACATTGCTCGGCGCAAATCCCGAGGGAGACCTCATGCCGAAGGTTGCCGCGATCGTTCCCTCACAACAGAACGGCGGCATTTCCGCAGACGGATTGACGATTACGTATCACTTGCGCCACGACGTCAAATGGGCCGACGGGACTGCGCTGACGTCGCGCGACGTCGTCTTCACGCACGAAGCCGATATGAACCCGAAGAACACCGTGATCGAAACCTACGGGGACAAGGAGATCGCCTCAATTGCGGCGCCGGACGCTTATACTGTGGTCGTTCACCTCAAGCGACGCTTTTCGCCCTTCATCGAATATGTCAACCGGCCGCGCTTGCCGGCGCATCTTCTGGACAAGTACGAATCGCTTGACAAGGTCGACTATAACTCCCACCCGATCGGTTCCGGGCCGTACCAACTCGGCGAGTGGGCCCGGGGCGACCACGTCACCTTCGTCAAGAGCCCGACGTACTGGGGCCGCCCGGCGCACGTCGTCAAGATCACGCTGCGCACGATTCCTGACGCCAATACGTTGGCGCTCCAATTACGCAGCCACGGCATCGACGCGGCGGTATTCGTAGATCCAACCCAGGAGTCGACGCTCGCCGGCGATCCGCAATTGAGGCTGACCAAAACGGTCATCCCGTCGTTCGGGCTCATCATCTACAACGCGTCGAATCAGATTCTTTCCGACGTGCGCGTACGACGGGCGTTTGCGATGGCGTTCAATCGCGCGCAGATCGTCGACAAGGCAACGCAACACTTCGCCGACGCGGCGCATCCGGAACGCGGCCTCCTCGGTTGGGGCTACGATCCGTCGGTCAAACCGGTCTCGTTCGACCAAGCCGGCGCGCGGAAGCTGCTCGACGAAGCCGGCTGGGCTCCAGGACCTGACGGAATTCGGGCGCGAGGCGCGCAGAAGCTCGAGTTGGTCCTCGCGACGAACGGGGGCCACCCGTTCATCATCTCCGAAGCCGAGCAGATCGTGCAACAGGCTCGCGAGGTCGGATTTCTCCTGGACCTCAAATCGTACGTCGACCAGCAGATGTTTCTGCTCACAAAAGACGGCATACTTTGGGGCGGCAAGTTCGATTTGGCGCTCACGCAGTTCAACGGCGGCGGCGATCCTGATCCGGATTGGTTGATCGGATGCGACGCTACGGGGAAGCCGAACCCGTACAATTTCTCGCACATGTGCATTCCCAAACTCGCGCCCGTCTTGCAGGACGCCGTCTCCACTTTCGATCGCGCCCAGCGCAAGCGGGACTACACCCTGGTGCAACGGGCGATCGACGAATGGTTACCGGTCGACTTGTTGTACCAGTCGGTCTTTCTCGGCGTCGTACCGAAGCGGCTACGGAACTACGTCCCGTCGCCGTATGAGTTCGGCGCGGGCTATTGGAACGTCACGGACTGGTCGTACTGAGGTCGCCGTGGGCTACGCATTAGCCGGCGCGACGCTGATCGACGGGACCGGGCGCGACTCGCTCAAGGGCCACGCGTTGACCGTTGAGGGTGAGTCGATCGCGCGAGTTGGACCCGATGCCAGGCGCGGCGGCGGCGAGGTGATCGATCTCAGCGGGCTCACGCTGTTGCCCGGATTGATCGACGCGCACACCCATCTCGGGTATGCGTTTCCGTTCGTCCACTTTCGCGACGTCGGTGTCATGCCGGTCGCCGAGATGGCGGCGCTCATCTTCGAGAATTGCGGTTTGGCGTTGGACGCGGGCTTTACGACCGTGCGCGAGATGTCGGGCGTCGACGGTGGCATGGTGCAAACGGTTGCGGCCGGCCTGGTACGCGGGCCGCGCATCTATCCGTCGGGGCCGGCGCTCTCGACGACGGGCGGACACGGCTCGTTCGAGGCGCCGTTTTGCAATCACGACCGGTATCTCGAGGTCCCAGGCTTGGTCCAGAAGGTCATCGTCTGCGATAGTCCCGACGAAGTGCGTCACGCGGTTCGAACCGCGTTTCGGCGAGGCGCGACGCAGATCAAGATATTCGCGAGCGGCGGCGTCGTTGCGCTCCACGGCTCGCTGAACGACGCGCACTTCACCGTCGCCGAGCTGCGGGCGGCGGTGGAAGAGGCAGAAGCGCGCGACAGTTATGTGACCGCGCACTGTCACAACGTGCGCTCGATGCGCAACTGCATCGAGGCGGGTTTGAAGTGCATCGAGCACGGAACCTATCTCGACGAAGAAACGGCTCGGGCGATGGTCGCGGCCGGAGTGGCGCTCGTGCCGACACTGGCGATCGTCAACTTGATGCAAGGCTCGTACGAGCAGCTTGGCGTTCCAGCGAGCGTCGTCCCGAGGCTGGCGGATGTCGAAGACGCGATGAGCCGCTCGATCGTCCTTGCGCGCGCAACCGGCGTGACGATCGGCTCGGGGTCGGATCTGCTCGGGTCGCGGCAGAACCGGCGCGGGCTCGAGCTCACGCTGAAGGCGCGGATCCTCGGCGCGATGGAGGCAATCGTTTCGGCGACGGCAACCAACGCACGCATCATGCGCATAGCCGACCGCGCCGGCACGCTCGAAGAAGGAAAATGGGCCGACGCGATCGCGGTCGACGGAGATCCGCTCGCCGAGCCCGAGCTGTTCGACGATCCGGCGCGCGTCGTGTTCGTCATGAAGGCCGGCGTCGTCGTCAAAGACACCCGGTGACCGAGTCCGATCATGATATCGGCCTAGCCCTCGCTAGTTACGTCGAGGGACTTTCGTTTTCCGAGCTGGAGCCGGCAACCGTCGAGCGCGCAAAACAAGCTGTCCTCGACGTCGTTGGGATCGCGATGCGGGCGCGGTACGAGGCGCCCTCAAGCATCGCGTTTCAATCTGCCGTCGCGGCTCTCGGCAGCGCCGGATCTTGCACGGCGATCGGTTGGGGAGACGCGTACGCCCCGCAAGCCGCCGCTCTATTGAATGCCGCAAATGCGCACAGTCTTGAGTTCGACGATACGCACGAGGCGGCGCTGATCCATCCCGGGGCTCCCGTCGTCGCCGCCGCGCTTGCAGCCGCAGAGGACCATGGGGCCGGCGGCCGCTTGTTGCTGACGGCGATCGTCGCCGGGTACGACGTAGCGGTACGGCTCAGTTTGGCGTCCGGCGCCGCGGCGTTGTGGAAACGCGGTTTCAGCCCAACACCCGTGTGCGGCGGATTCGGCGCGACCGCGGCGGCAGCTAAGGTGCGCGGAGCAACGGCTCTCGAGCTTGCCAATGCATTCGGGATACACCTGAGTCAGACGGGCGGTTCGACGCAATACGCCGAGAACGGGGCGTGGACGCACGCGTTGCAAGTCGGTTTCGCCTCGCACGATGCGATCGTTGCCGAACGCTTCGCTTCATTCGGCGTGATCGGACCGACGCACGCGCTGGAGGGCGCCGCCGGTTTGCTCCATTCGTATTCCGACGGCGGCGATCCGAGCTTGGTGCTGGATACTTGGGACCGACGGCACGAAATCGACCGAACGGGGTTTAAGCTGTACCCAAGCTGTCGGTACACGCACGCTGCGATCGACACGATCGGGGATCTGGTCCGCGAACTCGATTTGCGGGCGGAAGAGATCGACGCGATCCGCGTCGGGCTGTCCACCAAGGCGATCGGGTGGGTCGGCGGCGATGCCGCGCACAAGCGCGCCCCGCGGAGCGTCGGCGACGCCCAGTTTAGCATGTATTTTTGCGCAGCCCTCGCCGCGCTCAAAGGGACGCTGATCTGGGACGACTATCGCGACTTGAGCGATCTGCGCATTCTACAAATGGCCAAACGAGTGGCCGTGACCCCCGACCCGCGCGCCGACGCTCTTGAGCCCCGGTTGGCCGCGTTCGTGGAGCTCGATGTTCGCGGCGAAACGCACGAGCGCGCTTCGTTTATCGCCCGCGGCTCGCCCGAGCGGACGCTGGGCTGGGACGACGTGATCGCAAAATTTGAATCATTGGCACAGCCGATGCGCGCGAAGAAATGGTGCGAGAGGATTATCTCGGCCGTGCGGGGGCTAGATTCGGCCGGATCCGTGCGAGCGCTGACTTCCGAACTCGGCGCTTAAGGTCGCGCGGAGCGAGCGAGCATTAAGTTGCCCGTCGGCGGACGGGCGGCCGACGAAGGCCAGCGTATGATTTTTGGCAACACCGCAGACGGCAGCTGGGGGGTCCGTATGTTTGTTCTTCGAGCGGTTCGCGATTTGTTGCACTCGGCGGGGATCGTCGTCGTTACGGTCGGCATCGTTTGCTTGCTGATCGCTCCGGTGCAGGCGCAACCCGCGCCCGCTTCGGCCGCGACGACGGGTGGGATCGCCGGGACCGTCACCGATCCGAGCGGCCTGGTGATCGGAGGAGCCGACGTCACGCTCGACGGGCCGACCAAGGCCCATACGCGCACCGACGATCGCGGCGCGTTCGCGTTTGACAAAGTTCAACTGGGCCTCTACCAGCTAACCATTTCGCGCGCTGCGTACGTGACGATCGCGCGCACCGATATCGCGGTAACGGCGGGCGCACGGGTCAGCGTAACCGTGCAACTCGAACCTTCGACGTTCACGTCTCTTCAGGAGATCGGGCGCGTCAGCGTCTCCTCTCACGGCGGCACGATCAACACCTCGACGGCTTCGGTCATCGAGGTGCCGACGCAAACGTTCATCGATCAGGGAGTGCCTCAGGTAACGAAGGTTCTTAATCAGACGCCCGGGGTCGTGACCACGATAACGAACTTCGGGTTCGACAACAACGGCGCATATCAAGCGCTCAATCAGGGGGTGCAGATCCGCGGAGGCTTACCGTACGAAACGGAGTCGCTGATCGACGGCCATCCGGTTGCGGTCGGCGCGTCCGGTGCGTTCTCGCCGATATTTCTGAACCCGCTCGCGCTTCAAGCAGTCGAAGTCGTCAAAGGCCCAGGCTCGATGCCGAACGACATCAATTACTCCGTCGGCGGTAGCATCAACTACCGCACGCTCGAGCCGACCCGAACCCCGCATGAAAATTTCGTGCTCGACTACAATAGCTACGGCGGAATCTCGAGCAACTTCCAAGCGACCGGGACGGTACTGAACTCGCGGCTGGGATACGCTCTTGATTACGGGATCACAGGGCAGAACGGGCCGTTTCAGAACGACAACGAGTGGGCAGGCACGCTCGAGTTCAACTCGACGGCCAAGATCAACGGCGCGCCGCTTTGCGGACCAACATACCCGGAATCGTACTGCGGCGGAAGCCTCGGACCACCGGGACCGCCGACCACGACCGGCTACCTGAGCTTGGCGTACCCTATCGTGATTTGCTGCGGCCCTCTGAACAGCAATTACACGAATCGAACGGAACTGGCGAAGCTGCGCTATAGTTTCTCATCGCAGACGTCCCTGACGGTGGCGTTCCTCGGAGCGCAGGTGCTTCAACAGCAATATCTGTCCTACTATTTTGACGAGCAAACGTTCAATCCGTACAACCCGAGCTACGCGGCGTTCGGGCTCTGGCCGATGCCGGCCACGAACCTCTACACGGGCCAGCTTTCCAACGGATTCGCCGTCCCGTACGCGACCGAACCATATTTCCCGTCGAACGAGCAAGTGCAGCAGGGGCTGGCAGAATCCGAGTTGCGCACGAGTCTCGGGAACAGCACCGTCCTATTCCGCTACTATGCCGGAGCCGAACGCGACGTAACCTACCAGGCGATCAACTCGGGCACCACCTTGAGTTTCACGGGTCAAGTGTACGGGATCTTGCCGGTCGCCAGCGGGTTCCAGGATTGGACCGGCCAGACTGCGACCTTCTCTCAAGTCTTGGGTGGACTTTCGGAGGATATCACCTCAAATTACAGCGGCGAATCGGGCGAAATCGACATTCCGGGCGGCAACAACCTCTATACGCTCTCGATCGACCGGACGCATCAAAACGGCTACTATTTCTTCAACGGAACAACCGAGGTCCCGCAGGGAGCAAGCCAGGCGTTTACGACATTCTTGGCGCGCGGCACGTTCAGCTTGAGCCCCCAGCTCACCGCGATGCTAGGGAACTATTTCGTCAACTACAGCAGCCATTACACGCCGGATGGCGGCGTGACGTGGGCCGATTCGAGCCATAGTTTCTACGGTCCGCGCCTCGCACTAACGTTCCGTCCGGATGCCGACTCGTCGATACGCGCGTCGGTGGGTTCGTCGATCGCGCCGCCGTTTCTCTCGCTCATCAACACGGCAGGCGGTCCGCCGACCGGCAACAATCAAGGCGCCGTGATCTATTACTTCGAGACCCAGAACAACGGCAACATCCTCCCGGAAACGGCATTTGGTTACGACTTGGGCTTCGATCATCGGCTCGCGCCGAGCTTAGTCGTCTCCGGCGACGTCTACCGCACGAACCTGCACGGGCAATTCCTGACCACGTCGACGGCGAACGGAACCTACACAGCGACCTCAGGTCCCAATCAGGGAAAGACGGCTCCCTTGTACATTACGGAATCGGCGAACCTAGGCGAGTCGCGTTATGAAGGCGCGGAACTGTCGGTTCGAGACACGCCGCCCGTCGGTTTTGGCTTCATCGCCCAGGGTGCGCTCATCCGGGCGTATGCCTACAGTCTGCCGGCTGGTTTCTACAATACCGCTACGGGTGTGAACACGACGAACCTCGGAATCTTGCCGGGCCAGAACTTCACCCCGACCGGCAACGGCTACAACGGGATCGGTGGACGCGTTCCGTACGCGCAGGGCTACGGCGAACTCAGTTACCATTTTGCCAACGACGCCTTCGTCCGCCTCGGCGCGACCTATTACGGTAACAACAACTCCTTCAATCAACTGCCTTTCTTCGACGTCTCAGCTTCGCTTCGCTATCCTCTTGGGCGTTACGCGACGCTCCAAGTGAGCGGCGACAACATCACCAATAAGTTGAGCGCCCCGACGGGCAATCTATTCGACGGTCTCACGGTGCCGCTCATCAACGGAACGAACGGCGTCACGGGGGCGTACAACCTCGGTCCGCCGAGCTATCACGTCACCCTGAACCTCAAAGCCGGGAAGTAGCTCGACCGGGAAACGTCAGTTCGGCGACGCCGGACTTATCCAACTCGCCGAGGCCCAGTGCGATCATCCGGTCGTACTGGGCCTTCGTCGCAGCGGCGACGGGCAATTCGAGACCGTGCTCGCGCGCCAGCTCGAGTGCGATTCCCGAATCCTTCGCTGCGTGCGCGGCCGAGAAGTAGACGTCGTGCTCGCGCGCCTGCATATCGGCGCCGTCGGTTTCCAGGACGCGCGAGTTGGCGCCCGTCTGTGCGAACACCTCACGCAACATCCCAAGATCCAGGCCGAGCGCGTCTCCGAGGCCGAGCCCCTCGGCGAGCGCGGCGGTGTTCGAATTCATCACCATATTGACGAGCGCTTTGACCTGCGCGGCGCTGCCGGCGGGGCCGATGTAGCGTAACGCGGTGCTCATCCCCTCGAGCATTGGGAGCGCACGCTCGTAGGTTTCAGGGCGGCCGCCGGCCATAAGATATAGCGTTCCTGCGCGAGCTTGCGGAATCGAGGATGCCATGCAGGCTTCGAGGCTGGAAGCGCCTCGCGCTTCGGCCCGCCGCTCGACTTCGACATGGATCCCTGGCGAGAGGGTGGCGCAGTTGACGAAGAGCTTGCCGTTCGCGCCGTCGAGCAAGCTGTCGCCGGTCTCGGAAAAGATCGCCAGCATCGCCGCGTCGTCGCTGACGACGGTCAGGATGGTGTCGGCCGATGCCGTCACGCCGGAGAGCGTCTGGGCCGCGGACGCACCGAGCTCGGCGGCAACCACTTGCGCTACGCCGGATTCGACGTCGTAGACGGCGGTGACATCGTATCCGATCTCCCGCAAGCGCCGCGCGATGTTCGCGCCCATTCGGCCGATGCCGACGACGGCAACAGTTCCCTTCGAGCTCACGTGATCGACCGCCTTATCCGCTATTGGGTGAGTGTTTGTGGCGCGCCAGCAACTCGGCGCGATTCCGGACGCCTTCGAAGTCGTAGATTTCGGAGACGCGGCTCTTGATGGTGCGCTCGGAGACGCCCAAGCGGTCGGCGATCGAAGAACTCGTCAAACCTTGAAGCAGCAAACGCAGAATTTCTCGGCGTTCCCGACTCGCCTCGTAGCTGCGCCTCGGGCGTCCGCGCCGGCCGCGCGCGTGCGCAATCCGTCGCGCTTCGCCGATCGCGCCCATCGCGTTGTAACGGCGATGCGCCTCGGCAAGGCGTCCAGCTAGCTCGAGACAGCGCCCCGCATAGAGATGACATTCGAAGTCGTCGAAGAGCAATTGCGCCTCACCGGCGCGCTGCTCGCTCTCGATCCTTTTTCCCTGGCGTGCCGCAAGCAAAGCGGCGAAGAATTTTCGATGAGATTCGGCCACGCGATGCTCGCGCGGGTACTTCGCGAGCAATTCCTGCGCGCGCCGAACAGCAGCGTCGCTTCCGCTCCTCGCAACGAACGGGAAAAGCGGCCAGCCGCAATCGGGCGACGGTAAGATCGAGATACCGAGTTCCAGCAGCGCATTCGCTTCGGTTTTTCGGCCGATGTGTTGATAGTACGCGTGGAAAGCCGCGACCGCCGGGCCGATCGTGTAGTAATCGGCCGACAACAACACCTTGTCGAGCAGCCGCGTGTCGGCCGCGCGAGCGATGAGCGCGTCGTCCTCGCAACTCAGCCCGACGAAGATGCCGACGAAGCTGCGCGTCACGGCCATCCAACCCTGCTCGTACGGTTCATCAAAACACGAGACGATCAAGTCATGAGCGACCGTGGCGCGTCCCAGAAGCAACGCGATCCAAGCAGCCCGCGCGCGTGTCAATCCGATTTCCCATGTTAGGGACGCGTCTCGAGCTGCTTGCTCGGCGCGGAGATATGCCTCGTAGGCATCGCGCAGCAGCCCGTTGGCGTGCAGCGAGTAGGCGAGATACGTGAGGCGCCGCCAGCGCAGGAACAGATCGCTGCGCTTCGCGCCGATGTCGGCCGCGAGGCGCGCATAGCCCAGGGCCTCTGCGGGCCGCCCCAGGGCGGCGAGCACGTCGGCCTTGACGGAGAGGTAGTTCGCGAAGCTGTCGATGTCGGCATCGCGGCTGTCGTGCTCCGCCTCTTCGAGGATCTCGGCGGCCGTGGCGGCGTCGCCGAGCTGCACCGCGAGCGTCGCTTTGAGCACGAAGATTGCGAACGCCTCGGGCGACGTGGCCGGCATCGACAACTTCTGCATCCCTGCCGCGCCGGCTCGCGTACGGTCCCCGTCGAGCTCGATCCATCCGATCCACCACAGAAGATCGAGCGCTCGAGCCGCCGATTCCGAGTCGTCGGCGCGAGTGGCTTCGTCGACGACCCGCTCGAGGACGGCGATCGCTTCGGTGCAGCGTCCGCTCAGGGTGAGCGCCTTTCCGAGCAGCAGCGTCACCTCGCGACTGCTGGAGCGGCCTGATTTGGCCAGCTCGATCGCGCTTTCATATTCGCCTGCGTCGATGTGCTTACGCATGAGCGCGCCGATGCCGGCGCGATCGTGTCGCGCTTTACGGGGCGAGCCTACGACATCCAGCGTGGTGGCGATGCGGCGAACTTTTCTGCACGCGAATTGTTTTCCCCGTAAAGCCCCTGGTTTTTGGCGACAGGGCGCATAAATTCGCCCGTTTGCGATGCTCGGCGAGGGGGCCGCTACCTAAAATCCGTCCCGGGCTGAGGGGGGAGGGACGCCCCCAGGAGATGCTCGATCAGATAATCGCGGCCGCGCCGTCTGAGATACAGCGGATACGCCGGAAAGGTCGCGTACGTGACATAGTGGGCGGCGTTTGGCGAGAATACAAGGTCGAAATTCTTGTTTGCCTTCATCAGGGCGTCGGTGAACTGAAGCGTCGAGGCGGCGAATACGTTTTCGTCCAGCTCGGCGACCATCACGAGCAGGTCGCCCTTCAACCGGCCGGCGTCCTTCGCGCTGTCAAAGAGCGAAAAATTCGTCGGCTCGTCGTTCGGCTTCGAAGGGTGTGAGCTTCCGTCGGCGTAGACGGGCGCGCCGATCCACGGTTCGGTTCCGGTGTACAGGCTGTGCTGGCCGCCCGCCGGGCACGCTGCGACGCCGACTTTGAAGAAATCCGGAAACTCGAGCAAGCCTCGAATCGCCGCTTCGCCGCCGAAGGACCACCCGACGATTCCGATTCGGGTCAGATCGAGGTATCCGAAGCGCCGGCCGAGTTCCTTGAGCGCCGCGACGTGATCTTCGAGCCCCATCGTTGCCCAGCGGGCGCCGCCATAACTGTAATCGAGAAAGGTCTTCGAGCGCCCAGGCGTCCCGCGCGCGTCGATGCCGACGACGACGAAGCCGAGCGCCGCAAGCGACGGCGGGTCGAGCTGCGCCGGCGGTCCGATGATCGCGGAGACGAAATCGCGCGGCGTCGTTGCCGTCAAGGGGCTAGCGTACTCGGCGTCGATCACCGGATAGCGTTCGGCGGGATCGAAATGGTCAGGCTTATAGATGACTCCCCACAAGTCGGTCGTTCCGTCGGCGGCCTTGACGCGGAACTCTTCCGGCGGCCGATAGCCCGTCGCGTACAGTGCGCTCGCATCCGCCTTCTCGACCCGTCCGATTAGCCGGCCGTCCGCAGTCGCGCGAATGACCGCCTCAGGTACTTCCGTCGGGGTCGAGTATGTGTACACGACGTACTTTCCGCTCGGCGAGACGACTTGGTAGCGATACGCGTTCTCGAACGGATAGAAGTGAAAGCCGCCGCCGACGACGATGTGGTCGGCGTGCTCGGGCGAGAGCAGGGTTAGGTTCGAGCCGTCGAAGCCGATCCGATACAAGTTGCGATAGTACGGATTGCCGCCTTCGCGGCCGCTCGCCGTGAAGTAGATGATCCTCCGCGTTTCATCGACGTGGACGATGTCGCGCACGAGCCAAGCGCCTCTGGTGATCTGGTTCTCGAGCTTGCCGGTCGCCACGTCGTACAAGTAGAGGTGCCCCCACCCATCGCGCTGAGAGAACCAGATCAGTTCGCGCGCATTCTTTGTGAGGTAGACGTTCGGCGGATTGTAGTACGACGTGTTCAAATCGGCCCGCGGCGCGAGGTGCTCTTTCAGCACGACGCGCACCGCTTGCGTGTCGGGCGCAACCTCGAGGAACGCGGCGGTGGCCAAGTAGTCGGCCGTTGCGACGACGTACCGGCGCCCGTCGGCACCCCACCAATTCTCGGAGAGTTCGCTCGGGTCGAGGCCGTCCGGGAAATCGATCTTCCGGCTCGTTCCGGTCGCGACGTCGATGGCGAAATAATCCTTCGTTGCATCCTTTTCGCCGATCAGCGCGATGCGGTCGACGTGGAGGATGGGCCTAAAGCTGCCGTCCCCCGGCACCGTCTCGACGAATGGGTAGGTACCGACATTGCGCTGATCGATGCGCGTCGCCAATACCGTCTTGGAGTCGGGCGACCAGGAGAGACCGCCGGCCGGTAGACGAATCCCCTTTTGTGCGTACTTCTCGCGTACGATCGACTGACCGCCGGGAACGATCCCATATCCAAAGTCCGGCCCCTGCCCATCGGTTGTGAGCTGCCGTTCGGCTCCCGACTGCATGTCGTGCAGCCACACGTTCCCCGCTCGAGAGACGACGCCAGAGTGGCCGTCCGAGGAGACGACGTAATCGCCCGTAGGCGACGCCGCGTGTATCGCTTCGCACGCAAGCGGCTCCTCTTTGCAAAGATACGATCCGCCCTTAACCGCGAGCGTGAACGACTCGCTGCTGGATTCACCTGAGATCGAAACGAGTTCCAGGTCGTCCGGCGTGACCGGGGCGCGCGCGACCTTTGCGACGGCCTCTGCCAGGCGATGCTGGTCGAACGCCGGCTGCTTTTCTCCGCTCGCCGCATCGACGATCACAAACTCGTGGCCGGTCGAGGTCACGCGCCTGTACCAGAAGCGATCGCTGGTTCCGATCCACGTTGGAATGATGAAGGCGTTCTTCACCTTCTTGACGAGCGCGGAGAGATCGGCGAGCTTTTCGGACTTGGCATAGGCTTGCCGGCTGATTGCCGGCGATGCGGAAGCTCCCGCGGCCGCCACCGTAAATGCCAAGAGCGTGCACATGCAGACCTTCATGCCTGCATCGTAGGCCGCCGAGGCTCGGCGTGGAGGTCCGGGTCAGGGCAAGTTAAGAATGTTGTTAGACCGTCGCCGTCAATTTCCGGTCGAGCTCGAAGTCGTCTTCGCTCACCGTCATCACATCGGAAGCGCCGTCGACGATCTGATCGTGCAGCCAGCGCGCCTGTGTGAGCACGTGATCGGCATAGAAGCGCGCCGTTGCGAGCTTCGTCCGGTAGAAGGCGGCTTCGGGATCATTTGCGGCGATCTTCGATTCGGCGACCTGCGCGGCGCGCGCCATCTGCCAGCCGCCGGCGACGACGCCCATCAGCTTCAAATACGGTACGGAACCGGCAGTCGCAAAGCTCAGGTCGGCCTTCTGCGCAAAGGCGAGCGACGCTTCGGTCAGCGCGTCGAGGCCTTGCTGGAGCCGGTCTCGGATCACGATGATATCCGGATTCTGCGATGCGGCAAGCGAAGCCGCAAATTGGCGCATCTGCGTGATCACCCGGGTCGCCGTCGCACCGCGGTCGCGCATCAGCTTGCGCCCCACGAGATCGAGCGCTTGAATTCCGGTCGTTCCTTCATAGATCGCTGTGATCCGAACGTCGCGGTATTGCTGCGCGATCCCCGTCTCTTCGATGTATCCCATCCCGCCGAAGACTTGAAGCGCCGTCGAGCACAGCTCGATCGAGACTTCGGTCGACCAGCCCTTGACGACCGGCGTCATCAGGTCGACGAACGCTTGGTGCTCTTCGCGCACCTTCTTGTCGGGATGGCGAGCGGCGTAATCGAGCGAAGCCGCCGTCACATAGGCGAGCGCGCGCATCGCTTCGATCTGGGATTTCATCGACATCAACATGCGCCGCACGTCGGCGTGTTTGATGATCGGAACCGGCGGCGCCGAGCGCGTGGCGATGTCCTTGACGTCGCGACCCTGGACCCGCACCTTCGCGTATTCGAGCGCGCTCTGATAGGCCCGGTCGGCGATCCCGATCGCCTGCACGCCAACGGAGAAGCGGGACGCGTTCATCATGATGAACATATACTCCATCCCGCGATGGGGTTCGCCGACGAGCTCGCCGAGCGCGCCGCCGCTCTTCTCTCCGTAGTTGAGCGAGCACGTCGGATTTCCGTTGATGCCGAGCTTGTGCTCGATGGACGCGCACTGCACGTCGTTGCGCGCTCCGAGCGAGCCGTCCGGATTGACGAGCATCTTCGGGACGACGAACATCGAGATGCCCTTGGTCCCCTCGGGCGCATCGGGGAGTCGCGCTAACACAAGATGGATGATGTTCGGAGCCCAGTCGTGCTCGCCGAAGGTGATGAAAATCTTTTGACCGCTGATGCGGTACTTGGCGCCGTCCGGAACCGCGCGCGTCCGAACTGCGGCGAGATCGCTCCCGGCCTGCGGTTCGGTCAGGTTCATCGTCCCCGTCCACTCGCCGGAGAGGAGCTTGGGGATGAAGCGCTGCTTCTGTTCGTCGGAGCCGGTCAGCTCGATCGTCTCGATCGCGCTCTGATTGAGTCCCGGACCGTTGGCGAAGCCGACGTTCGCGGCGTTCCACATCTCGTGCGTCGGACCGAGCAAGACTTGCGGAAGACCCTGGCCGCCGAATTCTTGCGGGACCGTCAACCCAATCCAGCCGGCGTCTGCAAAACGCTTATAGGCTTCTTTGAAACCCTTCGGCGTCGTCACCACCCCGTCGCGCCACGTGCAGCCCTCGCGATCGCCCGATACGTTGAGCGGGTCGAGGGCCTCGCTCGCGAAGGTCCCGGCCTCTTCGAGGATTGCATCGACGACGTCGCTCGCGTCCTCGTATCCCGGCAGCGCGGCGATCGCGTCGAATCCCGCGAGCTCTTTGAGGACGAACTGCATGTCGCGTAGTGGCGGCCGGTAGGTGCTCATCTGCTTACCTTGTCTGAGAAGAACTGCCAGATCGTGTCGGTCGCGCTGATCGCCGTGCTCGGCATCGCGAGGTTCGATCCCGCGGCCTTGATGCGAGCCAGCGCTGCCTCGCTCGGCGGATCGGCGCCAGGCCATTGATGTCCGGCGCCGGCGATCACGATCCATTTTATGGCGCGCCCGCCGGGACAGGCGTTGATCGTGGTCGTCAGCGGCGGAGCCTCGGTGACGGCCGCCGGACGGCAGCCATCGAGCGTCCGCCACTTGTCGAGGACGCTCGGGATCGAGGGCAGGATGTCGCGCACGTAGGGCCCGGTACTCTTTCCTCCGGCGAGCCGCTCCGGAAAGTCGATCGTCAAGCGAATGCCGACTTGCGCGCCGCCGTGCCAGCCGAAGTAGTGGAAACGCGATCGTGCGCGGCCATGCGCACCAGCATGAGCAGCAGCTTTTCCGTGCTTCCGCTTATACGGACGGGGCGCCGAGACCCTGGCCGAACATCGCCAAGACTGCGGCACGATTGGTGTCGGCGAGCTGATGGGCGACGTCTTCGGCCGCAACCGGTTGACGCTGCCGAAGCGCTTCGAGCATTTGGCGGTAGAGGACGACCGATTCCATCCGCAGCTCTTGGCTTGCTTGCGACGTTGCCGTGTAGTAGCCTTGCGTCCGCTGCACGAGCGCCCGCTGCATGTCGCAGGCCGTCTGGTTATGCGACGCCACCATGAGCAGGTCCGCGCATGCATAGCGCTTCTTTAGGAACTCCGTCATCGTGACGTTGCGGTGCGCGATGGCGTCGAGTTCATTGACGGCTTCTTCGAGCTGGTCGATCTCCTCGTCGGTGGAATACACGGCGGCCAGACGCGCCATCATCGTGAAGAGCGCGCCACCAACCTGTAAGACCTCGTTGAGTTCGTGCGCGCTCAAGGTTACGACCCGCGCGCCGCGCCAGGGGATGATCTCGACCAGACCGCGCTTCTCGAGGACGCGTAGCGCCTCGCGCACCGGGCCTCGGCTCACGTTGAGCTGGTCGGCGATCTCTTGCTCGCGAACGCGCTCACCGGGCTTGTAGCGCCCGAGCATGATCTCTTCTTGCATGTACGTCGCGATCTGGCCGACCAGGGGCTCGAACCGAGCGTCGCGATTCGGTAAGGCTCGCGCCTCTTCGGCGATCGAGGAAACGCTACCGAGCAACCGTCTTTTCATCGTAAGCTCCGCTCAAAGTTCGGCCGGAAAAGGGCCAGGAGGGCCGGGGGCGACGCCGGCTACATTTCCGCTCGCGCGCGCGTGCTTCTTCTCGTTCGGTTACGACTACAACACGACGATCCCGATGCCCGCTTGGCTCGATCAACCCAACGTGACCCCGAACATTCGGAACCGATCGTCGACATCGTGACGCCGAAGAACCCTGACGGAAGACCGCTCAACGCTCCCGTGTGGGACACGATGTGCTTCCCCCAGGTTGCTTCTAAAGCCGAGGGGTTTCGAAACACACGCGTAAGGTCGCGCGATGAGCGCGACGGAGTTACCGAGCCTCGACGACGTTCTGGCGGCGCGGCGGCGTATCGCCGGCTACGTCATCGAGACGCCGTCGATCGCCCGCGACGGGCTGGCGTACAAGCTCGAATTCCTCCAACACACCGGCGCCTTCAAAGTGCGCGGCGCCCTCAATACGGCGCTACAGCTCGAACCCGAGGAACGCGAACGCGGCATCGTCGCGGTCAGCGGCGGGAACCACGGCCTCGCGGTCGCCTACGTCGGGCGCGTGCTCGGCATCGCGGCGACGGTCGTCATGCCGAACACAACGCCCGCGTTCATGGTCGATCGAGCACGCTCCGACGGCGCCGAGGTGATCTTGACCGAAACGATCGTCGGAGCATTCGCGAAGACCGACGAGCTGGTGCGCGCAGGTCGAACGCTCGTCCATCCCTTCGACGACGTGCGCGTCATCGCGGGTCAAGCGACGATCGCCCTCGAGATGCTCGAGCAAATCCCCGACGCCGACGTGTACCTGCTCTCGATCGGCGGCGGAGGGTTGCTCGCCGGGTTCGCCTCGGTCGTCAAGCAGCGCAAACCGGAGGCGCGCGTCGTCGGCGTTGAGACGCGCGGCGCCGACGCAATGCGGCTGGCGCTCGATGCGGGCAAGCCGGTCACGCTACGGGCGATCACCTCGATCGCGCGGACGCTCGGCGCGCCGGCGGTGACGGAGCGGACGCTCCGCGCCGTTCAACGGTATGTCGACGAGGTCGTCGTCGTCGACGACCGCGACGCCGTCGCAGCGATCGTCGAACTGCAGGAGACGCTCGGTATCCTCGTCGAGCCCGCCGCCGCGTGCACACTGGCCGCGCTCCGGTTGGGCCTGGTGCGCGCGTCGCGCCCCGCACTGCTCATGTGCGGTTGCAACGTTGGGCTCGACGAACTCGCCGGCTGGCGCCTCCGCTTTATTACATCATCCTGAAGCCTTGCGTCGCGTTCGAAGCGTGCCAGCTCGACGTCGGTGCTTCGACTTGCGGCGAGGGCGGTTCGCGGCGCAACCACGGCATCAAGTTGCGCAGCTTGCGCCCGACCTCTTCGATCGCGTGCGCGGCGCCTTGACGGCGGAACTCGCTGAACTTCGGTTTGCCCGCGGCGTTCTCGGCGACCCATTCCTGCGCGAACGCGCCGCTGCGAATCTCGGCCAGGATCTCGCGCATCGCGACGCGTGACGGTTCGCCGATGACACGCGCTCCGCGCGTGTAGTCGCCGTATTTCGCCGTGTTGCTGACGCCTTCGCGCATCCCCTCGATGCCGCGCTCGTACATCAAATCGACGATCAGCTTGAGTTCGTGCAGACACTCGAAGTACGCCATCTCAGGCGCGTAGCCGGCCTCGGTCAGCGTTTCGTAGCCGGCCTTCACGAGTTCGGTGACGCCGCCGCAGAGCACGGTCTGTTCGCCGAAGAGATCGGTTTCGGTCTCCTCGCGGAACGACGTCTCCAAGATGCCGGCGCGCCCGCCGCCGATCGCCGAAGCGTAGGCGAGCGCGACGTCGCGCGTATCGCCGCTCGGATCCTGCGCGATCGCAATCAGGCACGGGACGCCCCGGCCCTCTTCATACTCGTTACGAACGAGCCGCCCCGGCCCTTTGGGCGCGACCATGAACACGTTGGCGTTCGTCGGCGGGACGATCGTCCCGAAGTGGATCCCGAAACCGTGCGCAAAGGCGAGGTACGTTCCGGCCTTCAGGTGGGGCGCGATCGAGCGCAGGTAGAGCGCTGGCTGCTCCTCGTCGGGAGCGAGGATCATGACGACGTCGGCGCGCTCGACAGCCTGCGGAATCGGTGAGTGAGCGATCAGATCGCCATCGGCGATCGCCGCCGATTTCGAACCCTCGCGCAGCCCGACGACCACGTCGTAGCCGGAGTCCTTCAGGTTGCGCGCGTGCGCGCGCCCCTGACTTCCGTAACCAATGATCGCGATCGTCTTCCCTTGTAGTTTTTCGGGGCGAGCGTCGCGGTCGTACAGGGCGTTCATCGTGCCATCTCCTTGTCGTCTTCGAGCAGTCGGTTGAGTTGGGTATCGAGCCGGCGCAGTTGTTCGGGCGGACCGGCGAATTCGATCGTCGCGTGGTAGAGGTGATCGTCGCGCGCGTGCACCTCGACGCTTTTATAGGAGCAGCCAAGGCGATGCGTCAGCCCCACGATGCGCTCGAGCATCCGCCAATCGTGAAGGATGAGCGCAAGCGTCACGCGGGCACCACGGCATCGTCGATCGGCCGCTCTTCGAGCATCTCCGCGACCGAGGTGCCGGCCGGGATCAGCGGCCAAACATTTTCGTCCGGATAGCACGCGCAATGCAAGAGCGCCGAGCCGTCTTCGGCGAGCAGTCGCTGCAGCGCGCTTTCGAGCGAGCCTGCATCCTCGATGCTCTCGCCGTGGATGCCGTAGGCGCGCGCGATCGCGACGAAGTCGGGGTTGTCGGAGAGGTCGGTCGCCGAGTAGCGGCGTTCGTAAAAGAGCTCTTGCCACTGGCGCACCATACCGAGCCGGCGGTTGTCGATCAAGAGGATTTTGACCGGCAATTCGTAGCGCGCGATCGTCGCGAGCTCAGCGAACGACATCTGGAAGCCGCCGTCGCCGACGATCGCCGTCACCGGACGATTCGGGAAAGCGAATTGCGCGCCGATCGCGGCGGGAAGGCCGAAGCCCATCGCGCCCAGACCCGCCGAGGTCAGGAAGTTGCGCGGATGTGTCGCGCGATGGCGCTGGGCCGCCCACATCTGATGCTGGCCGACGTCGGTCGAGACGATCGCATCGTCGGAGACGTGGGCGAAGAATCGATCGAGGACCTCGGTCGCCGAAAGCGTGTCGTCGGGGGTACGATCGGGCGGCGGGGGCGGACCGAGCGACTTGGCGTGGTCGGCCCAAGCGGCGAACGACGGGCGCGACGGCAGTTCCGCGAGCCGCTGCACGAGTTGCGCGAGCGTATACCGCAGGTCGCCGCGCAGCGCCACGGCCGGCGCGATCACTTTCCCGAACTCGCTCGCATCGACGTCCGCGTGGACGATCGTCGCGCCGCGCGCAAAGCGATCGGGCTTTCCGGTGACGCGATCGTCGAACCGCATCCCCAAGGCGAGGACCAAGTCCGACTCGTTGACGGCGAGGTTCGCGGCCTTCCAGCCGTGCATACCGACCATTCCCAGAAAGCGCGGATCGCCCGGGGCAGCGCAGCCGAGCCCATTGATCGTCGCCGTGTGCGGGATCTCGAGCATCGCGCAGAACTCGCGGAAGAGGTGCGTCGCTCCGGCGATGCGCGCGCCCCCGCCGACGATCGCGATCGGCCGCTGCGCTCGTAGGATCAGCTCGATCGTCGCGTCGAGCGCCTCCGCGTCGGCGCGTGTGGAGGCGGCCGCAGTCGTTCGCGGCGACCTTGCCGGGTCGAAAGGCGGACAGACCGCTTTCAGCACGTCTTGCGGGACGTCGACCAGAACCGCGCCGGGCCGCGGCCCGCGCGCGAGGCGAAACGCGGCGCGCAACGTTTGCTCGAGGGCGGCGACGTCGCGAACGCAGATCGCGCGCTTGGTGGCCGGACCGGCGATCGAGGTCACGTCGGCTTCCTGGAACGCATCGGTCCCCATCAGCGGCGTCCGCACCTGACCCGTGATCGCGATGAGCGGGACCGAGTCCATCTGCGCGTCGAGCAATCCGGTAATGAGGTTGGTCGCGCCCGGACCCGAGGTCGCGAAGCACACGCCGACGCGTCCGGTCGACCGCGCGTACCCGCCGGCGGCGAACGACGCGGCCTGCTCGTGGCGCGTCAGGATGTGACGGATCGAGTGCCCGTACAGCTTGTCGTACAACGGCATGACCGCTCCGCCCGGATATCCGAAGACGATGTCGACGCCTTCATCCGCCAGGATGTCGAGGATCAGTTGTGCGCCGGTCGAGCCGGCCGGGTCGGACACGTTCGTGAGGCTCCTTAAAAAATCGAAAACCCCTCTGCCGGTTCGGCGAGGGGCTTCGCGTCGTTCGTGGTCGTCGTTTACGCGATAGCTACCTTGGCCGAACCGGTGGGTTGGCTAATAAGCTCGACGACGACAACGAGAAGGACGCTTTTCATGTTCAACTCTTGTATAACGTCGGAGTGGGTAGTGTCAACCTTTAGGCCACGAAAGTTTCTTTCTTTCGCGAAGCGAAACAGCGCGGCGTTTCACAAAGCGAAACCCAGCCGGGTGCTAGGGGTTGACGCCCATCCGGCCTAGGCCGTAAAGTACGAGCATGGTAAACGGCCTGCCAGGCGCGCTCGCGCTTTCGCTCCTTCTTAGCGGCTCCGCCCGGAGATAGTCGCTCGTCCGCCGTTTGCTCCGAACCGGGGCCCGTCGTGAGAGCGACGGGCCTCTTTTATTAATGTAGGTGCTCCGATGAAAACTGCGATGCCCTTCCGAAAATACCGGCCCTTCGCGCAAGTCGGGCTCGACGACCGTCGCTGGCCTGCCGCGACGTTGACCAAGGCGCCCCGTTGGTGCAGCGTCGACCTTCGCGATGGCAATCAGGCGTTGGTCGACCCGATGGACCAGGCTCGCAAGCGGCGTCTGTTCGATCTGCTCGTCCGGCTCGGATTTCGGGAGATCGAGGTCGGCTTTCCGGCGGCATCCCAGATCGATTTCGATTTCGTTCGCCAGCTGATCGAGGAGGGCCGCATCCCCGACGGTGTCGCGATCGGCGTCTTGACCCAGGCCCGCGAGGAGTTGATCGAGCGGACCTTCGAAGCGATCCACGGCGCGCCTCGGGCGATCGTTCACCTGTACAACTCGACCTCGACGGTGCAACGGCGAGTCGTCTTCGGGCTCGACCGGCCCGGGATCGTCGAGATCGCGGTTCGCGGCGCGGAAAAGATCAAGCGGCTCGCCGCCAAAGCGCCCGGAACCGAGTACGTCTTGGAGTATTCACCAGAGAGTTTCACCGGTACCGAGCTCGACTTCGCGCTCGAGATCTGCGAACGCGTGATGGACGTATGGGAACCGACGCCTCAACGACGCACGATCCTCAATCTGCCGGCGACGGTCGAACTCGCGATGCCCAACGTCTACGCCGATCAGATCGAGTGGTTCTGCCGGCATCTGAAGCATCGCGATCGCGCGATCGTCTCGGTCCATCCGCACAACGATCGCGGGACCGGCGTCGCGGCTGCGGAGCTGGCGTTGCTCGCGGGAGCCGAACGCGTCGAGGGGACGCTGTTCGGAAACGGCGAGCGGACCGGAAACGTCGACATCGTGACGTTGGCGCTGAACCTCTTCACGCAGGGCGTCGATCCCGAACTCGATCTGAGCGATATTCCCGGGGTCGTGCAAACCGTCGAATACTGCAACCGGCTCGCGGTGCACGAGCGACATCCCTACGGCGGCGAACTCGTCTTCACCGCGTTTTCCGGTTCGCATCAGGATGCGATCAAGAAAGGCTTCGCCGCGCAGAGCAGCGTCGACGGCGCGGCCTGGGAGGTTCCGTATCTGCCGATCGATCCGCAGGACATCGGCCGTTCCTACGAGGCCGTCGTGCGCATCAACAGCCAGTCCGGCAAGGGCGGCGTCGCATTCATCCTGCAGACCGATTACGGCCTCGATCTTCCGCGCGGCTTGCAGATCGAGTTCAGCAAGGTCGTGCAGGCCCTATCCGAACGAACGGGGAGTGAGATCACCTCGCCCGAGATCTACGCTGCGTTCGAGCGCGAGTATCTCTCGTTGACCGGGCCGTTCGAATTGCTGAAATACCACATCGTCGACGACGGCGCGGGCGCGGTCAGCGTCGAGGCGACGCTCGCCGGGGGAACCGACGTGCGCACGCTCAAGGCGGCGGGCAGCGGTCCGATCGAGGCGTTCGTCACGGCGATCCATCGGGAGTTCGGCGTCGAGGTGACGGTCCGCGACTACCACGAGCACGCCGTCGGGCGCGGCGCCGACGCGACCGCGATCGCCTACGTCGAACTCGGAATCGGCGAGAAGACGATCTTCGGCGTCGGACGGGACCGGAGCATCACGACCGCTTCGCTCCGCGCCGTCGTCGGTGGTCTCAACCGGGCGCTACGGGGAGGTATTCATGTCGCGGTCGCTGTTTGAGAAGGTTTGGGACGCGCACGTCATCGAGCAGCTCCCGGGAAACAACGCGCTGCTCTTCGTCGATCGCGTCGTCGCGCACGAGATCACGACGCCCCAAGGCGCGCTCGAGATCGAAGCTAAGTACGGCGACCAACTCTTCGACAAGACGCGGATCGTCGCGATGAACGACCACGTCTCGCCGGCGAAGGATACGGAGACGGCGATTCAAGCGAAGGTCTTGCGCCAGTGGGCGAAGCGGCACGAGATCACCCTCTACGACATCGGCGACAACGGGATCTGTCACGTCATTGCGCCGGAGCGCGGTCACGTCGAACCGGGCATGACGGTCATTTGTGGCGACAGCCACACCTGCACGCTCGGCGCCTTCGGCGCCTTCGCGCTCGGGATCGGCACGACCGTGCAGACCGGCGCGATGCTCGCGGGCTGCGTCGTCCTCGAACATCCGAAGGTGATGCGCGTTCGCGTCGACGGGCGGCTCGGCCATGGCGCGACGGCAAAGGATCTGGCGCTCTTCGTCATCTCGACGCTGACGTTCAAAGGCGCCACCGGCTTCGTCATCGAGTATCAAGGCGAGACGATCGACGCGCTTTCCATGGACGAGCGGATGACGCTCTGCAACATGGCGGTCGAAGCCGGCGGAACGACCGCGATGATCGCGCCCGACGAGACGACGTTCTCCTACTTGCGCGGACGCGAAAACCAAGCGAAGGGCGAGGCGTTCGAAACGAACGTGGCGTCGTGGCGGAGCCTGCGCGCCGATCCTGACGCGACGTACGAGCGTGAGCTCGTCATCGATGCGTCCGAGCTGCGCCCGATGGTGAGCTGGGGGACCAATCCCGGCGAATCGGTCCCGCTCGACAAGAGCGTCCCCGCGAATGCCGATGTGAAAAGCCTCGCGTATATGGGGCTCGAGCCCGGCGTCCCGATGAAGTCGCTCGTCGTCGAGCAAGCGTTCATCGGTTCGTGTACCAACTCGCGGCTCTCCGATCTGCGCGCCGCCGCCGAGGTGCTGCGCGGCCGCAAAGTCACCGTTCCGACGATCATCACGCCCGGATCGCAAGCGGTCAAACGCGCCGCGGAGCGCGAGGGCTTGCACGACGTCTTCCAAGATGCCGGTGCCCTCTGGACGCACTCGTCGTGCGGGCCGTGTCTAGGGATGTCGATGGGCGTCGTCGCGCCCGAGAGCCGCTGCATCTCATCCTCGAATCGCAACTTTCCGGGACGGATGGGGGCGGGCGGCCGCGTCCATCTCGCTTCGCCGGCTGTCGTCGCGGCGAGCGCCGTTCTCGGCCGGATCGCGGCGCCTGACGAGCTCGAGCCCCTCGTCGCTGAGGCGGTCGTCGCTGCAGGCGGCGCGAGATGACGTTTGAGGGAAACGTCCTTCCGCTCGATCGCGCCAACGTCGACACCGATCAAGTCATCCCGGCGTATTTCTTGAATGGGATCTCATCGTCGGGCTTGGGTGGGCATCTCTTCAAGGGAATGCAGGGCGGTCCGGAGCTCTTGGCCGCGTACCCCGACGCGACGATCGTCGTCGCCCGCGAAAACTTCGGCGGCGGAAGTTCGCGCGAGCATGCGGCTTGGGCGCTCGTCGGTCGCGGGTTCCGGGCCGTCGTCGCGCCGAGCTTCGCGCGCATCTTCCAGGAGAACGCCTACAACAACGGGATCGCGCCGATCGTCGTCGACGCGAGTGAGATCGACGCTTTGCTGACGGAGCCGTCGCTTCGTATCGACCTGGCGGCGGAAACGCTCACGTTGCCCGGCGGCCGCGTTATGAAGTTCGCCCTGGACCCGCTGCGCAAGCGCTTCTTGCTCGAAGGCGGCTATCTCGATTTTCTCGCCAACAAGCGCGACGCCGTCCGCGCCTGGCTCGCAAACCGCTAGCAAGGCGCAGATGCCGCTCGAGTACTCCGATGTCGTCGCCGCCGCCGAACGGATCGCGGAGGACGTCGTGCGGACGCCGGTCGTGCGCGCGCCGTCGCTCGACGAGCGAAGCGGCGCCAACGTTTGGCTAAAGCTCGAGACGCGTCAGCGGACCGGCTCGTTCAAGGATCGCGGCGCCGCAAACCGGATGCGGCAACTCTCCGCTGGGGAACGGAAGCTCGGCGTGATCGCGATGTCGGCCGGCAATCATGCACAGGCGGTCGCCTACCAAGGGATGCGGCTCGGGATCCCGACGACGATCATCATGCCGCAGACGACGCCGTTCACGAAAGTGCGGCGCACGGAGCAGTTCGGTGCAAAGGTCGTGTTGGTCGGCGAAACGCTGGCCGACTGCGGCGGCGAGATGAAGCGGATCGCGCGCGAAAACGGATTGACGGTCGTCCATCCGTACGACGACGCGGCGGTGATCGCGGGACAAGGGACCACGGCTCTCGAGTTTCTCGACGACGTCGCGAACCTCGACGCGCTGCTCGTCCCGGTCGGCGGCGGCGGCTTGATCGCCGGGGTCGCGCTCGCCGCGATCTCGCGCAACCCGTCGATCGAGATCGTCGGCGTCGAAACCGAAGCGTACCCGTCGCTCTATCGGGTCCGCAACGGCCTTCCGCCGGTCGCCGGCACGACGACGATCGCCGAAGGTATCGCCGTCAAGACGATCGGTGAGATTCCGCTTGCGATCGTGCGCGAGCACGTTCACGACGTCATCCTCGTTCCGGATCAAGCGATCGAGAACGCGATCCACGTCTTGTTGGAAGAAGAGAAGCTGCTGGCCGAAGGCGCCGGGGCCGCGGGCGTCGCGGCGCTGCTGGAAAACGCCGGGCGTTTCCGCGGCCGAAACGTCGGCATCGTCATCACCGGCGGGAATCTCGATACCGGCCTGCTCGCGAACGTGATCATGCGCGTGCGGTTGGTAAAGGGCCGCGTCGTGCGGATGCGGGTCGAGATCGCAGACCGGCCCGGGGCCCTCGCCGAGGTCGCCACGATCATCGGCGCCTGCGGCGCAAACATCCTCGATGTGACGCATCAGCGGCTCTTTCACGACGTCTCGTCCAAGAACGCCGAACTCGACGTCACCTTCGAGGCGCGTTCGCCCGCCGACGTCGAGCGCGTCGCTGCGAAACTGCACGAGGCGAACTTCACGACGACGATCCTCGAATCGTCGGCGAAAACGAGTTAGGCTGAGTCTCTCGCCTACTTCTTGACCGCTAGTATCCGCGCGTCATGCGCGAGATCGGCGGGAGCGACGTTCGGCGGGTAGAGCGTAACGATGCGACGGTCGCGATCGACGAGATAGATCGCCTCGCCGTGCACGACGTCGCGCGAGCGCGCGTCGACGAGGACATCGAACGCCGACCAGATCGGTACGATGGGTGAGACATCGGGGCGACGGCTCCAACCGGCGCCTCCGCAGGCGCGGGTGCGGCGAGGACGATTGCGGCGAAGATGGTGATGAGCGCGGGGGCAAGAGGTTTTACGGTTGGATCTCCCTGGCTGCGAAGTGCCCCGATCCTCTCACGCACGCCGTTCGGAAACGTCCGCCGGCCGATCGGCGACGTCGGCTAGCCGCAGCCGGATGAAATCGTCGACCTCTGTGAGATCGACCGACGAGAGGCGTGCGCGGGTCGGGATATGCTCGATCGTCGCTCGCCAGCTCGGTGCTGAGAGTGCCGTTTCGCGCCAGACTCGCAGCACGAAGAGGTGGTCTTCCCGTGCTGCCGTCTTCATGGGCCTATGCTACTTCGTTGCCCGTCCCAAACCGTCCACCGGACGCAGCGGCGGCCATACGCCCCGTTCCGACGCCTCCATGATTTCGCGATTCCACGAGACCTTCAGATATCGCTCGCAGGTCGACGGCTCGAGTTGGCCCGCCACCGCGTCGAGGGAAGCTCTCGCGCGAGCCAGCAGTGCGGTGGCACGCAAGTCCTCATCGCACGCGCGTAAGATTCGAGCCGCAGCCCAATGGCACGTTTGCGGCCATTCGGTGCCGAGGTCGTACGGTTCGCTCGCCAACATCCGCTCGATCCGTTCGCGAGCGCTTTTCAGGTCGCCGCGCGCCGCGTAACAAAGGGCGAGATCGGCAAGTCCTTTACCACTCCACGTTTCCGACTGCGAACGCTCGCGCAAGATCAGCCCTTGTTCACCTTGCTCGATCGCCGCGACAAAATTTCCCAGTAACATCTGTGCGACCGCCATGTTCTCATATGCCGAGGCCTCGGCCAGCAAGTAATCGCCGGTGCGCGCGATTTCGATGCCTTTGAGACCATCGTCGATTGCGCGTTGCGGATCGCCCGCGAGCGCTCTGACGAGGGCCAAATTGACGAGCCCCAGCATCTTCCCGCGCGGGTCGTTCAACGCTTCGAAGATATTCACAGCGCGCTCGGTTTCGCTGGTCGATTCGGTGAATTCGCAGAGCGCGGCGTGCAGTACCGCGCGGTTCAGGGCGATGGCCGCGAGGTCGCGACGATCGTCGACTTCCCGGAAGAAGGCTTCGGCGAGCGCAAAGTTTTTGTGCGCCTCCACTTCGCGCATGTGCAATGCGGTCAAACTGATGGCCATGCGTTGACGTGCTGCCGCTTCCGCGGCGCGATCGCCGAGGGCAATGCCGCGTTCGAGCCAGCTCTCCGCAATTGTAAGACAAGACGTCATGTCGCGTTTGTTGTAGAACAGATAGAAACTAGCCCGAAGGGACTCGATCTCGATACCGCCTTCGCGCGCCCGCTCGGCGGTCTTGCGCGCTTCGACCAGCAGCGTTTCGGCGCGATCGAGACGTCCGCGCTGCGTCTCGACTTCGGCGAGACGCAGCAGCGAGCGCGCTTCGCCGCCCTGGTCGGCCGCTTCGCGATAGGCTGCAAGGGCCGCCCCCGCCGCCGCGTAGCTCTGATCGAGGTCGCCGTCTTCGTAGGCGTCTATGCACTCCTCGATGTGCAGGATTCCGCGCCAACGGGGCTGGTCGTAAGCGACCAAGCCGCGCAGACGCAGCAGCGCCGCGCGGTGCTCCGGCCTGTCTTCGATCTCGCGCGCGAACTGAATGCGCCGCAGAGTGGCTTTACGCGTCAATTCCTCGTCGTTCAAGGCCTTGGCCAGTGAGTCGAGTTCCGCTAACGACTCCGCGCGCAGGGCGCGTTCGCCGGTTCGGCGCCCAAGGAGATCGCGTTCGAAAAACGCCTCGGCGCGCACCTGTGGCTCGGCGGTAAGCGCCAGGACGCGCGCGAGCTGCACGCCGGCTGCCTCGGGCGCGCCAAGTTCCATCGAACGTCGCGCGGCGACGAGATAATGCCTCGCTGCCGACTCGACGTCGCCGGCAAGCTCGTAGTGACGTGCGACTTCGGCTGCAATCTCTTCACTGCGTTCGGGTGCGAGTTCGTCGAGGACGAGCGCAATCCGACGATGACGTTCGCCGGCGCGATTGGACGGCACGGCGTCGGCGACGACCTCGCGGACGATTTCGTGACCGAACGAATAGTCGAACAGCCCGCGGCCCGCTGCCTCACGAACGATGCGGCGATCGATCAGTTCGCCGAGCGCGTCGCCGACGTCGGCTTCGTCCCAACCGCAGACTTCACGAATCGCAGCCGAAGAGAATTGCGCTCCGATGAGGGCCGCGATCTCCGCGATCGTGCGCGCGTTCGGCGAGAGCCGTTCGATGCGCCGGCCGACCAGCGCGCGTAAACCGGTTTTGCCGTCGTCTTCGCGGGCATCGTCATCGAGCAATTGCGTGAGGAAAAGGGGGCTGCCTTCGGACTCGGTCAGCAGCTTTTTCGCGGGCCGTTTGGTGTGCGGGCCGAGCAGCGGTTCGAGTTCTTCGATGTCGGAAAGCGTCAGGGGTCGAAGCGAGATGCTCTGCACGCCCTCGGCTGCGGCGTCCCGACGAAGGCGGCGCAGTGGATGCAGCCGCGAGGTTTCGTGATCGCGGAAGGTCGCGACGATGAGAATTGGTGCGAGCGAAACCCGCCGTAAGAGAAAAGCAAGCGCTGCGATCGTTGCTTCCTCGGCCCAGTGCAGATCCTCGAGCACGAGCAGCAGGGGACGCGCCCGCGCAAGCCCGTCGAGTGCGCGCGTCAACGCTTCAAAGAGTCTCGGACGTTCGCCGGCGGGATCGACGTGCGGCGGCGGGAGCGCTCCGCGCCGGCTTTGCAACTCGGGCAGAAGCGTTGCCAGCGTCGAGAGCCACACGTCGCCGATTCGCAAGGCTTCGACTAGGGGGAGCGCCGATCGCAACGCCGCGACGATGCTTTGGTAAGGGATAGCCTCCGGCGACCCAGTCGCCCCGAACAATACCCGGCCGCCGCGTTCTTCAACGGCGTGTGCGAGTTCGAGTGCGAGCCGGGACTTGCCGATGCCGCCTTCGCCGCCGACGAAGAAGACGCCGCCGCGTCCGCGCGACGCGCGGCTCCACGCGTCGAGCATCCGTTCCAGCTCCGCATGTCTTCCGACGAACGGAAGCCCGGGCGCCGATCGAGCGTTCGTCGCAATCTGCATCTGCGTTCCGAGTTCGCCGTCCTCGATATCCTCCGACGCAGCCAGCCCTTCGCCGTGCGCGATCGCATCCCGAACGGCGATCGTCTCCGGCATGGGATCGATGCCGAGCTCCGTGCGAACGTGTTGCGCGAAGCGGCGGAATTCGTTGAGGGCTCCCGCGCGATCGCCCGATTCGTTCCGGAGCGCGATCAAGCGCCGCACGATGTCCTCGCGAAAGGGCTCGATCGCGAGAAGTTCTTGAGCGTGCGAAATCGCAGTCCGGAAATCGAGCCGGCGGCGCGCGCTCGAGATGGCCTGCGTCAGCGTTGCGAGGTAGAGGTTCCGGAGCCGTTCGCGGATCGGGAAGACCCATTCGTCGTACAACTGCGCGAGCAGCTCGCCGTTGTAGAGTTCGAGGGCCTCTTCAAGGCGCTGCGGGTCGGACGCCGCGGCGACGAACTCGTCGACGTCGAGCCAGAGCGAAGCCTTCGGGTTCCACTGCAGGTTGTTGCCGTCGATGATGAGCCAGTGTCCCGGCGGCGCCGGCGGTAGGATCCGTGAGAGATCGTAGATGTTGGCGCGCAACTTCGCGCGGGCGGCCTCTTCGGTTTCGTCCGGCCACACGAGGAAGGAGAGAAAATCGCGTGCGAGCGGCGTCTCCCGATGCAACAAGAGGTACGCGAGGAGGGGCAGCGTCTTGCGCGGCGTGGCGAGGTTGAACGGCGCTCCGTCAACGGTGACCGCGACGTGTCCTAAGAGGCGGACTCGGAGTTCTGGGGCTTGGACCGGCTCTTGCAGACGATCGACCTCCGTCAAAGCCATTCGGGTTGGAGGACATTCGGACTTGCCGACGACTCTGAGGCCGAACGACGCGTTTGCTATGGATCGATAGCGAGCCGGCATCATCACTACCGTCAACGGTAAAAGTTCGGCCAGTGTTCCGTGGGACGCGGGTCGGGTCTGCGGAAGCCGAAAACCTAGCGGGAGCTCCGGGGTTTTGCCCAACATCCCCGCTCCGAAACGGCTTTGGGTCGTTCTGGAGGCGCCTCTGTCTACCTCAGAATGATGAGGATTTCGTGTGTCGCGACCCGGAGAGCTGAAACCACCCGCCGTACAGGACGCCGACACGGAGACCTTGCTCGTTTCTGACGAGCCGGCGACTGCGGTCCGCGAACCGCGGTTTCACTATGCTTGGGTGATCGCCGCTGTTTCGTTCGCTGCATTGCTCGTCGCCGCCGGCGTTCGTTCGACGCCGGGCGTGCTGATGGTGCCGATGGAAAACGAGATGGGCTGGTCGGCCGCGACGATCTCGGTCGCGGTTGCCATCAACATCGCACTGTTCGGACTGATGGGCCCATTCGCTGCGGCCTTGATGCAAAGCATCGGCGTGCGGAAGACGATCCTGTTGGGCCTGGGCATCATCGTCCTGTCGACCGCGGCGACATCGCGAATCGCGACGCCTTCGCAGCTGATCCTGACCTGGGGAGTGGGGGTCGGCGCGGGCGTCGGGATGATCGGCATCGTTCTCGCGGCAACGATTGCGGCGCGTTGGTTCGATGCGCGCCGCGGGACCGTGATGGGGGTATTGACGGCCGCGAACGCGACCGGTCAGCTCGTCTTTCTCCCCGTCCTCGCCGTCGTCGCGCAGAATTTCGGCTGGCGCAACGTCGGGCTCGTGCTCGCCGGCGTCGCGCTTGTCGCTGCCATCCCAATCGCTCTCCTCATGCGTAACCGGCCCGAGTCGATCGGCTTGCGGCCGTACGGCGCAAAGCTCGGTGCACCTAGTGACGACTCGCCTCTGCTACAAAGCGCTAATCCGATCCGTACCGCCTTTGCAGCGCTTGAACGCGCGTCGCACAAGCGCGATTTCTGGATTCTTTTCGGCACGTTTTTCATCTGTGGCGCGAGCACGAACGGGTTCATCGGGACACACTTCATCCCCGCGTGCGGAGACCACGGCATTCCCGAAGTCCGCGCCGCCGGCTACCTTGCAATGATGGGCGCCTTCGATCTCGTCGGGACGACGCTCTCGGGATGGCTTACCGATCGCTGGAACAGCCGTTATTTGCTCTTTTGGTATTACGGCTTGCGCGGGCTCTCGCTGTTGTTCGTGCCGTATGCGTTCGGCGTCAGCGGCGCCTTTGGTCTTCCGCTTTTTGCGATGTTCTACGGCCTCGATTGGGTCGCGACGGTTCCGCCGACCGTGCGCTTGACGATCGACGCTTTCGGTCGCGACGAAGGCCCCATCGTCTTCGGATGGATCTCGGCAGGCCACCAACTCGGGGCCGCCTCGATCGCGCTCGTCGCCGGCGTCATTCGCACGGCGTATGGAAGCTATAACAGCGCGTTCGACCTTTCCGCGGTCCTCTGCCTGTGCGCAGCGGTCGCCGTCCTGTCGATCGGACTCCGCCGTCGCGTCATTCCCGCGGTCTAGAAAGCCTCGTGTGCTTGCCCGAGACGCCCCCGCGGTTCGTCCCACGAGTTGACAGCCCGGCGGGGCGGATGCTACGGTGGGGCCCAGATGTCGAACCTGTGCGCGTCGTCTTATTGGTTTGGGTACTTTAGCCGCATGAAACTGTGCCGGTGAGGTAGACGCGCGCGACCGAACATCTTGTTCGCAGGGCCGCCTCACCGGGCGGCTTTTTCATTTTCCCACAAGGAGCATTCCGTGTCGAACCGATCTCCGCTCGTCCGAAAAACATCCGAAGAAAACACCGTCGTCGACGTCGCCGGCGTCCGCTTCGGTGACGGCGAGTTCACGCTCATCGGCGGCCCGTGTTCGATCGAGAATGCCGAGCAAATCGACGCCGCGGCCGGCGCGGTGCGCGGCGCCGGCGGACGGATGTTGCGCGGCGGCGCCTACAAACCGCGGACCTCGCCCTACGACTTCCAAGGGCTCGGCGCCGACGGGCTTCCGCTGATCAACGCCGCGGGCCGCCGTCACGGGCTACCGGTCGTCGTCGAGGCGCTCGCCGAAAGCCAAGTCGCACTCGTCGCCGCGTACGCCGATATGATACAGATCGGTGCGCGAAACATGCAGAACGTCCCGCTGTTGAAAACCGCGGCGCGGAGTGGCCTGCCGATCCTCCTCAAGCGCGGACCCTCCGCGACGCTCGACGAGTTGTTGCTCGCCGCCGAGTACGTCGTCCTTGAAGGAAACGCGCGCGTCGTGCTCTGCGAGCGCGGCATTCGCGGGTTCGATGCCGAGACGCGTAACGTCTGCGATCTCGGCGGCGCGCTGCGCTTGAAAGAGTTGACGCATCTCCCGGTCATTCTCGACCCATCGCATTCGAGCGGACGGCGCAGTTTGGTCGAGCCGCTCACGCTCGCCGCCGCGGCGGCCGGGCTCGACGGGGCGATCGTCGAGGTCCATCCCAATCCCGATGCGTCGTTCTCGGACGCTGCGCAGGCGATCGACGGCGAAACGTTCGCCCGCATCGCAGCGCGCGTCCGCGCGATTCGCGGTGCGCTCGAAAACGAAACCGCGTTTGCCTTCGTCTAGGTTCCGGCGCCGCTCCCGACGCGTACGAGGTACTTGACGATCAGCCGGTCGAGTGAAGCGTTCGCCGCCGGCGTTCCGTAGTTGATGAATATCTCGCTGTCGTTGCGGAAGCGTCGATGGTAGGCCGCCGCGACGTTGAGTCCGGGGACGCCGAAGCCGCCGTTTCCGGAGACCGAACGAAGCGAGAACGCGAGATTCGACTCGTCGCCGAGCGACTCGGTCAGCGAGACGCGCCGCAGGTTCTGCCCGTCGTGCGTCGTGACGCGTGGATCGGACGTCGGGAGGGTTTCCAGCGTGCCGTCGTACTCGAGGCCGAGCGAGAGACGCCGGCCGATCGGGCGCGACGTGGTCAGCGTGTAGAGGTGGAGATACGTCGGGCGCACGGTTCCGTTTGCGTTGAAGGTCGTGAACGGCCCCCATAGCGTGAAGAAGTCGATCGGCGTCGGCGTTCCATCTTTGTAGCCGATCGTGACGTTATGCGAATAGAACGGAACGCTCACGCCGTTTTGGTAGTCGACGGTATAGCCGACCGGCGCCAAGCCGTTCTCGTAGAGGCGAAGCGCGCTGAAGCTCGGGCCGAAGTTCAGGTGAATCAGGTTGCGGAACACGAGATCGACGTTCGCGCTGAAGTCGGCTTGGTGCGCGGCGCCGGAGCGGTCGACGAAGCGATCGCCCGTCACGAACAATTCGGCGCGCTTGAGCGGGCTCGTCGGCGGCGGATTACCGTTGAAATCGACATAGGCAACCGGGCCGCGCAAGTCGGCGAGGTTCGTGAAGCCGTCGATCGGATTCCACATCGGGCCGATGTCGCGGTACCCGAGGAACACCTCGTAATTCGCCTTGTGGACGTCGATGAAATCCTCGCTCTTATGGGCCAGCCCCGGCGTCGTCCCCGCCACGTCGCCCTGTTCTCCGGAGTACTCGAACGAATAGACGAACCCGGTGTGCAGGTTGCGTCCGGCGACCATCGTTTGATAGGTCAAATCGTTGTCGGCAAACGGATAGGCCGTCGTGTTGCCGTCGGCGTGATGCGCGCTGACCGCATCGAGCGAATATGCGAAGGTGCGATCGGGCAAGCTGTGCGTGTAGCCGAGGACCGTGTCGTTGAAGCCGGCGCCGTCGACATTGAGCAAACCGAACGACTGCAGTCCGAACTTCCCCTCGACCTTGTTGCCTTGTTCGAACGGCCCGATCCCCGGCGAATACCAGATGTTGTTGGGCGCTTGGTTGATGCCGACTTGGGCGACCGGGACGAAGAAGTTCGCGCCCTGCGCGAAGAATGGGCGGTACTCTGCCAAGTTGCGCCGGAACTCTTGCGGTGCGATCGTCTGCTGGTCGATCTCGACGTTCGAGAAATCCGGCGCGAGCGCGCCGACGTACGAGATCGTCCCCGTCAGCGGGACGTTGACATCGAGTCCGAGGTTGCGCGTTCCCTGCGGTGCGAAGACGCCGCTCGCCTGTTGGTACACGTTGCGGTCGCGTCCGGTGCTGTCGAGTGCGAACACTTCGGCGCGCGGCTTGGGATGGGCCGAGCGTCCGGCGACCTTGATGCCGGTGACGTACGGCCAGAAGCGCGCGTCGGTGAATTGCGGGAAGCCGCCGTTGTTTTGCGCGTCGGTCATCAGTCCATCGTAGGCCCACGTCTCATTTTCGTTCGACTGCGCGATGTGACGGATGACGTTGAGGCGCCACTGCTGCGAGCCCGATCCCGTGCGCAACACGGCGAAGGGTATGATCAGGAGCGCATCCCATCCGTCGGCGACGCGCCTGGTCTGCGAGGTCCACTGCGGGTTGTAGCGGGCCGATTCCGTCGCAGATTGGTAACGGACGCCGCTCGGCGTGACCTCGAAGAAATACGTTTGCCCGTTGCCGCTCGTGTCGATTCCGACCCCGACGTAGTCGTCGATGCCGAAGCCGACGTTGTTCGTCGTCTGCGTCGCGGTGATAGGAACGCCGGTCTGGACGGCGTGGATGCCGACGTAGACGTTCTTCGCGTCGAAAACGATGCGCGCGAAGGTCGGCAGCTGCGCCGGCGTGCGGGTCGTCAAGGTCTCGAAGGCGTCGATCGGGGGCGCCTGCGTCCACGGCGGTGCTCCGAAATCGAGGCCCGGCGGCGCTTGGACCACGGTCGCCGGAAACTTCCGGCTTGCGTCGACGACTGCCCCGGCCGGGGCGAGCGAGGCGAGCGCGCCGAGCACGCCGAGCATGCAAGAAAGTCGGAGCTGGGCCATTGCGCGCATGTACGCTAGCAGGGTGCTGAAAAACCCCGCGCACCAGTCGCCGCTGGTCTTTTCCGCCGGCTCATCGTCGCCGACTCGGTCACAATGCCACGGCATTGCTCCCTCGTCGTCTCCTCGATCCGACGAAAAATCCCGAGCGGCTTTGTGGTACGGGGATCCTTCAGCACCCTGCCACTATAGGCGTAGGTTTCCGGGTTTGAAATCAACGTTCTCTCAATTCGCGCATCCGTGCGCTTCGGTACTCCGCCCACTCGCCGCGCTCGATCGCCGCGCGAGCCTCGCTCACCAGATCCAGGAGCACCGCGAGGTTGTGGTAGGAGAGGAGCCGCGGTCCGAGCATCTCGCCGGCCCGGAACAGATGGGAGACGTAGGCGCGGGTGAACGTAGCGCAGACGGCGCACCGGCACTCCTCGTCGAGCGGCCGGAAGTCGCGCCCGAAGGTTGCGTTGCGGATGTTGAATTCGCCCGTGCGCGTCATCGCGCGCCCGGTCCGGCCGCAGCGCGTCGGGTAGACGCAGTCGAACATGTCGACCCCCGCATCGATCGCGTTCAGGATGTCGGGGACCGTCCCGACGCCCATCAGGTAGCGCGGCGCCGCGGCCGGCAAGAGATCGGCGGTGAAACTCGTCATCCGCGCCATATCCTCGCGCGACTCGCCGACGGAGAGGCCGCCGATGGCATAGCCGGGGAGGCCGAGGGCGACCAGATCGTTCGCGCTGCGCGCCCGCGCCGCTTCGTCGAGTCCGCCTTGGACGATTCCGAACAGGAGGGTCTGGGGACGCGCGCGCGCCGCCGCGCAGCGCTGCGCCCAGAGCGTCGTGCGCCGGACAGCCTCGTCGATCTCCGCCTGCGGGGCCGGCAACTTGACGCAGACGTCGAGGGCCATCGCGATATCGACGCCGAGCGCTTCCTGGAACGCGACGACGTTCTCGGGCGTGAAGCGATGTTCGCTTCCGTCGAGATGCGAGCGGAAGCGAACGCCATCGTCGTCGAGCACCCGGCGCGACTCGAGGCTGAAGACTTGGAAGCCGCCGCTGTCAGTGAGGATCGGTCCGCTCCAGCCCATGAACGCATGCAATCCGCCGGCGGCGACGATCGTCTCCAACCCCGGCCGCAACCATAGATGATAGGTGTTCGATAGGATGATCTGTGCGGCGAGTTCGCGCAGATCGCGCGGCGTCAAGCCTTTGACCGTCGCTGCGGTTCCGACCGGCATGAACGCCGGCGTCTCGACGACGCCGTGTGTGAGGCGTAACGTCCCGCGCCGCGCGGCGCCGCTCGTCGCGCGAAGCGTGAAGGCGCTCGAGATCTGCGTCATCCGCGCAGGATGTCTTTCGCTCTTTCGTACGCGGGCGGCGGCGGCGCCTCGAACTCGAGGTCTTTGCGGGTCACCGGATGGCGGAAACGCAAGCGCCAGGCATGGAGCGCCTGGCCGGGCAGGTCGACGCGCCGGTCTCGCCGGCCGTAGAGCGGATCGTTGACGAGCGCATGTCCGAACGCCGAAAGGTGGACGCGAATTTGGTGCGTTCGTCCCGTCTCCAAGCGGAAACGCAATTCGCTCGCATTGCGCAGCCGTTCGCGCACGGCGTAGTGGGTGACCGCCGCGCGGCCGTCGGCGCGGATCGTGTAACGCAGGCGATTTTGCGGATCGCGGCCGATCCCGCCTTCGATCGTCCCCTCGGCGCGTTCGGGGGTGCCGACGACGAGCCCGAGATACTCGCGCTCGATGAAGCGCCGCATCATCGCCTTGCCGAGAGCGCTGAGCGCGGCCTCGTTCTTCGCGACGACGAGCAGCCCCGATGTGTCGCGATCGAGCCGATGAACGAGGCCCGGGCGCAGCGCGTCGCCGGGGAGTCCGCTCGTGTGCGCCAGGAGCGCGTTGACGAGCGTTCCGTCGCGCGTGCCGTGCGCGGGATGCGTCACCATCCCCGCGGCTTTGTCGACGACGATCAGGTCGTCGTCCTCGTACACGATCTCGAGCGGAATCGCCTGCGCTCGTACTTCGAGCGCCGCGCGCGGCGTCAGGACGAAATCGAGGACGTCGCCTTCGGCAACCGTGGTCGAAGCTTTTTCGGGGGCGCCGTTGAGAAGAACGTCACCGCTCCGGATGGCGCCAGCGACGAGCGAGCGGGGCGCGCCGGTCAATCGCGCAAGCGCGACGTCGAGCCGTTGCCCCGCTTCAGCCGGTTCGATTGCGTGCGTCGGCACCCGGTCTGCTAAGACGCGGAGCGTGCCGGGCGCCGCTCGCGCCGAAATGTCGTGAGAATCAGCACCACGACGCCGATCGTGATGCACGAGTCGGCGACGTTGAAGACCGGCCACCAGCGCAGGTCGATGAAGTCGACGACGAAGCCGTAATGAAACCGATCGACGATGTTGCCGACCGCACCGCCGACGATCGCGCCGAAAGCGATGCGCACGACGAGCGAGCGCGCCGCGAGGTCGCGAAACGCGTACCAGAAAACGCCGAGAACGACGACCGCCATCGCGACTAAGAGCCACGACTGCGTTCCGAAGAGGCCGAACGCTCCGGCGTGATTCTGGACGTACGTCCAGTAGGCCACGTGCGGAATGAAGATGCGGCTCTCGCCCGGCGCAAAGGTCGTCACGACGTAGTGCTTGCTGAGCTGGTCGAGCCCGAGGACGGCGAGGAGTGCCACGACAAATGCCATTAACGTTTCACTATAAGCTCGGCGGTTTGACGAACTGATAGAAGAACCCCGCGATGCGCACGAAGGAGTTGGTCACGAGCACGAGGCCGGTTGCGACGAGAACACCGCCGGCCGTCGCTTCGATCACCGGGAGGAATCGCTTGATGCGGTTGAGAGCGGCCAGCGACTGCGTGATTGCGGCCGCCATGATCAAGAACGGGATCGCCAGGCCCAACGAATAGACGAACAGATAGAGGGTCGCTCGAGGGACGCTCTCCTGCGATGCGAGTAAAATGATCGCGGAAAGAATTGGCCCGATACAAGGCGACCAACCCGCCGCGAACCCGATCCCGACCAGAAATGAAATCGAGAATGATTGCTTGCGCGGTTGCAAGTGGAAGCGCTTGTCCATCATCAGGGTCGGTATCCTGAAGACGCCGAGCATGTTCAGTCCAAGAATGATGATGATGGCGCCGCCGATGCGTGCGATAATTTCTTTGTTGTGCGGCGTGAACACCGAACCGAGCGCGCTTGCCGAGAGTCCGATCAGCACGAAGATGAACGTGAATCCGCAGACGAAGGCGAGCGCGTGCGCGAGCACGCGAGCCTTCTCGGCAGCGGCGTCCTGAGTTTTCAAGTCCTCGAGGCTCGTCCCGGTCAGAAACGAGAGATACGACGGCACCAGCGGCAAGACGCATGGGGAGACAAACGAGACGAGCCCGGCGAGGAATGCGGTCAAGACGTTGAGCTGGGGCTGCATAGACCGCGCCTAGTCTACCACGGCAAGCATGAGGCGCCTCTGAAGGCAGCCTCCATCTCGTGTAGGCAGGTTGGCAGGCAGGCGGCACCGCAAGGTGCCCACTCGTGCAGCATTGGTTCACGTATCCCAATATCGATCCGGTCGCGTTTCGGATCGGCCCGCTTGCCGTCCACTGGTATGGGATCTCGTACCTCGCTGGATTCATCGCCGTCGGCCTATGGATGGCGCGCGCGCGGGGGCGCCGGCGAACGGGGTTGACGGTCGAGCAAGTCCAAGACTTCCTCGTCTATGCGCTCGTCGGCGTGCTCGTCGGCGGCCGTTTGTTCTTCGTTCTCGCCGACATCGTCACCAAACACGACGCTGCGTTCTACTTCGGCGACATGCCGAAGAGTCTGTGGAACATCATCGCCGTTTGGAACGGCGGGATGGGTTTCTTCGGCGGATTGATCGGCGTCATCATCGCGATGGTCATCTTCGTGCGGCGCCAACGACTGCGCGCGACGCACGCCGGTACGATGTCGCGTCTGACGTTCTTGGTCCTCGCCGACGAATGCGTCATGATGCTCCCGATCGGACTCGCGTTGACGCGCGTCGTCAACTTCATCAACGACGAGCTGGTCGGCAACATCTGCGATCCCGATCATCCGTGGTGCATTAAGTTCCCGAGCGCTGACGGATTTCGCTACCCGTCGCAGATATTCGAAGCGATCTTGGACATCCTGGTGCTGCCGATCTTGCTCGTCGTCTACGGCCGGCGTCCGCCCGACGGCGCCGTCGCCTGGACGTGGTTCACGCTCTACGGCGTCACGCGCACGGTCGCCGAGGTCTGGCGGCAGACCGACCTCGCCGTTGGGCCCTTCACCGGCGGGCAACTCTTGGCGATCGCGATGATCCTCATCGGGGTCGTCATGCTCGTCCGCACCCTGAGAGGCGGCCGCCGCACGGACGACGCCCTCGACGACACGGCGGTTCCGACCCCAGCATGAGCCTCGACGCCGGGGCGATTCCGTCCGGCGACTTGGGCAAGCTCGGCGAGCGCGTCGACGCAATGCGAGCGGCGATCGCCGCCGCAGCGCGCGAGGCCGGCCGCGATCCGGCGTCGGTCGCGTTGCTCGGCGTCACGAAGGGTCAGCCGCGCGCGGTGGTCCTGGCCGCGATCGGCGCCGGCCTCGCCGACATCGGCGAATCGTACCTGCAGGAGGCGCGGCCCAAGTACTTCGGCCTTCCGGCCGTGCGCAAGCACTTCATCGGACACGTTCAGACCAACAAGGCGCGCGCGATCGTCGAGACGTTCGACGTCGTCCAGTCGATTGACCGGATCGAGGCGGCGCGAGCGATCGCTCGCGCCGGGCGCGGTATCGGGAAGCCCGTCCGCGTGCTCTTGCAAGTCAACGTCTCGCCGAGCGAGCGCTTCGGCTTCGTCCCGGAGGAGGCGCCGGCGATCGCCGCGCGCTTACGAACGGACGAGGGGCTCGAAATCGACGGCGTCATGGCGATCGGGCCGCCCGGCGGGGACCGGGCCGGGATCGCCGCCGCGTTCCGGCGAGCCGCCGCCGCGTTCGAGGGCGTCGGCGGTTCGACGTTTTCGGTCGGAATGTCCGGCGACTGGCGCGAAGCAATAGCTTGCGGGTCGACGATGGTTCGGCTTGGAACCGCTCTCTTTGGGCCGCGTCCGGCTAAAGAGCGCCGGAAGCCGGGGGACGAACCGGCGAGGGGGTAGGATGGGCGTCTTGCATCGGATCGGATCGTTCTTCGCATTGAGCGAAGACGACGAAAACGACTATATTGATGAAGAGCCGGCGCCGGCGCGCCGCAACGTCGTCGCCTTCTCCGGGCGAGAAGGCCGCCGGGCAGGCGCCGAGGTCAGCGTGTATGCGCCGCGCTCGTTCGGCGACGTTACCGAAATCGCGGACGCCCTGCGGGGCAACCGGGTCGTGATCGTCAACCTCCAGGGCATGGAACGCGCGCTCTTACAACGGATCGTCGACTTCACCTCGGGCGTCGCGTACACGCTCGAGGGCAAGATCCAGAAGCTCGCCGAGGCGATGTATCTGATCGTCCCCGCCGGCGTCGCCGTCAATACGCAAGGATTGCGCGAGACGATCGGGCGCGACGGAATGTTCGACTTCACGGCGGATCGGAGCTAAGCAATGAGTGCGCAAAGAACCACGATCGTAGACATCCAACACAAGACCTTCAAGAAGAAGCTGCAGGGCTATGATCCCGCCGACGTCGATCAGTTCCTCGACGACGTGATCGAAACGCTCGAGGACGAAGGTCAGCAACGCGCCGCGCTCGAGGCCGAGATCTCGGATCTCAAAGAGCGGATCAGTCACTTCAAAGCGATGGAAGATTCGCTGCAGAATACACTGATATTGGCGCAACGAACGGCCGACGAAGTCAAGGCCTCGGCTCATAAAGAGGCCGACTTGATCCGAGCGGAAGCTCGAGTCTCGGTCGAAAAAGAAATCGCGCAATATGGAGATCGTGCCAACGAGGCGCGACGCGAATATCAGCGTACGTACGAGACGACCGAGAAGGCGCGCAGCGAACTGCGCAGCCTCTTGATGACGCATCTCTCGTTGCTCGACAAGACGGAGATTCAGCGGTCCCCGGCGGCGCAGGCGGCGCCGGCTGAGGCGCCCGAAGCGCCGGCCGGCGAGGGCGACGTCGCGGCCAACGGCAGCACGGTGTCCTACGTCGACCTATAGCGACAGGTCTTGTTGATGGCGAAACTGCAGACCGTCAGACGGGTCGAACCTCGCGTCTACCCGGTCGGACGCGCCGTCGTACTCCACGGTTTCGGCGAGCCGGACCTCGCCGGGCGGCGCTACAGCATCGAGGGACGGCGCGTGCAGTCCGTGCTCTTCGGCCGGCTCGCGTTGCTGATCGCGTACGTCGATCAGGCCGGTTACGCGCCGGTCGAATTGGAACGCCGTCGCGACGATCGCACTTGGCTAAGCACCGAGGCGCGCTTTCACGAACGCGTTGCCGCGCGCGCGAGCGCTCACGGCGCGTTCGTTCCGGCGCGATTGCTTAACGTCTTTCCGCACCGTATCGCACTCGACGAAGCCGCCGCCGAATACGGCGCGCGCTGGTCGCGCTCGCTGACGAAGTTTGCGGACAAGCGCGAATTCGCGTTGCACGTTTTCGCCGGTCCGCATGCCGCGCCGGGCGGCGAATCGTATCTTCTGAGGGTCGCGGCGCACGCGTCGCGCACGGTGCGCCGGATACCGCTCAAGGCGAGCGACGCGATCGTCGCGCAAGTCGGCGATCTGTGGCGCGGTTGCGCGAGACACGCGAGCGCGGTACGACGCGTCGAGGGCGTGCCGGCGCGCGGGTTGCTGGGAAGCAGCGTTTACCTCGTCGCGGAGCGCGAGGCCGAGAGCGTGCCGCTGCTCGTGACGAAGGCGGCGATCGCCGGCGCGGAACTCGGCCTGACCTACTATCTCGAAGGGCCGCGCGCGCCGTTCAGTTTCGTCTGACGCCGCCCTGCGCATGAAGATCGCGGTCCTTCCCGGCGACGGGATCGGCGTCGAAGTCACCGCGGCGGCGGTGCGCGTCTTGCGCACCGTGCGTCCCGATCTCGAGTTGGAGCAATGCGACGTCGGCGGGGCGGCCTGCGAGCGGCATGGTACGCCGCTTCCCGAGCGCACGGTCGAGACGTGCAAGAGCAGTGTCGCCATCCTTTTCGGCGCGGTCGGCGACGCGCGCTTCGATGCGCTGCCCGCCGAGAAGCGGCCCGAACGCGCGATCCTGGGTTTGCGAAAGTTCTTCGATCTGTTTGCGAACCTGCGCCCCGTTAAACGGATCGCCGGTTTGGAAGAAGCGTCGTCGCTGCGACCGGAGCTGTTGCGCGAACTCGATCTGGTCGTCGTGCGCGAGACGACCTCGGGCCTGTATTTCGGCGAGCCGAAAAAGTCATTCGTCGATGATGCGGGAATCGAAGCGGCGGTCGACACGCTGATCTATCGCGCGCCGGAGATCGAACGCGTCGCGCGGGTCGCGTTCGAATTGGCGCGGGAGCGGAAGCGCCACGTCACCTCGGTCGACAAGATGAACGTCCTCGAGACGGGCCGGCTTTGGCGGCGCGTCGTGATGCGCGTGCACGAAGACTACGCCGACATCGAGCTCGATCACATGCTCGCCGATAATGCCGCGATGCAGCTCATCCGCGATCCGCAGCGCTTCGACGTCATCCTGACGGAGAACACCTTCGGCGACATTCTCTCCGACGAAGCCGCGATGTTGACCGGCTCCCTCGGCAATCTTCCGAGCGCAACGCTCGGCACGATGCGCACGGCCACGGGCCAGTTCGGCCTTTACGAACCGATCAGCGGGACGGCGCCGGACATCGCGGGCCAAGGGATCGCCAATCCGATCGCAGCGATCCTTTCGGCGGCGCTGTTGTGCCGCCATAGTCTCGGCGACGAGGCAAGCACGGGCCGGATCGAAGCCGCCGTCGCCGCGACGATCTCCTCCGGCGCACGAACGCGCGACCTCGTCCGCAGCGGCGAGCCGTCGCTCGGGACCGAGGCCTTCACCGACCGGGTGGTCGCCTCGCTCTAAGGTTCCTTACCGGGCGATCGGGACGACCTAGCACCGCAAGAACTTCGTAACCGGGCGGCAATCCCGCGGCGCTAGGCTCTCCGCCATGGACGGAATCGACCTCATGGCCGGCGCTATGCACGCGGCGCAAGCGCGGCTCGGTATCTCCGCCGCCAACCTTGCGAACGTCTCGAGCGCCGGCTTTCGCCGCCGTATCGCCCACGCGACGCTCTCGAGTCGCGGCCTGTCGGTCTGGACGACGGTCGCCGGCGAACAAGGTCCCCTCGAGCGGACCGGCCGCGCCTTCGACCTCTCGGCGATCGGCGGCGGATTCGTGGTCCGCGACGCCCATGGGCGCGCCGTCATCCAACGTTCGGCGTCGTTCACGCTGGACGCGAACCGGCGCCTCGTCGACGAACGCGGCGGCGCGCTGCTCGACGCCCGCGGGAATCTCGTTCGAGCGACGCCCGATGCGACGATCGACGCCCTCGGCGTCGTGCGCAGCAACGGCGAGCCGATCGCTCGTCTTCGCCTGACTCCCGGCGCGAGCATCGAGAGCGGCTTCCTGGAACGCTCGAACGTCGACGCCGTTCACGAGATGGTCGACGTCCTCGCCGCGCAACGCGCCTTTGAGACCGCCGAGAAGACGCTCTCCGCGGTCGACGAGACGCGGGCGAAGGACGTCAACGACGTCGCGCGGGTTAAGGGATGAACCGCGCACTCTACGCTGCGGCAACCGGAATGGCGGCGCAGCAGCAGACCCTGGACGTCGTCGCCGACAATCTCGCCAACGCGGATGTGGTCGGATTCAAACGCGCGACCGCGACGTTCGCGGCGATCGGGGCCGATCTCGGGACCGCCGCAACCGGCTTGCGCCGCTCATTCGAGCAGGGGAAGCTCGAGCGAAGCGGCGGCCCCTTCGACGTTGCGATCGACGGCGAGGGTTTCTTCGTCGTCGAGCGAGACGGCCGCCGCGGGTACACACGCGCCGGCTCCTTCGCGCGGGCCGGCGACGGAAGTCTGCAAAACGCCGAGGGTTGGCGGCTGACGGGGCTTCGCGTTCCCGCCGATGCGACGAAGATCGACGTTGCCGCCAATGGCACCGTCAGCGTCGATCTCGCTAGCGGTGCGCGACGTTCGATCGGCCGCATTCGGCTCACCGCATTTGCCGCTCCCGAACACTTGCACCCGATCGGTTCAGCGCTCTTCGCGGCGACGCGCGAGTCCGGAGCGTCGGCGGCACTCGCGCTCGGTGGAGCGCGCGGCCCGAAGATCGCATTCGGGATGCTCGAGCATGCCAACGTCTCGATCGTCGAGGCGATGATGGCGATTCTCGCGGCGCAACGCGCGTACGAAGCCAACGCCAAGGGAGTGCAAGCGGCCGATGAGATGCAGCGGATTGCGAACAACCTTCATCGCGGCTAGTGCTCGCGTGCCGTCGCCGATGCGCGAGGCAACGCCATCGGCTGCGCGTGCGGCGGCAACGCAGCTCGAAGCGATGCTCTTTCGCATCGCGCTCGAGCCGCTCGGGAAAACGCTCGGGTTCTTCGGCGAGGTCGCAGTCGACGCGACCGCCCTTGCGCTGGCGCGCGGCGAGCGCCGCTTGAGCGCAACGTTCGAGCGCTTGATTCGATGAACGGAATCGATCGGACGATCGCGCTCGATCGCGAGGGATCGGTACGGATGCTCTTTCCGCTGCTGCGGCGCTTGGCGACGCGCGTCATGTTTACGGTGAACTCGGCCGTCGACGTCGACGACCTGATCGGCGACGGCGCGCTCGGTTTGCTGCGCGCGATCGACACCTACGATCCGTCGTATGGGACGACGCTCGAACAGTACGCCAGAAAACTGGCGATCGGTGCCATGCTGAACGGCCTGCGCCGCATCGACCCGGTCTCCGAACGCGCGCGGCGAGCGATCCGCGTCGCCGACCGTGAACGCTTTGCGCGTGCTCATCGGGAGGGTCGCCTGCAAGCCTTCAGCGAGCTCGAACGCGCGGATCCGAAACTGCAGCGTGCTCGCGCTGCGGCCCACGTGCATGCGATGCGCTCGCTCGACGCGCCGCTCGGGAGCGAAGGCAACGTCCTAGCGGATTGGCGCGACGAGCCGTGCGCACAGGCGGTCAAGTCGTCGATCCGGCGCGAATTGCAAGAAGCGATCGCGCTGCTTCCCGAGCGGCAGCGCCAGGTCGTGGCGCTGCATTACTATGGCGCACTTTCGCTTCACGCGATCGGTCGGAAGATCGGGCTCTCGGCCCAGCGCGTCTCGCAGATTCATCTGACGGCGCTCGCGAAGCTTCGGACGATCGTTCCCCGCACGTGAGCGCTCCGAGTGGGAGACTCGCTCTCGACCCGCGGGCGGCGTTGGCGGCGCCCGGTGCAGCGCCGCGCGCCGATGCGAGCGACGCGCGGCCGATCGTTGCGGCGAGTTCGCCGCCTCCGATCCAGCTCGATCCGGAAGCAGAACCCGAGTCTCGGTTACCGAGCGATCATCCGCCTTGGGCGCGCGACGTCGTCTCGATCTCGCAACGCGCGCGCGAGCTGTTTACGCGGCTCCGACCGGTCGTCGTCCGCATCTTCTCGGCGTGGGAGCATCGCGTTCGTTCGATCTTCGTAGCCGGCCGTCGTCTTTCGATCGACGCCAGCGGCTGTTACCGGGCGGACTAGATGGGTGCTGAGGAATCCTCGCGCTAAAAACGGAAGCTCCTGAATCCACCGCGCCCGAGGAGCAACGATGGCACAGGTCAAGGGTATCGATACGCACGGATACATGGTCAAGGACATGAAGCGCGCCAAGGCGTTCTATATGAACTCCCTCGGGATGAAACCCTCGCTCGAGATCGGCGACGATTTCGTCGAGTTCGATCTCGGGGACGGCTCGACGTTCGGACTATGGAATCCCAAAGCAATGGGCTGGGAATGGGAGCGCGGCTACGGGATCATGTTCGCCGTCGACGACGCCGCTGCGGCGGTCGCCGAGTTACGCGCGCACGGGATCGAGATCGCAAATGCCGACGAACACCCGCCATGCTTCATGGCGATGGGCACTGACACCGAAGGCAATCAGCTGATCATTCACCAGCGCAAGAAGAAATAGCGCCCGCTACAACGCGCCGAGCACGCCCTCGATAACGCCGGCGATGCGTTCGCCGCCGGCTTTCGACGCCTCGAGGACCTCGACGTGCGACGGAGCTTCGGTCGGCCCGATGACGTTCGTGATCAGGCTGAGTCCGAGGACTTCGAGGCCGAGGTTGCGGGCTGCCATCGTTTCGAGGACGGTCGACATCCCGACGGCGTCGGCGCCCATCCGGCGCAACATCTCCGCTTCTGCAAGCGTCTCGTAGGCGGGGCCGCGCAGACCCGCATAGACGCCTTCGCGCAGCGGCCGGTCGCCGGCGTGCGCGTGCGCGAGCGCGCGCAATCGCGGCGAGTAGGCGTCGAGCATGTTCAGGAACGGCTGCGGGTCGTCGGCGGCGATCGCCGTCGCCCCGGTCAGGTTGAGGTGATCGGAGAGTAACATGAGGTCGCCGCGCGCAAAACTCGGATTCAAGCCTCCGGCTGCATTGGTCAGGACGACCGTGCGTGCACCGGCCGCTGCGGCGAGTCGAACGAAGTAGGCCACTTCTTCGGGCGTTTTGCCTTGATAGAGGTGCGCGCGTCCGGCGAACGCGACGACGCGCTTGCCGCCCCAAGTGCCGACGTGCGCGACCCCCGGATGGCCGGCGAGGCTCGAACGCGGTGCGCCGTCGAGCTTGTCGTAGGAGATGGAGGCGCCGCCTCCGCCGGATTCCGTGCCACCGATCCGTCCGCTCACCACGTCGGACAAGCCGCTGCCGAGGACGATGCCGACGTCGATCGGACCGCCGGCCTTCCGCACGACGCGCGCCGCCGCCGCTTTCAACGACTTACTCATGCGCAAGCGAATCGCCGGTCATCAGCAAGTTTCGCCCGGTCATCGGCGACGGAACCTTCAGACCCAAGAGCGGGATGAGCGTCGGCGCGATGTCGCCGAGACGTCCGTGGCCGGCTAACGCTCCGAGCGGTTCGCGTGCGATCAAAACGAGCGGAACCGGATTGGTCGTGTGCGCCGTCAAGGGGCTGCCGTCGACGTCCATTTTGTCCTCGGCGTTGCCGTGGTCCGCGGTGATCGCGAGGACCCCGTCGGCGTCCAGCACCGCCGTCTCGAGCCGGCCGAGGGAGACGTCGATCGTCTCACACGCTGAGATCGTCGCGTCCATGACGCCCGTGTGGCCGACCATGTCGGCGTTCGCGTAGTTCATCACGATGAAATCGTGCGCACGGTCGCCGATATCCTCGATCGCCGCCGTCGTGATCTCCTGCGCACGCATCTCCGGTGCGAGATCGTAGGTCGCGACGCGCCGGTCCGATGGGATCAGGACGCGATCTTCACGCTCGAACGCCTCCTCGCGGCCGCCGTTGAAGAAGTAGGTCACGTGCGCGTACTTCTCGGTCTCCGCAAGCCGGAGCTGCGTCAAGCCCGCGCCGGCGACGACTTCGCCGAACGTTGCCGACTGCGGGCGCGGCCCGAAGAGGATCGGGTTCGGATAATGCTCTTCGTACCTCGTCATCGTCGCGAAGACGAAGTCGGAATACCGATTGACGTGAAACTCTCTGAAATCGGGCTGAGAGAAGGCTATGGTGAGCTGGCGCGCGCGATCGGGGCGGAAGTTGAAGAAGATCGCAGCGTCGCCGTCGCGGACTGGCCGCGGCTCGCCGACGAGCGTCGGCAGGATGAATTCGTCGGTTTCGTGGCGTGCGTACGCTGCGGCGAGCGCCTCGCTCGCCGCCGAATAGGCATACTCAGCTTTCGCCTCGGCGAGCGCATCGTACGCCTTCTGCGTTCGATCCCAGCGCTTGTCGCGGTCCATCGCGTAATAGCGTCCCATCAACGTCGCGATCGCCCCGCCCGCGCCGGCGCGCACGAGGTGCGCTTCGAGCGCGTCGAGATATAGCTGCATCGACGACGGCGGGACGTCGCGGCCGTCGCCGAACGGGTGGACGGCGATCGGCACCTTCGCGCCCGCCGCAACGTCGATCAGCGCGAAGAGATGGTCGAGCGAACTGTGCACGCGGCCGTCGGAGAGCAGCCCCATCATATGCAGCCGTCCGCCGCTGCCCTTGACGTGATCGAGCAACGAGCGCAAGACCGGGTTTCGGGCGAACGTTCCGTCGGCGAGCGACTCGTTGATGACGACGACGCCTTGCGGGACGACGCGGCCGCTCCCGATATTGATATGCCCGACTTCGCTATTGCCCATGACGCCGCGCGGCAGGCCGACGTCTTCTCCGCTAGCCTCGAGGAGCGTGTTCGGATAGCTCGCGAGCATCCGCCGGTAATTCGGAAGCTCGGCGCCGGCGATCGCGTTGCCGTACGTTTCGTCCCGGTGGCCCCAGCCATCGAGGATGCAAAGGACGAGCGGTCCCTTGCGCGCGCGGCTCATCCGTGGGCGACGCGCCTACGCGCCGCTTCGACGATCGCAAGAAAGCTGTCGGCTTGCAAACTTGCACCGCCGACGAGGCCGCCGTCGATCTCCGGCTGTGCCATGTATGCCGCAGCGTTCGCCGGGTTCATGCTTCCGCCGTAGAGCATCGGCGCGCCGGCGAGACCGTCGACCGATCTGCGCAGCGCGGTGACGACGACGTTGGAGTGCGGCGGCTCGTCGTTCTTTCCGCTCCCGATCGCCCAGATCGGTTCGTAGGCAACGGCGCACCGGGCGACGTCGTCGGGAGAGAGGCCGGCGAGCGCAATGCGCAACTGCCAGGTCACTTTCGGCACCGCTTCATCGCGGTCGTGCTCCTCGGCCGTTTCGCCGACCGCGATGATCGGCGTCAGCCCATGCGTCAGAGCGGCGCGCACCTTCAACGCGATCGCCTCGTCGTTCTCGCCATAGTACGCGCGCCGCTCGGAGTGGCCGAGGATCACCCAGCGCACGCCGAGTTCGTGCAGCATCACGGGGCTGATCTCGCCGGTGAAGGGGCCGTGATCGGCGTAGTGCATCGTCTGTGCGCCTAGTCCGATCGCGGATTCGCGCAGTTCGTCTCGTGCGGCGGCGAGCGCCGTGAACGGCGGCGCGACGACGACCTGCACGCTAGCCGGCAGGGTCGCGCCGCGCAGTTCCTGCAGCAACGCGCGCGTCTCGGCGACGGTTTTGTGCATCTTCCAGTTGCCGACGATGAGCGGCGTGCGCACCTAGGTCTGTACGCTTCGCGCCGACGCTTCGAGGGCGGCGACGCCGGGGAGCGTTTTGCCTTCGAGGAATTCGAGGGTCGCGCCGCCGCCGGTCGAGAGATGCGTCACCTGATCGGCGAAGCCGAGTTGGTGCGTCGCGGCCGCGGCGTCACCGCCCCCTACGACGCTCGTCGCGCCGTTCTTGGTCGCCTCGGCGATCGCCGCGAGAATCGTGCGTGTCCCGTTTATGTAGGCCGGCTTTTCGTAGACGCCCATTGGACCGTTGAAGACGATCGTGCGCGCGTCGCGGAGGACGTCGGCGTATGCCGCGGCGGTCTGCGGGCCGATGTCGAGGACCATGCGCCGCCCAATCCTGTTGATCCCAACGGGCGTGGCCTCGGCTTCGGCATCGAACGAGGTCGAGACGATCGCGTCGGTCGGGAGGTGAAGCGCAACGCCCTTTGCTTTCGCGCGTTCGAAGATTCGCTTCGCCGGCGAAAGGTCGTCGTCACGCAACGAGCTTCCGACCTCGACGCCTTGCGCAGCGAGAAACGTATTGGCCATCCCGCCGCCGATGACGAACGCGTCGACGCGTTCGAGAAGGTTGAAGAAGACGCCGAGCTTGTCCTTGACCTTCGCGCCGCCGATCGCGCAGACGTAGGGTTTCGCCGGGTCGTGCATGAGGTTGCCGAGCGCGGTGAGTTCCGCTTCCATGAGAAAGCCGGCGACAGACGGTAGATCGTGGGCGATCCCTTCGGTCGAGGCGTGCGCGCGGTGCGCGGTGCCGAACGCATCGTTGACGTAGAGGTCGCCGAGCGCGGCGAGTTGGCGTGCGAAGCCCGGGTCGTTCGCTTCCTCTTCGGGATGGAAGCGGACGTTTTCCATGACGAGCGTCTGGCCGTCGCGGAGCTGCGCGGCTGCGGCCTCGGCGGCCGGCCCGACGCAGTCGTCGGCGAACGTGACCTCACCGAGCTGCTTGTCGAGTTCGTCGGCGATCGGGCGCAGCGTCAAGCGCGGCACGATCTTCCCGTCGGGCCGGCCCAGATGTGAGAGGACGATCGTGCGCGCGCCATGCTCGCGCAGCCAGCGCAGCGTTGGAAGCGCTGCGGCGATGCGTGTATCGTCAGCGATCTTCCCTTCCTTCATCGGGACGTTCAGATCTTCGCGCACGACGACGCGCTTGCCGCGAACTTCGACGTCGCGCAGCGTCCGGAAGTTCAAACCTTGGCCGGTAGCTTGGAGAGCACCATCTGCGTGACGTCGGCGAGGCGGCACGAGTAGCCCCACTCGTTGTCGTACCAAGCGGCGATCTGGACGAGGTCGCCATTCGCGTTGGTCAAAAGCGAGTCGATGATCGAACTGTAGGGCGAGCGCTTGAAATCGCTCGAGACGAGTTCGACGTCGCAGTAGTGCACGAGGTCCTTCATGTCGCCGCCGGCCGCGCGACGCATGATCTCGTTGATCTCGTCTTTGGTCGTCGCGCGCTTGACCTGGGCCACGAGGTAGATCATCGAGACGGTCGGCGTCGGGACGCGCAGCGCGAAGCCGTCGAAGGTGCCTTTGATTTCGGGGATCGTCAGGTAGAGCGCCTTGGCCGCGCCGGTCGAGGTCGGGATGATGTTCGTCGCTGCGTTTCGCGCGCGCCGTTTGTCCTTGTGCGGCGCGTCGAGGATGTTCTGGTCGTTCGTGTACGAGTGGATCGTGGTCATGAAGCCTTTGACCCAGCCGATGTGATCGACGATCGGCTTGACCGCGGTCGCGAGACAGTTCGTCGTGCACGACGCGTTCGAGATGATGTGGTGCTTCTCGGGATCGTAGGCGCCGTGGTTGACGCCGAGGACGAGCGTGATGTCCTCGCCGCTGGCGGGCGCGGAGATGATGACTTTGCGCGCGCCGCCGCCGTCGATGTGGGCGCGGGCTTTGGCGGCGTCGGTGAAGAGCCCGGTCGACTCGATGACGACGTCGACGCCGAGTGATTTCCACGGCAGCTTCCCGGGATCGCGTTCGGCCAGCACTTTGATCGAGCGGCCGTCGATCGAGATCGAGTCGGCCGTGTGCTCGACGCTGCCATCGAACGTTCCGTAGTTCGAGTCGTACTTGAAGAGATGCGCGCATTCGGCGGCGCTCGTCAGGTCGTTGACGGCCGCGACCTCGATACCGGGATGGTGCTCGATCAGCGCCTTGAGAAAATTACGGCCGATCCGCCCAAACCCGTTGATTCCGATGCGCATGATCCCTCACTGTAAGGAGTCGCTTGCCCGCTCCGGCGCGGCTTTTTCGGTTTAGGCAAAGCGCACTCTTTAGCCCTTTTTCCAACCCTAGCGGGACCGACTCAGTCGACGACACCGGGAGGCGTGCTCAATATCGTGCAACGGAGGATCTAGCAATCCAAGTCAATCGACTTTGATCGGCGTACGTTTGAAGACCGCGAACAGGAGCATCATCGACGGTATGAGGATGATCGCGCCGGCGAGCGAGATCCACAGGAACCCAACAAGTGTCGTCTCCGGCGCGGCGGGTTGGGCGATATCTAGCTGCGTCGTCACGTACGGTGCCTGAGCGGCATACCAGCCGCACAGGACGGCGGCGACTTCAAAGGCGACCGCGACGCGCGTCAGCCGCTCGCGCTTGGCGTACAACAGGGCGAGTACGGAAATTCCGAGCAGCATCGCGCCACCGATGATGGCGAGTGGCGCCGGAGCGAGCAGATGCGAGAGCAAGACGGATTCTGACGCGCGCCCGACGAGCAACGCGACGAGGCCGGCCGCCGCTACGGCGAACGTCGCGACATAGGCGCGACGTCGGAAATCCTCGCGCAACGCGCCGGTCGTCTCGACGCACAGGTAGACTGCGGCGAGCTGGGCGCAGAGCGCGACCGCGAAGACGCCGACCGCGAGCGACATCGGCCGCGTCCAAGCGAACGTCCCCGTCGCTATGGCGGCGGCGCATGCTCCCAGGAAGAAGGGCGTCGCGATGCTCGCTGCGCCGAAAAAGACGCCCGAGACGCGATGCGGGGCGAGATCGCGGTCGGGTGGTCCGCGAAATGCGAACGCCGCGCCGCGTAAGACGATGCCGACCAACGCCAACGTCATCGGCACGAAGAGCGCTTCGCCGAGTTCTGCGAAGACCGGCGGAAAACACGTGAAGAGCAAGACGACGAGGTAGATCAGCCAGACGTGGTTGGTCTCCCAGACCGGGCTCATCGCGGCGCCGACCGCCGCACGTTGCTCGACCTTACGCGGTCCGCTTGCGAACAGATCCCACACGCCGCCGCCGAAGTCGGCGCCGGCGAACAGCGCATACAAGACGACGATCAGCAGCGCGAGAAGCGCGACGAGCATCTCAGGTCGCATTGTCATCAGCATACGGCGGCGTGCGATCGATGCGGATCAATAACCAGAGCAGCATCGCCGCGAGCACGAAATAGAGCAGCGTGAAGCCGACGAACGTCGCGGTCAGTCCGGTCGCGTGCGTCACGCCCTGCGAGACCAAGAAGAAATTACGGACGAGCCAGGGTTGGCGGCCCTCCTCGGTGACGAGCCACCCCGCTTCCATCGCGACGAGCGCCGCCGGACCCATCGCGACGATCGCCCAGAGCAACCGGCGCGAGCCGACGTCGCGTCCGAGGCGCGTCGCAATCGCCCACCAGACGGCGACGAGCGCCAAGAGCGTGCCGAGCCCGACCATGATGTCGAACGCGGGGTGGACGAAGACCGGGTTCGGGATGCGATCTTGCGGGAACGAGTCGAGCCCGCGAACCGTCGCGTCCGGATCATCGAATGCGAGCCAACTGAGTACCTTCGGCACTTCGACGGCAAACCGCGTGCGATGCTGCGCCGGGTCCGGGATGCCGCCGATGCGCAGCGGCGCGCCGCGCTCGGTCGCGAACTGCCCTTCCATCGCGGCCAGTTTCTCGGGCTCGACGCGGGCGTCGAATTTCGCCGAGCGATCGCCGGCCAGAATCTGCGCCGGCGCAAGGAGCAGTGCCGCGATCATCGCGACGCGAAGCGCTCGATGCGCGAAGAGGTCGCCCTTAAGCGTCTTGAGCGCATAGATCGACGCCACCAGGAACGCGGTGAACAGATAGCAGGCGATCAGCGTGTGCAACACTTGCGTCTGCGTCGCCGCGTTGCGTACGGCGACCCACGGATGGACGTCGATGACCGCTCCATTCTGGACGCGGAAGCCGGTCGGCGCGTTCATCCACGCGTTCGCGCTCATCACCGAGACGGCCGACGCGGCGCCGCTGATGACGATCGGCCAGCCGCAGAGCCAGTGTTTGAACGGGGTGAGGCGCTCCCATCCGTAGAGGTAGATGCCGACGAAGATCGCTTCGATGAAGAAGGCGAAGCCCTCAGCCGAAAATGGGATGCCGATGATCGCGCCGGCATAGCGCATGAACTCGGGCCACAGGAGGCCGAGTTCGAACGCGATGATCGTCCCCGAGACCGCGCCGATCGCGAACAGAGCCGCCATCGCCTTGCTCCATGTGCGGGCCAAGTTGTAATACGCACGATCCCCGGTGCGCAGCCACAGCCCTTCGACGATGACGGCGAAGAGCGGCATCCCCACGCCGAGCGCCGCGAAGACGAAGTGAAAGACGAGCGACGTCCCCATCTGAGCCCGCGCCGCCAGCAGATGCTCCATTACTGGTCGAGCTCACGAGCGATCCGCATGAGTGCGGCGATTCGGCCGTTGACCGTCGATTTCTTGGCGGAGGGATTGCAGCGGCGGCCGAGCTCGGCGAGCGTCTCGGTCGGGTGGGCGAGGCGCAGCTGGGCGATCTCGCGCAACGGACGGGACAGTTTGCGGAGCCCGTAGGCGTCGGCAACCAAGGCGATCCCCTCGCGCTGCTTCGCCGCCGCTGAGGCGGCGCGGTCGACGTTGGCGGCTTCGGTGTTGACCAGGCGGCGAACGCGATTCTTCGTCTCCTTGCGCGCCCGCACGTCCTCGAGATGGAGGACCGTCGAGAAGGCGCCGATCGAGCTGAGGACCTGTGATATCTCGTCGCTATCCTTAAAATAGACGACCGATCGGCGCTTACGCCGTGCGAGCTTCGGCTTGCGACCGTCGGCGCGAAAGAGCTCGGCGAGCCGCCGAGCCGCCGCGTCGTCGGGCGGAACGAACTCCAGGTGATAGCCGCGAGCCGGCGATACGACGGAGCCGCACGCGAGAAACGCGGCGCGCAACTCCATGCGGCGGTCGCAGCGTACGCGGGGCTTTTCCGCAATTTGCGGCGCTCGCTCGATTTCGTAGAGCGGCACGCGCCGCAGGCGCGTCCCGATGGACTTGTGAATCGGGTGTTCTTTGCGATCGTCGAGCAACGTCCAGGCCAAGCGCGCGATCGATGCTCGCTGCGTGCGGAAGCGCGCCGCGGCACGCGGTGAGCGGCCGTAATAGTACAGCCCTTCCCGCAGCGAATGCCGGCAGTGTTCGGTCGCGGGCACGTCGCGCGCGAGCGCGTCTTTCGCATCTGCGGAGAAGTTCGACGTCACAAGGTCTGTGCGGGCGCGTCGAGCCAGTCGGCCGGCTCGTCCCGGCGTTCGTCCAGCGTCTCGTAGAGCACGGCGTGGCGGAGCGCCGGCGTCACGCGGAGCGGAACCTCAAGCACGCGCACCGTCAGGAACTTCGTTGCGTAATGCAAGACGAGGACGTCGCCGACGCGCACATCGTAGCCGGGCTTGACCGCGCGCCCGTCGCGCGTGATGCGCCCCGCGACGAGCGCCTCGTGCGCCTCCGAACGCCGCTTCGCGAGGCGCGAGACCTTGAGAAACTTATCGATCCGCATGAGGCTGGGCCCCCCCGCGCTGCGAAGCAGCGTGGGGAATAACGCAGGTACCGAGGGCGCGACAGACGATGATCGGCGTTTCCAACACCTCCGCGCTCGATGGCGAACGCTCCGGCCGCGCGGCAATGACCTTGCGGGCTTCGAATTCGATTTGGCGCGAGCGGTTTCCGAACCGAACGATCCGGCCTTCGGTTTCGATGAAATCGCCGGCATACACGGGCGCGAGAAACTCGACCGACTCGTAGGCTGCAAAGAGCCCTTCGTCGCCGTCACTGCGGATTAAGAGTTCGGTAGCCACGTCGCCGAACAAACCGAGGATTCGCGCGCCGTCGACCAGGCTGCCGCCATAGTGCGCGTCGTGCGCGCTCATCCGAACCCGAATCGTGACGGAGCCGCTGAAGGGGCTCACGCCGCTTGTGTCTTGGCCAGTTGCCACAACTCTTCGAGTTCGTCGAGGCTCAGATCGCCGAGATCGCGTCCCTCGGTTTCGGCGCGCCGCTCCATGTAGGTGAAGCGCCGGTAGAACTTGTCATTGGCGGCCCGCAGCGCACCCTCCGCGTCGATCCCGATCGCCCGCGCCAGGTTGACGAAGGTGAAGAGCACGTCGCCCGTCTCCTCTCGAATCTTCTGTGGGTCGTTGTCGCGGCGCGCACCTTCGAGTTCGGAGAGTTCCTCGGCGAGTTTGGCGTGAATTCCGGAAAGCTCGGGCCAGTCGAATCCGATCCGCGCCGCTTTTTCCTGCATCTTCTGCGCGCGCTGTAGGGAGCCGAGTCCCTTGGGAACGCCGTCGAGTCGGGATTCCCGTTTCTTCCCCGCCGGTTCGAGCGCTTTGAGCTGATCCCAATTCCGCCAAACGTCGGCGACGCCCGAGACGGCTTGGTCGCCGAAGACGTGCGGATGGCGGCGGATCATCTTGTTCGAGAGCGTGTCGACGACGTCGGCGATCGAAAACTTCCCGCGCTCGGTCGCCAGCTGTGCGTGGAAGAGCACCTGCAACAAGATGTCGCCGAGCTCTTCGCGCAGTTCGTTGTCGTCCTGCGCTTCGACGGCGTCGACGACTTCGTACGTCTCCTCGATCAAATAGGGAAGCAACGTCTGGTGCGTTTGCTCGCGATCCCACGGGCAGGAGCGGCGCAAGCGCGCCATGATTTCGACCACGTCGTCCCACGAGTGGTGCTCCGAGGCCGGCGGAAGCGGGACGAGCGGCATGTTGACCGCCGCCGAGAGCGTTCCGCGCGGCATCCCGGGGACGAGTTCGCTCGTCCAGCCGCGCCGTTCGAGCGCGCGCAAGAGCACCGGCAAACCGGCGAAGTCGGTGAGCGGGTTGCCGAGGATGCCGAGCGCGAGATCCTGCTCGTCGAGCGCTGCGACGAACGATTCGATCGCCTCGCTCGAGCCGCGCATGAAGAGCGCCGGATGCGCGATGCGGTCGCGCACGATCGTCACGCCCTCGCTCTCGAGGAAGAGCACGAGCTCGGGCGGCGCGAGGACGGTCACCGCGCGGCCGACCCGTCGCATCGCCTCGCGGCTGCCCAAGGTCAGCAGATCGGGATCGCCCGGCCCCAGGCCGACGACGCGCATCAACATGAGTCGACGGTTTCCGCGGGATGCGCCGCGACGCATCCCGGGAAACCGCTCATGCGTTCGAGGCGGGAGCTATTTGGTCGCGGCGGGTGCAGGACTCGCAGCGGCCGACGCAGCCGTTCTCGCGGCGGACGGAGCAGTCGTGACCATGGACGCGGGGAGCGGTGCCGGCGGCAGCGGCGGGAGCGCGTCTTGGAGCAGCGGGTCGTTGATCACGATGTTCGCCTTGGCGCGCATCGTATTGAGGAGGATCGGGATCTGCAACGATTCTTGTTGCTGCTTCAGCCGTTCGCTGATCTTGTCTTTGGAGTTTGCGAACGTCGCGACGGTCGCCGGCTTCTTCTCCTCGACCTGAATGATGTGCCAACCGAACGGTGAGTGCACCGGCGGGCCTATGGCGCCGACCGCCTGCGAGAAGGCGGCGTTCGCGAAGGCCGGGACCATCTGGGTCTTTGAGAAGAATCCAAGCTCGCCGCCCTTGACCTTGGTCGAGGGATCGGTCGAGTATTGCTTCGCCATGTCCTCGAACTTGGCGCCGGCCTTCAGCTTCGCTTCGATATCGTTCGCGGTCTTCTGGTCGGCGACCAGGATGTGGCGCGCGCGGACCTGAGCCTGCGTGTCGAGTACCGCGTGCTGCTTGTCGAGATAACTCTTGATTTCAGCGTCGGTGATCTTGATGGTCGGATCGACCGCCTTCGCGAGGATCACTTGCTGGCGCAGAATTTTGCGGACGTCGGCCTCGGTGAGGTTTTGCTGCTTGAGGATCGCGTCAAATTGGCCGGCTGGGTAGCGCGCCTTGATCTCATCCTCGCGCTTTGTCACTTCCGCGTCCGAGACCGCGATGTGGTTGCTGGCCGCGTACTGTTCGATCAACGCACCCTGGACCAATTGGAAGAGGGCACCCTTGGCCTGGGTCGATGTATCGACTTTCGCGTCGAACTCGGCGCGCGGAATCCCCTGCCCGTTGACGGACGCGATATCGGGGCCCTTGCTGCACGCGGTGAACGTCAGGCCTGTGGCAATCGCCAGCACGGCGAGAACGCGGGACGGGATAGGCATTTAAAATCTCCAGCTTTCGAACGGCGTAGCGCCGCGGGATGAAACGCGCAAAAACCCTCCCCAATTCGGGCGTGGTGATGGCTTGGCCCTGCCGAGCCGGCTGATATCGCGCGAGGGCCGACCCAGGTTCCCTATAGCGCAGCGAGGAGGGAGCGCAAGAGCGGCAAATGGGCGGCAGGCGGTCGGTCGGGCAGGTCGATCGTGATCCTCCCGTCGCCGAACCGGAACCGGTTCTTCGTCAGCGACTGGAGCTTCGGGATCGACCCCGGATCGAGCTCGAACCCGCTCCCGACGCCGAGCGTAAGGCGCCGCGCATCGACGACGACGCGGGTGACGCCCTTCGCGAGCGCCGTCGTGCGGAGTTTGGTGACGTCGACGAGGCTCTGCAACGGCTCGGGGAGCGGGCCGAAGCGGTCGATCAACCCCGCGGCGACCTCGTCGACCGCCGTCTCGCTCCGTGCGTTCGCCAATTCCTGATACGCGGCGATCTTCTGCGAGACTTGCGGGATGTAGTCGTTCGGGATGAAGGCGTCGATCTTGATGTCGATGACGGCCTGGCGCTTCTCTTCGAGTTGCGCGCGTTGGCCTTTTTTCTCGGCGATCGCTTGCGCCAAGAGTTCGCAGTATGTCTCGAACCCGACCGCGCCGATGAAGCCCGACTGCGCCGCGCCGAGCAGGTTGCCGGTGCCGCGAATCTCGAGGTCGCGCATCGCGATCTGCAAGCCGCTGCCGAGGTGCGCGAATTCGCGGATCGCTTCGAGCCGCGCCTTCGCGTCCTCACTGAGCGCTTTGTGCGCTTGATAGAGAAGATATGCGTAGGCCTGTTGGTTCGAGCGCCCAACGCGGCCGCGGAGTTGATAGAGTTGCGCGAGGCCGAACTTGTCGGCGTCGTTGACCACGATCGTGTTGACGTTGGGGATGTCGATCCCGTTTTCGATGATCGTCGTCGCGACCAGCACGTCGATCTCACCGTCGACGAAGCGCGACATGATCGGCTCGAGCTCGGTCTCGCTCATCTGGCCGTGGCCGATCGCGACGCGTGCCTTGGGAACGAGCTGCTCGAGCGCGCGCGCGACGCCGTGGATCGATTCGATCCGGTTGTGCAGATAGTAGACCTGGCCGCCGCGATCGAGTTCGGCGACGATCGCCTTTTGCACGATCGCGTCGGAGGCCGGGACGACGATCGTCTTGATCGACATCCGGTTCTTCGGGGCGGTTTGGATCAGCGAAAGATCGCGCATCCCCATCAGCGACATGTGAAGAGTCCGCGGGATCGGGGTCGCCGACATCGTCAGCACGTCGACCGAGGTCCGCATCTGCTTGAGCCGCTCTTTGTGCATGACGCCGAAACGCTGCTCTTCGTCGACGACGATGAGGCCGAGGTTCTTGAAGACCACGTCCTTCTGCAGGAGGCGATGCGTGCCGACGACGACGTCGACCTTGCCGTCGGCGAGGTCTTTGAGGATCGCTTGCTGTTCTTTGCGCGTCTTGAATCGCGAGAGTTCTTCGACTCGCAGCGGGAAGCCGGCGAAGCGGTCGGCGAACGTGCGATGGTGTTGCGCCGCGAGCAGCGTCGTCGGAACGAGGACGGCGACCTGGCACGTGTCGGCGACGGCTTTGAACGCGGCGCGGACGGCGACTTCGGTCTTCCCGTAGCCGACGTCGCCGCAGATGAGCCGATCCATCGGGCGCGGTCGCTCCATGTCGGTCTTGACGTCGACGATCGCTTTGGCCTGATCCGGGGTCGGATCGTACGGAAATGCTTCTTCGAGTTCGGCTTGCCACGGCGTATCGGGACCGAACGGCCGGCCGGCGGCGAGTTCGCGCTCGGCATATAACGCGACGAGTCCCTCGGCGATCTTCGCGACGGATTCGGCGACGCGCGTCTTGGTCCGCGCCCAATCGGATCCGCCCATCTTGGAGAGCCGCGGCGCGACGCCTTCGCTCGCGGAGTACTTGGTCACCTGATGCATCTGGGTGACGGGGACGAGCATCGTGTCAGTGCCGGCGTACTTCAGATACAGATAATCTTGCGTCGCACCGAGGACCGTTTCGGTGCGTAAGCCGAGGTATTGTCCGATCCCGTGCACCGCGTGAACGACGTGATCGCCGACGCGCAGATCCGCGAGCGTGACGGGGACGCCTTCCTTGAGCGCGCGCAGCTTCACGCGCTTCGAGGGTTGCCCGAAGACCTCGCGATCGCCGAGGACGTGAAGTCGCAAGCTCGGGATCGCGAAGCCCGCCTCGATGTTTCCGTGATCGAGTAGAATGGCGCCGGCGCGCGTCATCCCGGGCCGGTCGCCGACGAAACTTGCCGGACCGCTCTCGCGGAAATGCAGCATGCTCGCGGCTCGCTCGACGCGCAGATCCGCGCCGCGCAGCATCTCGGTCAGCCGTGACGTCCCCGACGAAACGAGGACGACCGTCTCGCCGCCGTCGACCCAGCCCTTCACGGTTTCGATGAAGAACGCGATCTGACGGTTGAAGTGCTCGGCCGGCCGTGTCTCGATCGCGTGCGATTCGAGGACGCGCGGAAGCCACGTTTGCGGTTCGCCTTCGATCGCGCCGGGGATGACGAGCGTGCGGCGCTCGGCGAGCGACGGAGCAAGCGATGCGAGCGTCGGATGCGGCGCGACGACGTCGGCGAGCAGTGCTTCACCGACTGCGTCCTCGTCGACCGAGAGTTCGCCCGACTCGACCGCCGCGAGCAACACGTGTTCTTCGCGCGAACGCTCGTCTTCGAGGCCGCGTTCGATCGTCGCGAGCATCGCCGGCTCTTCCAGCACGACGAGTCCGTCGCCGTCGAGGTAATCGAGCAACGTCGTGGGTTCGTCGTAGGCGAGCGAGAGCCACGCTTCGGGGAGATCGGCGCCGCTTGCGATATAGGCGCGGGCCGCGGAGATCACGCCCGGGCTCCCGCTCAAACGTGCGAGGACGCGTTCGCGCGCATCGTTATCGCGCGGGATCTCGCTCCACGGCACGATCGCGAGCCGTTCGAGTCCATCGGTGCTGCGTTGCGTCGTCAGGTCAAATGCGCGCAGACTCTCGATCGAGTCGCCGAAGAATTCGACGCGCGCCGGCGACGGCGCGGTCGCCGCCCACAGGTCCACGATGCCGCCGCGCACGGCAAACTCGCCGGCCGCCGAAACGATGTCGGTGCGCCGGTAGCCGAGCTCGTACAGTTGCTCTTGCAGCGCGTCGAAGCCATACTCGTCGCCGGCGACGAGTTCAAATGAAAGCGCGGCAAAGGTCGCCGGCGGCATGACGTATTGCCGCAGCGCGGCGACCGGTGCGATCGCGATGATGGGCTTGCGCGCCGCGAGATCGGCGAAGAGCGTCATGCGCGCGCTGCGTTCCGACGGACTCTGGATGACGCCGACGCTCTCCTCGCGCGGGCGGACGAGCGTCGGGATCCCTTCGCCCAAGTAGTAGATGAGATCGGCGAAGGTCCGCTCGGCGACGTCGGCGCTCGGAACGACGACGAGCATCGGCGCCTTGAGGGCCGCATAGACGCCCGCCAAGAGATACGGCCGAGCGCTGTGGCTCGTCTCCTTGAGCGCGAAGGCGGCGCGGTGCGAGCGGAGCCGGTCGATCAGCGCCGCGAGCGGCCGGCTCGATCCGACCAAGGCCCGGACGAGTGCGGGGGCGAGCGACGGTACGGCCGGCGACGCCGGCGGGATCGATGGGGCGGCCGGCGGGGCGGGAAGGGTGGTGGAGATCTCAGGCAACCTCAAGGCGGAGCAACGCGACTTACTTCAGGCTGAGGGCTAGCGTAACGCTCGTCGTACGGCCGTCCGGGACCGTCGCGACGAAGTCGACGTCGAACGTCCTGTTGCTCAAGAATCCCGGCACTTGCGGGACGTCGTATTCGGCTGCGAACACGCCGGTGCGCACTTTGGCGATCGGGAGTTCGTAACCCATCGCCTTTGCGACGACGTTGCTCACTTCGTAATTCGTCAAGACGCGAACGCGAAGGTGTCCCGGCGTCACGAGCGTTTGATCATTCACATCGATCTCGTTGATCTGTGGCGCATGAGGGCCGGGGAACGGCGTCGACTGCGGCGACGGTGTTGCCGTATAGACGTAGCGATATTCGGGCGTTGGTCGCACGGGCGGCAGCTCGACGCTGGCCGCCGGCTGCGGTGTCGCGGCCGGCGCCTGCGCGATCTCGACAACCTGCGCGGTGCGTGGTCCCAGCGCGCCGCGGAAGAGCGAGTCAGCGCGCGACTTCGGCGCGTTCGCGATCGCCGCGCCCGCCGCGAATGCGCCCAGGAGTAAGATAACGAGGAAGAGCGTGCGCATTACGATTTAGGGACCTGCTTATTTCTTTTTGAGCGTGACGACGTCGGTTGTCGTGCGGCCGTCGGCAGAGTAAGCCGTGTAGGTGATCGAGACCTTGACGCTGAGGATCCCGAGCCGCGGCAACTTCGCCTGCATCGCTTCGAAGCGGCCCGGGGCGACCATCGTCAGCGCCCCCGTGTGGCCGCCCGAGCTCGCCGTCACCTTCGTCACGACGTCGTTGGTCAGAACGCGCATCGCGATCACGTTCGTGATCGTTTGCTCGTTGAGATCGATCTCGAGGATCTCCGGCGCGCCGGGAGCCGGTGATGCCGGCGGTTTCGGAACGACGCGGTAGTTGAGCGGCGGCAGATTGAGGCCGGTCGGCGTGGGACTCGGACGAGGCGACGCAGCCGAAGTAGGCGCCGGCGATATGGTTGACGACGGCCCCGGTGACGGAGTCTGCACGAGGAGCGGCGTCGGCACGTTCGGCGGTGACGACGGCAGAATCGGAATCGTCGCCGTCGCGCTCGGCGCCGGTGACGGCGAGGGACTCGGGCTAGGATTCGCAGCGAGCAAGAGGGCGCTTAGCAGGGGGGCGATCATCGGGAATTCGTTGAGTTCTCGGGCGTGGACACGTTCACCTCAACGAAGCCGGCGAGGGCGAGCGGCGCCAGTTGCACGATCGTCAGGATGTTGCCCGCCAGTTGAGGCACGTTCCCAAAAGCATCGGGGAGGTAACGAATGACGCCGAAAATCGTCGCAAGGTAAAGGGCGAGGGACGCTCGGCTTGGTGGTAAGGCGACCGCAAGCGGTACGATCCAGAGCGCGTACCACGGATAGGGATTGGGGATCGCTAGCCAGACTGCGATCGCGACCCATAGCGCGCCGCCGCTCTCGCCGCGTGCGAGCGCGCGAACTCCGGTAACCGTCGCCGCGACGACGACGATCGCAGCCGGAACCAGACCGACGAGACTCTGAAACGAAAACTGTGGCGCGTAGCGCGCGTGCGGCGTGATCGAGACGAGCGTTCCGAGTTGCAGGGGCAGCGCGAGCGCGGCGGTGAGGACGAGCCCGATCGCGGTCGCGGCTCCGAAGCGGACAGCGTTCGGCGAGCGGCGTCCCCATATCCAAAGCGGCGCGACGATCGCCGGGACGAGCGCGATCAGTTTGAAGGCCGGCGCGAGGCCGAGCGCGAGCCCCGCCGCGCGCAGCGCGCCGCGGCGCAAGAGCCCGAACGCGCCGAAGAGCGCGAGCAATGGAAAGATGTCGTTGTGTCCTTCCGCGATGCTCCAGAGCGCAATCGGATTCAGGGCGTAAGCGGCGACGGCGAAACGCCGATGCCGGCGACCGGCGAGGATGTCGTTGAAGAGCACGATGCTCGCGAGGAACGCCGCTGCCGCGAGAATTCGCAGCATCCACAACGTCGCGGGCAAACGATCTCCGGCGGCGAGCGTCGCGAGCGCGGCGACGGCGATGAAGAGCGGCCCGTAGACCGAGGCGGGAAAAGAGACGCCGCCCCACTGCCAGCGCGCCGCGTCGACGAATGCTCCGTGTTGTGCGTGCGGGACGGCGTGATACGGATTGTGTCCGTGCACGACGGCGTCGCCGTACGCGGCGTAGGCGTAGACGTCGCTCGAAAAGACGACCGGCCACGCGAAGGCGGCGCCGAGCGCGAACGCCGCGAGGACGAGCGTCGCCGCGAGCGACGGGCCGGCGTTCCAGCGTGGGCCGAGCGCGAAGGCGAGCGCCACGGTCGAAAGAACGACGACCGCCGCGATGCAGACGAAGAAGTCGATACCGCGGGAGCCCCATGCGGTGACGACGATCAGCGGCTGCTTGAAGTCGGCGGCCAAGTGCTGCGGCGGTGCTTGTGCGAGCAGGCGCGCAACGATCGCGCCGGCCGCAAAGGCGAGCGGAACGCCGGCAAGCGCGGCAGGTCTTGGCGACACCAACGCGGGCTTCGCGCCGCGGAGCGCGAAACCCGGGCGCTGCCATGAGCTTCGAGATGCGCCGCGCGATCGCGCGGAAACGGGACGGCGAGCGGCTCGCCGCCGATGATTGGACGGCGATCGTCGCTCAGCATCAACACGGCACGGTCGATGACGCGCAACTCGCCGCGCTGCTCATGGCGGTCGTCTGGCGCGGTCTCGATTTGGCCGAGACCACGGCGTTGACGCGCGCGATGATCGCGAGCGGCGAGACCCTCGATCCTCCTCTTCCAAATTGCATCGACAAACATTCGTCGGGCGGCGTCGCCGACTCGGCGTCGATGATCGTCGTCCCGCTCGCCGCGGCGTGCGGCGTTCCGGTCGCGAAGCTCTCGGGGCGCGCGCTCGGCCACACCGGCGGAACGCTCGACAAGTTGGAAGCGATTCCCGGCGTGAGCACCGCGTTGACGCCGGAACGCTTCGCTGCACAGGTGCGGGAGATCGGTTGCGCGATCGCCGCTCAGAGCGAACGTCTGGTTCCCGCCGACAAGCGCATTTACGCGCTGCGCGACCGCACATCGACGGTTCCATCGCTAGGCCTCGTGGCATCCTCGATCGTTTCGAAGAAGATCGCCGGCGGCGCACAGGCGATCGTGTACGACGTCAAGGTCGGCGGCGGCGCGTTCTTCTCGAAACTCGACGACGCACGCGAACTCGCCGAGACGTTGGTCGCGCTCTCCGCCTCGTTTGGGAGGCGCGCGCACGCGCTCGTCAGCGATATGAACGAGCCGCTCGGCCCTGCGATCGGAACGGGGCTCGAGGTCATCGAGGCGCGCGATTTTCTACGCGGCCTGCGGCGCGACGATCGGCGCTTGCGCGCGCTGTGCGAAACGCTCGGCGCCGCGATGCTCCGGGCAGGCGGGATCGACGGCGATCCCGCGCCCCTGATCGAACGCGCCTTGATCGGCGGCGCGGCGTACGAGCGGTTTGGGCGAATGCTCGCCGCGCAGGGTGCGCACCACGGCGCGCTCGAGAAACTGACTCCGCACTCCGAACGCACGGCGCTCGGCGCCGAGCGCTCAGGGTACGTGACGAACATCGACACGACGGCGCTCGGCCTGGCGGCGCGCGCGCTCGTCGAACGCGACGGTCCGCTCGCCGGCATCATCGTCGAGCGACGGATCGGTGATCGCGTCGAAGCGGGACAGCCGCTTGCTACCGTCTACGGCGATCCGTCGTCGGCGCCGGCAATCGCGGTGGCCTTTACGATTCGCGAGGTTCCGCCGCCCGAGCGGCCGCTCGTCTATTTCGAGACGTCCTCGTAACGTTCGACGCGAGAGATCAGATAGAGCGGCCGCCCTTTGACCTGATCGTAGATCCGTCCGACATATTCGCCGAGGATCCCGATTCCGATCAATTGGACGCCGCCCAGGAAGAGAATCGCGACCATCGTCGAGGTGTAACCAGGCTCGTTGAGCCCTGCGAATTTCAGCGCGACGACGACCGCCGTGTACACGAAAGCAAACGCGCTGACGACGAACCCGAAGTAGGTCGCGAAGCGTAGCGGAATCTCGGAAAACGATGCGATGCCGTCGAAGGCGAAGCGCATCATCTTCGAGAGCGGGTACTTCGTGCTCCCCGAGAAGCGCACGTCACGTTCGTACTCGATGCCTATTTGTTTGAAGCCGACCCAACTGACGAGCCCGCGCAGAAAACGATGTCGCTCGCGGGTTTGCGCGAGAGCGTCGATCACGCGGCGATCCATCAATCGGTAGTCGCCGGTATCGAGCGGAATCGACACCTTCGTCAGGCGGCGCATGATGCGGTAGAACGCCCGGGCGGTCCAGACTTTAAAAAAGCCCTCCCCTTTGCGCGAGCGCCGCGTCGCGTAGACGACGTCGTAGCCTTCACGCCACTTCCCCAAGAACGCTTCGATCAATTCGGGCGGATCTTGGAGGTCGCCGTCGATGAGAATGACGGCGTCGCCGCGGGCCGCGTCGAGACCGGCGGTCGCAGCGATCTGGTGGCCGAAGTTGCGCGACAGGCTGATGATAACCAGGCGCGGCTGCCCGGCCTGTGCTTCGCGCAATGCGGTCAAGGTGCGATCGCGCGAGCCGTCGTCGACTGCGATGATCTCGTAGTCGTCACCGCGTTCGCGCACGACGCGTTCGAGGACCGCCGAGATTCGCGCCAAAAGCTCGACGACGTTGCCTTCTTCGTCGTAGAGCGGTACGACGACGCTGATCAAGCTCATCGCGCGAGTTCGCTCCGCACCGCTTGCCAAAAGAGCGGGAAGAGCAGCTCGTGGTGGCCGGTGAACGCGTACCCTTTGCCGGCGGTGCCCAGATGCGGGCGGCGCACGACGTTGGTCATCGGACGGTACTGCCGGATGAAATCGAAGTCGGCGGTCGTAAAGTCGCCGCGGTGTCCGAGATTGCGCGCCACGCTGACGGCCTTTAGGAACACCTCCGGTAACAGCACCGCCGATCCGAAGTTCAGATAAACGCCGCCGTCGAGCAGGTCGGCGACGATCGAGCAGAGCGTGCGAAAGTCGAGCAGCGCCGCCTCGCCGAGCGCCGCCCCGTCGGCTTGCGGGTGGGCGTGGACGATGTCGGTTCCGATTGCTATCACGACGAGGATCGGGATGTCGCGCTCGGCGCAGGTCGCAAGGATCGACGACGACGCGAATGGAGCGCGCGCTTCGAGCAGCGCATCGCCGAGCGCACGTCCGGCGCCGCGTCCGCGCCCGCGCGAAATCGCGTCGAGAATGAACCCCGCCGTCTCACCCGACATTCCAAAAGTTCCGTCTTGCAGCGCAACGTCGACGTCCTCCGAAGTTTTTCCGACCAGCGCGAGTTCGGTATCGTGGATCGTTACCGAACCGTTCGAAACCACGGCGGAGACCAAACCGTCGCGCACCAAGTCGCAGAGCATGCCGCCAAGCCCGACTTTGATGACATGGCCGCCCATCCCCAAGAGGATCGGCCGTTTCGCGCGAATCGCGAGCGCCGTGCGCGTGACCAGTTCGCGGAGGTCGTGCCCGGCGAGGATGTTCGGGAGCGCATCGAACCAGGTTCTAAATGAAGCGTCCGGCGAAACGGTTCGTGCGACGTCTTCGCGCTGGACTTTCGAAGGCCGCTCTGCGAGCGACGTCACCCGAAGGCGTCGCAGGTCGATCGGCTCGTAGCGCATCGTCAGGCAGGTTCCACTAGGCGGGCAGCGGCCCTTTTCTTTTATGTGTGGATCGAGTATCCAAGGTTCATGAACGGCAACGCGCCGTTTTTCGGCTAGTTTATATCGGCCCACTGGGAGACGGTGTCGTGCGTTTGGAGGCCGTCCTGGGCTTTCAGCGTGCGCGGGGTGACGATTCCGCCGAGGCGGTCGCGTTCGATGTTGGCAAAGTTGCCGCGCGAGAAATCGTAGCGCAGTTGCGTCCCCGACGGAAGCTGTATCGCGGTCGTGAAACTCCGAGCGTCGACGCGGGTCATTCGGACTTCCGCCGGCGCGAAGTTGGTGCGGTCGGTCGCAAGGTAGACGTCATCGGTCGCCGGCGTGCTGTCGGGGACGCGCACGTTGATCGTGACGGTGACCGCATGTGCGGCGAGGCCGACCTCCCCCTCGGCGAACGCCGACGACCGCGTCGATTTTGGCGACGCGCTCACGAGGCCGCGCGGGATCTTGCCGGCCTCGACGTCGGTCGGCTCGAGTTTTCGCGGATCGAGTTCGATCGCAACGATCGTCCGCGCGATCGGGTCGATTCTAACGCGGACGGTCTCGCCGATGCGCAGGTTCGAGGGAACCTTGAGCGCCGGATCGAGTTTGACGGCATCGCCTGTCGTGAAGACCAGATATCCGTTCGCGATCGTCAGCACTTGACCGACGACCGGTAGCACCTGATTCGCATCCGTGCGAGGTGCGGCGCTAGCCGCATCCTGCGGCGTCGAACTCGGCAGTGGCGCGGGTTGCGCGGCGGCGAGTCGCACGCTCGCGATCATCGAGACGAGGATCGCGGCCGCAATCAATGCTCTCATGGTGATATGCTGATCGAATAGCCCGGCACGAAATACTGGCCGCCCCAGCCGAAGGTGTACGTACGTGCGACCTCGAGCCGGAACGTCGCTCCGAGCCGCTCGGTGACGTCGAGGGTCAGCGAGTTCGGGGTGGGGCCGTACCCGTGAAACTGCGGGAAGTCGTCGGTGTGCGTGTAGTAGACCTGGATCGCATTTTCCCCGCCGTGAGGGCGCCATGTCGTTTGCAGCGCATAGGTCCGGTACGTGTTGATCCCGCTGTATGCGAAGATCCCGGGATACGGCGTTCCGTCGGGAGCGTAGTAGGGTAGCGCCGGGTTCGGAAGATTGAGATTGAGCAGGAGCGAACGCGGGTCGCGGTAATGGTCGGCGATCTGCTGCAGGCTGATCGTCCCCAAGAACGAGAGGCTGCGATTGACGGCGCGCGAGAGCGTCACGGTCGTCGTTCCGGTCGTCACCTCGTGCGGAAAGTCGTATTCGGTGATCGCGTACTCATATTTTGCGCTGGCGCCGATTTTGAGCGGAAGCACCACCTTCGGCGTAGAGACGTACGCGTCGGTCCCGATCCGAAAGTCGTTGTTGAACGGAATCTGGCCCGGGAAGTGGTCGTAACCGTACGAGATCTGCGCGCGGTACGTGAAAAGGAACGGGATCGTGTGCTCGATCGAGCCGAGCGTGAGCTGCGCCGAATTCGAGGTCCCCAGTTGGTACGCGCTCAGCGTCGTTCGGCTGGACGGGCTCGTCCATTGGGATTGATACTGGATGTAGTTGGTCGTGTTCGCGCCGTAGACGTGGTAGCCGTTGAGCGATTGCGTCAGGCCCGCCTGCAATTGCTCGAAGGCGTTCAGGTTCAGTTCCTCGCCGCGCAGGGGAAGGATTGAGGCGACGGCGTAGGCGCGGTTGCCATCGACGAGGTGCTCGTCCAGGCCGATCGTTGGACCGTTCGTGCTGTCGTAACGGAAGTGACCGGCCGTCAACGAGTTCGCCGTGCCGAAGAGCGGATACGGTTGGTCGAAGGTCGCGTATGGGAGCGCGCTCTGCGAGAAGTTGGTCGGTGCGAACGTATAGAGGTAGCTCGGCGTCGGAATGTAGGGACCGGGTCCGGTTGGAACTTCGGCCGGCGTGAGACGGACGTTGACGCTCGGCGTGACGATCGCATGACGCGTTCGTAAGAAAGGCTTGAGCCCGCCGAGATCGACGAGCGCGAACGTCGACGGTGGCGCCGGCGCCTCGGTTGCGTCGGCGACGTCGTCGTCGTGGACCGCGAGCATCGCCGGAAGGCCGCCATCGAGCCGGAGGACGTGCGCGTTCCCGCTCTTGAGATCGAGCGCGTACGCTGCGGCCGAGATGTGCTGCGCGCCGTGCGAGACGAGGACTTCCCCGGTGGCGACGAGCGTGTTCGCCTTCAGATCGAAGCGCATCGCGTCGGCGTCGATCGTTCGAACGCCGTCGTGCAGGACGACGCGACCCTTCGCATCGAGCAGCGTCGAGCCGTCGCCGAGCAGGAAGAGTCCGATCGTGCCGGCGCGCAGGTCGATCCGCGCGGGCAGCGGTGCGGCTTGGGCCGCGAGCGGGAGACAACAGAGTGCACCGAGCGCAAACGCGATCGGCCCAAGTCGCCCTGGCTTCACGTTATTTGTGCGGCGGCGTGTTGAACGGCAACGGATTGAACGGCGTCGGGATCGTGGAGCCGAGGTTCGGTTGACTCTGATCCTCATCGCCCCAGTGATAGACGACGTCGCTGACGCTCAATGTGTCGGCGTCGCGAACGGTAAATTGGCGCGGCGGAACCTCGAGCCCGTCTTGGCCGCGCTCGGCCGAACGCCACGAGCCGCGCGTGTAGCGGTAGAGGAAGTGCGTCCCTGACGCAAAGTCCTGCGAGACGCGGTAGTGCAGCGCATCGATGCGATCCATCCGAATCGCCGTCGCGCTCCACCCGCTGACATCGGTAGCGATGTAGATGCTGTCCCCGAACGGCGTCTTCGACGGGACTTGGACCGTGAAGACCACGAGGACTTGGCGGCCGCTGAAGCCTTCGCCGCCGTGCAAATCGGGATTCGGCGCCGTCGTCGAAAGCGAAACCGCGAATGGTTTGATCGCTTCGTAGCTCGCCTCGGTCGGCAGTTGCGTCTTCGAGAGCGCGAGCTCGACGACCGCGCCGTTTCCCGTGTCGAAAGCGGCTCGGGCGAAGATGCGCGTCGCCGGCTCAAGCGTCGTCGCTCCGCCGTTTGGATTGTCGATCTTCACCTTCGGGTCGACGCGGAAACCGTCGCCCGTGGTGAAGTAGACGTAGCCTTTCCGGTAATCGAGAAGCTGGCCCGAGAAGCGAAGCAAGTGGCCCGACGGCGACGGCGTCGCCGTCGCGCTCAGGGGCGGCGGCGTGGCGACGGGTGCGTTGAGCGGCGGCGGCGTCGCGGCTTGGCCCGCGTTCCCGAGCGGCGGCATCCCGCCGGCTGCGAGCGCCAGCGCGAGGACGATTATAAGGGTGAACCAGGTCCCCAACCGTTCGAGTCTCATCTGAGCGCCTGCACTTGATAGTACGGGCTCCACTTCTCATATCCGCCAAAGTTGAAGTAGTATGCGTCGGTGAAATCGACCGTCAGGATCGGCGTGACGCGGAAACGCAGGTCGAACGTCAACTGGTTGGGCGTGAGGCCGTAATTTTGCCACGACAGCGTGTTGGGTAGCGGGAGCAGTCCCGGGATCGGCTCGGGGAAGTCTCGGTTGTGACGGTATTGAATGCTGGTCACGAACGCCGGACTCGACGTGAAGAGGATTTGCCCGATGAACGAGCGTTGCGTTTGGAAACCGTTGAAGGCGGACCAGCTCGGATAGAACAGCCCGGTCATCGGACTCTGGTATGTCGTAGTCGAAGGATAGACGAGCGGCTGATTGTTCCCCCAGAAGTCGGCGATGTTCGAGATCGTATAACTCGCCAGTAATGCGAAGTGACGATCGAAGCTCTCACTGAGCGATGCCGAAGTGCTCGTGGTGTCAACGTGGTGCGGGAGGCTGTACCATTCTCGCTGCTTGTCGACGGTCAGGTTCAAGTAGAGGTCGCGCCGCAGGCCGCTCTGATCGCGGATGAGATCGATCGCCGGAGCGGCGAGATTGAACCCGAGGAAGCGATCCCACACCGTCGCCGTCGACGTTCCGTTCAGGGCGAATTCACCGTAGCCGTCGTGCGCTTCGCCGATGCCGGAGCGAGCTTGGAAGAGCAGGTAGGGAATCTTCCGGAAGACGCGGTTTTGATAGCCCGACCAGGTCAACTGCGTGTCCTGGGGGTGATTCGGTACCCAGTTGTGGGTCGGGTCTCCGTAATAGTAGAGGCCGTCGATCCCCGGCGGCGGCTGCGCGAGCAAGCTGTCCCAGTATTGGTCGGCGTTGAAGAGGAGGAACGAACGCGTCAAGCCGGCGGTGGCGCGGAAATTGCTGTACCCAACCGCCGACAACGGCTGCTTGAAATCGCTTTGAAAGGCACTCTCCTGGAACGAACCTTGCACTTGAACGTCCGGCGAGATGCGGTCGAAGCCGTCGAAGTTGTAGACCTTGAACGGTCGCGTCAACGGGCTGATCGAAGCGACCAAGTAGTGCCGGTCGCTGACTTGATGGGCCTCGGCCGCGAAGAACAAGTTGTCGAGGTTGTCGTATCGGAGGTGCGCGGTCAGCAGCGAGTGTCCGCCGCCCGCGATGTCGTACGGCCCGTCGACGAACGCTCCGGGCAGCGAGTTCTGCGCGAAATTCGGGTTCGCGGTGAAGTTGAGGAAGTAACTCGGCCAAGGAAGTTTTGCCAGGCCGAAATTTAGCGTCGGCGTGACGAACTTGATGCTCTCGCGCGGCTGAACGACGACTTTCTGGGAGACCAGGAAGATGCGATCGTGGCTGACGTCGGGGAGAAAGAACGTGTCGCCCGGCATGAGGCGGCCGCGGTACGGATGCGCGAAATCGTCGTGAATGTAGGTCCAACGATCAGGCTCGTCGCCGACCGGAACGAAATATTGACGGTCGAAGTCGAAGAAGTCGGCGAATGCGGCGCCGTCGTAGACTTGTGAGACGGTGTGGAGTTTGACGTTTCCGGCGACCACGAACCGATTGAGCCGGACATCCATCGCGAACGAGTTTCCGGTGATCCGCGTCCCGTCGCCGAGCTTGACATCGACGTCGCCGTCCGCCGTCAGGACATAGCGCGCGCTGTAGAAATCAATCTCCCGAGCTTTGAGGCTGAAGGCCTGGAACGTCGGCATCTTCGGCGTCGGCACCGGCGTCGGTTGCGGCACGGTCACGGGCGGCGCGCCTTGTCCGGGCGGCGGCGGCGCCGGTTCGACCGCAAGTGCGGGAGAGCAAGCGACGATTGTGAGCAGCGCGACAAACGACGCGATCAGGACGGGAGGCATCCCCCTGCCGAGTACGAAGCGCGCTCTGCAATGGCACGGGGCATCGTCATCGTCCTCGATTCGGGCGGCGTCGGCGCGTTGCCCGACGCGATTGCATACGGCGACGCAGCGGGCGCTAACACGATTGGGAATACGGCCGCTCATATGGGAGGGCTGAGCCTACCGAATTTCGAGCGCTTGGGGCTCGGAAATCTCACCACCATCGCCGGCGTCGGGGCCGCCGCATCACCCGATGCTTACGTCGCTCGGCTGCGCGAACAGTCGAAGGGCAAAGATACGATTACTGGTCACTGGGAGATGGCCGGGATCCACACGGAGGTTCCGTTTCCGACCTATCCCGACGGGTTTCCCCCCGAGGTCGTCGATGCGTTCACCGCGATTTGCGGAAAGCCGCCGCTCGGCAATGTCCCTGCTTCCGGGACCGAGATCATCGAACGCTTGGGGCCCGAGCACATCGCGACGGGCCGGCCCATCCTCTATACATCCGCCGATTCGGTCTTTCAGGTCGCCGCGCACGAAGAAGTCGTCCCTCTGCCGGTTCTCTACGATTGGTGCGAGCGAGCGCGTGCCATGCTGGTTGCTCCGCACGAAGTCAATCGCGTGATCGCGCGTCCGTTCGTCGGAACACCCGGTCACTTCACACGCACGCCCAACCGCCGCGACTACGCGCTCGATCCTCCGCCGAACCTGCTCGATGCGCTCGCCGCATCAGGAGTCGGCGTCCACACCGTCGGCAAGATTTGCGACATCTTCAACGGCCGCGGAGTCGCCTCGAGCGTCCGCGTCGCCGACAACGAAGAGGCAATGGAGCGAACCTTCGACATCCTTCGCAGGGTCGAGCATGGTTTCGTCTTCGTGAATCTCAACGATTTCGATACGAAATTCGGCCATCGGCGCGACGTGCGCGGATACGCCGCCGCCCTCGGCCGCCTCGATCGCCACGTCCCGGCGCTCGAAGCCGCGCTGCGACCGCAAGACGTTGCGATCTTCACGGCAGACCACGGTTGCGATCCGACCGCGCCGGGAACCGACCATACGCGAGAGTTCGTTCCGTTCATCGAACTCGGCCGGCGCCGCGGCGAAGGCGGGGTCATCGAAGGGATGGAGATCGTCGGCAGGAGCGCGACCCAAATGCTGATGGGCGTTTTGCGATGACCTCGCGGACGGAGCCCAACCTCTTGCCGGCGGCGCTCTTCGCTCGCGCGCATTCGCCCGCGCGGGACGTGCCGCGCTCCTGGCATCTCATCAAACGAAGTTTCGACGTGGCGTTCGCGAGCATGGCGTTGATCGTTGCCGCGCCGGTCATCGCTCTTGCGGCGCTGGCCGTCGTCGCCGTTTCCCCGGGCCGGCCGTTTTTCTGGCAGGAACGCGTCGGCAAAGGCGGCCGCCAGTTCAAACTCTGCAAGTTGCGAACGATGGTCGTCGGCGCGCACCTGCAGCACTCCGAGATGCATCACCTCAACGAGGTCGAGGGCCCCGTCCTGAAGATTCGAAACGATCCGCGGCTCCATCGCTTCGGGAAGATGTTGCGCCGTTCGAGCGTCGACGAGTTGCCGAATTTGATCAACGTCCTGCGGGGCGAGATGTCGATCGTTGGACCGCGTCCGCCGCTGCCGTCGGAGGTCGAGCATTACGACGAGTTCGCCTTGCGCCGGCTGGCGGTCAAGCCCGGCATCACCTGCCTCTGGCAGATCTCGGGGCGTTCCGGCGTCTCGTTCGACGAGTGGATGAGGCTGGACAACCTCTACATCGACACGTGGTCGCCGCTCGGAGATCTCGGGATCATCGTCAAGACCATTCCGGCCGTGCTTCGCGGTGAGGGCGCGCACTGACGAGGTGCTGAACCTTGTCGAGTAAGATTCGCGCGCTCACGGCGCTCCCGCCGCCCCATATTTCATTGGCCCGCTCGACGCTGCTGGTCATGGCCGCAACGCTCGCCTCGAGCCTGCTCGGCTTCGGCCGCGAGGTCATCAACGCGCGCTTCTATGGGGCCGGCTCGGCGCTCGACGCATTTCTCGCCGCGGCGGTCATCCCGTCAATCTTATTTGGGATATTCAACGGTGCGCTGCTCAGCGCGCTCGTCCCGGTCTTCTCCGAATACGTCGCGCGCGGAGATGAAGGCGGCGCGCGCCGCTTGGCGAGCACCGTCTTCAACGGCTTGCTGATCGCGCTCTCCGTGCTCGCCGCATTCGGCTGGCTGTTCGCGCCGGTCTACGTCCCGATCATCGCGCAAGGCTTTCCGCCACAGCAGCTGGCCCTCACGACCGAGATGACGCGCTGGCTCATGCCGACGATCGTCTTCACCAGTTTGGCCGGCGTCGCAAGCGCGATGCTGAACGCGCATCATCGCTTCTCGGCGGCAGCCGTGCAAGGGGTCGCGATCAATGTGGTGACGATCGGCGCGGTGCTGGCATTCAATGCGAAGCTCGGTATCTACGCGCTCGTTCTGGGCACGGCGTTCGGTCTGGCCGCCCAGTTGATCGTGCAACTGCCTTCGATTCTGCGCTCGGGGCTCTACCGGCCGGTCCTCGACCTCTCGCATCCCGGGCTGCGGAAGATCTCCGAAATGCTCGGGCCGATCGTCGTCGGCTCCGCCGCAGGGCAACTCGGCATCTTTTTCGAGCGCCATTTCGCGTCGTCGCTCTCGCCGGGCTACATCTCGGGGATGAATTACGCGACGAAGCTGGTCGGCTTTCCGCAGCAGATATTCGCGGCCGCGGTCGCGACGGTGATCTTCCCGCTCTTCGCGTCCCAATTCGCAAGCGCCAATCGTGGCGGGGTCAGGCGCAGCCTCGTGATGGGCTTGCGGGTCGTGAACTTGGTAACGATCCCGTCGGTCTTCGGGCTGATCGCGCTCGGTTATCCGATCGTTTCCGTGCTCTTTCAGCGTGGAGCCTTCGGATCGACGGCGACCGACTTGACGGCCGGCCTCTTGCCCTACGCGGCGATCGGCTTGGTCGGGACCGCCGCGGGCATCGTGCTGACCCGTTGCTGTTTTGCCTGCAAACAGACGCGTTGGGCGGTCGCCATTTCGATTTTCGCCGTGCTGCTCAACGTCACGCTTTGCGTCATCTGGTTGCCGACGCTCGGCGCGCGGGGACTGCTCCTCGCGGTCGGGATCAGCCAGTGCGCGCAGGCGGCCTTGCTCCTCGTGCTGGTCTTTCGCGTCGTCGACGGGTTCGATTGGAAAGCGGTCGCCGTTTCCGCGTTGCGCATCACCGTCTGTTCGGCGATCATGGTCGCGACGCTGCACTGGATCGCGTCGCTCGGCGTCGTCGTCGGGCCGACGTTTTCGGCGCGCGCTTGGTATCTCTTCGGTCAGTTGGCAATCGGTTCGCTCGTCTTTATCGGCGCGGCGCGCCTGCTCGGCGTTGAGGAGCTCGGTATCGCGGTCAAGATGATCGTGCAGAAGTTCGAGCGCCGCGTGCCGAGCCCGCCGGAGAGCACCGATGCGCCGATCGCATAAGTAAGGTTCCGATGGTGCCGATTGCTTGAGGCCGGCGGCGGCCGTTTTCGGCGGCTGCTCGCCGACGATCTAGTCCGCCACGGCGCGATCGTTTTCGTCGCGCAAGGCCTCGTCAACGTCCTCAACTTCGCGTTCCACGTTCTCGTCAGCCGCCGGCTCGGCGTCGACGCGTACGGGACGCTGAACGCGCTCATCGCCGGCTTCACGATGCTGGCGGTGCCGTCGGCGATCGCGACGACGATCGTCGTGAAGTACGCTGCGGAGTTTCGCGCCGTCGGGGATTTCGCCCGGCTGCGCGCGCTCACGCTGCGAATCCTCAGCGTGCTCGGGCTGACGGCGCTCGGCGTGTTCGCGCTGGGGTCGTTGCTCGCGCCGCTGTTCGCCGGATTCTTCCACGTTGACGGGATCGCTCCGGTCGTGCTGACGGTCGGCGTGCTCTCCCTCAACGTCGTCGTTCCCGTGTTACGCGGCGTCTTCCAAGGGGTTGAGGATTTTCGCGCGTTTGCGATCTCGGTACTGATCGAGACGGTCGCGAAACTCGTGCTCGCATTCGCGTTTACGGCTTGGGGATTGGGGCTCGACGGCGCACTCGCCGCGTGGCTGCTCGGCGCGCTTGCGTCGTTTATTTGGACCGCCGCAGTGCTCGTCAACGCGTATCGTCACGAAGATGCGGCGCCGCTGCGTCTGGACTACGAGCGCCTGGCCCGCACGAGCGCGGCGGTCGCGGTCGCGACGCTGTGCATCGCGAGCCTCAGCTACAGCGACGTCGTGATCGTCAAGCACGTCTTCGACTCCCGGACCGCGGGGCTGTATGCGGCCGCCGCCCTCGCCGGTAAGATTCTCTTTTGGCTCGTAGCGTTCGTTCCGACGATCCTCTTGCCACGGGCGATCCATCGCGCGGCGACCGGGAAACCGGTCATCGGCGTGTTGCTGCAGGCAATGGCGGTCATCGCCGTCTTCGCCGGAAGCGGCTTGCTGCTCTTCGCATTCGCCGCGCGGGCCGTGGTCGGAGCGCTCTTTGGCGCGGCCTATCTCGGCGCCGCGCCGTTGCTCTTCCCTTACGGCATCGCGACGACGCTGCTAGCGATCCTCAATACCGTTTCCGTCTACAAGATCGGCGTCCACCGGTTCGGTTTCGTCATCCCGCTAGCCGTGGTCGCGCTGATCGAGTTGATCGCGGTCGCGCTTTTCCACGAGTCCGCATTCCAAGTGATTCGCATCGTCATCGCGGGCGATGCGGCGGGCCTGGTCGTGGTGCTGGTCGCGACCCCCGAATCGCGCGCCCCAGGTCCCTAAAAGCGGCGGACGTTCGAGAGGTTCGCGGCGGCGAAAGCTGCCATCACCTTGTCGACGTTGTCGGGGTTGGCGAAGTAACCGACGACGGTCTTGCCGCGTTCGATCGCTTCGACGAAATTATTGATCTCGGAATCGGGGATGCCGAAGTCGCCGAGCCGATCGACGACCGGGTCGACATCCAGCGTCTCCGGCATCTCGCGGCCCGGGTTGATGCCGGGGACGCCGGTTCCTCCGCCGGACGTGATGATACGAGAACCAGCGTCGCCTCCGAGGTTTGGCGTTGCCTCGTCGTCGGGTCCCACGGTATCCAGACCCTCGAGCGAAAGCCCGGCTGCGGTGAGCGCGGCGTTCACCGCGCGCATGTCTTCGGTTTGGGACAACCCCAGGACGACCATGGACCCTCCCTACTTTGCGGGCGGCAACGTTCGCCTCTAGGAATCTGGCTCCTAGGCGGGACGATTCATCGGCAACCCGCCGCCGTCGTGTCGGAAGCTGCTTTCGCGTACGAAACCGAGGACCGCGGCGCCGAAACCGACGACGCCGACGAGCGCGGTCACGGCCCATCCGACGACCGGCAGCGTTTGAGCGGCACCGGTGACGACCAGCCCGAGGACGAGCGCGAAGAGCGGCGATGGGGTCGCGTGCGGCCGCACGAGTTCGTAGAGCCGACGACCGACGAGCATCGCGACGGCGGCGTATCCGATCGACATCCCCGCAAAGACGGCGGCGATCTCGAGCACGATCAAGGGAATCCCGATGATGCTCAGCAGCAGCACGACGAAGATCGGCAAGACGGCGATCAACGCGATCGCTCCTGCGACGGCGGAGAATCCCGGATGGCGCTCGACGCGATCGAGCGCGATGCGAACGCGCAACGGGAAGAGCAAGAAGATGAAGAGGATGACGACGTCCCAGGCGAGGTTCTGCAAGACGCGCCGGTTCGCGACGAACATGTCCACCGTCGTCGAATGCGGGACGAACGGCGCGACGCTCCAGTCCTCGCCGTCGAAGGCGTTGATCACGCGGCCGCCGACGCGGCAGCCGTCGAGTTGCGTGAAGTCGCCGAAGTACGTGCGAACGTTGCCGTCGATGATCCCGCCCTGCGTGCAGGTCACGTCGCCGAACATGATCTCGAGATCGCCCCGGACTTCATCACCGGCGCCGATCGTCTCGTCGCTGAAGAAAACGGTGTGGCCGCGATCGTAGGTCCGGGCCGACGCGGCGGTCGCGACCGCGGCGAAGACGAGGACGAAGGCGACGCACAGCAGCCCCAAGCGCCCAAAGAGTCTATTATTCAAGACGCAATCTCCGTTGCGCGCGCCACATGAAGCCGCCGCAGGTAGATCGCGCCGGTGAGCGCGGCGAGCAATCCGAGATCGAGAACGACGAGGGCGCTCATCGCCGTCGTAATTTGAAGCACGTTCGGACCGACGACGTGAGCGGTAACGCGCGATAACGCGCCGATCAAATCGCCGCCGTGCAGCAACGAGCGCTGTAAGAACGTCCAGGCCGCACGCGCCGTTCCGTCGCCGAACCTGAAGAAGAGCCCGATCGCGAGCCACGCGAACGCCAGATACGTCGCGAGAATCCGGAACGACGGAACGTGGCTGCGATGAGGCTGCGGCAGAGAGCGAACCTCGGCCATGACCTTGAACGTGAAGTTCGGTACGAGCTCCAGCGTGCGCGGTGAAAGCAACAGGGCATCGATCGCGCGGAACTCTTCGAGAATCGCCGAGCAGCGCGCGCACGTCGCAAGGTGCGCGGCGACCCTGGCCCGCTCGCGAGCAGCAAGCGATCCGTCGACGTACGCGTCGAGCCGGCGCTCAGAGGACGAGCAATGCATGAGGTCCTCCGCTCGGCGCGCCGCGTTGAGCGGGGAGTGCTTCGATCGCTAGCCGCTCGCGCGCGAGCATTTTCTGGGCGAGCGCAAGTTTCCCGCGATGGATCAACGTCTTCACGTTGCCGAGCGACAGTCCCATCGTCTCGGCGATCGCTTGATACTCGAGGTTGTCGTAATAGCGCAGCGCGAGCACCGTGCGCGTTCGCTCCGGAAGCTCCGCTAACGCGGCGCGCACATCGGCTTCGGCTTCTTTGCGCAAGATGCCGCCGGACGGGTCGGCTTCGAGCGTGAGGTCGGGGAGCGCCGCTTCGAGCGAGCGTTCGTCGCCCAACTCTTGGGGCTGCGGACGGCGCAGCGACTTGCCGAGGAACGTCCGTACGGCGTTGCGCGCGATGTGGTAGATCCACGTCGAGAAGCGACCGAGCGCGGGGTTGAAGGTCCCCAAGTGAGCGTAGGCTCTCAGAAACGTCTCTTGCGAGAGGTCGGCGACGTCGGATGGGCTGCGCACGCTGGCGCCGATGAAGTTTGTGATGCCTCGTTTGTAACGGTCGACCAGGACGGCGAAGCGTTCGCGTTCACCGCCCAGGATGAGCTTGACCAACTCTTCGTCGGCCGGCTCTGCGATCGTCATCCTCCCGTCAGTTCGTTCTTTGCTTCGCTTCTACCGCAGGCCCGGCGCAAAGTTACAGGTCGACCGCGAGAACCGGGAAAACCAGTGCCAGGGCCATGAACTTGCGGATCGATAGCGGCCTCGTCGACGACGCTCGCCGGCTCGCCGTCGCGACCGTCGACCCCGTCTCCGCGTTCATCGAGCGTCACTCCACCGTCTCCGTCGAGCGGGCGGTTCTGCGTCTTCTCGGCCTCGGCGGCGCGGGAGCCGATGGCGTGCCGTACGCGAACCGGTTCGTCGAAGCGCTGCCGCCTTCGCTCCGCGCGCGCGGCGCGGCGAGTGCGCTTGGGGCGCTCGTTGCCGAACTCGGTGTCGGCCCGGTCGAGATCGCGGCCCGCGAAGCGCCGCTCCCGTTGGAGGCGGCGAGCCGCGTCTCGGACGCGGCGGCTCGCGGCGCGCTCGCACCCCATGTAGAGGAAGGTTTGCGCCGGATCGATGCGAGCCGCACGGAACGCGAGCGCCTGATGATGCGCTTTCCGCAGCAGCCGGCGCCGCTGCTCTACGTGATCGTCGCCAGCGGAAACATCTTCGAAGATCGCAGCGCCGCGATCGCCGCAGCCGAGGCCGGCGCGCAGATCGTCGCCGTGATCCGCTCGACCGGGCAGTCGCTGCTCGACTTCGTCCCCGAGGGGACGACGACCGAAGGTTTCGGCGGGACGTACGCGACCCAGGCCAATTTCGCGCTGATGCGCGAAGCGCTCGATCGGGTCTCGGAACGTTTGGGCCGCTACGTGATGCTGACTAACTACGCGAGCGGGCTGTGCATGCCGGAGATCGCCGTGCTGGCGGCGCTCGAACGGCTCGACATGCTGCTCAACGATTCGATGTACGGGATACTGTTTCGCGACATCAACATGCAGCGCACCTTCGTCGATCAGCACTTCTCGCGGATGCTCAACGCGCGCGCCGGGATCGTGATCAACACGGGCGAGGACAACTACCTTACGACTGCCGATGCCGTCGAGCAAGCGCCGGCGGTCCTCGCTTCGCAGTTCATCAACGAGGAGTTCGCTCGTCGTGCCGGATTGCCGGACGCGCAGATTGGTCTGGGCGACGCCTATGAGATCGATCCGAACCTCGAAGATGGAATGCTCTTCGCCATCGCGCAAGCGCAGCTCGCGCGGCAGATCTTCCCGAACGCTCCGCTCAAGTACATGCCTCCGACCAAGCACATGAGCGGCGACATCTTCAAGGGGCACGTCATCGACGCACTCTTCAATCTGACCTCGGTGATGACGCGCCAAACGATTCACCTTTGCGGCATCCTGACCGAAGGCGTCCATACGCCGTTCTTGGGCGATCGCGCGCTCGCGCTCGAGAACGCGCGTTACGTGATGGGGACCGCGCGTCATCTCGGCGACGAGATCGAGTTCAAACGCGGTGGGATCGTCGAACGGCGCGCGAACGACGTGTTGCGCGGAGCGCACGCGCTGCTCGAAGAGGTCGCCGAACGCGGGCTCATGGCGTCGATCGAGGCCGGCCGCTTCGCCGACGTCAAACGCGCTCCGGACGGTGGCCGCGGTTTCGACGGCGTCTTCGAGCGTGACGAGCGTTACTGGAATCCGTTCGAAGAAGCGCTCTACGCGTCGCTGCGAGCGGCGTCGTGAGCCGGTACGTCAAGCCGTACGGCGACACGCTCGACGACGGCAAGGTGCAGCTCTCGTTCACGTTGCCGATCGAATGGAGCGAGGCGGCCGACGAAGCCGCACGGCGTCTCGTCGTCGCGATGGGGTTCGGGGACGTGGCGATCGCCGAGGGACGGCCGATCTCGAGCGGCTTCTCGTTTTTCGTCGCCTACGCGAGCACGCCGGCGGCGATCGACGTCGCGGCGATTCCGTCGACGGCCCGCGCGACGAACGTACTTTCGATGGAGGACATCGATGCGCGCATTCGAGAGCGCGTCGGCCGCAAGGTTCGCGTCGCCGGTGCCTGCATTGGGAGCGACGCTCACACCGTCGGCATCGACGCGATCCTGAACATGAAGGGCTACCGCGGCGATTACGGCCTCGAGCGATACAAGGAGTTTGAAGTCTTCAACCTCGGTAGCCAGGTTTCGATCGGGCGGCTCGCGCGGTTCGTCGGGGACGAAGCGATCGACGCGGTCTTGGTTTCGCAGGTCGTGACGCAAAAGGGGAGTGACGTGCGAAACTTCACCGCGCTCATCGAGCTGCTCGAAGCCGAAGGGATCCGCGATCGCTTGTTGCTGATCGCGGGCGGACCGAGGATGACAAACCTGCTCGCCAACGAGTTGGGCTACGACGCCGGCTTCGGCCGCGGGACGCTGCCGAGCCAGGTGGCCGCCTTCATCGCCGAGCGGTTATCGGAGCGGGCCTCTGTATAATCGGATGATGCAATCGCTTCGAGGCGCGCTCGCCGCGTCGATCGTCTTCGCGCTCCTCGCCTCGCACGATACGCAACCGGCCGGCGCCCAACCGGCGAGCCCGTCCCCGTCGCCCTCGGCGGGTCGGGCGGCGATCGTCACCCCGGCGACCTTCGGCGATCCGTGGACGGTGGACGAGATCGCCGGCCTCGCTCACGACCTCGACGCGCAGCTCGCCGGCGCGGCGGCGCTGCGCGGAGCTCACGTCGGCGTGCTCGCCGTCGACACGCGGACCGGCGCTCCGCTCTATGCGCGGCGCGCCGACGACGAGTTCCAGCCGGCATCGACGTTCAAGCTCGTCGTCGGAAGCGCTGCGCTCGACCGGCTCGGCGAAGACCAGCGCTTCCGAACGAGCGCCGCGTTGACGCGGAGCGGCGCCCTGATCGTTCACGGCGGCGGAGATGCGTTGCTCACGAGCGCCGATATCGACGCGCTGGCCGTCGCCGCGGTGCGGGCCGGCGTGCGCAGGATTCGCGGGCCGCTCGTCATCGACGCGAGCCGGTACGATCGCTCGCCGTACGCGCCCGGTTGGACGTGGGACGATTTCACGTACGACTACGCCGCGAAGCCGTCGGCCCTTGCGCTCGAGAAAGACGTCGTGCACGTTCACGTCGCGCCGGGGAAGGTCGCGGGCGCGCCGGCGAGGTGGAGCGTCGATCCGCCGGTCGCCCTTGTGACATCGTCGGTCGTCACGCTGCCGCGTGGTTCCGCGACGACCGCCGACGTCGATCCGAGTCCGAACGGACGTCTACACCTCTCAGGCGGGATCGCGCTCGGTTCGGTGCCGCACTCGATCGATGCCGCGGTCGCCGATCCGCAAGCCTACGTCGCGAAGGCCGTCGTCGCGCGGCTGCGCGCCCACGGCGTCGACGTGCGCCCGATCGCGGTTCCGCGCGGCTTTCGGATCGACCAGCCGCAAAAGACGTTTTGGTCCCGCTACTCGCTGCCGCTTTCGCAAATGCTGCCGAAGTTTTGGATTCCGAGCGACAACTTTATCGGGGAGATGCTGCTCAAAGAGATCGGCTACCGCAGCCGCGGCGCGCCCGGCACGACCGCGAAGGGCATCGCCTACGAAGAGCATTGGCTCGCTTCGTTCGGCATCGACCCGTCGACGCTGACGCTCGCCGACGGTTGCGGGATGTCGCAGTACGACCGCATCACGCCGCGCGATCTCGTGACGATCTTGCAGCACGATTGGAACGGCCCGTATCGCGCGATCGTGCTCGACGCGCTGCCCATCGGGGGTGCGCGCGGAACGATCGAAGGGATCTCGGGAACGCCGGCAGCCGGGCGCGTCTTCGCGAAGACCGGAAGCATGATGCACGTCCGCGGCCTCGCGGGCTACTTGGCAACCATGCATCATGGGTCGGTGACCTTCGCGTTCAGCGTCGACGATTGGAACGGCGACTACGCCTCCCTCGCCGCGGTTCGCGCCGCCGTCCTCTCGCGCATCATCAGCGACTAACGCCCCAAAACGGCGGCAAAGCGGAGGCGGGGCACGCTCGGTGAAGAAAAACGGGTAAGTCTCCTCTCCGAGGTTTTTCGTTGGCCACCAAGAGCGCACTGATCACCGGCATCACCGGGCAAGACGGCTCGTATCTTGCCGAGTTTCTCCTATCGAAGGGCTATCGCGTCATCGGTATGACGCGTCGCTCGAGTACCGACGCACACGAGCGAATCGAATCGGTACTCGATCAGATCGAAATCGTTTCGGGCGACCTGCTCGACCAGAGTTCGATGACGGCGGCGATCGCTGCGACGCAGCCGGATGAGATCTACAATCTTGCCGCGCAGTCGTTCGTCCCCGCTTCTTGGTCGCAACCGGTATTGACCGGCGAATTTACGGCGCTCGGCGTGACCCGGATATTGGAAGCGATCCGCCACGTGAACCCTCGTATCAAGGTTTACCAGGCATCGAGCTCCGAGATGTTCGGTAAGGTCGTCGAGGTTCCGCAAAGCGAGAAGACGCCGTTCTATCCGCGCAGCCCGTACGGCGTCGCGAAAGTCTACGGTCATTGGATCACCGTGAACTACCGCGAGTCGTACGATCTGTTCGCCGTTAGCGGCATATGTTTTAACCACGAGTCGTTGCCGGCCAACACTCCCGTGATCGTGCGGCGCGACGGCTTGGTTGATATCGTTCCGATCGGCGAGGTGCTGCGCGTTCGCGAAGATGGCCCGAACGCGCAAGACTTCGAGACCGACCGGCTCGAAGTATGGGACGGAAGCGATTTCGTCGAGGTTCTCGGCGGCACGGCGTACAAGCATCGCCCCGTCGTCGACAACAAAGGCGTCCGTCGCGTCGAAGCGCGCTGTGGTTCGGTAACGCTTACGGCCGATCACGTCATGTTAACGGCGGCCGGCGAGGTGCCGTCGAAAGAAGTCGCGCCGGGTACGCGGATGTTGCAGGCTGCCCTGCCGGAGGCACCGTGTGTTTCGTCGCTGTCGTCGGAAACGGCGTGGCTGCTCGGCGCGTTCGTCGGAGACGGTTCCACATACGTCTCCGATGGGCGGTGCAACGCGAGGTTCGTCAATTCGAACCAGCGCCTCCGCGATTATTTTGCAGGCGTGTCGCAGCGCGTGACGATGGGAAGCACGACCTATAGCGCAGCGACCTCCGGGTTCGTGCCGGGCCGCATCGTCGGAGCGCTCGCCCTCAATGGTGCGCCGCATTTCGTCGACTGGCTGCGCGACGAGTGCTACACGTCCGACGGCTACAAGCGAGTTCCGCGTTGCGTCCTCAACGGCGACGAGGCGAGGTGGCGCGCGTTCTTGACCGGATACAACCAGACCGACGGTCTGAAAGCCGGCAACGCCCGGCATCTCTACAAAAATTTCAAGACGAACTCGCCTGTGTTAGCCATGGGCCTCTGGTGGCTGGCTAAGAAGGCGTTGAAGCAGGACCCCGTCCTGAATGTCGAGGTTGGCCCGCCCGAGCGGCCCGGCCCGTTCTATTCGATGAACCTGCGCTCGCCGAAAACGGCCCCGAAAGCAGGTGGAAAGACCGGCGCTCATCTGCGCAAGGATCTCAGCGAGGTGAAACGCGTCTCCGAGGATTCGCACTACGAAGGCTGGCTGTACGATCTGACGACGTCGAGCGGTCGTTTCCACGCCGGCGTGGGCGAACTCGTCATTCACAACTCGCCGCGTCGAGGCAAGGAGTTCGTCACTCGCAAGATATCCGATGCCGTGGCGCGCATCAAGCTCGGACTGCTCGACAAGTTGCGTCTCGGCAACCTCGAGGCGCAACGCGACTGGGGCTTCGCCGGCGACTACGTCCGCGCGATGTGGATGATGCTGCAGCAAGAGACGCCCGACGACTTCGTCATCGCGACGGGCCGCACGCATAAGGTCCGCGACTTCGCGCGCCTGGCGTTCGCGGTCGCCGACCTCAACTGGGAAGATCACGTCGTCGTCGACCCGCGCTTCTACCGGCCCGCCGAGGTCGACCATCTCGTCGGCGACGCCTCCAAGGCGCAACGCATCCTCGGCTGGGAGCCGGAGGTGAGCTTCGAGGAACTCGTCGACATGATGGTGCGGGCCGACCTCGAGCGCTTGCGGCCGTTCGCGCTCGTGTGACGGAATAGGGTAGGGAGCCTCATGCGCGTCCTCGTTACCGGCGGGAACGGATTCGCCGGGCGGCACCTGGTTTCGATCCTGCGCGAGCGCGGCGACGAAGTGATCGTTGCGGGGCGCAAACGCGACGGCCTCGGCGTCGACCTCGAACTCGATCTTGGCGATTCCGACAACCTGCGCACGACGCTCGCGTCGGTACGGCCGCGCGTGATCTACCATCTCGCCGCCGTCGCCTTCGTTCCGGATGCCACGCAAGATCCGATGGGGACCTACGAGACGAACATCATGGGGACGGCGCGATTGTTCGAAGCGGTGCGCGACGTCTACAGCGACAGCGCGCCGCCGCGCTGCTTGTTCGCGAGTTCGGCCGAGGTCTACGGAACACGCGCGCCGGACGAGTATCCGCTGCGCGAGACCCTCGCCCCCCGGCCGGCGACGCCGTACGCGGCCAGCAAGCTCGCCGGCGAAGCGATCGCGCTCGCCTCGTTTCGCACCTTCGCCATTCCGACGATCGTGACGCGCGCATTCAACCACATCGGCCCCGGACAAGACCAACGCTTCGCGATCCCGTCGTTTGCGAAGGGGCTGGCCGAAATCAGCAAAGGCGTCGAGCCCGTCCTCTCGGTCGGGAACCTTTCCTCGAAGCGCGACTTTCTCGACGTGCGCGATGTCGTCTCGGCGTACGTTGCGCTCGCCGACGACGGCCTTAACGGCGAGATCTACAACGTCTGCAGCGGGCGGCCGGTCAGCATGTCGGAGATCCTGCGCCAATTGATTACGGTCGCGCACGTCGCGGTCGAAGTCCGCGAAGACTCGGATCTCATGCGCCCGAGCGACAACCCGTTGTCCTACGGCGACAATACGAAGTTGCGCGCGGTAACCGCTTGGAAACCGCGCTACCCCCTCGCGCAGTCGCTGCGTGACGTCTACGAAGAAGCCCAGTCGAAGGTCCACGTCGCGACGTGAAGATGCGCGCTCCGCAGTGGCGGCAGAACGTCTTTCGCAATCGCGGCAGCCTCTTAGCGCTCCCGGCGCTCGCGCTCGCGGCGTTCGGCAAGCCCGATGCGAAGTCGATCGCGCTCGGGTTGCCGATCGCCGTCGCCGGCGAAGCGGTGCGGTGCTGGGCGGTCGGCTACTCGGGCGTGACGACGCGTGCCGATCGAGTCACGGCGCCGGCCTTGACGACCGCGGGTCCCTACGCATATGTTCGCAACCCGCTCTATCTCGGAAACTTCCTGACGGCACTCGGCTTCTCGATCGCCTTCACCGGAAAGCAAAGTGCGGCCGGCCGCGCGGCGCTGACGACCCTTGGGCTCGGCTCGATGCTCGCCGTCTACGCCGCGATCGTGCCGCTCGAAGAAGCGTATCTGCAGAAAACATTCGGTCCGGCGTTCGACGAGTACGCCGCGAACGTGCCGCGCATCATTCCGCGCATTCGTCCCGCCGCTTCGCGGCACGGCCGGTACGATCCGAGCGTCATCCTCAAGGCGGAGAGCCGAACGTTTTTGACGTTCGGCGCAATGCTCGCCGCACTCGCCTTTAAAGCACAACGCGGCGCCGCGTGAGCGCCGGGATGCACGTGCCCCGCACCGGCCTCGTCTTGCGGGCAGCACTCGTAGTAACGCTCGCGATCGCGCTGCTCGAACTTGCCGGCGGCGTCTTTGCCGGAAGCTTGGCGCTGCTCTCCGATTCGGCGCACGTCTTCATGGATGCATTCGCGCTCGGTATCGCCGCGCTCGCGAACGCCGGGGCGACGCGGCCGGCGACGGCGCGCCAAACGTTCGGTTTCGCGCGGCTCGAAATCTTGGCTGCCCTTGCGAACGGGGGCCTCTTGTTCGCGATCACGGTGTTGATCGTCATCGAGGCGATCCATCGCTTCGCGGCCCCGGAGCTTCCCAAGGGGGCGGCGATGGTCGCGATCGCGGCCGTCGCGTTCGCGCTGAACGTCGGAATCGGGCTGGCACTGTTTCGTGCCGGGCGTCGTAACGTCAACGTGCGCGCGGCGTTCTTCCACGTCGTCAGCGATGCAATCGGCGCGCTCGCGGTCGTGGTCGGCGGTGTCGTGGTGTCATTCTTGCACGAAGCCTGGGTCGACCCGGCGATCTCACTGCTCATCGCCGCGATCATCGTTCTCGGGGTCGTACGGATCGTGCGCGAGGCAGTCGACGTCTTGCTCGAGAGCGCGCCGTCGCATGCTTCCATCCCCGCCGTGCGCGAACGGATTCGCGATCTCGCCGGCGTCGTCGACGTCCACGATCTCCACGTGTGGACGCTTGGTCCGGATTCGTACGCGCTCTCGGCGCACGTTCTGCTCAACGACTCCCGGATCAGCGAGGCCTCGGCGCTTCTGCGACGGATCGACGCGCGGATGCGCGCCGAGTTCGGGATAGGCCACGTGACCCTGCAGTTCGAGTGCGAGGCCTGCGCCGACGACGACCGGATCGTATGCACGCAAACGGCGAACGCAAAGTCGTAAGAAGTGTTCCGGCCGGTTCCCCGAGGGCCGCATCTGCCGCTCCATGAAGAGAGGGCGTCCCCGGAAAACCATTCAGAACGAGAGAGGACCCATGCGTACGAAGATCGTCATCCTGGCAACCGCCCGCACGCCGTTCGGGAGGCTTGGCGGAGCGCTCGGCTCGCTGCCGGCAACCGTCCTCGGCGGAGAGGCGATCCGCAGCGCCGTCGAACGCGCGAAAATCGATCCGGCCGACGTCGAGCACGTCATCATGGGTCAAGTCCTGCAAGGCGGGGCCGGTCAGGCGCCGGCGCGGCAAGCCGCCTACAATGCCGGGCTCGCGAAGACGGTCACGTTCGAGACGATCAACAAGGTCTGCGCCTCGGGGATGATCGCGGTCGTCCACGCCGCGCACTTGATCGACGAAGACGAAGTCTCGGTCGCCGTCGCCGGCGGGATGGAGTCGATGTCGAACGCTCCGTACGCCGCGCTGAATGCGCGCTTCGGGTATCGTTTCGGCGACGGGGCGCTCGTCGATCTGATGAATTACGACGCCCTGCTCGACCCCTGGTCGAAGACTTCGATGGCACAAGCCCAGAGCAAAGTCAATGCCGACTTGCAGATCACGCGCGAAGTGCAGGACGAGTTCGCCTACAATAGCCACGCGCGGGCTGCGAAAGCGACGGCCGACGGGCTGTTGCGCGACGAGATCGTTCCGTTGAAAGTTGCGACCAAAGCCAAGGGGAAGCTGGTCGTCGACCAGATCCCGGCGCAAGCGCGGCCGCGCATCCCGGTCCACGCCGGCGCCAACGGCGCGGCGTCGCGCATTTGGGGACATGAATCGGCCGATGCCCTCGTCCCCGATCCCAAGCGTTTCTCACCCTACGTCAGCGGCGACGTACCTTATACATTGGTCGACAAGGACGAACCGATCCGGGCCGACGCCTCGCTCGAGTCGATGGCGAAGCTTTCGCCGCTCGATAAGGACGGAACGGTGACGGCCGGCAACGCGCCGGGGGTCAACGACGGCGCCGCCGCGCTCGTTCTCGCGAGCGAAGCGTATGCGCGCCAGGGCGGCCGGGAAGCGCTCGGCGAGATCGTCGCGCACGCCGCTGCGTCGTGGGATCCGGCGTACCTCGCCTTGACGCCCGCGATGGCGTCGCAGAAATTACTCGACCAACAGGGGCTCAAAGCGAGCGACATCCACGTCTGGGAAGTCAACGAAGCCTTCGCAGCCGTCGCCTGGAGTACCGCGCATCGCCTCGGCCTCGATCCCAAGCTGCTCAACGCGCTTGGCGGCGCGGTCGCGTTCGGCCATCCGGTCGGCGCATCCGGCGCCCGGATCACCGCGACGCTCGTGCACCAACTGCGCCGCCGCGGCGGCGGTTACGGGATTGCAGCGATCTGCAGCGGCGGCGGTCAAGGCGATGCCATTTTAGTGCGAGTGGGATAGTTGGAGCGGCGAAGCGCGGCGCAACGTGCCGCGCATTTGAACTGATGCGGATCCTCGTCGTCGGAGCCGGACAAATGGGCGCCGGCATAGCTCAAGTTGCGGCGCAGGCCGGCGACGCCGTCCTGCTCGGGGATCGTAGCCAAGAGTTCATCGATCGCGGGTTGCGGACGATCTCGCGCAACCTCGAACGTTCGGTCGAGAAGGGAAAGCTCACGAACGAGCAACGCGAGGCGATCCTCGCTCGGATCGAGCCCTTCCTCGGCTCCGCGAGTGCCGACGTCGAGATTGCGATCGAGGCGGCGACGGAGAATCTGGAGATCAAGCTCGAGATCTTCCGCGAACTCGACGCGGCGACGCCGCCCTCGGCGATCCTCGCCAGCAACACCTCGTCGATCTCGATCACGAAGCTCGCCGCCGCGACAAAACGGCCGGCGTCGGTCATCGGGATGCACTATTTCAATCCCGTCCCGGCGATGCGCCTGGTCGAAATCATCCGCGGGATCGCCACGGCGCAAACGACCTTCGAGTTCGTCCGCGATCTCGCCGTCCGGCATGGAAAGACGCCGGTCGAGGTGCGCAACTTCCCCGGCTTCGTCTCCAACCGGGTCCTCTGCCCGATGCTCAACGAGGCGATCTTCGCTCTCTACGAGGGCGTCGGCTCGGTCGAGGCGATCGACACCGTGATGAAGCTCGGCATGAATCATCCGATGGGGCCGCTCGAACTCGCCGACTTCATCGGGCTCGACACGCTCCTCTCGATCCTCGACGTGCTCTACGAAGGCTTCAAGGACACGAAATACCGGCCGTGTCCACTCTTGCGCGAATACGTCGACGCCGGTTGGCTCGGCCGCAAAGCGGGCCGCGGTTTCTACGAATACCCCGGAGGCAAATCTTGAAGTTGATGGAGTGGCAGGGGAAGGAGCTGTTTCGCCGTGCCGGGATTCCGACGCCGCGCGGAGAGGTCGTGCGCGACCCCGAGGACGCCGCGGCGTTCGTCGCCGCGAACCCCGGCTCGTGGGTGCTCAAGAGCCAGGTGCTGATGGGCGGCCGCGGCAAGGCCGGCGGGATCAAATTCGCCGACGATCCCAATCAAGCGCGCGCCCTCGCCGGCGAGTTGATCGGCAAAGTCCTCAAGAACGAGCAAAACCCCGACGGCGAGCGCGTCGGCGCGCTGCTGATCGAAGAAAAAGTCGCGATCGAGAGCGAGGCATACGTCTCGATCGCGATCGACCGCGCGGCGAAGAAACCGATCGTCATGCTCACGGCGCAAGGCGGAATGGACGTTGAAGAAGTCGCCGCCCGCGATCCAGGCGCAATCGCCAAGTACTGGATCGATCCTGCGATCGGCTTCTCGCCGTTCATTGCGCGCCGGCTTGCCTTCGCGGCAAACTTCCCTGCGGGATTTCACAAAGCGCTGCCGGGTGTGATCGGCGGACTCTATCGCGTCTTCATGGACTACGGCGCGAACTTGGTCGAGATCAACCCGCTCGTACTGACGAAAGACGGCGCCGTGATCGCCTCGGACGCGAAGGTCGAACTCGACGACAACGGACTCTTCCGGCATCCCGAGCTGCAAGCATGGAAGACCGAGGGCCCGGTCGACGACGATCAGGCGGCGGCCATTGCGACGGGGCTCGGCCTCTCGAACTACGCGAAACTCGACGGCGACATCGGTGTGATCGCGAACGGTGCGGGGCTCGGAATGGGGACGATGGATGCGATTCGGAACGCCGGCGGCGCCGCGGCAAATTTCCTCGACATCGGGGGCGGCGCTCAAGCCGAGCTCGTGAAGAAGAGCTACAATCTCGTCGTCTCCGATCCGAGGGTGAAGGCGATGTTCATCAACATCTTCGGCGGGATCACGCGCGGCGATCAAGTCGCGAAGGGAATCGTCGAGGCGCTCGCCGGCGACGACGTTCGGAAGGTCCCGCTCGTCGTGCGTTTGACCGGAACCAATGAAAAGGAAGGGCGCGCGATCTTGGCAGCGGCGAAGATGAATCCGGTCGAGACGATGGACGAGGGTGCGCGGCGCGTCGTCGAGATGGCGCGCGGAGGGGTTTTTCCCTGATGTCGATTTGGGTCGATAAGAATTCGAAGGTGATCGTCCAGGGGATCACCGGCCGCGAGGGACTCTTCCACGCGCAGCGGATGCATGCGTACGGGACGCGGATCGTCGGCGGCGTCACGCCGGGGAAAGGCGGGACCACCGTCGAGGGCTTCGCAGTCTTCAACACGGTACACGACGCCGTCGGCGCGACCGGCGCGACGCACACGATCATCTTCGTTCCGCCGCAGTTCGCCGCCGACGCGCTTTACGAAGCCTATGACGCGGGGATCGGGTTCGCGGTCTGCATCACCGAGGGCATCCCGGTCCACGACATCCTCAAGGTCGTCACGACGACCTCGGGGATGCGGATCGTCGGCCCCAACTGTCCGGGGGTCGTCTCGCCCGGCCGGTCGCTAATCGGGATCATGCCGGGCCACATTTTCAAGGAAGGGCGAATCGGGATGATCTCCCGCTCGGGGACGCTGACCTACGAGATCGTCGACAGCCTCAGCAAGGCCGGCCTCGGGCAGTCGACCTGCGTGGGGATCGGCGGCGATCCGATCATCGGGACGACCTTCGTTGACTGCCTCCGCGCCTTCGCCAACGACCCCGAGACCGACGCTTTGGTCCTCTGCGGCGAGATCGGGGGGTCCGACGAGGAAGACGCTGCGGCGTTCGTCCGGGACCATCTCCCGACCAAACCCGTCGTCGCCTTCATCGGAGGTCGATCGGCCCCCAAGGGGAAGCGGCTCGGCCACGCCGGGGCAATCATCTCGGGGAATTTCGGGACCCCGGAGAGCAAGCTCGCCGCCTTCGCCGCGGCCGGGGTCCCGGTCGCCGATCGGCCTTCGGCGATCCCCGGACTGGTCCGCGATAGGCTAGCGACCGCTCGCTGAACCTGCCTCCGCGTTGGCCGGCCCCAGCAAATTCCAAGGATAAACGGGCCATAAGGAACGAACAACCGGCTGTTACGGCGTGAGGCGACCGTTTTTTGGCGCGCGCCCTTCCGCCGGAACCAATAACAACTCCCTTCAGGAGACAGCATGCTTAAACGTTCGTTCAGGCATCCGCTCGTCGCCGCTCTCGTCCTCGTTGCAATGCTTTGTCAGGGAACTTGGGTTCTGGCAGGCACCACCGGTGGCGTAGGCGGTACGGTTCTCGACGAAAACAGCGCACCGGTCAGTAACGCGCTAGTAACGGTCGCGAGCCCGTCAGCGGTCAACCACACCACGACGGACGGCGGGGGAAGATTTGTTTTCCTCGCGCTGATCCCCGACACGTACACGTTGTCGGTCGAAAAACAAGGCTATGAACCCTATTCGCAGTCGGGCATCACGATCGTCGCCGACCAGAATTCGTCGGTCACCGTCTCGACGCATCACTCACTCCAGACGATCGGACGCGTCTATTCGCGCGCTCCCTCGTCGCTGATCAAGCCCGGTACCGTGAGCGACGTCTACTCGATCTCGCCGCAGCAGCAAGATAAGATCGCGGCGGTCGGCGGCGGCGGTAACCTCAACAGCGCCTGGTCGGCGATCGCGACCGTCCCCGGCGTGTTCGTGACCCCGGGTATGGCAGGATACATCGGCGCCGGCCCGGCGATCAGCATCCGCGGCGGCGACTACGATCAGATCGGATACGAGATCGACGGCGTCCCCGTCAATCGCGCGTTCGATAACTACCCCTCGGGCCCGGTTTCGTCGCTCGGCCAACAGGAACTCCAAGTGTATACCGGCGTTCCTCCGGCTAGCGCCGAGGCGAACGGCCTCTCGGGGTTTATCAACCAAGTCATCCGCTCTGGGACGTATCCCGGCTTCTCGACCCTCGACATGGGGATCGGCGGCCCGGCGTTCTATCACAAGACCTCGTTCGAAATCGGCGGTTCGAGCCCGAACCGGAACTTCTCGTACTACATCGGAATCGGCGGTTACAACCAAGACTTCCGCTACTACGACCAGTTCAACGGTGCTTCGTTGAACAACCTGTACGGCACGCCGCTCTCGTCTTGCAATTTCGTGGCGGTCTCAACGCCTGCAACGGTGCCGTCGTGCTACAACAACGGGGTCTCCAACAGCAACACGTCACTCAGCATCCCCGGCACGACCTTGGGCACCGACTACGGCGTCGGCGCCGTCAATTCGTTCGTTCTCGGCGCGTTCAACTACAGCTCGCTTGCGAGCGTCATCGATCGCGACAGCGTGGTGAACCTGCACTTCGGCATCCCGCACAAGAATGGGACGAAGGACGACATCCAGCTGCTCGGGATGGTCAACTACATCAACAACTCCTACTACGACTCGACCAACGACCTCGGCGGCGCCCCGTATGCGAACAACATCGGGCTCGGCGCCGCGGCTCCGGGGCCGGTCTACGTCGACGGCTACCAAGTCAACACCCCGACCGGCGTCGCGCTGCCGGCGAACCAAAACGCCCTCCAGCCGCTCGCGGGACCGTACTACTTCCCGAACGAGGCGGCGCACACGTTCAGCACGTCGGCCAATGGGTTCGCGGCGCTCATCCCGGTCAACCAGCGCGACGGGTTCGAGAACGACCAGGCGATCTACAAGATCCAGTGGACCCACAACATGAGCAGCAGCTCGCTGTTTCGGCTCTACGGGTACTCGTACTACTCCGACTGGATGGAAACGAGCCCGCAGACCCTCTGGGCCGACTTCGTCGGTTGCTGCTCGTACGACTACGAGCTCTCGAGCCACACGCGCGGCGTCAGCGGCTCGTTCATCGATCAGATCAACTCGCAGAACCTGATCAACTTCACGGGCTCCTACACGACCGCGCAGACGACTCGGGACAACAACACCGAGATGATCAACGGCGAGTACGGCTCGAGCTCGGTCAACACCCGCACCGCGTTCGCGGTGCTCGTCAACGCGAACAGCCCGACGAGCGGCGTCTGCTACACGTCGGCGGGTGCCGCAACTTCCTGCACGCCGGGTGTTGGTGCGAAGTACGCGACGCTCCAACAGGCGTACAATGGAACGATCGCCGCGGTACCGGCCGGAGCGACGACCTGCGGCGGCGGACCATGTGAATACTATGTCGTCGGCAACGGAACCTATGCGACCTACAACCAGGTACAGCCGAACTTCTACTCCGGCTCGCTGACCGATGAGTTCCACCCGAACAGCAAGCTCACGATCAACGCCGGCATCAAGTTCGACGACTACCAGTACGTCATGGCCGACACGTCAGGGACCGGGGCGCGCACGTTGTACTACAACGCGTTCAACATGGACACGTGCCAAGATAACCTCGGGAACCTCTACGAGAAAGTCCAACACGGCGGCACGATCAACTCGGCGTGTAACACGCTGACGGTCGGCGGCCAGGCCTTGAGTTCGATCACGGTCACCAACCCGGTCGGAGCTCAGACGGCAACGTTCCCGACATGGGAACCGCGCTTGGGCGCGACCTACACGCTCGACCCGTTCACGGTCTTGCGTGCGAGTTACGGCCGGTACGGCCAAGGCCCGAACAGCGCGTTCGTCCAGTACAACGCGTTACAGCCAGACGCGCCGAGCTTACTCTACAACACCTACGCGTTCAACAAGTTCGGCTTCACCTCGCCCGATCACGGGATCATGCCGTCGATCTCGAACAACTACGACTTCTCGATCGAGCATCAGTTCCGCGGCGACACGTCGATGAAGTTCACGCCGTTCTGGCGCTCGACCCAGAACCAGATCCAGCAGTTCTACCTCAACCAAGCGACGAGCTTCGTCTCCGGCCTCAACGTCGGCAAGCAGACCTCGCGCGGTCTTGAGTTCGAACTCGACAAGGGGAACTTCGCGGCGCAGGGGACGTCGGCGCGGTTGACGTTCACGTACACCAACAGCTACATCAACTACACGCCGCTCCCCAACGGATCGTCGGTCATCACGCCGTTGAACGCCGCGATCCAACAGTACAACGCCTACACCAAGGGTTGCGGCGCCGGTGGCGCCTATGTCGGCACTGCACTCTGTGCCGGCTCAACGCTCTCCGGTGCGGCGAGTGGCCAGCAGACCTACGGTGGCGTTGCGAACCCGTACTACAACGCACCGACGCAAGGCCTGTTGGCCCTCAACGCCAACTACCCGACGTTCGACCTCCTGCCCGCGGGAATCGGGAGTTCGGTCGACGGCTACGGGGCACCATACGTTGCGACGCTCGTCATCAACGAACGGGTCGGGAAGTTCTCCATCGCACCGATCGTCCAGATCTTCGCCGGACAGCGCTACGGCGCACCGGAGTCGACCGAAGGGATCGCGCCCGACACCTGCACCGCTAGCCTAGCCTCGGCGATCGCCGGCGATCCGCGCTATCCGTACGGTGCGCCGGCGGGTGCGCCGTTCGACGCGAACAGCTGCACGGCGTTGGGCGGCGGCATCCCCGATCCGTACACGAAGATGTTCGACGGAATCGGGGCGTTCGTCGCGCCGGCTCAGTTGCAGTTGCACCTGCAAGCCAGCTACGACATCAGCAAGAACGTCACGCTCATCGCGAATGTGACCAACATCGTCAACACCTGCTTCGGCGGGACGAAGACCGGATTCTCGGTTTCGAACGCTTGCGGCTACGGTGTCTTGGGCGGCGGCCTCACGGGTGACATCGGGAACCTGTACAATCCAGGCGTCGCGATTCAACCCTACGTCAACACCCCATACGAGCCGTTCTTCCAGGGCTTCCCGATGTCGGTCTTCGTGAACGCAAAAATCAAGATCTAGTCGGTAATCTCGAAATCTAGAACGTAACCTCGAAAAAGAGAGAGGGCTCTCGCTTCGGCGAGGGCCCTCTTTTTTCTTCGCGCTGCTTTTCGCCCAGCTCATCGTCGTTCGTCGGCTCACGTGCTAAAAGCACGCTTCGCCTCCTCTCTCCTCGATCTGAGCGAAAATCATCCGCGAAAGGAACAGCAGCTCCCCGTATATCAAGTGCGATAGCTCATGCAATACGGGTATCACTGCGAAGAGTGCGAGGATGCGATCTGGCCGGCTGCGCCGCGCTCGGAGCTGCAGTGGCTCAGAGACCGCGAGCACGTGGTGCGTGAGGTTGCGCGCCACGTCAACGCCGGCCTCGACACGTGGATTACCGAAGGCCTCGCATTCCTCGATCGCCACGCCCGCCACAGCATCGTGCTGGTGCGACGACCCTGAGTTGGCCAACGAGTCCGTTGCGGAGCATTCTTTCATTGCTTTGACCAGCGTCTGATTTGGAAGCGTTCGGATGTGTGGGTTGAGATCGTGTGAATCGCCGCCCGAGAGCGTGGCGCGGTGAGGCGATGAGATGTGTTGGTCGAGATCGCGTGAATCGCCGCCGGAGCGCGTGATGCGCGGGAGGAGCAACTAGATTTTGCGGAGTCTTTTTCGCGCTGGCGAGGAGCGAGGGCACGAAGAATGGTTTGATCCCATTTGAGCGCCCGAGCGACGACGGTAGCGCGGAAAAGAACCGCAAAACGAACGAGAGCAGCCTTGCGGCTGCTCTCAGGTCGTTCGCGGCGGAGTACCCCTCTTAGCGAGGGATATTGATGTGCTCTCCCGGGACGATCGCCGCGCCGTCAAGGTGGTTGGCGGCGACGATCATGTCGATCGTCCGCTCGACGTCACCTCCGGTGGGCGTGCGGCGCTCGGCGAGGCTCCAGAGCGTGTCTCCGGCGCGGACCGTCACCGTCGTGAAACGCTCGGGTCCGGCGGCATAAAGCCTAGACGAAGAAAGGGCGGGGATCGCGACGATTGCGCCGAGGGCGGCCAGGGCGACGGCGGGCATCAGGCTCATCCGCTTCCGTCTCAACGCGTGCATCATCTGTCTCCCAGGGCCCCACATGTTGGGGCAAACGCTTGTTCGTCCCCCACATTTTAGCAAGGTGTGTGTGGATAAGTCAACGGGTCGAACGTATGTTTGCATCAGATGCCGTGCCTGTGGTAGGCTAATACCCGACCCCAGCGGTTCTCTAGGCACTGGCTGGGCGGCAAGGAGCGCACGCTGTGACAGAACGGCCCCCGACCGAGCGCCAGGCGCGGATACTCGAGGTCATTCGCGACTTTACCGAGGCGCATGGATATCCGCCGTCGGTCCGTGAAATCGGCGAGCGCGTCGGCCTCTCGTCGTCCTCGACGGTTCAATCGCATCTGAAATCGCTCGAGCGGCGCGGCCTGGTCCATCGCGACCCGACGAAACCTCGCGCGCTGGTCGCCGGGGCGGCTTCGGGTAACGGTGAGCGGTCGAGGGTCGAACACGGCGTCCTCCCGATCGTCGGCAAGGTCGCCGCCGGCGTGCCGATCACCGCCGCCGAGAACCTGGAGGGTGAGTTCCCGGTGCCTGTCGAGTTGGCGCGCAAGCAGGGCAGTTTCATGCTCCGCGTGAGCGGCGACTCGATGATCAATGCCGGCATACTCGACGGCGATTTGATCGTCGTTTCGCCGCAACCCGATGCGCGCAACGGCGAGATCGTCGTCGCGATGCTCGACGGTGAGGCGACCGTCAAACGTTTCTATCGCGAGGCACGCGGCGTGCGCTTGCAGCCCGAGAACCGCGCGATGGAGCCGATTCGCACCGCCGATGTCACGATCGTCGGCCGCGTCGCCGCCGTCTACCGCCTACTGTAATTCCGTCCTCGACGCGGGTCTCAATACTGCCGAGGCAGTATGGGGTGGCCGTGGACACAGCGATTGCGCGCCTTCGCGCGTTCGCCGGCGCTCCGGAGATGCTCGCGATTCGCTGGGCGCTTCCATGGAGTTTCGCCGGGCTCGCCGTGGGGTTGGCGGTCTTCATCGCGCTTGCGCCGCCGGGCGGCGCGGCGACGCCGAACCTTCCGCCTTGGGTCGTCGCGTTCCTGACGCGATTCTATCACGCATTTGCGCCGGCATTCGGCGTGATGTCCGCCGCGCTCGTCGTGCTCCTGACGTTCGATCTCGCGCGACGGCGACACGTTCCGATCACGGCCGCACTTCCGATCGCGATCGTCGCGTTTGGGTTGTCGTTACCGTACCGGCAGGCGACGTCGTTCGAGGACCTGCTGAAGGCGCTCGGAAGCAGCGGTCTGTTCTTGGCGATCGTCATCGCGCTGATCGTCGTGACGCTGTTGGCCGCGCTCCGCAACCGGCTCGGGCCGCTTCCTGGAACGCTTGCGGCGGCAGCGATCGTGTTGTCGGTCGCGGGGGCGCTCCTCGCGCGAGGCATTTCGTTGAGCACCGTACTGGCCGGCGTGCTTGCGCCGCTCGGGACGCTCGGCGACAGTTTGACCGCGCTACTCGTCATCACACTTCTCGAGACGCTGCTCTGGACGATCGGGATCCACGGGCCGGCGCTTCTGGCCGCGGTCATTTTGCCGGTCTACATTCAATTGCAAGCGCAGAACACCGAGGCACTGGCGCATGGCCTTCCGCTGCCGCACATCGTGACCGTCTCGACCTTTCTGTTCATCTTTCCGGGCGGCGCCGGCGCGACGTTACCGCTGGTCCTGCTGTTGCTGCGCAGCAAGGTGCGGCGGACGCGGGGCGTCGCGCTCGCAACGCTCGTTCCGGCCGTATTCAATGCGAACGAGCCGTTGATGTTCGGGCTGCCGCTCGTTTCGAATCCGTACCTCAGCGTGCCGTTCGTCGTCGCTCCGCTCGTCCTCGCGGTCGTCACGTGGGAAGCGATCCACCTGGGACTCGTCGCGCGGCCGGCGCTCTACATCCCTTCGAGCGTCCCGCTGCCGATCAGCGTCTTGTTGGCGACGAAGGATTGGCGCGCCGCGGTCTTGGTCGCGCTCAACGTCGTCCTCGCGCTCGCGATCTACGCGCCGTTCGTGCGACTCTTCGAGCGCCACGAAGCTCTGGAAGACGCCGCGTGATCGACGCGCTGCTCGAGCGTTTCGACGTTTCGCCGGCGGTCGCGAAGGCGGCCCGCGCGGCGGCGCAGCGTGTCGGCGGGATCGAGCGGCCGAGCGTCGCTCGCGTGAAGGCCTCAGTCCTGCGCGCGTTTTTCGATGAAGGCCTGGGGCAGAGCGATCTGCGCGAAAGCTACGGCTACGGCTACGATGATGTTGCGCGCGAGCGCTACGAGTCGCTCCTCGCGCGGATATTGGGTGCGGAGCGCGTGCTCGCGCGGCTCTCGCTCGTCAGCGGGACCCATGCGATCGTCACCGCGCTCGATGCCTGCCTTCCGAGCGGTGGACGCCTCGTCGCGGCGACCGGCCGGCCGTACGATACGCTACGCAACGCGATCGCGGACGCACCGTTTTCACTCGTCGAGCGCGGAATTCGCTATGACGAGGTATCGCTCGCCGACGACGGGGAAGTCGATCTCGCCGCAGTCCGCCGAGGCTGCGCCGCGGCCGATGTCGTCTTCGTACAACGCTCGCGCGGGTATGCGCTGCGGCACGCACTTTCGTCGGCGACGTGCGGTGCGATCGCGTGCGCGGCCAAAGAGGCGGCGCCGAACGCGACCGTCATCGTCGACAACTGTTACGGCGAACTCGTCGAAGAGCGCGAACCGACCCATTGCGGCGTCGATGTCGTCGCCGGGTCGCTGATCAAGAATCTCGGCGGCGGTCTTGCGCCGGGCGGCGCCTACGTCGCCGGACGCGCCGACGTCGTCGCGCGTGTCGCGGCCAGACACTATGCGCCCGGCCTCGACGCGCAGATCGGACCGACGTTCGGTTTCGGCCGCGCGTTCGTTCAGGGGTTGTTCGGTGCTCCGCACGCCGTCGCGGAGAGCCTCGCCGGCCTCGATTTCGTCGCCGCGCTTTTCGAGAACCTCGGTTACGCAGTCGATCCGGTTCCGGGCGCCCCGCGCTACGACATCGTCCAGGCGATTCGGCTCGGAAGCCCCGAGAAGCTAGTGGCGTTTGCGCGCGGGCTCCAACGGGGGATGCCGGTCGACGCGCGCTTTCGTCCGGAGCCGGGCCCCGTTCCCGGTTATCGCGATCCGGTCGTGATGTCGAGCGGCGCGTTCATCAGCGGTTCGACGCTCGAACTCTCGTGCGACGCCCCGCTGCGCCACCGTTCGAGGCGTACGTGCAGGGCGGGACGATGCGCGAGCACGCGATGCTCGGTGCGCTGCTCGCGGCTGAGGCGATCGGGGGTTCGTGAGCATCGTTCGGTCAAGGAAACCAGCCCCCTCACCCCGCACAGAGAATCCGATGAGCTTGAGGTGCCGGGCCTGAACGAACCGTCGGACGCGCGAGCGCGCGACGGCGAAGCTCCGTACCGGCGGCGTTATGTCCGGGTCGCCGTTGATTTCCCCGTTTCGTATTCGAGCGAAGGCGGGGACGAAGCGAAGCAGGGCCGCTCGGCCGACCTGGGCGGCGGCGGCGTCCGTATTTCGACCGACGAGGATCTCACGCTCGGCGCGGTGCTGCTGCTACGTTTCACGATGCCGAACGCCGAGCGCGAGATGATAGCGCGAGGACGGATCGTCCTGTCCTTCTACAACGCCGAAGAGCAACGCTATTTCCACGGTGTTTCGTTCACGCACATCGACCCGCGCGATCAAGACGAGATCATTCGTTACGTCGCGAACGAAGTGCAGCGTCTCGCGCTCGAAGGGGAAACGGCGGCCGACTAACTGCTGACCGGCGGGCGGCTACTCTTGCGCCGCGGATTCGCCCATGAAGCCGTAGAAAAAGTAGCGGTTTCCGTCGGTCGTCTCGACGACGATACGCTTCGGCTCCATCGTCGCGCGCTTGATCGTCTTCCCTTTGAGATCGTTGAGCATCCGTTGCGTTTCGGCGATCTCTTCTTCGCGCAGCGCATCGGGATCGATCTCCTCGAGGTTTGCCAACAGCCTTTCGAGATCTTCGATCGTCGTGCGCCCAGCCGGTTCGGGACCCGTACCCATAGCCCCCATCTTCGCAGTCGGCGGTCTAGGGAACCTTTGAAGAACCCCATGCATCGATCGTTTGGAGCGCGGCGGCCCAAATGCGAGGAGCCGGCGAGGGCGCATGCCCCCGGTATGTAACCGAGCCGGCGACGACGCAGGTGGGGTCGCCGCGCCCAAACCCCGCGGGGCAACGGCACTTGCGCCGCACATCGTCGTCGCTGCGTCGGTTACAATGCACTCTGGCATTGCGCCCTCCTCGCTCCTCGATCTGCGGCGCAAATGCTCGTTGCGATCGGCGCAGCGGGTTCTTCAGAGGTTCCCCTGGTCCGCTCGCTTTTCGGAGTGCCGGGGGACTTCGAAGCGGCCGAACCAAAGTGTCGCGGTCGTGTACATCCTCGAAGTCGTCAGCGGTCCGCAGGACGGGAAGGCGTGGGCCTTCGAGCGTGAGATCACGATCGGTCGCGACGACAGCGCGGTCGGCGCTTGCATCAGCCTCGACCGGTATGTCTCGCGCCGCCACGCATGCATACGTGAAAACGGCAACGGCTTGGTGCTGACGGACCTCGAGAGCCGAAACGGGACGAAGGTTGCGGGTCAGCCGGTCGGTGATGGGAGACCGATCGTGCCGGGCGAGCGCTTTCAAGTCGGCCGAACGACGTTGCGGGTGCGCCGCACGGAAGGGAACCTCTGAAGAACCCCATGCATCGATCGTTTGGAGCGCCGCGGCTCGAGGTGCGAGAAGCCGGCGAGGGCGCATACCCGCGGTATGTAACCGAGCCGGCGACGACGCAGATGGGGCCGCGCCGCCCAAACCCTCCGGGCAACGGCATTTGCGCCGCATCTCATCGTCGCTGCGTCGGTTACAATGCGCTGTGGCATTGCGCCCTCCTCGCTTCTCGATCTGCGGCGCAAATGCTCGTTGCGATCGGTGCAGCGGGTT
>Ga0182024_10000346_pt1 | contig 118395 bp, 101 predicted proteins | sample P32metaG_FD_120480 | JGI IMG/M metagenome (GOLD analysis project Ga0182024, IMG submission 120480) | Permafrost microbial communities from Stordalen Mire, Sweden - P3-2 metaG (Illumina Assembly) | ecosystem: Environmental > Terrestrial > Soil > Wetlands > Permafrost | place: Sweden: Stordalen... | reverse complement strand
CTGACCGAGGCGGTCACCGACGAGGTGGCGCAGTGGGCCAAGATGGGAATCCACGTCAGCACGAAGCAGGAGCCCTTCAACCAGGTGCTCGGCTACGCCGCACCGTGTGTCCCGAAGGTGACCCCGGCCTGCCAGGCCTGGGAGCTCGCCAACTGGGGCGGTGGCTGGATCTTCTCGCCTGACTACCTCCCGACCGGTGAGGAGATCTTCCAGACCGGCGCCGGATCGAACACCGGGGACTACAACGACCCCGTGAACAACTCGCTCATCCACCAGACGAACATCAGTGCGAGCATCTCGGTGTTCGACAAGTGGGAGAACTACCTCGCCCTGCACTTGCCGGTCACCTGGCAGCCAATCGCCGAACAACTGGACGAGGTCTCCACCAAGCTCGGTGGCGTGACACCGCTCAACTCGTTGCTCAGCCTCACTCCGGAGTACTGGTACTTCAAGAAGTAACACAGTCAGAAGTGGTCCGGCCCGGGCTCGCATCACCCGGGCCGGACCTTCCTGCTGTTTGGTGGACCTGCGTGCTGCTTTCGGGCCGGCCCGTCACCCCACAATATTACATAACGGCCATTATCGGCGCCTTAATGCCCACGCGATCGTGGGAAGGCCGAAGCGGTACGGTTTGAGACTTTGAACAGCCTGAGCGCAGGTGTCCCTGCGTCAGCGCCGGAGCGGCGTCGTCGGTGTCCCGCTCGAAGGGGGCGCGAAAGCCTGCAGCCCGAACCCGCTGCCGGCGGCGACAAACAGATCGTTCTCGGCAAAGACCGCCTGTCCGAACACGGCCGCATTCGTCCGGACGAACCCGATGATCGCCCCCGTCGCAGCGTTCAGCAGGTAGACGCCGAGATCGTTGTAGGTGCTTGACCATGTCTGAGCGGCGACTACTCCGCCGCCGTCTTCGGTCGGGGTGCCGACGATCATTCCCGACAGTCCGGTCTGCCACAGCGGGGCGCCGGTAGCGGGGTTGAGCGCCTGCACCGAGCCCGGGTAAGACACCTCGTTGATCGTCGTGGCGTCGCCTCCCCCGATGATCAGCTGGTTGCCGTCCCAGACCGCCGCCGAATCGCACTCCGTCGCTCCGCCGATGTAGGGCACGGTGATCCTCGTCTGCCAGACCGGGCCGGTACTGAGAGCGCCCTGAGCGAAGGCGTAGAAGATGCCGTTCTTGTTGCAGGCACCGACCATCGGGGTCAAGGTGCCGTTGATCGTCGCCGTCCACACGGTCGGTGAGGCGCCGAAATCCGAGTCGTCTGTCCGCTGGTCGGCCGGCACCTGCCATGAGTCGAGCACGGCGAGGGTGTTCGGGTCCAGACTCACGATCGACTCGTTGTAGAGGGGCTCACCGCTCTTCGGGTAGCCGTTGCCGGTGGTGACGACGATGTCGCCGTTCGACAGCAGCGCCGGGCTGGACCAGATACTCCCACCTGGGGCGCCCGCCGGCGTATCGAGCCAGCGGGCGACCTGGACCCCCGTGCTCTGGTTGAACGAGACCAAACCTCCCTGGACGAGCGGCGTGTCGCAGTTCGACGAGATGCCGACATAGACGTCGCCGTTGGCGACAAGCGGCGAGCCCCAGGAGTAGTAGCTCTGGACCGTCTTCGACGGGGTGTCCACGAGCCCCTTCCACACGATGGCTCCGGTCGCCGCGTTGAGGGCGTAGAGATCGCCGTCACCGGAGTTGACGAAGACAATCGGCAGGCCGCTCACGGGGTCGTCGGCCACCGTGGCGGTGGCGATGATGCCCTGTGCAACCGAGCCGCACTTGCCGCCCTTCGGGGGTTTGTCCACCCCGAGGAACGCCGACCACACCGTGGTGCCGGTCGCCTCGTCCAGGTCGTAGAAGTCGCCGTCGTCGGCGCCGATGTAGACGAAGCCGTTGGCGACGGTCGGACTCGCCAGCAGCCGGTTGGTCTCGCCGGCCGGCGCGGGCGGGGGCGCCCACTTCCAGCTCTGGGTCAAGGTGAGGGTGTTACCGGGAGTGATTGCAACAGCATTGGCGTTGAACGAGCTGTGGCCCGAGCCTTGCAGATAGGCCGGCCAATCGGCCGCCCCTTGGGCGGCCGTAGGCGCGGCGGGGACTGCCAGCCACGTGGCGGGCAGGACGACGGCGGCGGCGACCGCCAACAGGCGGCGGCCGCGGCTCGTTAGTGACAGATTCATGCGGGGGTCCCCTCGGGTCGCATCCCTCTTACGACTGCATCGCCGGCATGCATAGTAGAAGGTGCCGCCGCCTTGGGTCGATTCCTGCCACCCCAGCCGCTGAGTGCTCAGGCGCTCCGCCGTTGGTCGGGGGACAAGCCGGATGTCGGCACCCAGTAGCGCAGCTTTCCGTCGAGGAGGTTCTCCAGCTGACCGCCGTTCCGCTCTATGACGGTTTTGGAGGCGATGTTGGTGTCGTCACAAGTCACGAGGGCGGGGTCGATTCCGAGGCGTTGCGCGTGCGGCAACGAAGCCCTCAGCATGGCAGTGGCATGTCCCCGCCGCCGGGCGGTCGGCCGCACCTCGTAACCGATGTGACCCCCGACGCGCAGCAGATGATCGGTCAGGCGGTGACGAATCGAGAGCCGACCCAGGTACCCGTTGCCCTCGACCCACCACAGCGTCGTCTGGGGAACCATCCCGACCGGGCGGGTGGAGTCCTCCAGCTCCTCGGCACGGAGCCGCTCGACGTAGATCTCGAACTCTGCCGGCTCGCTCAAATGGGTAGCACTCAGCTCGACGAGCCGGCCTTCGGCCTGGTGCTCGGCCATGGCCTGAACGACTGAAGAATGGTAGGTCAGGTGCGGGGCGACGAGCGTTGCCATCTCCACAGTCTTGCGGGCAGCCGTCACGGGAGCGGCAGTCTCGCGGGGCGGCCGGCACGCGACACGACCCGGCTCATGGACGGCCGAGGCGGTCCACCTTTCCATCGGTCCCCACGAGCACCTCGGTGACGAGCTCGGGCGGAAACAGGCCGTGGTCGACCACACCGGCCTGGGCGGCAAGCCTGCACGCCAGCCGGGCCGGCTCCCCCACCTCGCCGACGTACTCGGCCAGCACTCCCCCGTCGGGCGTTTTCGGGAGCGGCCGCAGCCGGCACTGGCCGATGTGACGCATCGTCGCCGCCAGACCGAAGCTCATGAGCTCGAGCGGGACGGGCTCGTGGATCTGGCCCACGAGCTTGTTGCTCGAGACGATCACGACGAAACGATCCGCCGCCGTCGCCACGATCTTCTCCCTCGTGTGGGCGCCACCCCCGCCCTTCACCAGCCACATGTCGGGTGACACCTGGTCTGCTCCGTCGATGGCGATGTCGAGCCGACTCAGTTCATCGAACGAACGCACGTCGAGGCCGATCTGGCGGGCGTGCTCCTCGGTGGCCACAGACGTGGCGACGTACACGACCGCCCGTCCTCGCCGAGCCAATGCCTCGAGGAGGTAGGCAACGGTCGTCCCGGTGCCGAGCCCGACGGACATGCCGTCTTCGACAAAGTCCGCCGCCGCCTCCGCAGCCAGGCGCTTCTCCTCCTCGGCGTCGCCCACGGTGGCGAAAGATAGCCCCTTGCAGGCTGCAAGGCGCCTTCGGGCGAATGCGCTCGGTCGCCTGGCAGGCCCCTCTTTGCCCTGGGCGCTTTGCCAATTGGCAATTCGCCTCCTTACCCATTGGGCACTAGTGCTTCTTCTTGTAGAGAAAGTAGCCCTGACGAAGCTCCTTGCTTATTGGGCACCTTCAATGCTTCTTCTTCAACCCGAAATGGAGATGGCGACTTACCCGTTGGGCACTTCCATTGGTTCTTCCTGTACCGAAGAACCCCCGGCGAATAACCATCACATCCTGCGGCCACAGTGGTAAGACTTCTCTGACGACGCTGCCCACCCAAGTTAACCGGCAGGTAATTTCGTGAAAGGAGATACTGTGCCAAACGCTCCACGCCGGGTCTTGAGGAACGTGGCGGCAATCACCACAGTAGGAGCACTCTTCTTGGCCTTGGTGGCGCAGACCTCCCTGGCCAGCGCCGGCGCCACGGCATCGGTATCGACTCATCCGGCCGTCGGCACGCCTCAGCTGGCCACCACAGGCACTCCGGAGCAAATCCGACAGCTGGTGGAGTGTGGCAGCACGATGTACGCCGTCGGGACGTTTACGAAGATAAATCAGGGCAAGCTCAATTTTACGCGCAACAATATCTTCAGCTTCAAGGCCTCGGCGCCGTACACGGTGACGGCGTGGAACCCGGACGTGAGCGGCAAAGTCAACTCCATCACGTTCAACGGGACGGACTGCTCGCATGCCTACATCGGCGGCGCGTTTCACACCGTCCACGGATCGCCGGCAACCGACATCGCCGAGATCGACACCACCACTGGGACTCTCGTGAGCTCCTTCGGGCACACCGCCAACGGCCAGGTCGAGACGCTCCGCAGCTTCAGGGGGCACATCCTCGTCGGCGGCTACTACACCTTGATCAACGGCAGCAGCACCGACAAGTACATGACAAGCCTCAACGCCAGCACAGGCAAGGACGACGGGTTCATCCACCTGAACATTTCGGGTAACTACCGGTACCCGGGCTCCCGACCGAACTCCACCAAGGTCTACAACCAGACGCTCAGCTACAGCGGGACCTTGGACCTGGTGATGGGCGACTTCACCTCGGTGGGTGGCCAGAAACGCCAGCAGATATTCATGCTTAACCTGGCCACCGCGCATGCCGGCGTCACCGGCTGGACGTCGCCGCAATGGGACGGCAGCAAGGGCCTCCGCAGCAAGTCGAATCCGCACGGGTACCCGTACGAGTGCGCAGTCAACGAGACGTTCTACATCCAGGCGGCGTCGTGGTCGCCGGATGACTCGACGGTCTACATTGGCACGACCGGCCTCAAGCCCAATGGGACCCCCGCCGGCAGCTACCCCCGTACCGGCCTGTGCGACGCTGCGGCCGCCTTCCCCTCCAGTCAGAAGCCAGTGCTGGACAAGTGGATCAACTACACTGGTTGCGACTCGCTCTTCTCGACTGTGGCGAGCTCCACCACGGTGTATTTCGCCGGGCACGAGCGGTGGTCCGAGAACCCTCGCGGCTGCAACTTCGCCGGCCCCGGAGCGATATCAGCACCAGGAATCGAAGGTGTGTCGCCGAGCACCGGGCACCTCATCTACAACCCCACCCGCGCTCGCGGCCTTGGTGCTGATGACCTCCTGTTGACCTCCGCCGGGCTGTGGATCGCAAGCGACAACTTCAAGGGGAGCGCCATGTGCGGCGGCCTGCTCAACCACGCCGGGATCTGCTTCTTCCCCAATTGACCCCGGTCGCCGGGGGCACCGCGCCTATGGCCTGACACATCGGGATGGAAGCGAGACTGCTGCTGCAGCTACCGTCGGTCTCCACCATGCCCGGCATCACCGTTCACCTGGTCGACGGCACCTACGAGCTGTTCCGGCAGTACTTCGGGCAACGGCGAGGCCGGCCCCGCCTGGCCGACGACGGGACCGAGGTCGGCGCCACCTGGGGGGTGCTGAGCTCGGTCCTGTCCATGCTCGCCGGCGAGGGGCCCGGGTCGCGGCGGAGCGACCCGGGCAAGGTTCACCTCGGGGTGGCCACAGACCACGTGATCGAGTCGTTCTGGAACGACTTGTGGGCGGGCTACAAGACAGGCGCCGGCGTGGCGGCTGACCTCCTTGCGCAGTTCCCTCTTCTCGAGGAAGGACTGGTGGCCCTGGGCGTCAAGAATTGGCCGATGGTCGACCTCGAAGCAGACGACGCCCTCGCCTCCGCCGCCCACGTGGCGTCCTCGGATCCGCGGGTGGAGCAGGTGGTGATCTGGACGCCGGACAAGGATCTCGGCCAGTGCGTCCGGGACCACCGCGTCGTGCAGTACGACCGCCGGGCGAGAAGCCTCATCGACGCCGAAGGCGTGCGGGCCAAATTCGGAGTGGTGCCGGAGTCCATCCCGGACTGGCTGGCCCTCGTCGGCGACTCCGCCGACGGCTTCCCGGGTATCGCCGGCTGGGGCAAGCTGTCCGCGGCGATTGTCCTCGAGGAGTACGGGCATCTCGAGTCCATCCCGCTCGACGCCGTCGAATGGGCGCCACAGCTTCGCCGGCGCGTCCGCGCCCCGGCGCTGGCGGCACAGCTGGCGGTCGACCTCGAGCTGGCCGTGCTGTTCCGCGTGCTCGCCACGCTGCAGATCGAGCCGAGTCTGCTCGCAACGGTCGACGAGCTGGCGTGGGCCGGCCCGCGGCCGGGCTTCGCTGAGTTGGCCCGTTACCTCGGGGACCCGGCAATGGCCGAGCGCGCAGAGGCGCTCCACTCCGCCACGAGATAGCTCTGAGCGCCGCGAACCAAAACGGAACCTCCCGGCGCCCATCCACCGGGACGCCGCCGCCGTCAGCCCGCTCGAGATGATAGACCTCCGCGGTCCGCCGGCGTTTTCTGCCGTCCCCCGCCCGCTGCCCTCGCCGGCGACACCAGCGCTGGGGGCACGCCAGGACTCCACCCGATGACCGGTGGCTCAGTAACCACCGCCGGAGCTGCTCGTACTCGACGACGTCGTCGACCCACCGCCAGCCGAGGAGGCACCCACCTTCAGCACGTACCAGTTGTGCGTGTACCCCTCACCTGCTGCCTGCCCGGGCGACTTGTCACCGACGTAGCTGTAGAGCGGCAAGCCCTGATAGGTGACCTGCGTGGTCCCGTCGGGGCGCTTAAGAGTGCCCACGCCCTTTGGACCCATCACGTGGGAACCGGACGGCACGAGCAGCGGCGGCCAGATGGAGGCACAGCTTCCCGTGCAGGCGATGGTCGGGGGATGGTCGAGTGTGTAGTGATAGAGGGTCATCCCTTTGCTGTCCACGAGCACCGTCCCGAGGCTGGCGATCTTGGCGGTCTTCACCTCGACTGAGCTGCCCGAGGCTGCCGCCGCTGTCGACGAGCTCGACGAGGTGCTCGTCGTCGGGGAGGCCGTCGATCCGCAGGCCGCCGCCAGCATGCCCACCGCAACAAGAGTGGCACCGGCGCCACCTAGGGCGGCCAGGCGCCGGCGCCGTCCGACCCGAGAAGTCAGTCCCGAGCCTGGTTCCACAGCAAGCAAACGAGTCATCACGTCACGGCTCCTTTTTCGTCCCCCCAAAGGTTTACGGTCAGCAGTCAAATCGGGATTGCGCCTCAATACTGCTCACGACGACAGCCAGTGCCGCTTGCGGAAGAGCATCATCAGCAGGGCGAAGACCACCACCTCGGTCCCGATGCCGAAGCCGACGAAGGCCTCGGGGCTCGTCAGGCGACCCACGAGCCAGGCGAAGTTCTGCCCGAAGAAGCCGGTGAGGAACGAGAGTGGCAAAAAGACCGTGGCGATGACGGCGAGCTGTTTCATCACGACGTTGAGCCGGTTCGAGACGTTCGAGAGATGCGTGTCGACGGCGCTCGTGAGCAGGTCGCGGTAGCTGTCCACGAGGTCGCTGAGCCGGATGAGATGGTCATAGAGATCGCGGAAGTAGCGCTCGGCGTCCTCGCTCATGCCGGGCAGCACCGAGGAGCCGACCGCCACCGTGGCGAACATGTCGCGCTCGGGCGTGATGACCTTGCGCAACCCGACGAGCTGGCGCTTCATGGCGAACAACGTCTTCAGCTGGGCCTCTGTCGGGTTGGCAAGGATCTCCTCCTCGATTGTGTCGATGTCGTCGTCGAAGCGCGCCATCATCGGGAAGTAGCTGTCCACGAGGGCGTCAGCGATCCGGTAGAAGAGCATGATGCTGCTGGCATCCGCGTGGTGCCGCCAGGCGGCGGCGTGCTCGCGCATGTCCGCGAATATCTTGGACTCGATCTTGCGCACCGTGACGAGGAACGGCTCGGCGTAAAAGCAATGGACTTCCTGTGATCCGGTGCCCTCGTCGTTCGCCCCGTACAGCACGAAGTGGGAGAAGCCGTCGTAGTCATCGTGCTTCGGACGCTGCTCGAAGTGCTCGGCGTCCTCGACGGCCAAAGGGTGGAACTTGAAGGCGTCGGTCAGCAGCGCCGCCCCCCTGGCGTCCATGTCGACGATGTCGAGCCAGAACGGCGCCACTGCTCCGCAGGCGGTTCTTACTTGCTCGTCGGTGACGTCGCTCGTCAGCGTGCCGTCCGCCGCCATGAGGGCCATCTCCATGACTCGATTCTCCCTCGCCCTGGACCGGAAAGGGCGGACCGTGCCGCCGGCGACAGGTCGGGGACGCCAGCTCACACCGGTCGGGCCGGCCTTACCTCCCCCGCCACCTCGCCGAAGCCGAGCCGGTGCCCGCCCGTGCCCGGGGCGGTGGCGCGGATCCTCACCACATCCCCGTCCTCGAGGAAGCCACGCTCGCTCCCGTCGGGGAATTTGAGCGGCTCGGTCCCGTTCCGGGTCAGCTCGACGAAGGACCCCTCCTCCCCCGCCCCGGGGCCGCTCACGGTCCCTGACCCGTAGAGGTCACCGGTGCGGAGCGCGGCTCCGTTCACGGTCATGTGCGCCAGCTGCTGAGCCGGGGTCCAGTACATGGTGGAAAAAGGCGGCCGGCTCACGACGGTGCCGTTCCATTCGATCTCGAGCCGCAGGTCGAGCCCCCACGGTTCTGCATCGGCCAGGTAGGCCTGGACGGGCGGCTCGCGCGGCGGTGGGTCGAGGCGGGCCGCCTCGAGAGCCGCCAGCGGCACGACAAATGGCGAGACAGAAGTGGCGAAGGACTTGCCGAGGAAGGGGCCGAGCGGCACGTACTCGAACGCCTGTATGTCACGGGCGGACCAGTCATTCAGCAGCAAAGCGCCGAAGACGTGCTCGGAGAAAGCCTCGATGGGGACAGGCTCGCCGAGCCTCGAGCCGACTCCGACCAAGAAACCCACCTCCGCCTCGATATCAAGCCGCTCCGACGGCCCGAAGACCGGTGCACCGCCTCCGCGGCCCCCGTGCTGGCCGTGGGGCCGGACGACAGGGGTGCCGGAGACGACGACGGTGCCGGCGCGGCCGTGGTAGCCGACGGGCAGGTGCTTCCAGTTCGGGGTGAGCGGCGGGGAGTCCGGGCGGAGGATCCGTCCCAGGTTCGTGGCGTGGTGCTCGGAGGAGTAGAAGTCGACGTAGTCGGCCACCTCGAAGGGCAGGTGCAGGCTCAGCTGCTCGCGGGGATGCAGGTACGGCTCGACCCGGCCGGGTTGGGCGCCGTCTGACAGCCACTCGGTGAACAGCTCCCGCACGCGGCGCCACGACCCCGGTCCGCCGGCCATGAACTCATTGAGAGAGGCGGCGCCGAGCACAGCGACCTCCGGCAGACCGGCGGCCACCGCCGTCGCCGCCGCGTCAAGGACGTGGTCGCCGATGGCCACGCCGATGCGCCGCCGGCCGTCACCAGTGGAGAACAGGCAGTAGGGCAGGCAGTCGATCGGGAAGTCGGACTGCTCCGGGACCGGGACGGCGAGGCTCACGCTGAGCCACCGGCGCCGAGGAGGCCGAGTCGGACGAGGTCGGCGATCGGCTCCGGCACGCTGCAGGTGCCGAAGCTCAGGAAGCGGCGCCGGGCGCGCAGCACCTGCTCGGGCCCGAGAGCTGTCACGGCCTTTACCACGAGCGCCTCGTCCCGCTCGCCGAGAAGCGCGGTGATCTCAGTCGGCCCGGCGCCGTCGAGAGACGCCGCGGTGCCAAGAAGGATGTTCAAGAAGCCCTGTTGTTCCATCACCTCTCGAGCGGGCCCGGGCACGGCGTGGCGCACGCCGGCGTGCAGGCCGGCTGTGCACTTGAAGGCGAGGTCGCGGGATGCACAGCCGTCGACGAAGGCGCCCACCTCTGCATCTGAGAGAAAGAAGGCCGGTGTCGGACCACCGGTGCGCAGCTTCGCCCGCACCCGGCGCTCGGCGAGGATGTCGAGCACCGGCTCGAGCTCCTCTCCCCGCGGCACCTCCACGTACGCCGAGACTGCCGGGGACCGTTCGGCCACAGCCGCCGCCGCCGCCCGCGCGGGCGCCCCGGCTTCGGGCCCGAGCGGGATCTCGAGGGCCACGAGGCTGACGGATCGCTCCTCCGCGAGACGCTCGAGGACAGACTCGATCGCCGCCGGCCCCCCACCGACGACGATGCTCACCGGCAGGGCGGACGACGCCTCGTGTCCGCTGAGCTCGGCGAGCAGCTCGGGGATGCGGGCGTCCGTGCAGACGAACGGGCCGACGAGGGCGCCGTGATCGGCTCGCTCGTAGGCCAGGTGCTCCGGCACGGCCCGGATCATGGGGGCGTTGCCGGGCGGAAACAGGGCGGCGTCGTCCAACAGGCCGCTGAACAGTGCGAGTGCGCTCGACGCGGGTGCCATCGAGCTGCATCGTAGGCTCCGGCGCCCTAGCCTCCCGTCGATGACCTCCACCGAGCTCCTGAGCCGGCTGTCCGCCATCGTCGGGGAGGCGGCCGTCATGCACGGCGAGGCGATCCTGCCCGAGCTCACGACCGACGAGGGGCTCCTCTCGAGGACGGCAGCCCCCGTCGCAGTCGTCACTCCTGCCACGACCGAGCAGGTGGCCGCGATCGTCTCGGTCGCGAGGGAGCACCGTGTCCCGCTCACCGCCCGCGGGAGCGCCACGGGCCTGTCGGGTGGTTGTGTCCCGGTGCGGGGAGGGATCGTCGTCTCGTTCGCCGCCATGAGGAAGATCCTCGAGATCGACCTCGAGAACCATGTCGCCGTGGTCCAGCCGGGTGTCACGCTCTATGAGCTTGACGGGGCTGTACGTCCCCACGGCCTCCTCTACCCCGTCCAGCCCGGCGAGCAGAGCTCCTCGCTCGGAGGCAATGTGGGCACGAATGCCGGCGGGATGCGGGCCGTGCGCTACGGCGTCACGCGCCACAACGTCCTCGGCCTCGAAATGGTCCTCGGTACGGGCGAGATCGTCCGCTCGGGTGGGAAGTTCGTCAAGTCGTCGTCCGGTTACGACCTCACCCAGCTGGTGATCGGATCGGAGGGGACGTTGGCACTCGTCACCGAGGTGACGGTGAAGCTCCAGCCGCTCCTCGCCCACACGGCGACTGTGTTGGCGCCGTTTGCCGCCCTGCGGGAGATCACCGCCGCCATCTCGCCCATCGTGGGGAGCGGTCTCATGCCGTCGATCCTCGAGTACATCGACTCGCTCACGATGCAGTCCATCACCGCCAGTGAAGGCCTCGATCTCGCCATCTCCGAGGACCTGCGACAGCGCGCCAGCGCCTTCCTCGTGGTGGTGCTCGAGCAGCGGACGGAAGAGGCCCTGGAGAAGGACCTGGAGTCGCTGGCCGACCTTCTCACCGGTGCCGGCGCGCTCGACGTCTTCGTCCTCCCCGGTTTGGCCGCCGCCTCCCTCGTGCGGGCCCGCGAGCGCGCCTTCTACGTCGCCAAGGCGGCCGGGGCGGACGAGATCGTCGACGTGGTGCTGCCCCGGGCGAGGATCGCCGACTTCCTCGAAACCGCCGGCAAGCTGGCCGCTGATCACGGCTGCTTTGCGATCGGGTGCGGTCACGCCGGCGACGGCAACATCCATCTCTCGGTCTTTCAGCCGTCCTCGGAGCAGAGGGAGGGGTTCCTCAGCGAGTTGTTCTCAGCCGGGATCGGCCTCGGCGGAGCGATCTCCGGGGAGCACGGGATAGGCACGGCCAAGCAGCACGCCTTCCTCGACCTCGAGCCCCCGGGGCGGATTGCCCTCATGCGCCGGATCAAGAGCGCCTTCGACCCCGACACGATCCTCAACCCGGACAAGATCATGGGAACGGGATTGCCGGCCGGCGAGGGGCACGCCGACCGCTCGGATGACGAGAGCCGGGTCTCCCGACCATGAAGGGGGCGAAGGCCCTGCTCGAGACCCTCGTCGGCGCGGGCGTGGACACCTGCTTCATGAACCCGGGGACCTCCGAGATGCACTCGGTGGCCGCTCTCGACGACGTCCCGGCGTTGCGCCCGGTCCTCGCGCTCTTCGAAGGCGTGGCAACCGGGGCCGCAGATGGCTACGGCCGGATGAGCGAGCGGCCCGCCGCCACACTGCTCCATCTCGGCCCCGGCCTCGGGAACGGGATCGCCAACCTGCACAACGCCCGGCGCGGGCGGACGCCGCTTGTCAACATCGTCGGCGACCACGCCACTTACCACAAGAGGTTCGACGCCCCGCTCGAGTCGGACATCGAGAGCCTCGCCTCGCCTGTCTCTTCCTGGTACAGGTGGTGCCCTAGGCCGGCCGACGTGGCAGCCGACGCCGCCGCCGCCGTACGGGCAGCCCTCGGGCCGCCCGGGTGCGTGGCGACGCTCGTGCTGCCGGCAGACGTCAGCTGGCTAGATGTCGACGACGACGCCGTGGCGGCCGCGGCGCCTGCCGAGCTCCTGAAAGGGGTGCGCCGTTCTCCGGTGCACGACGACGTGGTGAGGGCGGCCGCCTCCGTCCTTTCCTCCGGGGAGCCGGCGGCGCTGCTCCTCGGCGGCTCGGCCGTCCGCCGGCGTCCCCTCCTCGCCGCCAGCCGCGTGGCTGAGCGGGCCGGGGCGCGGCTGCTCGCCGAGCCCTTCCCCGCCCGCCTGGAGAGGGGGGCCGGCCTCCCCGGTGTGGAGCGTCTCGCCTATCTCGGCGAGTTCGCCATGGCCCAGATGGCGGGGCTCTCCCATCTCCTGCTGGTCGATGCCCGGCCTCCCGTGTCACCGTTCGCCTATCCCGGCAGGCCGAGCGCTCTCGTCCCGGAAGGGTGCCGGGTGCACGTGCTCGCCGGCGAGAGCGACGATGCTGCCGAGGCGCTCGAGGCGCTCGCCGCCGAGCTCGGCGCTTCCTCCGACGGCGCCCGCCTCCTCCCGCCGAGCCGCCCGCCAGTGCCGCCCGGGCCGCTGACGCCGGCGAGCGTGGCCGCCGTCATCGGGGATCTCCTGCCCGAGAATGCCATCGTCTCGGACGAGTCGATCACAGCCGGCATTCACCTGAGCGCCGCGACCGAGGGAGCCCCGCCACACGACCTCTTATCCCTCACAGGCAACTCGATCGGCCAGGGCCTCCCGCTGGCGACCGGTGCCGCGGTGGCCTGCCCGGACCGACCGGTGCTCGCCCTCGAAGCCGACGGCAGTGCCATGTACACGATTCAGGCCCTGTGGACCCAGGCGCGGGAGGGCCTCGACGTGACGACGGTGATCTATGACAACGGCTCGTACGCCATCTTGAACATGGAGCTGAACCGGGTGGGTGCCGAAGCCGGCGGTCGGAGAGCGCGCGCCATGCTGGACCTCGGCTCGCCGGATCTTCGGTTCGTCCGGATCTCGGAGGGTCTCGGTGTGCCCGCCGTTCGGGTGGAGACGACAGAGGAGCTCTCCTCGGCCGTCTCGCGGGCCCTCGAGGAGGACGGCCCTCATCTGGTGCACGCCGTCCTGTCCCGGGCAGGCATCTGAGCTTGTGACGAGCCCGGTATCAGCCAGACAACGTGACGAGAGGAGCCGACCATGAGCGAGAGCGAATTGTTCGACGAGAGCACAGAGCTCGTCGAGACCGAGGACGGCTTCGTCCGCCCTGGACCGAAAGACGACTCGAAGATCGACAGTGAGATCGACTTCGACGACGAGGAGTACACGGCCGAGGAGGAGGAGCTGCTCAGCGAGGAGGAGGCGGGCAATGCCGAGGGCGACCTCGACGCCCACCTCGACGATCCGCAGGCCCTAGACGACGATCTCCCCTGACAAAAGTGAGCACGGCAACCGGGCGCTGAACGTCCTCCGGCTCAGCACTTTACGGATGGCCTGGAGAAGGCAGTAGTTTTTGCGGGTCATGTCGCATCGGATGGAGATCGAGCTCACGAGCGCCCGCGAGGACGACACGTTCACGTGGCGGGCGGCAGGTGCCCTCAAGCCGAGGGGGACGGTTGGATCCTCCGTGCTACCGCCGGGCTCGAAGGTGGGCGACGTCGTCCGTGTCGAGGCAGAGGTGGAGCTGGAGGGGATCACGATCCTCGCTGTCATCCCCCCGAAGGAGAAGGAGTCGGCGGCCGGACGGATCGAGGTGCTCGGTACGCAGCCTCCCGTGGCCGCTGTGACGACGGTGCTGGCCGGCCCGTCGGAGCGCCGGCGGCCGAGCCGCTTCTTCGACGGAGAAGACCGGCGTCCGCGCCGCCCTGCAGGGGAGCGCCGGCCAGGCGCACCCGGTGACGACCGACGGCCGGCCCCAGGGGGAAGCGACCGGAGGCCCGGCGGTGGTGCCGGAGACGGGCGCCCCGGGGACCCGTCGCGACGCGGGCGCCGTCCTGCAAGCTCCGAAGCCGCCGGAAGCAGCTCGCCTCAGGCGAGCGAGATCGGACAGCGGGACGGTCGGCCTCGCGCCGGAGAGAGCCGGAGACCCGGCGCCGACGGCCGCGCAGGAGCCCGGGGCGATGCTCGGGAGGCGCGGCCCGTCGGGCGCCCGGCGTCTGATCGGCCACCCTCCTCGAGGCGCCCGGAGCGAGAGGAATCAGGCCCGGGGCGGCCACGCCCCGGTGCAGGCGACCGTGGCCCGGCACGCCCGGGACGGGACCGGCCGGCACCGGCGCGCCGCGGCCCCTTCCGCCTCGAGCCGGGAGTTGCTCACCGGGACGCCCTCATGGACACAATGGCTCCCGAGCACCGCCCGATCGTCGAGCGCCTGGCTGCCGGAGGCATGCCGGCCGTGCGGAAGGCAGTCGCCGACGAACAGGAGCGCGCCAGAGCAGAGGGGCGGCCGAGCCTCTCCGGCGAAGCGATCGTCGCCCTCGCTGAGGGACTCCTGCCCGACGTGAAGGCTGCCCTCTGGCTCGATCGCGCCGAGGCGGCCGTCGCTCACCTCGACCAGCTGAGCTTGCGGGACCTGCGTGCCACGGTGGTGACGGCCACCGCCCGCGACGACAGCGGGCGGGAGCTGGCCCGTCAGCTCCGGGAGGCGTTGGACCACCGCATCGCCAAGCTGCGGAGCGACTGGGAGCAGCGACTCGAACAGGCCCTCACCGGTGGACGCGTACTGCAGGCTCTGCGATTGTCAGCAGAGCCGCCGGACTCGACGGCTCGCTTCCCCGCTGCCCTCATCGAAGGGCTCGCCACCCAGGCAGGGGCGGCCATGAGAGGTGACCTCTCCCCGGACCGCTGGCTGGCTCTGCTCGACGCCGCCGCCGCCTGTCCTGTGCGCCGGCAGATCAAGCCGGCAGGTATCCCGGATGACCCGTCCGGGGAGGTGGTGCGTCGGGCAAGATTGGCCGCCGGGCGAATCCCGGCTCTCGCCCCGATGCTCGGCATGACGATGCCACCTCCCCCGCAACCTCTCGCCGGCGGCCGGCCGGCGCGGCTGCTCCGTCCACCCCGGCCACCCAGGCCTCGCCCGCCACGACCCGCGCTCGACTCGCCAGCCGAACCAGCTCGGCCGCACACGCCGCCCGGCGCAGACGAGGCACAGGCGGCGGGACCGGCGCAAGCACCGGCCCGGGCCAGTGCAGACGAGAGCCCACAGGGTGCGGGGCCGGCGCAATCGGAGACGCCGGCCGGAACAGACGAGGGCACACAGCCCGCTGAGCCAGCGCCCTCGGTCCCCACCTTGTCCGAGCCGGCCGCGTCCGAACCAGCGGCGGCGTCAGGCCCTGTGACCGGGGAGGACCCCGTGGTCGGCGAGCCATTGAACGAGCCCGTCGACCAGCGGTAGTTCAGTTACCTCGTCAAGAGGCACGAAGCGAGCCGCTTCGGCGTCATCGCCCGCCACCAAAGGCTGGCCGTTCGGCACTATCACGGCGGTGAAGTCGAGGATCACGTAGTGCCACCCGTCGCCGCGGCGCTCCGCAGTGCCGAGCAGGCCGGTCGGCTCCACGTCGAGTCCCGTCTCCTCCCGCACCTCCCGCCGCACGGCGTCCTCGAGCGTCTCGTTCGCCTCCAGGCGTCCCCCCGGCAGGGACCATCGCCCCTGGCCGGGAGGTCTTCCCCGGCGGATCAACAGAAGCGAGCCGCCGGCGGTGACGACGGCGCCGACAGCGAGAACCGGCTCCTGTTCCGGCGGGCTCAATACGAGCTCGGCCGGCTCAACGGGTCGATCGACCGGCCGAGGCACTCACGTCGCAGTGCATGACTATCAAACGGGCAACGAAGCCCGACGACTCAAGAAAGTTCTTGACCTCTCTGCCCCCCGGCAGGGCGTAGGCATCGAGGCCGGTCGCCCCGTGTTCGGATGCCCACGCGATCGCCGCCCCCACGAGCGCCTCGCCCAGGCCGACCTCGCGGGCGTCCGGGTCGACGAAGAGCAACTCGAGCCGCCCGAGCACACCATCGTCGGCGAGCATCTCGATCCTCACCACGGCGACCGCGAGCACCTGGTCATCGATGGTGCCGGACAGCACGAGCACGTCGCGGTCCGACAACATCGTCTCGAGTCCGGCGGCGTAGGGAGGAACCAGGAACTCACGGGCGGCGAACTGCTCGCCTCCCCGCTCTGGTCCGAGCGCGGACGCACACCCCGTGACGAGGGCAGCCAGATCCGGCAGGTCCTCTTTTGTGGCGGCTCGCGCTGCCACCCTCATGGGGAGCTTTTCAGCTTGCGCTACGGCCGTCGGCGGCGTTCAGCTGTGCGACCCGATGAAGGATGGTCCGCCGTCCACGAGTGCCGAGCTCGTAGCGTCGGACCGCCTCCAGCTCGTCCGGCTCGAGCGAGCTGAGGCGTTGGACAACCTGTGACGCCGCCAGGGTGTCGTAGCCCGGGATGGCGAGCGACTCCACCACCGGCACGGCGTCGGTGGTGGGCAGCGGGCTCGCGGCCACTGCCGCCTGGTTCGGGGCAGGCGACGGGGGCCGCCGCGAACGACGCCCCTGCCCGGCGGCCGATCCCGTCGTGGCGGCCGGGGGCGCTTCTGCCGGAATCTCTGTGACGCTGACCGGGGATGTCGTGTCCGTCGCCGCCGCGGACTCCGGGCCGTGCCGGCTGGGGGGCCCACCATCGTCGCCGGACGCGGCCAGGGTCGCGTCGGCTGAGTGGTTCTCAGGCGAGTTGACGCGGCCGAAGCGGCGCTGGGCGTGCCCGACGGCGAACTCCCCCATCAGGCGCGCCATGTGGATCCGCGTGCTCGCCAGGCGCCGCCCTTTTTCTGTCAGCTCCGGCAGCTGTTCGGCGACCGAAGCGGCGATGCCGATCGGCACGTAGACGGCGTATTCGAAGATGACATCGCGCAGAGAACGGTCGTCGGGCACCAGGGCGACCCTACCTGGTGCGCTCCTCAGACGCAGTCGCGACAGAGCATGCGGGCCGGATCGGCCAACTGGCTCTCACTCTTCACGAGGAAGCACGATCGGCAGACGAATTCGCCCGGCTGCTTCGGCAGGACCCGAAGATTGCCGTCGCCCCGATCTTCGGCGTCGGCGGGCTCGTCCTCGTCCTCGTCCTCGTCGTCGTTGACGACGAGGCGCTCCTTCAAGATCACGTCCAGGCTCGCCTCGACGTCGTCGTCGTCGAGCTCCTCTTCTTCCTCCTCCTCGGCCGGAGTCTCCTCGGCCTCGGTTACCGGCACGATGACGATGGCCGGCTCTGCGGGCGTCTCCTCTTCCTCGAGCGTCTCGACGAGGTCGTCGGCCAGCTCGTCCTCGTCGTCCTCGAGGACGTCGTCATCGTCCTCGAGTAGGGCGTCCTCATCAGGGATGGCGTCCTCGTCGCTCAGGTCTGCGAGGTCTGGGTCGGCATCGGCGCCATCGGCATCGTCGGCGTCGACCACGTCAGCATCATCGACAACCTCTTCTTTGATGTCCTTTGGCATTGGCTCCTCTGAATTCTTCCTCCGAGCGGCGCTCGGCCACCCGGTCGCACCGCTCGCAAGGCCCGATGACTATACGGCAACACCAGAGCAGCCCCGCCTCTTCCCGAGAATGAGCCGATGAGGCATTCCGTCGGACTCTGGGGCCTCTGGACGCCGCGTAAATCGGCGGTCGGGCGGGCTTCACGTCAAGGGGAAGGTCTCACCGCTCTCAGCCCCGCCCGAGTGGCACGCGCCTCAGCGCGGCGCTCCGCCTCCAGCCGGCCGAGCCCGACGTCGCCGTGCTCGACGAAGCTCATCGCCTCGGCCAGCATTCTGTGGCCGGCTTCCTCGGCGATGAGGCGGTGCATCTCCTGAGCCACTCGCCGGTAGGAAGGATGGCCCTGAGGTGTGGATCGCAGCTCGAGCACGTGCATGGCCTCACGGGCATTCATCCGCATCGAGAAGCGGATGTTATAGGCGAGGGCGACGGCATACCCGCCCTGATCCGGGAAGTACCTGACCAGGGAGTCGTGCAATGCCCGCGAGCGCTCGAGCGACTCGGTGTAGCGCCCGGCCAGGCCGGCTTCCTCCACCAGCTCCGGCACTTCGTATCCGAGATCGGTGCCGAGTGGCTGCCATTCGATGCTGAGGAGGCGGTGACGCTGCAGATCGCGAAAGGCGCCGTAGTCCGACACGACATCGAAGCTGTATTCGGTCGCCTCGAACGCCCTGCCCGGCCGGTGCCGCCGGTTGCGTCGCTCCCCGACGTAGGCCCGCAGCAGCGCCTGTCGCTCGTCCTCACCGAGCTGGCCGACCCGTCTTGTCAGCTCGGCGCAGCTCAAGTTGGTGTGCGGATAGCAGATGGCGGCGAGGACCTTGTCCTCGCCGTCCGGCTCGAACTCGCACAGCGTCACGCTCGCACCCGGCTGTGGAGCCTTCACCGACCACAGGTCGCCGACGACCCGTCCGGTCTCGGCCTCTGTCGCCCGGAGGTAATCCGCCCAGGCGCCACCACGCTCGGGCCGTTCGAGCCGGGTGAGGAAGGACGGGATCACCTTGCGCAGCTCGGTGAGCATCATCTCGGCGTAGGCGTGCGCCTCGGGCAACTCGCTCGCTCTCATCCGCAGCAGCAGGAGCTCGTAGCTCTGCCCGGATCCGTAGATACCGACGTTCGACAACGACCCCGCCGGCAGCAGGCCTCGGAGAGCATCGAGGCAGGTGGCACGGACGGCTTGGCGATGGGTCATGGCGGAGACTCCCGACTCCGCCGGGGTCCGCTGGCCGACGAAAGCCTGCAGGATGGGCAGCAGCTCACCGTAGGTGTCGAACATCCGGTCCATCTCCCCGACGTAGCGGGCCCCGAGCGGCGACTCGAGGATGGACGGCTCGCGGATGTAGCGATAGTGGCCGGTCGAAAGTCGGGTGTCGTAAGGGATGTAGCGGGTCGACTGCTCGAGGTACGACATCAGCCGGCCGCGTTCGAGCACCTTGGTGAGGAGGTTGGAGGACTGTTCGCAGGCGAGATGGACCCCGCCGAGCTGGGCGACCGAGTCGTCCCCGTACTCGCTGAAGACCCTCTCGTAGAGCTGCTCGGCCCGCCGCAGGCCGACGGTGGCGTCGAGGCTCGTATCCCCTCTCACGTCCAGCTCATCCACGAACTCGTCCAGGAAGAGCCGCCGGAGGCTCTTCGAAGACCGTGAGTAACGGGCGAACAACGCTCCCTTCACCACCTCGGGCAGATTGATGAGCGCGAACACCGGCCCGTCGAGGTTCGTGAAGTACCGGCTGAGCAACGTGCGCTCATCTTCGGTGAAGGACTCCGGGGCGAGCACGGACATTGCCCGAGGAAGATTACGAGCCGGGTAGCCCGACAGCGTGGATGGTCCCGTCGTCGTCCTCGACGGTGACCGCCGACGAGGCCGTCACGACGCCGCGCCGCAGCCGGTGGGCCGCCGCCCGCGCCCCGGACCGCATCGACTCGCTCGGCGCCACCACGGCCACCTGGCGCAGCAGGTCGATCACCTGCTTGGTGTTTCGCACGAAGTCGCCGCCCGTCATCACCGGCCGGACCGGCCGCTCGTGAGCGCCGGACCGGCCGCGCCTCCCGCCGCGCCTCGATCCCTCGTCCGGCCGAGACCGGCCGGGGGGCGCCAGGATGCGCCGCAGCTCCTGGCCCCGCGCCCACTCGCGCGTCAGCACCGCGAAGCCGGGATCCACCCCCCGGGTGACCGGGAGCGCCCGAGCCTGCTCGTCCTCCGCGAGCTCAGCAGACAGCTCGGCCATCTGGTCGATCGCCGCGCCGACCGGCCCTTGTGGGGCGTGCACCGGCCCCTCGCGCTCGCGGCGCGCCTCGAAGCACACCGCCGAGAGAGCGGCGGCCAGGTTGGCCGGGTCGAGGCCTTCGAGCACGCGGGCGTCCAGGGTCTCGGCGACTAACAGGTCGGCTTCGTGGTAGAGGCCGGCCAGCATCGCCCCCTTCGGCGTCACCGACCAGCCGCGCAGGTAACCGCGGGCACCGAGCAGGTCGAGCACGGCATCGAGCTGCTCGCCGAGATCGTCCTCGGACAGGTATTGGGCGAACGACGACGTGACCACTCGATAGGCCTCGGCCCGGTCAAACCTCCGGACCAGGCTGACGGCCAGGTTGTACGTCGGCCGGAAGGACGACGTGAGTGCCCGTCCGGGCGCCCCCGCCAGCCTCGCCACCTCCTCGAAGGTATGGAAGGGGGACGCCAGCACGACGGCGTAACCGACCACGTCGATGCCGCGCCGTCCCGCCCGCCCGGTGAGCTGTGTGTACTCGCCCGGCGTGAGCTCGGCGTGGCCGGAGCCGGTGTACTTGGAAAGCTCCTCGATGACGACCGAGCGGGCCGGCATGTTGATTCCGAGGGCGAGGGTCTCGGTGGCGAACACCACCTTCACGAGCGCCTCTGTGAAGCACGCCTCGACCGCCTCCCGGAATGGCGGCACCATGCCGGCGTGGTGGGCCGCGAAACCGGCCTCGAGGGCGGCGACGAAGCGCCCGTAGCCAAGGACGACGAGGTCGTCCTCGCTGAGCGTTCCCACGTGTGACTGGGCGATCTCGCGCACGCGGCGCCGCTCGGCCGCCGAGCTGAGGCGGAGGCCGTCGTCGAGGCAGAAGCGGACGGCGTCCTCGCAACCGGCACGGGAGAAGATGAAGTAGATGACGGGCAGCAGATCCTCCTCGGCCAACCGCTCGACTATCTCGCTCCGTCTCGGCCTGTAGGTCCGGACCAGCCTCGGGCGGTAGGTCCGGGGTTGCCGGTGGCCGGCCGGCGACAGCACGTTCGGGCGTGCACGGGGGCGGCTCGCGGCCGGGAAGTTGCGGGGCATCATCTCGTCGAGCTCGATCGCCGTCGGGTTTGGCCGTCGGTCGACGAAGGTCGGCAAGAGGACGGTCCGCTCGTCGGACCGGTCGCCGATGGCGAACAAGTTCCGCAGCTCGACCGGCCGGCGGTGTTCTTCGACGATGACAGTGCTGCCCCGGACCTGTGTGATCCAGGCGGCCAACTCGTCCGCGTTCGCCACTGTGGCGGACAGGCACACGAGCACCACCTCGCTCGGCGCCCCGAGGATGACCTCCTCCCAGACACCGCCCCGGTAGCGGTCCTCCAGGAAGTGCACCTCGTCGAGCACCACGTAACCGAGAGCGGCGAGGCCGGCGCGCTCGGCGTGGATCATGTTCCGCAGCACCTCGGTCGTCATCACCACGACGGGCGCCTCGCCGTTGATCGAGTTGTCGCCGGTGAGCAGCCCGACCTTGTCGGGCCCGTGGCGGCGGCGGAAGTCGGCGTACTTCTGGTTGGAGAGCGCCTTGAGCGGCGTGGTGTAGTACGCCTTCACACCGCTTGCGAGGGCCAGGTGGACGGCGTACTCGGCAACGACGGTCTTGCCGGCACCCGTCGGTGCCGTGACGAGTACCGAGCGACCGCCGTCGAGGGCGTCGAGCGCCTCGAGCTGGAAGCGATCGAGCGGGAAGGGCTGCTGGGCGAGAAAGCGGGCCCGCTCCTCCTCCCGGAGCGGGGACGTCACCTGATCACTTGTGGCAGAGCCTGCCGACGACGATCGAACCTTCGTAGAAGACCAGGAGCGGGATGGCGAGGGCGAGCATCGAGAACGGGTCCGAGCTCGGCGTGGCCACGGCGGAGAAGATGGTGATGATGATGATCGCAAAGCGCCGGAAGCGCCGGAGGGCTGCTGTGCTCAGCACGCCGGCGAGCTCCAGGCCGACGAGGACGGCCGGGAACTCGAAGGCGATCCCGAACACAACCATGAGCAGTGTGATTAGCCCGACGTACTCCTGCACGGTGAGGAGCGGAGTCGTCCCGGTCCCGGCGCTGTGGAGCAGGAAGCTGAGGCCCTTCGGGAAGATGAAATAGGCGATGAAGGCGCCGAGGCCGAACAGCACCACGGTCGAGAAGACGAACGGCAGGGCGTAGCGCTTCTCGCTCGCCTTCAGCCCCGGCGTGACGAATTGCCACAGCTCGTAGAGGATCACCGGCAGGCCGATGACGAGACCGCCGTAGGTCGAGACGTTGAGCCGGGTCGTGAAGCCCTGCAACGGCGCCGTGAAGAACAGGTGGCAGGCGTGAGGCCGCACATCACAGAGCGGCTGGCGGAGCACCAGCAAGATGTGGTTGTAAGCGACGTAGCAGACAATGGCGCCGCCGACGAAGACGATGATGCAGATGATGAGCCGCCGGCGCAGCTCTCCGATGTGCTCGAAGAGGGTCATGGCGTCCGGCGAGGCAGCAACCTTGTCCCGTCTGCGCATCGTTTTGGCCATCGTGATCCTCGCCGGGACGTCGTTCAGTGGGAACGGTCAGTGATTTCTACGGCCCCGCCAGCTGTTTGGATGAGCCGGCGCCTGGGCCGCGGCGTCAGTTCCAGTTCGGCTCATCGGGCGAGAGCTCGACCTCGGCTGCAAACGGGCCGGACGCAGCGGCCACCGGCACCGCCGAGAGAAGGGAGCCACTGGCGAAGCCCGGCGACGGCGCCCCCGTCGATTGCCAGCCGGCCGGCAGCCCGGACGAGCTGAGCGCAGTGGACGAGACCAGGGCCGCCGCCCCAGCCGACGGTGCCGATGTCCATTCCGAGGTCGAGAAACCCCCCGGGGTCCGCGCCACCGCCGGGGCTCCGGCGGCCGCCCCGGTCACGACCTCACCGGTTATCGCTCCGCCCGCCTCGCTCCCGCCGCTCGCCACAGAGCTCATCATGCCTGTCAGGTAGCCGGTGATCCCACCGCGGGGGATAGCCGGGATGGCCGGCAGGTCGAGATCCGGCAGGGCCGTTCGGACCTCGTCCTCCAGCCGCTCCCTGAGGCGCGACAGCTCGCGCCAGGCAGCGCCCAGCTGCCTGGCCGCCTTCGGGAGACGCTCGGGGCCGAGGACGATTATCGCCACGAGCAGCACCATGAGAATCTTCGCAGGGTCAAGTCCGCCCATCGGCGCAGTGTACTGGCCGGGCGGCGTCGTGATCTGTCGAGTCGAGCGGGTCCTCAAAGGACGTGGAAGGCAGGCCCTCCGTGGCGCCAGATCACGAGAAAAACGCGACCGATGATGTACGACCTCGGCAACGGCCCCCAGTCGCGGCTGTCGAAGGAGTCGGAGCGATTGTCGCCCATCATGAAGTAGTCCCCCTTCGGGATCTTCTGGCGGGTGATGGGTGGCCCGAGGGGGTCGTTCTTCGGCAGCCACGGCTGGGCGAGGGGCCGGCCGTTTACGTAGATGGTGTTGCCGACCGACCAGATCGTCTCGCCCGGCAGGCCGATGACGCGCTTCACGAGGTCGTCCCCGCTCGTGTCGCTCACGTCCCCCGGAGGCTGGCGGAAGACCACGATGGCGCCGCGCTGCAGGGAGTAGCCGAGCTTGAGCACGAGCATGCGGTCACCGACCTGGAGCGTCGGCATCATCGACCCGCTCGGAACGAAGAACGTCTGCACCACGAACAGGCGCAGCCCGAGGGCGACGGCTGCCCCGACCACGATGACAGTCAGCCAGCTGACCAGCCACCGTCGCCGACGCCGCTTTCCCCCCGGCCGGCCGGGCTGCTCCGTCGCCGGGCTGGACGGAGGCTCTCCCGTCGATGCCGCCGGCTCTAGACCATCTGCTGAGGCCACCCCCACCCCGTCACCGCCGGCCACCGGCAGACGGGCCGACGAGGCACCGCTCCCCGCTTCTGGCAGGGGGCCGACGGCAGGGCGAGTCTCGTCGGCCTCGGGCAGGACGTCACTCATCGCCCAAGAGGCTACTTTGCGGGAGGTGCGGTCTCAGATCGCTTCGATCAAGCGCTCGACGCGCTCGTCGTGCGAGCGGAAGGGATCCTTCAAGAGGACAGTTCGCTGCGTCTGGTCGTTCAGCTTCAAGTGCACCCAGTCGACCGTGAAATCGCGCCGGCGCTCCTTAGCCCGGCGGATGAACTCGCCTCGCAGCCGGGCTCGCGTCGTCTGCGGCGGCTGCTCCATCGCCAAGGTGACGACCTCGTCTGTCGTCATCCGCTCGGCGCCCCCCTGGCGCTGCATCAGGTAGAAGACGCCCCGGCGACGGTCCACGTCGTGGTACTGCAGGTCGAGAAGGGCGACGCGGGGATGGCCGAGGGGCAACTGGTGGCGCTCCCGGTATGCCTCGACGAGGCGGTGCTTCATGACCCAGTCGCACTCCCGATCGAGGCTGAGCGGATCCTTCTCGATCCCCTCGACGCAGTGCTGCCACATCTCGAGCGCCTGATGCTCGATGGGAGGCAGGCCCCGCTGCTCGTCGTAGCGGATGGCTCGCCCGAGGTACTCCTTTTGGATGTCGAGGGCGCTTGCCTCCCGGCCGTTGGCCAAGCGGACGAGCCGCCGGCAGGAGATGTCGTGACTGATCTCCCGGATGGCACGGATGGGATCCTCGAGCGTGAGGTCGCGCAGCACCACGCCCGGCTCCTCGAGCATCCGCAGCAGGATCGCCGTCGCCCCCACCTTCAAGAATGTGGCGTACTCGCTCATGTTCGAGTCGCCCACGATCACGTGGAGCCGCCGGAATCGCTCGGCATCGGCATGGGGTTCGTCGCGGGTGTTGATTATCGGTCGGCTCCTCGTCGTGGCCGACGAGACGCCCTCCCAGATGTGCTCGGCCCTCTGGGAGAGGCAAAACATCGCACCCCGGGCGGTCTGGAGCACCTTGCCGGCGCCCGAGTAGATCTGCCTGCTGACGAAGAACGGGATGAGCACCTGGGCGTAGTGCGAGAAATCGTCCCGGCGCCCGGTGAGGTAGTTCTCGTGACAGCCGTAGGAGTTGCCGGCGGAGTCGGTGTTGTTCTTGAACAGGTAGACGACGCCCCGGATCCCCTCGTCGCGCAGGCGGGCCTCAGCCGAGCGCACGAGTCCCTCGAGGATGCGCTCGCCGGCCTTGTCGTGGGCGACGAGATCGGAGATGGAGTCGCACTCGGGCGTGGCGTATTCCGGATGGCTCCCGACGTCGAGGTAGAGGCGGGCGCCGTTCTCGAGGAAGACGTTGCTCGACCGCCCCCAGCTCACGACACGCCGGAAGAGGTACCGGGCCACCTCGTCCGGGCTGAGACGTCGCTGGCCGCGCAGGGTACAGGTCACGCCGTACTCGTTCTCGAGGCCGAAGATCCTGCGCTCCACCCCAGCCACCGTAATGGGGGCGGCCCGTCACCGGGCGCCGATGCCCGAGGTAGCGTCTCCTCGTGTGCCGGCTGGTGCGCGCTTGCAGAACCTGACGACGGTCATGGGCTCCTTCCACGGCCGGGTGCTCGCCGCCCGTCTCGGGGCCGAGGGGGTCATCGTGGTCCTGAAAGGCATGAGTGACGGGCCCTATCCGCTCCAGGGCGCTGTCGAGGTCCTGGTACCCGCCGAGCAGCTGGAGCTGGCAAGGGAGATCCTCCTCGCGGACGAGGTCGAGGATGCCTTCGTCGACCCGTCGTCATGGCAGGCCCCTCCGTCGCCCCCGGGGGGTCCTGCCCGCCGTCGAGCCCGTGTCCACGGCGCCCCGGCCGCCCTCGTCGTGGTGGTGGTGCTCACCCTGATCATCATCGCCTTCGTGGCCGCCGCCCATTGAGGCAGAGGAGAGGCGCTACTGGCTGTCGGGGCCGCCGACCTCCGCCCCCGGGACGGCCGGGAGCTCGGTCTCCGACGCTCCTGATTCCGCCGCTCGAGCCTCGGCCGAGTCGGTCGCCTCGGCCCCTTTCTCAGAGCCGTTCGGCGTCCCGCTCTCGTCTGCTTCTTCCGAGCTGGGTGGGAGCTGAGAAACGGAGAGCATCGTCTCGAGCTCGCCGTTCACGAGGCGGCGAAACGACCTCCTGTCGGTGCCGGCGGTGAGGACGGCGACTTCGAGCTCGGCCGGCCCGAGGGTTCGCTCCGGTCCGGCGAGTGCCGCCACGCAATGGCGCAACGCCTCGCCGAGCGTCCAGCCCTTGTCGTAGGAGGCGCCGAGGCGGTCGGTGATGGTGGCGGCGTCGCCGCCGAGCACGGAGTACCCGGTCTCGTCTACCACCGTGCCGTCGTAGGCGATGTGGTAGAGCTGGTGGGCGACCCCGCTGGCGTCGAGCTCGGCGACGAGGATCTCGACCTCGAGCGGCTTCATCTCGTGGGTGAAGACCTGGCCGAGGTACTGGGCGTACAGGTTGGCAAGCGACCGGGCATCGACGTCCTCACGGGAATATGCGAAGCCCTTCGTGTCGGCGTGGCGGACGCCCGCCACGCGCAGCTGGTCGAACTCGTTGTATTTGCCGACGCCGGCAAAGGCCACCCGGTCGTAGATCTCGCTGATCTTGTGCAGCGTCCGGGACGGGTTCTCCGCCACGATGAGCACACCGGCGTCGTAGATCGTCGCCACGAGCGCCCGGCCGCGGGCGATGCCCTTCTGGGCGTACTCGGCCCGGTCCTTCATGACCTGCTCGGGGGCCACGTAGAAGGGCATCGTCATGAGGGCTCGTCCTCCCGCTCGGGCGCGATCTGCGGCGCGTTGGCCGAGGTAGCGGGCGGGTTGGTCACTTCGGCGGCGTTCCGGTGCTGGGCGAGGGAGCCGAGGAGCGTGACGAACCTGTCGGCCACCTCGGTGTCCGGCAACCGCCTGTAGCCCGACTCGTCCACGACGGCGACGACGGGGTAAATGCCGCGGAGCGGATCCGGTCCACCTGTGGCGGAGTCCTCGTCGGCAGCCTGATAGAGGGCGTTCACGGCGAGCTCGATGGCTTTTTCGGTGCCGAGACCGTCCCTGTAGCCGAGCTTCACAGTCGTCTTGGCATCGCGCCCGCCTGAGCCGGTGGCATAGTACTCCAGCTCCTCGTAGCGACCGCCGGCGAGGTCGAAGGAGAAGATGCGGCCGGTCCGCCGCCGGAGGTCGTAGCCGGCGAAAAGGGGCAGCACCGCGAGGCCCTCCATTGCCATCGGCAGGTTCCCCCGCACCATCTGGGCCAGCTGGTTGGCCTTCCCCTCTAGGCTCAAGGTGGAACCCTCGACCTTCTCGTAATGCTCGAGCTGGGTCTGAAAGAGGCGGACCATCTCGATCGCCGGCCCGGCGGCGCCGGCGATCGCCACAGCAGAGTGACGATCGGCTGGGAACACCTTCTCGATCCCCCGGTGGGCGATCGTGTGGCCCTCGGTCGCCCGGCGGTCGCCCGCCACGACCACCCCGCCGAGGGAGCGGAGGGCAACGATGGTCGTGCCGTGCCAGACGCCCGGGCGCCCCGTCGTCATCGACGAGTCGCTCCCGCCCGCTCCTGGCGCCGCAGGAGGGCTCCAAGGGATTCTGGCCGCCGTCCCCGCCTCGGCGATGCCCGCTGCACCCCCCGCAGCGCGCACCAAGTCCACGAAGCTCGGGCCGGGATCACCCCCGACCGGGAACATGGGAAGGCTCATAACAGGCGCAGGCTACCGCCGTTCGGCCTCGGCGGCCGACGCCGGCCCGCCCAAGCGAGGCATCGGCAGGGTGCTACTCGCCGCCTTTTTGCACGTAATTGCGCACGAATTCCTCCGCGTTGTCCTCGAGCACCTCGTCGATCTCGTCGAGAAGCTCGTCGATCTCCGCCTTCAGGCGCTCGCCGCGCTCGGTGGGCGCGGCCTCCTCCTCTTCGACGGTCTCGGTCTCCCGGCCCTGAGCGGGGCGGCGCTTCTGCTCTCGTTCAGCCATCAGTCCATCTCCTAGGATCCCAGCCGCTGCAGCAGCTCGGCGGGGCTCTCGCAATCCTCGAAGAGGGTATCGACGTGTCGCGCCGTCCCCCTGAGAGGTTCCATCATGGGGACCCGTCGCAGCGGATCCTCTCCCACATCGAAGACGACCGAGTCCCAATTCGCCGCCACGATGCTCTTGGCGAACTTAGCCAGGCAACGCCCACGGAAGTAGGCCCGTGTGGTCTCCGGCGGATGGGTCACGGCGTGCTCGACAGCGGCTCTATCGACGAGCTCGTCCATCTCGAGGCGGGCAAACAGCGATTTGCCCGGCCTCAGGTCGTGATACTGGAAGTCGAGGACAGCCAGCCGCGGATCGCCCCAGTTGAGCCCGTGACGCTCCCGGTAGGCCTCGACAATTCGCCGCTTGGCCACCCAGTCGAGCTCGCCCGCGAGGGCCTCCGGCTCGGTCTCGAGCCCGTGCAGCACGTGCTCCCATTTTTCGAGCACCATCCGGGCGACGTCCTCGTCATCCCCGAGGCAGGCAAGGCCGCGGTCTTCGGCGTACTTGCGCGCCAGCCCGAAGAGCTCCCACTGCAGCTCGACGGCGGTCATCTTCTCGCCTGAGGCCAGCTCGACGAGCGTGGCGAGATCCGGATCCCGCGAGACCGCGCGTATGGCCGTCACCGGGCTCGCCAGCGTGATGTCGTGACCGGCGTCGAAGTCGTCCTCGATCATCGCGAGCACGAGCGCCGTCGTCCCCACCTTGAGGAATGTGGCGGTCTCAGAGAGATTGGCGTCGCCGACGATGACGTGCAGTCGGCGGTACTTCTGCGGGTCGCAGTGGGGCTCGTCCCGGGTGTTGATGATCGGCCGCTTGAGCGTGGTCTCGAGGCCGACCTCCTCCTCGAAGAAGTCCGACCGCTGGCTCAGCTGGAAATGCGCCGGCTGGTCCGTCTCACCGTTCTCCTGGCCGACCTTGCCTGCCCCGGCAAAGACCTGACGCGTGACGAGGTGAGGCGTCAGCCGCTGCACGATGCGCGCAAAGGGAGTGGCGCGGTCGACGAGGTAGTTCTCGTGACAGCCGTAGGAGTTCCCCTTGCCGTCGCTGTTGTTCTTGTGGATGAGGATGTCCTCGCCCGGCGGCAGGAGATACCTGACCGCCTCCATCGACCGGGCCAGCACTACCTCGCCTGCCCGGTCGTGGCAGACGAGCTCGAGCGGGTTGGAGCACTCCGGCGTCGAATACCCCGGGTGGGCGTGGTCCACGTAGTAGCGGGCCCCGTTGGTGAGCACGGCGTTGACGAGATGCGTCTCGACCTCGGGCGGCATCGAGCCCTCACGGGCGAAGCCGCGGGCGTCCTGTCCCGGCGACTCGTCCTCGAAGTCCCACCCGACTCTCCGCTCGAGGCGAGCGACGTAGGAATTCACGAGAAGAGATGACGCCGTCGTGGGGCTCATCTCAGAGTTCGAGACGACGAGCACCCCATATTCGGTCTCGATCCCGCACACCTTGACGATGGCCACATTCGGACGCTACCGCAGCCCGAGTCGGCTGGTGCCGCGTTCGGTCATTGCCGGCACTCTAGCTCCACCGTCTCCTTAGGTGGTTGATCGGCTACAACGAGCGGCCGCTCCACCCCGGCGGCCGAAGGACTCACTGAGCCGATCCCATCCGCCGCTTCGGACGCCGCCGGCCGGGCGGGCTGCCTGCTTAGAGGTACTGTCCCGTCCCCACCCGTTCGATTGCCCGGCCGCCCTGGTCGTCCTCGCCCTGCCCGATGAGCGTGCGCACATAGACGATCCGCTCTCCCTTCTTGCCGGAGATCTTCGCCCAGTCGTCCGGGTTCGTCGTGTTCGGGAGGTCCTCGTTCTCCTTGTACTCCTGCTTGATGGACTCGAGCATGTCGCTCAGGCGAATCCCCCGGCCGTGGCCGGCGATCGCTCGTTTGATGGCGAGCTTCTTCGCCCGCCGGACGATGTTCTCGATCATCGCTCCGGAGGAGAAGTCCTTGAAGTAGAGGATTTCCTTGTCGCCGTTCTGGTAGGTCACCTCGAGGAAGCGGTTGTCCGACTCGGCGCGGTACATCTCTGTCACCGTCTTCTCGATCATGACCTTGACGGCCTTGTCGGCATCACCACCGCCGAAGGCGGCGACGTCGTCTGTCTCGAGGGGCAGCTCGGCAGTCAGGTAGCGGGCATAGATCTGCTGGGCCGCCTGCTCGTCCGGCCGTTCGATCTTGATCTTCACGTCGAGCCGCCCCGGGCGGAGGATGGCAGGGTCGATGAGATCCTCTCGGTTCGACGCCCCGATGACGATGACGTTGCGGAGCGTCTCCACGCCGTCGATCTCGGCGAGCAGCTGCGGCACGACGGTCGACTCCATGTCCGAGCTGATGCCGCTGCCGCGCGTGCGGAAGAGCGAGTCCATCTCGTCGAAGAAGACGATCACGGGGACCCCCTCCTCCGCCTTCTCCCGAGCCCGCTGGAACACGAGGCGAATCTGGCGCTCGGTCTCCCCGACGTATTTGTTCAACAGCTCCGGGCCCTTGATGTTGAGGAAGTAGCTCCTGGCGTTCGAGTTGCCGGTCCGCTCGGCGACCTTGTTGGCGAGCGAGTTAGCCACCGCCTTGGCGATGAGCGTCTTGCCGCATCCGGGCGGCCCGTAGAGAAGTATCCCCTTCGGTGCGGGCAGCCGGTATTCGGCGAAGAGATCCTTGTGGAGGTAAGGCAGCTCGACGGCGTCGGTGATGTCCTCGATCTGGCTGTCGAGCCCACCGATGTCGGAATACGTGACGTCAGGAATCTCCTCGAGCACGACCTCCTCCATCCCCGGTCGCGGCAGCTTCTCGACCAGGAGGCCGGAGCGCGGATCCATCAGCACCGAATCCCCGGCTCGAAGCTTGGTGTCGGCCAGGTACTCGGAGATCTCCGCCACACGCTCCTCGTCTGCGCGGCCCACACACAGGGCGCGCCGGCCGTCCTCGAGCACTTCGGCCACGATGACGACCTCGCCCCCCGCCTCATGGTCCCGGGCGAGGATCACGTTGAGAGACTCGTTGAGGACGACCTCCTGCCCCTTGCGCAAGTCGTCGAGCGCGACGTCGGGGTGCAACGAGACGCGCATCTTGCGGCCGCTGGAGAAGATGTCGACGGTGCCGTCGTCGTTGGTCTGGAGGTAGGTGCCGTACGCCGCCGGAGGTTGGGTCAGCTTCTCCACCTCGTCGCGAAGAGCCGCAATGTGCTCCTTGGCCTGCTGGAGGGTGAAGGTCAGCTTCTCGTTCTGCGAGACGGCATGGCTTAGCTGTCCCTTGGACTCGAGGAGCCGCTCCTCAAGGGAGCGGACGCGCTGGGGTGCCTCCTGCAGCCTGCGACGGAGCTCGGAGATCTCGTCCTCTGCCTGCTCGGCCCGGAGCCGAAGCTCCTCTGCTATCTCCTCGAGGCGCAGGTTGTCATCAGGATCCTGAGAGACACCCATTTTGTCGCCGTCACCTCCTCGGGGTACCGACCCGTTTGATTCGGACCCTACACCGGGTCATCGCCGAACATCGCGATGGGTCCGGCACCAAAATGCCGGCGGGAGGCCGCCGCCGGGAGCGATCATGGCCGACGCCCTCTCGTCGCCCGTAGAATGAGGCTGGAAGCGGCCATTTCGTCCCTCGGCTCTGGCGGGCGGCTCGAGGACCCACGGCCGGCAAAGGAGAGTTCCAGTCGATGAAGGTGTGGATAGACCAGGACCTGTGCACAGGCGACGGGCTCTGCGAGGAGATCTGCCCCTCGGTCTTCACACTGCTCGACGACGGCCTCGCCTACGTGAAGCAGGGTGACAGCGTGCTCAACAGCCCGGGTGGCTCGGCTCAGATGGCCGGTGTGACGGCAGACCTCGAAGACGCCGTCACCGAGGCTGCCGAGGAATGCCCGGGCGAGTGCATCTTCATCGTCGCCGGAGACTGAGGCTCGGCTGAGCCCACGGCGGGTCACGCCAAGGCCGACAGGCCGGCGCCGGCCGGCCCGCATCAGGGCAAGCTCGCCGTCGCTATCGCTCACGGCGCGGACGCGGGAGGCTCGTGGGCCGCATCAGCGGCAGGCTCTCGGCGGGCGCCAGGAGGTGCGAGCAGGCGCGCCGTGGTGATGAAGCCGGTGTGGGCCACCATCCGTTGGTCAGGCCGCACCGATCGGCCCTCGATGTGCCACGTCCGCCTGAGCACTTCGAAGGTCTCGGCCAGACCGAACCCGCTGCCGTGGAGATGCTGGCGCAGCTCTGCTGTCTGATTGATGGAAGGCAGGTAGGCACACAGGATCCCGCCCGGAACAAGGGCGCGCTCGGCGTGAGCCACCACCCGCCAGGGCTCGGGCAGGTCTAGTAGGACGCGGTCGAGACCCTCCTCGACGACCCCTTCGTAGATGTCGCGCTCGAGCACGCGGTAGTGGGCGCTCGCCTCGTCGCCGAGGAAGGCGGCCACGTTCGCCCTCGCCTGTTGGGCGAAGTCCGGCCGGAGCTCGTAACCGACCACCTCGGCGCCGGCGCGCAACAGCGCCATGGAGAGGGCACCCGAGCCCACACCGGCCTCGAGGACGCGGGCGCGAGGGAAGATGTCGGCCCCGATGATGATGGCACCGAGATCCTTCGGGTAGATCACCTGGGCCCCCCGTGGCATGCCCACGACGACATCGGCCAACGTCGGCCGCAGCGCCAGGTAGCGGGCGCTCGAACGGCGCCCCTCGCCGCCGAGAGCCGCCTCCACCTCGGAGCCCTCGGTGGCTCCTATCAGCTGGTCGTGGGCGACGACGCCGGCGTGAGACTGGAAGGTCCGCCCGCTGCGCAACCGGACGAGATACCGACGGCCCTTCCGGTCGACGAGAAGGATCCGCTCTCCCTCTCCGAACGCCCGGCCCCGTGTGCCGGCCGGATCCTCTGTCACCCCGGGGCGCGTCCCGCCTTCTTGCTGTCGGACTTCGTGGCGGAAGCGTCCGGCCGGTCGACGGCGGGGACCGTCTGAGCCTGCTTGCGCTGACGCCGGACTTCCTTGGCCTCTTCCCGGGACGCCCGCCGCGCCGTCTTCTCGAGCTTGCGGCGCCGGCGGCCCGAAGGTGGGGGCGGCACGCTTGTCACCACAATTGTCTCTCCGATTGCCAATTGCTCTACTACAACGCGGCGCTCAGGCCGCCGGGCGAGGAATCTTGCCAGCCAGGAGACCGCCCCGATCGCCAGCCAGACACCGCTCCCGCCGAGGAGGCCCTGGCGGACGCCACGTCGGACTAGGCCTGCGGTCAGGCGTTCGAACCAGTTGCGCATGGGGCTCCGGCGATCCTCGCCGGGTCAGATGCGTCGGATCTCGAGGACCGGGGCGTCCTTGCGGCCCCGCTTGCGGCCGAGTAGGTAGACCGCGGCAACGAGCAGGACGACGGCAACGGCCGCGCCGCCGAGTGCCGGGGCGGCCGCTTGCGTCGCCACTTCCTGCACGCCCGAGCCAAGCTCCCGCAGCTTCGACTCGAGGTCGCTCAAGCTGACCCGGTCACCCCCGGCGCTCATCTGTCACCTCCGGTGGTCTCGCTTGCGCCCGTGGGCACCCTCGGCGACCGCAGCAGGATGGCGGCGAGCAGCCCGAAGCCGATGAGCGCCGCTACGAGGGTGAGGAAGTACGGCGCCCACGACCACTCCCCGGCGAACAGTGTGCCGGTCTCGGTCTGAAGCGCCCGCAGCAGTCCCGTCAAGAGCAGGACGGCCCCGATACCGAGCATGAGCGCCGCCGCCGCGCCGAACAGGAGCGACCGACCGACCGACTTGAGCGGCCCGAGGGTCTGCTGCTTGACGTAGAGGATCAACAGCGAGAAGAGATCGCTCACCTCCGATGCAGGACCCCGGCCTTCTGGCATCGAAGGAAAGCTAACAGGCTCGCGCGTCGATCAGGTACGTAGACGAGGCCGTGCCCACGAGCCGCTCGTCGCCATCTGTGATCTGTGCTTCGCAGAACACCACACGCCCGCCGCCGGAGAGGACCCGCGCCACACACGTGAGCGCGGTCCCCGCCGCCACCGGCTTCACGAAGCTCGTCTTCATCTCGACATTGGCGCACGAGACGCGGCCTCTGGATTCGGCTGCGGCAAAGGTCACGGCGGAGGCTCCCATGGCGGAGTCGGCAAATGCCGCCAGGAAGCCGCCCTGGATGATCCCGGCCGGATTGGCGAAACGCTCGTCGGCCACCATCGCCCACGTCGTCAGTCCCGGGACGGACTTGTCCACGCAGACGATACCGAGCGTGAGGTCGCAATTGGGTGGTACCTGCATGCGGCTCACGGTTCGAGGGCGGCCTTGAAGAAGCTGCGCAGGTGCTCGAGACGCCGCTCGATCTCAGACTCGGCCAGCGGATCGCGATCAAGGAGGGCTTCGAGGAAGGGAAGGTTGGAGAAATAGGTCGCGAGCGCCCCGTAGAAGGTGAGAACCAACTGCTCAGGGTCGTGTTCCCGGAAGCGACCGGCGGCTATCTGGCGGGCGAAGAAGGCGGTCGCGCGCTCGAGCATCGGGCGGACGGCGACGGCGAGGTCGCCGGCGAGCCACCCGCCTCCGGCGAGCGCCTCCCGCTGGACGAGCCTGAGGAAGTCGGGGCTCTCGGCGAAGAACCGGAAGCCCACGGTGAGCACCCGGTCGACCTGCTCCCACCCATCGCGGGGACGGTCGGTGGCCTGCGCCACCCGCCCCAACCAGTCGGTGAACGACGCCTCGAGCACCTCCTGATAGAGCGCTTCCTTGGAGGCGAAGTGGTGCAGGAGGCTCGGCCGGCGGATTCCCACGGCCTCGGCGATGTCGTTCAGCGATGTGCCGTCGTAACCACGCTCGGCGAAGCAGGCGAGGGCCGCCTTCAAGATCGCCTCCCGTGTCGATCCGGGCGCTCGCGGAGGGTGATCCGAGGCGTCGAGCACTTTGTGAACGCTACAAGATGGCGCTTCTATCTCCCTACCTACCGGACGGTAGGGCGTTTGGTATCGTTCAGTCGTGCCCAAAGTGCTCCTCGCTCTCATCGTTGCCTTCGTCGTCTGCCAGGTCGCCCTGGCCTGTACCACGATCTATCTCCACCGGGCGCTCGCCCATAAGTCCCTCACCCTCTCCCCTCCGGTCCGAATGGTGTTCCGGGTGATGCTGTGGCTCATGACAGGCATCCGGCCGAGACAGTGGGTGGCGGTCCACCGCAAGCATCACGCCTACACCGACGTCGAGGGCGACCCGCACTCGCCGCTGCTGCTCGGTTTCTGGAAGGTGCAGCTCGGCAACGTCATGCTCTATCGCAAGAGCGTCCGTGACGGGGAGACCACTCAGCGCTACGCGAAGGATCTCCCGCCCGACCGGCTCGACAAGGTGCTCTTCGACCACGCTTTCATCGGGCTCGGCATCGGGATCACGGCGCTCTGCCTCGTCTTCGGCTGGGAGGTCGGTCTCATTGCGGCCGGGATCCACACGGTTCTCTACCTGGCGATCAACTCCGCCGTGAATGCCATCGGGCACCGGTTCGGGAGCAAGAGCTACGAGAACACCGCCCGCAACAACCAGTGGCTCGCCTGGCTCACCGTCGGGGAGGGGCTCCACAACAATCACCATGCCGCTCCCACCTCGGCGAAGTTCGCCCTCAACGGGCACCAGATCGATCCGGGCTGGTGGATCATCAGGGGACTGGTGCGCACCGGCCAAGCGAAGGTTCGCCTCAACGAGCTGCGGCTCGTGAAGCGGGCCGAGACGACGGCGGAAGCCGCCACCGGCTAGACGGGCGCAAGTCGCGGCTGTCGCGCAAGTCGCGGCTGTCGCGCAGGTCGCCCAAGTCGCCGCTGTCGGACGCAAGGACCGTCAGCCGGGCGCAAGGGGCCGAGCCGTCGGCGGTTCCCGCCCGCCGGCTGGCCCTCAGGGGGCGCCCGGAACGGACTGTAGGCTGCCGCAGTGGCAGATCTCGCAGAGGACCCGAAGCTCGAGCAGCGGTGTATCAACGTCATCCGAGGCCTGGCGATGGACGCGCCGCAACGGGCGAACTCGGGTCACCCGGGCACGGCGATGGCGCTCGCCCCGCTCGCCCACGTGCTGTTCACGCGGTTGCTCCGCTACGACGCGGCCGATCCGGACTGGCCGGACCGGGACCGGTTCGTGCTCTCCAACGGCCACGCCTCGATCCTCCAGTACGCCATGCTCTACCTCACCGGCTTCGGTCTCGAGCTGGAGGACCTGCGCCAGTTCCGCCAGTTCGGGTCGCGGACGCCCGGGCATCCCGAGGTCCATCACCTGCCGGGGATCGAGGTCACCACCGGCCCGCTCGGCCAGGGCTTCGCCCAGAGCGTCGGCCTCGCCATCGCCGAGCGCTTCCTCCGCCACAAGTTCGGGCCGGAGATGTTCGATCACCACGTCTTCGTCTTCTGCGGCGACGGCGACCTGATGGAAGGGGTGAGCCACGAGGCCGCCTCCCTCGCCGGCCATCTCGGCCTGGGCAGGCTCGTCTATGTCTTCGACGACAACCACATCACGATCGACGGCCCGACCGAGCTGTCGACGAACGACGACGCCAAGCGCCGGTTCAAGAGCTACGGGTGGCAGGTGATCCATCTCGGCGAGGTGGCGAACGACCTTGATGTGCTCGAGGCGGGTCTGCGGGACGGCATGGCCGAGGCGGAGCGGCCGAGCCTGCTCATCCTCCGGAGCCACATCGGCTGGCCGTCGCCGCACAAGACAGACACAAAGGAAGCCCACGGGGATCCTCTCGGTGTCGAGGAGATCCGGGAGACGAAGGCCCTCTTGGGTCTCCCGCCGGACGAGGAGTTCTATGTCCCCGACGACGTGCTCGAGTACTACCGCGCCGCCGGTCGCCGGCAGCGCGACGAACGCCAGGCGTGGGAGGAGCGGCTCGGCCTCCTGAGCGACGACGAGCGGGCCATCTATGAGGCCTGCAAGGCAGGCAACGGACTGAAGGGGTGGCAGGAGAAGCTGCCGGTCTTCGAGGCGGGGAAGATGCTGGCGACGCGAAAATCCATCAACCAGTGCGTCAACGCCACTGCCGGAGACATCCCTGGACTCGTCACCGGCGCCGCGGACCTGACCGGCAACACCGGGGTGAAGCTCGACTCGGGGACGCTCCAGTCCCGCGAGTTCCCCGGGGGCAACCAGATCCACTTTGGGATCCGCGAGTTCGCCATGGCCTCGGCGATGAACGGCATGGCGCTCCACAACGGGGTGCTGCCCGTCGGCGGCACGTTCTTCGTCTTCAGCGACTATGCCCGGCCGGCCATCCGCCTCGGCGCCATGTCGGAGGCGCACGCGGTCTTCTTCTTCACTCACGACTCCATTGGCCTCGGTCAGGACGGTCCGACCCACCAGCCGATTGAGCAGCTCGCCTCCCTCCGGGCGATGCCGCAGCTGCGCCTCATCCGGCCCGCCGACGGCAACGAATGCGCGGCGGCTTGGGCCGTCGCCGTCGAGTCGGACGGGCTGACGGCGCTCATCCTCACCCGTCAGGACGTGCCCGTACTCGAGGGCACGGCGGAGCTCGCCCGGGAGGGGCTCCGCCGGGGGGCCTACGTGCTCGCCGGTGGCGACGGCGAGGATGCCGACATCGTCCTCATAGGCACCGGCAGCGAGGTGCAGCACTGCATCGGGGCAAGGGCGATCCTCGCGAAGGATGGGATCGCCGCCCGGGTCGTGTCGTTCCCGTCATGGGACCTGTTCGCCGCCGAGGACAGCGGGTATCGGGACTCCGTGCTCCCCGCCGACATTCCCCGCCTCGCCGTCGAGGCGGCCTCCTCCTTCGGCTGGGACAGGTACGCCGACGCCACGGTCTGCATCGACCATTTCGGGGCCTCGGCGCCGGGGTCGGTCAACATGGAGAGGTTCGGCTTCACCGCCGAGAACGTCGCCGAGCATGCCCGCGCGCTGCTCGAGGCGTCAGCAGGACGCCACGACCACGCAACGAACGAATAGGAGGACGAGACGCCATGACGAGACTGCACGATCTCTACGCCAAGGGCGGCCAGAGCCCTTGGATCGACAACCTGAAGCGGTCCTACCTCACCGGCGGCCGCCTGAGCGAGCTCATCTCCGAGGGCGTGCGGGGGCTCACGTCCAATCCGACAATCATGGCCAAGGCGATCGAGGAAGGCTCCGATTACGACGAGCTGTTCACCGAGTCGATCCGGGCCCATGACGGCAACGTGCTCGACACGTACTGGGACCTCGTCACAAAGGACGTCAGTGACGCCCTCGAGCTGTTCGCGCCCCTTCATTCCGAGAGCGAAGGAGGCGACGGCTTCGTCTCGATCGAGGTCGCCCCGAACCTCGCGACGGACACCGAAGGGACGATCGCGGCAGCTCGCGATCTGCACGAGCGGATCGACCGGCCGAACCTCCTCGTGAAGATCCCCGGTACGAAGGCCGGCATTCCCGCCATCCGGCAGATGATCTCGGAGGGGCGCAGCATCAATGTGACCCTCATCTTCTCGATCGAACGATACGAGGAGGTGATGGAGGCTTATCTGTCCGGGCTCGAGGCCTTCGTCACCGGTGGTGGCGACCCGAGCGCCGTGGCCTCGGTCGCCTCGTTCTTCGTCAGCCGCGTCGACACCGAGACGGACCGGCGCTTGGAGAAGGTCGCCGCCGAGGAGCCGGGCTCGCCGCGAGGCGAGACCGCCCAGAGCCTCCGGGGCAAGGCCGCCGTGGCCCAGGCCCGCCTTGCCTACGAGCACTTCCAGCACCGCTTCAGCGGCAAGCGGTGGGAGGCACTGGCCGATGCCGGCGCCCGGCGCCAGCGGCCGCTGTGGGCATCGACTTCCACGAAGAACCCCGCCTACCCCAAGCTCCTGTACGTGGACAGCCTCATCGGGCCGCACACGGTCAACACCATGCCCGAGGCCACCGTCGTCGCCTTCGCCGACCATGGTCGCGTCGACAGGACGGTCGATGCCGATTTCGACGGGGCACGCCGTGAGCTCGCACAGCTCGCCGAAGTCGGCGTGGACCTCGAAGACGTGGCGAAGACCCTCGAGTCCGAAGGCGTGATTGCTTTCGAGAAATCCTTCGACGAGGTAGCCGACCGGTTGAAGAACAAGGCTGCCCAGCTCGGCCAGCCGGCCGACGACACGAGCGGCCGCTAGCCGCCCGTCGGCAGCCGGCAGCCCATATCTCCCGTTCGTCCCGACACCACCTGACGGAAATGGCCCCTCGATGACCCTTCCCCGCCCCCCCTCCGGCGAGCTCCGGCTCGTTAAGGACGTCCCCGGCGCCTTCGCCGACTTCGTCGCCGCCCGGATGGCTGCCTCCCCTGACCGCCCTTTCCGCATCGCCCTCTCGGGGGGCGAGACGGCCCGCGCCTGCTACGAACGTCTCGCGCCCGCGCCGATCGACTGGGCTGGTCTCGAGATCTTCCTCGGTGACGAGCGATGCGTCGAACCCGCCGACCCCGCCGCCAACCAGCGCCTGATCCGAGAAGCCCTCGGCGAGCGGTTCTCGCAGCTGGGCGCGTTCCACCCCATGTCGTGTGACGATCCCGACGGATATGCGAATCTCCTCGCCTCCCGGCCGCCGCTCGACCTGATCCATCTCGGCCTTGGCCCGGACGGGCACACCGCCTCTCTCTTCCCCGGCTCTGCGGGCCTTTCTGCGCCCGCTGGTGACAGTGTCGTGCGCAACACCGACCCGACAGGCCACAACCCGCTCCCCCGCCTGACGTTCACCTTTGAGGCGATCGCCCGATCACGAGTGGTGCTTTTCACCGTGGCCGGAGCGTCGAAAGCGGCCGCGCTGCGCGAAGTGTTCGAGGGCGAGAATCTGCCGGCGGCCCGCGTCCGGGCTCCCGAAGTGGTGTGGCTGTGCGACTACGAGGCGCTCGGGATGCCGAGCGGTGGCTGAGGTGCCGGCGCCTGCCCGCGCCAGACCGCCTGTTCCTCCCGCCGTACCCGACGTCGTCGTCGAGGCGGTCGAGCCCCTGGTGGACGGGGGACGCTTCGCAGTGAAGGCGGTCGTGAGCGACAGCCTCGAGGTGAGCGCCGATGTGTTCGCCCACGGCCACGAGCTCGTGCGGGCAGTTTTGCGCCACCGGGGCGTAGGCGCGGCCAACTGGTCGTCGACAGCCATGCGACCCCTCGGCAACGACCGCTTCGCCGGGTCTTTCGTCCCCACAGCTCTCGGCCCCCTCGAGGTCGAGGTGGTCGGAGGTGTCGACGATCTCGCCAGCTGGGCACGCGACGCCCGGCGGCGGCTCGAAGCCGAGCGGCCCGATCCCTTCGACCCGGAGATCGGCGGCCGCCTCCTCTCCGAGGCCGCCGGCCTGCTCGAGAGCGGGGCCGGGGGGGACAACGGCGCGGAGGCGGTGCGAGCTCTCGCCGGCGAGGTGGCAGCAGGTCTAGACCTGTCGCTTCTCGCCGCCGTCGAGGCGGCACTCGCCCCGGGCGGGGCGCTTTCTGGCCGCGCCATCCCGGACGGAACTTGCACCGTGGCTGTCCTCAAGGTCTACGCCGAGCCAGAGCGGGCCGCCTTCTCCGCGTGGTACGAGCTGTTTCCCCGCTCGGCGAGCCCAGAGGCCGGGCGACCAGGGACTCTGCGCGACGTCATCGACAGGCTCGCATACGTCGCCTCACTTGGCTTCGACGTCCTCTACCTGCCGCCCGTCCATCCGATCGGCGTCACCGCCCGCAAGGGGCGGGGCAACTCCCCCGCCGCCGCGCCCGGCGACGTCGGCAGCCCGTGGGCGATCGGGGCCGACAGCGGCGGCCACGAGGCGATCGCCGCCGAGCTCGGCACGCTCGAGGACTTCGAGCGTCTCGTCGTGGAGGCGAGGGCACAGGGCATAGAGGTGGCGATGGATCTCGCCTTTCAGAGCTCCCCCGACCACCCGTGGGTCAGCAGCCATCCCGAGTGGTTCCGCCACCGGCCCGACGGTTCCATCGCCTGCGCTGAGAACCCGCCCAAGCGCTACGAGGACATCTACCCGATCGACTTCCACACCGCCGACCGCAAAGGGCTGTGGCAAGCCCTCTACGAGGTGACGATGGGCTGGGTGGAGCGCGGCGTGCGCGTCTTCCGGGTCGACAACCCCCACACGAAGCCGTTCGCCTTCTGGGAGTGGCTGCTCGCCGAGGCGAAGGCTTCCCATCCCGACCTCATCTTCCTCTCGGAGGCCTTCACCCGCCCGAAGGTGATGCACAGGCTGGCCAAGCTGGGCTTCGACCAGTCCTACACGTACTTCACGTGGCGAGACACGAAGTGGGAGATAATCCGGTACTTCGAGGAGCTAGCCCACGGTCCGGGCCGCACGTACTTCCGCCCGAACGTCTGGCCGAACACGCCAGACATCCTCGCCAAGAGCCTCCAGCGGGGCGGCCGGGCCTCGTTCGTCCAGCGGCTCGTGCTCGCCGGCGGCCTGTCGGCCAACTACGGGATTTACGGTCCGGTCTTCGAGCTGCAATGGGACCAAGCGGCCGCTCCGGGAAGCGAGGAGTATCTCAGCTCCGAGAAGTACGAGGTGCACCATCACGACCTCGCCGACCCGCGCAGCCTCGCCCTCCTCATCCGCCGCCTCAACCTGGCTCGGCGGGCACATCCGGCCCTCCAGCGTGACAGCGGCCTGCGCTTCCTAGCAGTCGACAACGACCAGATCATCGCCTGGTTGAAGCGCAACCGGGACGGCAGTGACATCGTCATCGGCATCGTCAACCTCGACCCCGAGTGGGTGCAGTCGGGCTTCGTCGACGTCGATCTGACCGAGCTCGGAGTAGGCCCCGGCGAGACGTTCCGGGCGAGGGACCTGCTCGGGGAAGAGGCTTACCTGTGGCAAACGGGGCGCAACTTCGTCAAGCTCGACCCGGCCGGCGTGCCCGCCCACCTCCTGGTGCTGGAGCGGGCCGGATGAGCCCTGCCGTCACCTCGGAGCCGATCATGATCCCGGCGGCAGGCACCGAGTGGTACAAGGACGCCGTCATCTACGAACTGCACGTGCGCGCCTTCGCCGACTCCGACGGCGACGGCAGAGGCGACTTCCGGGGCCTCGCCGACAAGCTCGACTACCTCCACCAGCTCGGGGTGACCGCCCTCTGGCTGCTCCCCTTCTACCCGTCGCCGCTTCGTGACGACGGCTACGACATCGCCGACTACACGAGCATCCACCCTGACTACGGGACGCTCGGCGACTTCCGCCGCTTCGTGGAGGAGGCTCACCGGCGGGACATGAAGGTGATCACCGAGGTCGTCCTCAATCACACCTCCGACCAGCACCCGTGGTTCCAACGGGCACGGATCTCGCCCCCCGGCAGCAGCCAGCGCGACTTCTACGTGTGGAGCAACACCCCCGATCGCTACAAGGAAGCCCGGATAATCTTCCAGGACTTCGAGTCGTCGAACTGGGCCTGGGATCCGGTCGCGGAGGCGTACTACTGGCATCGGTTCTACTCCCACCAGCCGGACCTCAACTACCGCAACCCCGCTGTGCGGCGAGCCGTCCTTCGCGCCGTCGACTTCTGGCTCCGCCTCGGCGTGGACGGTCTCCGCCTCGACGCCGTCCCCTACCTGTACGAGGAGGACGGGACCGACTGCGAGAACCTCCCCGAGACCCACGAGTTCCTCGCCGAGCTCCGCCGTCACATCGACGACCGCTTCACCGGCCGGATGCTGCTCGCCGAGGCCAACCAGTGGCCCGAGGACGCGAGCGCCTATTTCGGCAAGGGGGACGAGTGCCACATGGCCTTCCACTTCCCCCTCATGCCGAGGCTGTTCATGGGCCTGCGGATGGAGGACCGGTTCCCGATCATCGACATCATGCAGCAGACACCGGAGATCCCACCGTCGTGCCAGTGGGCCCTCTTCCTCCGCAATCACGACGAGCTGACCCTCGAGATGGTCACCGACGAGGAGCGCGACTACATGTACCGGTCGTATGCCCGCGACCCGGTCATGCGGATAAACCTCGGCATCCGCCGGCGGCTGGCCCCCTTGCTGCAGTACCACCGGCAGAAGATCGAGCTGATGCACGGCCTCCTCATGTCGCTGCCAGGAACGCCGGTGCTGTATTACGGCGACGAGATCGGCATGGGCGACAACGTCTATCTCGGGGACCGCAACAGCGTCCGGACGCCGATGCAGTGGAACTCCGACCGCAACGCCGGCTTCTCGACCGCCAACCCGCAGAGGGTCTTCCTGCCGGTCAACATTGACCCGCAATGCCACTACGAGTCGGTGAACGTCGAGGGCCAGCTCGACAACCCGGACTCCCTGCTGCGGTGGGTGCGCCGGCTCATCGCCCTCAGGAAGCGTCATCCCGTCTTTGGCCGGGGGCGCATCGAGTTCGTCTACTCGGACAACCCCCGCGTCCTGTCGTTCATCCGCCGGGACGATCGGGAGGCCGTCCTCGTCGTGGCCAACCTGTCCCGCTTCGCCCAGTACGTCGAGCTCGACCTGGCGGCTCACCGAGGTGTCACCCCGCGGGAGCTCTTCGGCCAGACCACTTTCCCGATGATCGGGGAGCTCCCTTATCTGGTCACCCTCGGCCCGCACTCCTTCTACTGGCTCTCTCTCGGCGACCCGAGCTCGGACACTCACACCGGGACGCTGGCGCTGCCGGCCTTCAAGGTGAGCGGCCCGTGGTGGAGGTTCACCGAGGGCGGTGACAACCGCCGCCGCTTCGAGGCGCTGCTGCCGACAATCCTGAAGGCCCGGCGCTGGTTCGGCGCCAAGGACCGTCGCATCCAGCAGGCCACGATCGGCGAGACGATCAGCCTGCCCCTGCCGGGCGCCGCCGGGCGGGCAGAGCTCCTCGTGGTCAACGTGGAATACCTCGAAGGCGAGCCGGAGCGCTACCTCTTGCCCGTCACCTACGTGGAGGGCGAGCAGGCCGACGCCCTCGCCCAGGACCACCCGGAGGCGGTGGTGGCGCTGCTCACCCCGAGCCCGGGCAGAACCGGCCTGTTGGTCGACGCCCACTTCGACCCGGCCCTCGGCAAGGTGCTCGTCGACTTCGTGGCCAACCGTCGCCGTCGCACGAACGAGATCGGCAGCCGCCTCATCGGCGCGCCCGTTCCGGCGATGGCCGACGAGCTCGGGCGCATCGGGACCGGCCCACGCGCACCGGCCCGCGTCTCGAGCGCCGAGCAGTCGAACACCTCGATCGTCGTGGGCGACCCGGACGGGGCGCGCTGCATCCTGAAGACGCTTCGGCGGCTGCAGGCGGGCCCGCATCCGGAGATCGAGCTCGGGCGGCTCCTCACCTCGGTCGGGGCGGCGGTCGCCCCGCTCCTCGGCTCGATCGAGCTCGTAACACCGGCAGGTCAGTCCACCGCTGTCGCCGTCGCACACGAGTTCGTGCCGCACGAGTCCGACGCCTGGCGGGCCACTCTGCGGTCGGCGAGCTCTTTCCTCGAGAATTGCGTGCCGGCGGGGGGAGAGGTGCCGCTGCCGCCGCCCCCTACCGGGCCGGGCGGGTTTCTCGCCGGGGTGCTCGCCGGTGAGATCCCCGAGCAGGCCGAGGCCCTCATCTCCGAGACGCTCGCCGGGGCAGAGCTGCTCGGCCGCCGGACGGCCGAGCTCCACGTGGCCCTCACCTCCCCGCAAGGAGGCCCGGCGTTTGCTCCCGAGCCGATGACGGCGATGTCCCAGCGCTCCCTGTACCAGTCGATGCGGACGGCGGCCAGGCGGACGATCGTGCTGCTCCGCCAGCGCCTCCGTTACCTCTCCCCACGGGACCAGGAGCTCGCCCGGGATCTGCTCGAGAGCGAGGACGAGCTGCTCGCGGCGGTGCAGGGCGTGCTCGAGATCCGGGAGGGGAAGAGGTTCCGCATCCACGGCGACCTCCACCTCGGCCAGGTGCTCTTCACCGGGCGGGACTACCTCTTCGTCGACTTCGAGGGCGAGCCGGCCCGCAGCTTCGGTGAGCGGCGGCTCAAGCGGTCTCCGATGAGGGACGTGGCCGGAATGCTGCGGTCGTACCAGTACGCCGCCTACAGCGCCGTGGACGACCTCGTCTCACGAGGCGTCGTGGAGCTCGACTCGACGTTCGAGCTGGAGGACTACCACCGAGCCGCCACGCGGTGGGCCTACTGGACCTCGATCGCCTACCTCGAGGGCTACCTGCCGCCCGCCCGCGAGGCGAGGTTGCTCCCACTCGATGACGAGCTGGCGGCCGACCTGCGGGCACACCTATTGGAGAAGGCGCTCTACGAGCTGCGCTATGAGATCGGGAACCGCCCCGAGTGGGTCCATCTGCCCCTGCTCGGCCTGCGCTGGCAGCTGGCGCTCGACCGCCAAGGCCGATCGACGTGAGCGACTCCGGCGACCCGATCGCCGTGGGCAGGCGAGGAGGCCCTGAGGCCGCCCTGTTCGCCCTGGCGACGGCCCGCGGTGTCGCCGTCACCTACACCGATGCCAACTCGCGTCAGCAAGAGGTGTCCGAGAACACGCTCGTGGCGGTGCTCCGGGCCCTCGGTGAACCCATCGAACGGGCGGCCGACGCACCCGAACTGATCCGGCTGCTCGAGGCGGAGGCGGCGGCGAGACCGTGGCCGCCGGCGGCCGTCGCCTGGGACGGAGAGCTCCGGCTCCCGGCGCCGGGCGCTGCTCCTGCCGGCGCTCGGAGACCGGATTCCTTCGAGCTGCAGCTCGAGGACGGCTCGGTGGCGGGCGAGCTCGTCGCCGAAGGCCCGGGCGGCTCGCTCTTTTCCCCACAGCCGCTTCCCTTCGGGCTCCACCACCTCCGCCACCGGGCGGAGTCGCCCTCTGAGGCCGTCCTGGTGATCTCGGCGCCGTCGCGGGGACGTCCGGCGGGGAGCCGCTCCTGGGGCGTCTTCGCCCCCACGTACGCCCTCTCGGACGGAAGAGGCTCAGATGCAGGGGATCTGACCTGCCTCGAGCAGCTGGGCCGGCTGGCCGGCGGCCTCGGGGCGTCCTATCTGGCCACACTCCCGCTTCTCGCCGACTACTCCCGCATAGAGGCACCGGGGGCGGTGACGAGCCCATACGCGCCCCTCAGCCGGTTGTGGTGGAACGAGGGCTACCTCGACGTGCGGCGATTGCCGGAGCTGGCAGAAGAGTTCTCGCCGAAGGGAGCCGCCCCCCAGTTCCGCCCCGGGCCGATGTCGCGGCAGGCGGACGTGGCCGCCGCCGCCGCCTCGATCAGGCCGCTCCTCGGGGTAGGCGCTGAGCGGGTCATCGCGGGGGGAGGCGCCCGGCTGGCGGAGTTTCGCCAGTTTCAGGCCAGCCGTCCGGACGTGCTGCGCTACGGCATCTACCGCGCGGCCGCCGAGGCGGCCGGCCCCGACCGGTCCGCCTGGCCGGACTCCTGGGTGGCCGGTGAGGTCCTCGCCGGCCGCGACGTCCCCCACCTGGCGGTGCTGGCGCACGTCTATGCCCAGTGGGCGACCGACCATCAGCTCGGCGAGGTGTCGGCGGCGACGGCCGGCGCCGGCTGCCGCCTGATGCTCGACCTCCCGATCGGCTGCCGGGCGGACGGCTACGACCCCTGGGCCTTCCCGGAGTCCTTCGCCGCCGGAGCCACCGTGGGTGCCCCGCCGGACATGTTCTTCTCCACGGGCCAAGACTGGGGTTTCTTGCCACTTCACCCTGAAGGTGCTCGCCGGGCCGGCTACCCCGTCGTAGCCGGCGCCTTCGCCCACCTGTTGAGGCACAGCGGGGCGGTGCGCATCGACCACGTGCTGGGCTTCCAGCGACTGTGGTGGATCCCGGCCGGGGCCCCGGCGGCCGAGGGTGCCTACGTGAGCTACGAGCTCGACGAGCTGCTCGCGCTGGCTCTGCTCGAGGCGTGGCGGGCGGACGCCGCTCTCGTCGGCGAGGATCTGGGCACCGTCGATCCTGGCCTCGAAGAAGCTCTCGAGCGTCACGGGATCGCCGGCATGCACGTGGCCGTCTTCGACCTCGACACAGAGCCCGGCCAGCGACTCGCGCCCCGCCCGGGATCTGTCTCCTTCGTCGACACCCACGACACGGCGACGTTCGCCGGCTGGTTCGACGGCACGGACATAGACGAGCGCGAGCGGCTCGGACTGGTCACCGCCGACGAGGCGGCCGCCGAGCGAACCCGCCGCCACGAGGCGCGAAAGCTGCTTCTGGAGCGCCTCGTCACGTCGGGCAGTCTGTCCAAGACCGCCACCGACGACGCGGCCGAGGTCCACGCTGCCGTGCTGGAAGAGCTCGGCAGCTCGGCGGCAGCTATCGTGGTCGCCACGCTCGAGGACCTGTGGGCGGAAAAGGACCCCCAGAACATCCCGGGGACCACCGTCGAGCACGAGAACTTCGCCCGGCGCTTGCCTTATTCGATCGACGAGATCGCCGCCGATCGGCGGCTCATCGAGCCGCTCGTCCGGCTCGATCGCGCCCGGCGGAGTGGGCGGGCCCGCCCCGGCGGCGGCGACGAGTGTGGCGGTTCCGCCCGTGGCGGCAACAACGGCGACGCCAGCGCCGACGGCCTGGCCGGAAAGGGGCGGTAGCTCGATGGCAGGCGCGAGTAGACCCGACGACAAGTGGCAACCGCCCGGCGCGGTCAGTTCCCTGGCGCACTCCAAGGCGCCCACCCCGTTGCTCGATCCGGGTGCTGTCTACCTGTTCAACGAGGGCCGCAACTTCCAGGCCTACGACCTCCTCGGGGCTCACCTGCTCGCGCCGGGGCACAAGGGCGGCGGCGGGCCCGGCGGCGGGGGGGGCACCCGGTTCGCCGTCTGGGCGCCGAATGCGGCGGCCGTGTCGGTCGTGCACGACGGGAACGGCTGGGTCCCTGGCGCCGATGCCCTCGCGCCGCAGGGATCATCGGGGATCTGGGCCGGCGTCCTTCCCGGAGTCGGTGCAGGAACGGTCTACAAGTACCGCATCGACCCCGCGGCGGCGCGGTCGCGTGAGAAGGCCGACCCCTTCGCCTTCGGCACCGAGATGCCGCCGCGGACGGCCTCGGTGGTGACCGACCTGAGCTACGAGTGGCACGATGCGGCCTGGATGGCGGACCGGGCGCGGCGGCAGGCCGACGAAGCGGCCGTCTCCATCTACGAGGTCCATCTGGGCTCGTGGCGGCGCCGGCCCGACCACAGCTGGATGACCTACGAGGAGCTGGCCGAGCCGCTCGCCGACTACGTCAGCGCGCACGGCTTCACCCATGTCGAGTTCCTGCCGGTCATGGAGCACCCCTACTACGGCTCTTGGGGCTACCAGGCCACCGGCCTGTACGCCCCCACTGCCCGTTATGGCCGCCCGACGGGGTTCATGGCTCTCGTGGACACGCTCCACGAGCGCGGGATCGGCGTGATCCTCGACTGGGTGCCGTCGCACTTCGCCACAGACGAGTTCGGGCTCGGCGAGTTCGATGGCACACACCTCTACGAGCACGAGGATCCACGCCGGCGCGTCCACCCGGACTGGGGCAGCTACGAGTTCAACTACGCCCGCCACGAGGTGACGTCGTTCCTCGTCTCGAGCGCCTGGTTCTGGCTCGACCGCTACCACATCGACGGGCTGCGCGTGGACGCCGTCGCCTCGATGCTCTACCTCGACTACTCGAGAGGGCCGGGCCAGTGGTCGCCGAACCGCCTCGGCGGCCGGGAGAACCTCGACGCCGTCGACTTCCTCCGCCAGTTCAACGACTCCGTCCACGAGCGCTTCGAGTCGGCGGTGACCGTGGCCGAGGAGTCGACTGCCTGGCCGGGGGTGTCGAAACCCACCGCCCAGGGAGGGCTCGGCTTCTCGATGAAATGGGACATGGGGTGGATGCACGACACCCTGCAGCATTTCGAGCGCGAGCCGATCTACCGCAGGTACCACTACGGGGAGCTCACCTTCCGCGGCCTGTACGCCTTCACGGAGCGTTTCGTCCTGCCGCTCTCCCACGACGAGGTCGTCCACGGCAAGGGGGCGCTCGCCACGAAGATGCCCGGTGACGACTGGCAGCGCCGCGCCACGCTCCGCCTGCTCTATGCCCACCAGTGGTTCCAGCCCGGCAAGAAGCTGCTCTTCATGGGCGACGAGCTCGCCACATGGCGGGAGTGGAACCACGAGGACCAGCTCGAGTGGGACCTGCTCGAGCTCCCGGAGCACGCCGGCGTGGCCCGTCTCGTGTCACAGCTGAACCGCCTCTACGCCGAGCTGGAACCGCTCCGGGGAAGGGAATTCGACCCGCGGGGCTTCGAATGGATCGTCGCCGACGATCCGGACAACGACGTGCTCGCCTGGCGCCGCTCAGGGGACGACGGCGATCTCGTCGCCGTCCTCAACTGCACCCCCGTCCCCCGCTTCAGCTACCGGGTGGGAGTGCCGAGGGGCGGCGAATGGCGCGAGCTCTGCAACACCGACGCCGTCGAATACGGCGGGAGCGGCGTCGGCAACCTGGGCGCCGTCCTCGCCGAGCCGGTCCCCTCGCACGGTCAGGCCGAGAGCGTCGCCCTCACGCTTCCGCCCCTCGGAGCCCTTCTCCTCGCCCCGCCCCCCTTGGCCGGCAGAGCAAAGGGGTAGCCCGCTGAGCGACCTTTCTCCGCCGGGGCCGCCGCGCCACGGCCGGCTCGGGCCCAGTTACCGGCTGCAGCTCCGGCCGGGCTTCGGATTCGCGGCGGCGGCTGAGGTGGCCGGCTATCTCGCCTCGCTCGGCGTCGAGCTCGCCTACCTCTCCCCCGTGGCCGAAGCCGTGCCGGGCAGCGTGCACGGCTATGACGGCACCGACCCGACAGCGGTGCGCGAAGAGCTCGGCGGGCGGTCCGGCTTCGACAGGCTCGTGGCGGAGCTGCGCCGGCACGGGCTCGGCATCCTCCTCGACATCGTGCCCAACCATCTCGCCACATGGCCGTCCGGGCCGTGGTGGGGCGACGTCCTTCGTCGGGGGCGGGAGTCGCAATACGCCCCCGTCTTCGACATCGACTGGGAGGCGTCCGGCGACCGATCAGACGAGGCTCCCGGCGGCGGCCCGGGAAAGGTGGTCCTCCCGATACTCGGGGCACCCCTCGAGGATGTCCTCGCCGCCAACGAGCTCCGCGTCGAGATCGTCGACGGCTCCACAGTCCTTTGCTACGGGCCGAACTGCCCGGCGCTCCCCCTCGCCGACGGCACGGGCGAGCCAGGCGACGACGTGGCGCAGGTCATCGCCCGCCAGCACTACCGCCTCGCCTGGTGGCGGGACGGCCGGGCCCGCAACTACAGGCGCTTCTTCGACATCGACGACCTCGTCGGTGTCCGAGTCGAGGACGAAGGCATCTTCGAGCTGACCCACCGCCTCGTGGGAGAGCTCGTCGAGGCCGGGGCGGTGGACGGCCTCAGGGTCGACCACATCGACGGCCTCGCCGACCCGGCCGGGTACCTGCGCCGGCTGCAGGAGCTCAGCGGCGGCATGCCGATCGTCGTCGAGAAGATCCTCGCCGGCGACGAGGCGCTCCGGGCCGACTGGCCGGTGGCCGGCACGACCGGGTACGAGGCCCTCGACGACATATCGGGGGCGCTCGTCGATCCCGCCGGCCTAGGGCGGCTCGTCGCCGGGGCGCGGGACGAGGGGGAGGACCGCATCGCCGACGTCGTGGCCGGCGGCAAGCGGCTCGCCGCCGCGGAGACCTTCCTCGCCGAGCGGGAGCACGCGGCCGACCACCTCGGAGCGGACCCGTCGGCGCTCACCCAGGTCCTCGTCGACCTGCCCGTGTACCGGACCTACGTCTCGGGCGCCGGCGCGTCCGAGCTCGACCGGGCCATCATCGACACGGTGGCGACGGGGGACCTCGCCGGCCGCCTCCTCAGCCCGAGCGATGGCGTCGTCCGCTTTCAGCAGCTGAGCGGCCCGGTCATGGCAAAAGGCGTCGAGGACACCGCCTGGTACCGCCTCGTCGGCCCCCTCGCCTTCCTCGAGGTCGGGGGCGACCCGGGGCGGGACCGCGCCGACGGCGTCGAGCGCCTCCACTCCCGCGCCGCCGCCCGGGCGATCTCCGGCTCGGGCGGGCTCGTGCCCGGGACGACGCATGACACCAAGCGGAGCGCCGACTGCCGGGCCCGCCTGCTCGCCCTCGCCGAGGTGGCGCCGGAATTCGAGGCCGGGCTGGTGCGCTTCGGGGCGCTCGTCCCCCTCCGCAAGACCGGCAGCGGAAAGCTCGTCCCGAGTGCCCTCGAGCTTCGCCTGGTCGCCGCCACGCTCCTGGCGGTGGCGCCGGTCGGCGGCAGCGAGGAAGAGTGGGCCCCGCTCGTGGACCGGGTGGGGGAAGCGCTGCGAAAGGCGGCCCGCGAGGCGAAGGTGCACAGCTCCTGGACCGATCCCGATTCGGAGTACGAGGATGCTCTCATCGCCGTGGCGCAGCAGGGCCTCGCCGCCGAGGGCGCCGTGCTGCGGGAGGCTTTCGGCGACCTCGTCGAAGAGGTGGCCGGCCTCGGGGTGACGCTCGGCCTCGGCCAGGTAGTGCTGCGCTCCCTCCTGCCGGGCGTGCCCGACTGCTACCAGGGCGACGAGAGCTGGAACCTGTCTCTTGTCGACCCGGACAACCGGCGACCCGTCGACTTCGCCCGCCTCTCCGAGGAGCTGGCCCTCCTCGACGGCCCTGCCTCTCCCGAGGCAGCGGCGACGCTCGGCACCGGCTGGCGGAACGGGCTCGTGAAGCTGTGGGTCACGCGGCAGTGCCTGCGGGCGCGGGCCCTCGTGCCGGCGGCCTTCGCCCCCGGTGCCGGCTACGTGGCCCTGCGAGCGAGCGGTACCCACGCCGGCAACGTCGTCTCCTTTGCCCGGGTGGCGGCCGGGGGCGCCCCCGGCCAGGCGATCGCAGTTACCTCGAAGATGCCCCGCCGGTTGGCGGCCTTCCGCGGCGACCTCCCCGTCGGCCGGCGAGCATGGGGCGACACCACCCTCGAGCTACCCGCCGCTCTCGCCGGTACCCCCGCGGACGCCGGGTCCGGCCGGAGCGCAGAGAAGGCACCCGCCCGGGAGGACGGCTGGCACGACGTCCTCTCCGGCCGGCGCCTCGCCCCCGAGGCGGGCAGGCTCGATCTCGGCGTCCTGCTCGCCGACCTGCCCGTGGCTGTCCTCGTCAGGGGGACGGCGGTCCCCTCTGCAGCAGCACCACGGAGCGAGCCTCCACTCTGAGAGGCTCGGCGGCCTTCAAGGGTTCGCGCCAACCCGCACAGAACGGCACCTCCTCCATGGCCGTGTCGAGCACCGGGGTCCAGTAGTCGCCGAAGCGCCCGTCGGGCAGAAAGAACGAGATCGGCTCCCAGTAGGGATGGAGGACGAGGAAGAAGCTGTCGTCCGAGGACGGCCCTGATCGCCCGGCGGCGGCGGGTAGCGACTCGCCGTTCAGGAAGACCCCGACCGACTTGGCGAAGCTGACCCCCCAATCGCCATCGGTCATCGGCTCCCCCGCCGGCGAGAACCAGGCGATGTCGCTCACGCCGTCCCCCCGGAGCGGGCGGCCCTGGAACCACCGTCGTTGATGGAAAATGGGGTGAGCGTGGCGGAAGGCGTTCAGGCGCCGGAAGAAGGCGAGCAGCTCGAGGTCGGCCCCCTCCCAGTCCAGCCAGGAGATGTCGTTGTCCTGGCAGTAGGCGTTGTTGTTGCCGTGCTGGGACCGTCCGATCTCGTCGCCGGCGAGGAGCATCGGGACGCCCTGGGAGAGAAACGTCGTCACAAGAAGGTTCCGCCGCATCTGCTTGCGGAGCCGGACGATCTCCTCGTCGTCGCTCGGGCCCTCGGAGCCGCAGTTCCAGGAGCGGTTGTCGTTCTCGCCGTCGGTGTTGTCCTCGAGGTTCGCGGCGTTGTGCTTGTCGCTGTAGCTGACGAGGTCGGCCAGGGTGAAGCCGTCGTGGCAGGTGACGAAATTGATCGATGCCCACGGCTTGCGGCCGGTGCCCTCGTAGAGGTCGGAGCTCCCCGTGAGGCGATGGGCGAGCTCCGGCAGCGTCCGGTCCTGGCCGCGCCAGTAGTCGCGTACGCAGTCGCGGAAGCGGCCGTTCCACTCCGACCACAGCGGCGGGAACTTGCCGACCTGATAGCCGCCCTCGCCGATGTCCCACGGCTCGGCGATCAGCTTCACCTGGCTGATGACCGGATCCTGCTGGATTATGTCGAAGAAGGCCGACAGCCGGTCCACGTCCCGCAGGGTCCGGGCCAAGGTGGCGGCCAGGTCGAAGCGGAACCCGTCGACGTGCATCTCGGTCACCCAGTACCGCAGGCTGTCCATCAACAGCTGCAGCACGTGGGGCTGGCGGGCGTTCAGGGTGTTGCCCGTGCCGGTGTAGTCGACGTAGAAGCGGGGGTCCGCCTCGTTCAGGCGGTAGTAGGCGGCGTTGTCGATCCCCTTGAACGACAGGGTCGGCCCGCTCTGGTTGCCCTCGGCGGTGTGGTTGTACACCACGTCGAGCAGGACCTCGATGCCCACCGAGTGGAGGGTCTTCACGAGCGCCTTGAACTCCTGCACCTGCTGGCCGCGCTCGCCGGTGGCGGCGTACTCGTTGTGAGGGGCGAGATAGCAGATCGAGTTGTACCCCCAGTAGTTGCGCAGACCGTGGGCGACCAGCCGGGCGTCGTGGACGAACTGGTGGACCGGCTGCAGCTCGACGGCCGTCACCCCGAGGGACAGCAGATGGTCGACGACCGGCTCGGTGGCGAGGCCGGCGAAGGTCCCCCGGAGCTGTGGAGGCACGTCAGGATGGCGCTGTGTGAACCCCTTGGTGTGCATCTCGTAGACCACCGTCTTGTGCCAAGGCGTGGCCGGCGGCCTGTCGTTTCCCCAGTCGAAGTAGGGGCTGACGACGACGTTCTTCGGCATCGAGCCGGCGCTGTCGGCCCGGCTCATCCGGCTCTCGTCGGCATGCTGGTGGCCGTAGAGGGATCGGTTCCAGTGGACGCGGCCTTCCACTGCCTTGCCGTACGGGTCGAGCAGCAGCTTGTCCGAGTTGCACCGATGACCGCTGGCGGGCCGCCACGGACCGTGGACCCGGTAGCCGTACCGCTCACCGGGCCCGACACCGGCGAGGTAGCCGTGGTGGACGTGGGCGGTCTCCTCGGGGAGGGCGAAGCGAGTCTCCCTGCCCCCCTCGTCGAACAGGCACACCTCCACCTGGTCCGCTACCTCGGAGAAGATCGAGAAGTTCGTGCCCACACCGTCGTAGGTGGCGCCGAGTGGATACGGGTGCCCGGACGCGATCTCCATCCGGGCACGCGCCATCACTCGAGGCTACCGGGCGTCCGGGCCGGCGGCTGACGAGGCGCCCCGGCCGGCGGGGGGCCGTAGGGTGTCGCGGGTGACCCTCACCGGCAGAGAAAGTGTGGCACCCCCTTCCGACGGGCTGACCGACGCGGAGCTTCTCGGGATCGACCCCGCCGCCCTGGCCACGGCGGCCGCCGCCAGGCGGGACGCCATCTTCGGCACCCGAGTGACGTTCTCGCCGAAGGTCTTCATCCCGCTCACGATGCTCTGCCGGGACCGCTGCGGGTACTGCACCTTCGCCAAGCCGCCGGCCCGCCTCGACTCGCCGTATCTCCATCTCGACGAGGTCGTCGAGCTGGCCCGGGTCGCCGCCGCCCAGGGCTGCCACGAGGCCCTCTTCACCCTCGGAGAACGGCCGGAGGAGCGGTACCCGGTGGCGGCCGCCTTCCTCTCGGCGGCGGGCGCCTCCTCCACCGTCTCTTATCTGGCAGAGGCGTGCCGCGCCGTGAGGGACGCCACCGGCCTCCTCCCGCACGCCAACGCCGGCGCCCTCTTCGAGGAGGAGCTGGCGCTGCTCCGCCCGGTGACGGCGAGCCAAGGGATGATGATCGAGACCCTCTCGCCCACGCTGTCCTGCCACCGGGCGGCCCCGGACAAGACGCCGGCGCGTCGCCTGGCCACCCTGGAGGCGGCCGGTCGCCTCCAGATTCCCTTCACCACCGGGATCCTCGTGGGCATAGGAGAGACGCGGGCGGACCGGCTGACGGCGCTGCGTGCGATCGCTGATGCCCACCGCCGGCACGGGCACGTCCAGGAAGTGATAGTGCAGAACTTCCTCCCCAAAGAGGGCACCGCCATGCACGACTGGCCAGCCTGCCCGGTGGAGGAGCTCGCCTGGTCCGTGGCGGCTGCCCGTCTGCTGCTGCCCCCCGACGTGCACGTGCAGGCGCCGCCGAACCTGACGGAGGACTTCGCCGTGCTGCTGGCGGCGGGCATCGACGACTGGGGCGGCGTCTCCCCCGTGACGGTCGACCACGTCAACCCGGAGCGCGCCTGGCCGGGGCTCGACCGGCTCCGGGCCGTCACCGAAGCGGCGGGCCACGTGCTCGCTCCCCGCTTGTGCATCCACCCGGAGTACGCCGCCCAACCGGGCCGCTTCCTCGACGAGGAGATGCGCTTTGCCGTCCTCGACCGGTCCGACGCCGAGCATCTCGGGCGTGACTCGTCGTGGTGCTCGGGCGGGGACGAGCCGCCTCCTCTCCTCATCGGGCGCCCTCGCGTCATCGGGCGCCCCCTCGCCGCCCCCTCGACGAGGCCGGACACCCCGGCGGACAGTCCCGGGCCACAAGCCCGGCGCCGCGCCGGGGGAGCCGTGGGCGAGGTCCTGGAAGGAGCCCGCGCCGGCCAGCAGCTCGGCGAGCGCGAGATCGTCACCCTGTTTGCCGCCCGGGGACGGGAGGTCGAGGAAGTGGCGGCGGCAGCGGACGACCTCCGCCGGCGCACCGTGGGCGACGTCGTCACCTACGTCGCCAACCGGAACATCAACTACACCAACGTGTGCACCTTCAAGTGCCGCTTCTGCGCCTTCTCGAAGGGGCCGCTCTCGCTCAACCTCCGCGGCTCCCCCTACCTGCTCGAGCTGGACGAGATCACCCGGCGGGTGGCCGAGGCCGATGAGCTCGGGGCGACCGAGGTCTGCCTGCAGGGGGGCATCCACCCGAGCTTCGACGGCGACTACTACCTCGAAGTGCTCGCCGCCGTGCGGAGGGCGTCGGAGCGGATCCACATCCACGCCTTCACCGCCCTCGAGGTGCACGAGGGGGCACGCCGGCTCGGCGAGGACCTCGAGACCTACCTCCGCCGGCTGCAGGCGGCCGGCCTGAAGACGCTCCCCGGGACTGCGGCGGAGATCCTGGACGACGAGGTCCGCGCCATCCTCTGCCCGGACAAGGTCAACACCGAGCGCTGGCTCGAGGTGCACCGGTGCGCCCACCGCGTCGGCCTCCGCTCGAACGTGACGATCATGTTCGGCGCCGTCGAAGGGCCGCTGTCCTGGGCCCGGCACATCGTCGCGACACGGGCCCTCCAGCTCGAGACGGGCGGCTTCACGGAATTCGTCCCCCTCCCCTTCGTGCACATGGCGGCGCCGATCTACCTCCAGCACCGGGCCCGGCGGGGCCCTACCTTCCGCGAGGCAGTCCTCATGCATGCCGTCGGCCGGCTCGCCTACGCCGGCGCCATCGACAACATCCAGGCGAGCTGGGTGAAGATGGGCGCCACCGGGGCGCGCCAGCTCCTCCAAGCCGGCTGCAACGACCTCGGCGGGACGCTCATGGACGAGAACATCTCCCGGGCTGCGGGTGCCACGCACGGACAGGCGATGGACGAGGCAGGTTTCCGACAGATCGTCGAGCCGCTCGGGCGGCGGCTCGAGCAGCGCACGACCCTCTACGGGCGCCCCGAGCCGGCCGGGAGCGTGGCGGTGGCCGGCTAGCGGCGCCGCTCGCCAGCCTCGACCTACTGCTCCTCGTCGCAGAGACCGGCCTCGCGGAGCAGGCGGGAGGCTTTCTGGAGCGAGCTGCGCGCCCGTGCGATCCGCCGGTCCCGCTTGGTGGCGACGGCGGCGGCGTCGGCGCCGGGCTCGTCGAGGGCGGCCCGGAGCAGCTCCATGCCGGCGTCGGCCAGCTGCTCGCTGAGCCGGTCGGCCGCCTGTGCCAGCTCCTCGAGACGCTCCTCGCTCACGCGCGCGCCCCTAGTCCGGTCGTTCGATCGTGACCACATCGAGCTCTCCTTTGGCGAGCTCGGCGCGGATGACCTTCTTGTCGAACTTGCCCACGCTCGTCTTCGGGATCTCCTCCACGAAAGCCCACCGCTCCGGCACCCACCAGCGGGCCACGTGCCGGCCGAGGTACTCGGCGAGCTCTCCGAGGCGGTCCCCGGTCGGCTCGATCCCGTCGACGAGCACGATGCAGGCGAGCGGGCGCTCGTCCCATCGCTCGTCGGGGACCGCCACGACGGCCGCCTCGAAGACGTCGGGATGACCCATGAGGGCGATCTCCAGCTCGACCGAGGAGATCCACTCGCCACCGGTCTTGATGACGTCTTTCGTCCTGTCTGTGATCGTCATGTACCCGAGCTCGTCGACCGTGCCCACGTCGCCCGTGCGCAGCCAGCCGTCGTGGAACCGCTCCGGCGTCTCGTCGCCGTAGTAGGACGCCGTCACCCACGGGCCACGCACCTCGAACTCCCCGACGGCCTTGCCGTCCCGGGGGGCGACCTTGCCGTCGCCGTCGACGACCCGGAGCTCGACGCCGAAGACTACGCGGCCGGCCTTCTGGCGGAACTCCCACAACTCTTCGCCCTCGGCGCCCCGAGGTGGGACGGCGACAGCCGCGAGCGGGCTCGTCTCGGTCATCCCCCACGCCTGGATGACCGGTACCCCGAATCGCTCCTCGAAGCGCCGCATGAGCGACAGGGGCACGGCGGACCCTCCGCAGACGATCCGCGAGATGGACGACAGGTCGGAGCCGTTCGCCTCGGCATAGCGAAGCACCTCGTTCCAGATCGTCGGCACGGCGCCCGCAAAGGTCGGTCGCTCCGCCTCGATGATCTTCACCAGGGGCTCGGCCTGCAGGAACTGTCTCGGCATGATGAGGTCGGCGCCCGCCACCCAGGAGGAGTAGGGCATCCCCCAGGCGTTGGCATGGAACTGCGGCACGACGACGAGGCCCCGGTCCAGCTGAGACAGCCCCAGCGCCGACGTGGTGGTGCTGGCGAGCGAGTGGAGATAGGTCGAGCGGTGGCTGTAGGCGACGCCCTTCGGGTTGCCGGTCGTGCCGCTCGTGTAGCACATCGCCGCCGCCTGCCGTTCGTCGAGGTCCGGCCATTCGAACTCCTCCCCGCCGGAGGCCAGCAGCTCCTCGTAGCCGATCGTCTCGCCGAGCACTGATGTGTCGCCGGTGCCGACGACGACTATCTGCTCCACGCTCGGGCACTCGCCGACGACCCTCGCCAGCAGCGGGGCGACGCCGGCGTCGCAGATGATCACCTTGTCTCCGGCGTGGTCGATGACGTAGCGCAGCTGCTCGGGAAAGAGCCTGATGTTCAAGGTGTGCATCACCGCACCCATGCTCGGGACGGCCAGGTAGACCTCGAGGTGCTCCTGGTGGTTGAAGCAGAACGTGCCCACGCGGTCGTCCCGACCCACTCCGAGGCCCGCCAGCCCGGACGCCAGCCGGCGGACGCGCCTTCCCACCTCGGTGAAGCTCGCACGGCGGAAGCTGTCGCCCTCGAAGGTGACGACGGTGCTCCGGCCGTGTACCTGCTCGCCGTGACGGAGTATCTCGCGCACGAGCAGCGGCGCGTCCTGCATGGTGCTCAGCATGTCGGTGCTCCTCGTGTCAGCTCGCCCGTCGCTCGGCAGGCTCGGGTGCAGATCATAATTTCGGCTCCCTTTCAGTGAGAACCGAAAAGCCCTCTATCCTTGCTGTGAGCAGTTCGGGAAGTATCGCCACCGTGGCACCGGAAAGGCAATTGGGGCACCTCCGGCGGTGACAGCCCAAAACCGGAGCCGACTGGACAGGGGCCCTAGTGACCGACGCCGCCGCCATCCTCAACCAGATCTCGGACACGCTCGCGCAGGCGAGTCCGAGCTTCGAGGAGACAGCCGGGCTCGTCACCCGCACCACCGCCGACACGCTCGGCAGCACATGTGTCCTCTGGCTCGCCGAGGAGGGGAGCAACAAGCTCGCCATCGCCGCCACCTCCGATCCGGCGGCGACACCCTCTGCTTGCATGGAGCAGACGGGGTGGGAAGATCGGCTCCAGGACGCCGTCTTCGCCGCCGCCACCCTCGAGACGGCGTCGCCGTTCACTTTGAGTCCCGAGGACTCCGGCGGAGAGGAAGGATCGGGCCGAGGCGGGGCTCCGGCGACCGGCCGGCCCGGGCAGCCCGTCCTCACCGCCGTCCCGCTCCGGTTGCGGAACGGCACCACCGGTGCGCTCGGCGTCGTCCGGCCGGCCTCTCTCGGTGATCTCGGCGATCTCGAGCTGGCGCTCCTGCGCCAGCTGGGCGACCGCGCCGCCCTCGCCCTCGACTGTGTCGGGTTGCAGGCAGCCGCCGATCGGGAGAGAAGGCTCCGCCTGCGGGCGGAGACAGCCCGCAGGGCCGGTTCCGTCGCCGCCGCCGACGCCGTCCTCCGTCAGACAGCACTGGCCGATCTCGGGCGGTGGGCCCTCATCGGGCTCGACTACGGCGACCTCGCCTCCGACGCCGTCAAGCTCCTCGGCGAGCATCTCACCGTCGATGCCGTCCACGTCTTCGACGCCTTTCCCGACCCCGACTTCCTGTCGCTCAAGGGGAGCGCCGGCCACAGTGTCGGTGACAACGAGTGGACCTCGGCCGAGCCGACTTCCTCGCCGGCCAGCTTCGCCCTCGTCTCCCAGCAGACGGTCGTCAGCGACGACCTCGCCACCGAGGAGCGCTTCGACGTGCCCGAGCTGTGGAGCGCCGCCGGCATCGTCTCGGTCATCGAGGTGCCCATCCCCGGCCCGGAGTCGCCGGCCGGTGTGGTGGGCGTCGGCCGCCGGCTCTTCGCGCCGTTCTCCGACGAGGAGGCGAACTTCGTCAGCGCAGTGGCGAGCGTGCTGGCAGTGGCCGCCGCCCGCCGCCAGGTCGAGGGCGCCATCCGCGCCCAGGCGGCGAGCGATCCCCTCACCGGTCTCCCGAACCGATTCCTGCTCGCTGACCACAGCGCCGGCTCGGCCGCTCCTCCGGGGGCCTTTCCCCCTTTGAGCGGGGCGGACCGGACGGTCCTCGTGCTCGACATCGACCGGTTCAAGGAGATCAACGACACTCTCGGGCATGCCATCGGTGACCTCGTCCTCCTCGAGATCTCACGCCGGCTGAGCCACTTCGGGGGCCCTGTGGAGCTCGTGGCCCGCCTCGGCAGCGACGAGTTCGCCCTCGTGGCGCACAGCCCCGGCAGTCCCGCAGGGGACGAACAGCTCGCCGAGCAGCTGCTCTCGGTCCTCGGCGAGCCGTTCGACGTCGGCGGGGTGAAGCTTCGCCTGCGGGCCAGCATCGGGATCGCTCCCCGTGCCTTCGATGACGCCGGAAATGCGCTCGGGGTACCCGTGCTGCTCCGGCGGGCCGAGTCGGCCATGTACCAGGCCAAGAGCGAGCACGTCAGGATGCGCCGCTACTCCGACAACCTCGAGCGGACGAGCCTGCTGCGCCTCACGCTCGCGAGCGAGCTGGCCGAGGCGATCGACCACGACCAACTCCACCTCGACTACCAGCCCAAGCTGAGCACCGCCGGCGGCCGGGTGACCGGTGTCGAGGCACTCGTGCGGTGGCTGCATCCCACGCGGGGATTGCTGCCGCCCGACGTCTTCGTGCCTCTCGCCGAGCAGACCGGTATCATCCGCGAGCTCACGAGCTGGGTCCTCGCCCGGGCGCTGGCCGAATGCGCCGGCTGGCGCCGGGCCGGCTTCCCGATGCCGGTCGCAGTCAACCTCTCGGCCGGTACGGTCCAGGACGCCTCCCTGCCCGACACGGTGATGGCAGCCCTCGCCCGCGCCGGCCTGCCGGCGGAGGCGATCGAGCTCGAGATCACCGAGAGCGCTGTCATGCGTGATCCGGTCGGTGCCTTGCGGACCCTCGAGGTGCTGGCGGCAGAGGGCGTGCGCTTCGCCCTCGACGACTTCGGCACCGGTTACTCGTCGCTCAGCTACCTCCAGCGGCTGCCGTTCGCCTCGGTCAAGATCGACAAGTCCTTCGTCTCGCCGCTCGCCGATCCCGACAACGGCGTCGCCCGGGCGATCGTCACGGCCGTCATCGAGCTCGGTCACAGCCTCGGGCTGGAGGTCATCGCCGAGGGCGTGGACTCGACCCGAGTGCTCGAGGCCGTGACGACGATGGGTTGCGACGCCGTGCAGGGCTTCCACCTGGCGATGCCGATGAGCGGCGACCACCTGCGGGATTGGATCACCGCCCGCGCAGCCGGCGATCCCACGCCGGCAAATCCGGCCGGGGCTGCTTCCCGGCGCTGAGCGGACAACGAGCCCACTGGAAGTCGCTTCGGCGCCACGGCGGCAGGCGGGGTGTATTCTCGTCTCTCTCAGCAGGGCCAAGGACGTCCCGACGGAATCTCCCGCGCCGCCGGTGACCGGTGGCAGAGCACGAGGACGCCATGGCAGCTGCACACGAGCGCACGGGACTCTACGACCCTGCCTACGAGCACGACTCCTGCGGGATCGCCTTCGTCGCCGACATGGCGCGCCCCGCCAGCCACCGGATCGTCGAGCTCGGGCTGACGGCTCTCGAGAACCTCGCCCACCGGGGAGCATTCGGATCCGACCCCGAGACCGGCGACGGTGCCGGCATCCTCGTGCAGATGCCCGACCGGCTCTTCCGTCACGTGCTCGGCGAGGAGGGGGTCGACCTTCCTCCACCCGGCGGCTACGGGAGCGGGATGGCCTTCCTCCCGGCGGAGGAGATGGAGGCTGCCATCGCCAAGGCCGCCTTCGAGCGGCTCGCAGAGACCGAGGGGCTCCACGTGCTCACCTGGCGCCAGGTGCCCGTCGAGCTCCGCCTCGCCGGCCAGGGGGCCCGGGCGGTGGCGCCGCGGTTCGAGCAGGTGTTTCTCGCTGATTCGGCCACCGACGAAGGCCGGGGTGATCCTCTCTGCCTCGAGCGGCTGCTTTTCGTGGTCCGCAAGCGGGCCGAGCACGAGATCGCCGGCCTCTACTTCCCCTCTCTCTCCTCACGGACCTTCGTCTACAAGGGGATGCTCGCCACGCGTCAACTGAGGGGTTTCTTCGGCGATCTGAGCGATGCCCGCCTCGAGACGCGCCTCGCGCTCGTCCATTCCCGCTTCTCGACCAACACCTTCCCGGCCTGGTCCCTCGCTCATCCCTTCCGCCTCGTCGCCCACAATGGGGAGATCAACACCATCCGGGGCAACCGGAGCTGGATGCAGGCGCGCGAGGCGCTTTTACAAAGCGCCCTTTTGCCCGGTGAGATCGAGCGGATCTTCCCCGTCGTGACACCGGGGGCGAGCGACTCCGCCTCGTTCGACGAGGTCCTCGAGCTCCTGCACTTGGGCGGCCGGTCGCTCCCCCACGCCGTGTTGATGATGATCCCCGAAGCCTGGGAGCGCCACGAGGACATGCCGGCGGCGCTGCGCGCCTTCTACGAGTTCCACTCCTGCCTGCTCGAGCCGTGGGACGGCCCGGCCGCCGTCACCTTCACCGACGGCCGCCTCATCGGTGCCGTGCTCGACCGCAACGGGCTCCGGCCCGCCCGGTACTGGGTGGCCGACGACGGCCTTGTCGTGCTGGCCTCCGAAGTGGGCGTGCTCGACCTCGATCCGGCCCACATCATCCAAAGGGGCCGGCTCCAGCCCGGTCACATGTTCCTCGTCGACACCGTGGCCGGCCGGATCGTCGAGGACGCCGAGGTGAAGTCCGACCTCGCCGCCGAGCTCCCGTACCAGCAGTGGCTCTCGGACGGGCTCGTCCACCTGGCCGATCTGCCGCCGCGTGACATGCTGACGCCCCAGCACGCCTCGATCGTGCGCCAGCAGCGGCTCTTCGGCATGACGGCAGAGGATCTGCACGCCATCCTGGCCCCGATGGCATCGGCTTCCCAGGAGCCGATCGGCTCGATGGGCACCGACACGCCCATCGCCGTGCTCTCCGAGCGGCCGCGGCTCCTGTACGACTACTTCGCCCAGCTCTTCGCCCAGGTGACGAACCCGCCACTCGACGCCATCAGGGAGGAGCTCGTCACCTCGCTCCAGTCCAACCTCGGCCCCGAGCAGAACCTGCTTGCCGCCGGGCCGGCGAGCTGCCGCCGCATCGTTCTCCCCTACCCGGTGCTCGACAACGACGAGCTGGCCAAGCTCCTCTACGTCGACGAGGAGGGGGAGCCCACCGGCTTCAGCTGCTTCGCCGTGGACGGGCTCTTCCCGGTCACAGGCGGCGGGGACGGCCTCGAAGAGGCCATCGCCAAACTGTGCGCCAGAGTCTCGGAGGCGATCGCCCTCGGGGCGAACATCATCGTGTTGTCCGACCGGCACGCCACCGACGAGCTCGCCCCCATCCCGGCGCTGCTCATGACCGCCGCCGTCCACAACCACCTGGTGAGGGAGAAGGAGCGCACGCGCGCCGGCGTCGTCGTCGAGACAGGCGAAGCTCGCGAGGTCCACCATCTGGCCCTCTTGATCGGCTACGGGGCGGCCGCCGTCAATCCCTACCTCGCCTTCGACTCCATTGCCGAGCTGGCCCGGGACGGCGTCGTGAGCGGGCTCTCCGAGCGAGAGGCCGTCCGGCGCTACGTCACGGCCGCCTCGAAGGGCGTCCTCAAGGTCATGTCGAAGATGGGCATCTCGACCAAAGCGTCCTACACGGGCGCCCAGATCTTCGAGGCCGTGGGCCTCGACGAGAGGTTCGTGGGCCGCCACTTCACCGGCACCTCGAGCCGTCTCGGCGGCATAGGCGCCGCCGAGATCGCCGAGGAGGTGGCGAGGCGCCATCAGGATGCCTTCGGAGAGCGCTCCGCCCTGCCCGGCCAGCTCGAGATCCCCACCGGGGGCGAGTACCAGTGGCGCCGGGACGGCGAGTACCACCTGTTCAACCCGAGGACCGTCCACAAGCTCCAGCACGCCACCCGTGCCCGGCGCTACGACGTCTTCAAGGAGTACACGACCCTTGTCGATGCCCAGTCGGAGCGGCTCGCCACCCTACGGGGGCTGCTGCGGCTCCGGCCCGACCCGGCGCGGCCACCGGTGCCTCTCGATCAGGTCGAGCCGGTGAGCGAGATCGTGAAGCGCTTCGCCACCGGGGCGATGAGCTACGGCTCGATCTCCGCCGAGGCCCACGAGACCCTCGCCGTCGCCATGAACCGCCTCAAAGGCCGCTCCAACACCGGCGAGGGGGGCGAGGACCCGGGCCGTTACGTGCCCGACCCGAACGGGGACTCGAGGCGGTCGGCCGTGAAGCAGGTGGCCTCCGGGCGCTTCGGGGTGACGAGCGAGTACCTCGTCAATGCCGACGATCTCCAGATCAAGATCGCCCAGGGCGCCAAGCCGGGCGAAGGGGGCCAGCTCCCGGGCCACAAGGTCTACCCGTGGATCGCCCGCACCCGATATTCGACGCCCGGCGTCGGGCTCATCTCCCCGCCGCCCCATCACGACATCTACTCGATCGAGGATCTGGCGCAGCTCATCTACGACCTGAAGAACGCCAACCCGGCCGCCCGCGTGCACGTGAAGCTCGTCGCCGAAGACGGCGTGGGGACCGTCGCTGCCGGCGTGTCCAAGGCGCACGCCGATGTGGTGCTCATCTCAGGCCACGACGGCGGTACCGGGGCGGCGCCGCTCGGCTCGCTCAAGCATGCCGGCGCCCCGTGGGAGCTCGGCCTGGCCGAGACCCAGCAGACCCTCGTCCGCAACGGCCTGCGCGACCGCATCGTGGTCCAGGTCGACGGCCAGCTGAAGACCGGGCGGGACGTCGTCGTGGCGGCGCTCCTCGGCGCCGAGGAGTTCGGCTTCGCCACGGCGCCCCTCGTCGTCTCGGGGTGCGTGATGATGCGCGTCTGCCATCTCGACACCTGCCCGGTGGGGATCGCGACGCAGAACCCGGAGCTGCGCAAGCGTTTCTCCGGGCGGCCGGAGTTCGTCGAGACCTTCTTCGAGTACCTCGCCGAGGAGGTTCGTGAGCTGCTCGCCGCCCTCGGTCTCCGGTCGGTCGCCGAGGCCGTCGGCCGCCTCGACTGCCTGGAGGTCACAGACGCCGTCGAGCAGTACTGGAAGGCTCGCAAGCTCGACTTGAGGCCTTTGCTCGCGACCGGCGAAGAGACGGCCGGAGCCGCGTCGACCGGTGCTGCCCGGCGTTGCACGCGTTCGCAGGACCACGGGCTCGAGCTGGCACTCGACCAGCAGCTCATCGCCCGCTTCGGCCAGGCGATCGAGAGCGGCACGCCGGCGGAGGCGGCGATGGCGATCCGGAACGTCGACCGCAGCGTGGGGACGATGCTCGGCTACGAGGTGACTCGCCGCCACGGGGGCGGCGGCCTGCCCGACGACACGATCGACGTGACGTTCTCCGGCTCCGCCGGCCAGAGCTTCGGCGCCTTCCTGCCGAAGGGGATCACGCTCCGCCTCGTCGGCGACGCCAACGACTACCTCGGCAAGGGCCTCTCCGGCGGCCGGCTCGTCGTCCGGCCCCATCCCAGTTCGCCGGCGGCCGCCGAAGAGCAGGTCATCGCCGGGAACGTCGCCCTCTACGGCGCCACGAGCGGCGCGGCGTTCGTGCGCGGGCAGGCCGGCGAGCGCTTCTGCGTCCGGAACTCCGGCGCCGCCGCCGTCGTGGAGGGTGTGGGAGACCACGGCTGCGAGTACATGACCGGCGGGACCGTGGTGGTCCTCGGGAGGGTGGGACGGAACTTTGCGGCCGGGATGTCAGGAGGAGTCGCGTACGTGCTCGATCCGGGTGGCGAGCTGGAACGGCGGGCCAATCTCGAGATGGTGGCGCTCGAACCTCTGACCGGGTCCGACTGCGCCACCGTGACGGCGCTCGTCCGGGAGCACGCCGCCGCCACGGGCTCCCCGGTGGCACGCCACCTGCTCCGGACGGGCGAGCTGGATCCGGCCCGGTTCGTGAAGGTGATGCCGACCGACTACCGGCGCGTCCTCGAAGCAAGGGAGCGCTCCGGCGCCACCGGTGACGAGGCCGACGAGGTGATCATGGCGGCGGCACATGGGTGACCCTCGCGCCTTTCTCAGCCTCGGCCGGCACGATCCGCGCCGGCGCCCGATCGAGCTGCGATTGCGCGACTGGCACGAAGTCTACGAGCCCTTCCCGCCGGAGACCCTGCAGGAGCAGGCCTCCCGGTGCATGGACTGCGGGATCCCCTTCTGCCACGAGGGGTGCCCACTCGGCAACCTCATCCCGGAGTGGAACGACCTCGTCCACCGGGGGCGGATGGCCGATGCCGCCGCCCGCCTCGAAGCGACGAACAACTTCCCCGAGTTCACCGGGAGGCTGTGCCCCGCACCGTGCGAGGGTGCCTGCGTCCTCGGCATCAACTCCGACCCGGTGCTCATCAAGCAGGTGGAGCTGGAGGTGGCCGACTGGTCGGCGAGGGCAGGCGGGCGCACCGGCGCCGCCCGCCTCGAGGCGCGCCCGCCGGTGGCCCGGACGGGCAAACGGGTCGCCATCGTCGGTTCCGGACCGGCTGGGTTGGCGGCCGCCCAGCAGCTGACCCGGGCCGGTCACCACGTCGTGGTGTACGAGCGTGCCGAGCGGATCGGCGGCCTTCTCCGCTACGGGATCCCGGAATACAAGATGGAAAAGGCGATCCTCGACCGGCGCCTCGACCAGATGCGGCGGGAGGGCACGATCTTCCGCACGAGGACTGCCGTCGGCGAGCCCGGGCCGGGTGTTCTGCCCGATCCGCCCCGAGAGACCGGTCCGGCCGGGGTGCCCGGCTCAGGGAGACCCGCCGGCCCCGGCGGGCCATCCGCCCCCGACGCCGTCGTGGTGCCGGCGGCGGAGCTGCTCGCCCAGTCGGACGTGGTGATCCTGGCGGGCGGCTCCACTCGCCCGCGCGACCTCGAAGTCCCCGGCCGGAACCTCGACGGAGTCCACTTCGCCATGGACTACCTGAAACCGTCGAACCTCGTCTGTGAAGGCGCCCTCCCGGCCAGCCCGGTCTCGGCGGCCGACAAGCACGTGGTGATAATCGGCGGCGGGGACACGGGCGCCGACTGCCTCGGCACCGTCCATCGCCAGGGGGCGAAGTCGGTCTACCAGTTGGAGATCCTGCCCGTGCCGCCGCAGGTCCGGGCACCGAGCAACCCGTGGCCGACGTGGCCCGTGATCCTCCGGAGCTCGTCGGCCCACGAGGAGGGCGGCGGGCGGCTCTTCTCGGTCCGCACGACAGAGCTGGTCGGCGACGAGCAGGGCCATGTCCGGTCTCTGCAGCTCACACAGGTGCGTTACGAGCCCGCACCGTCGGGCCCGGGCGGCCGCTTCGTGGAGGTGGCGGGCAGAGAGGCCGGGCTGCCGGCCGATCTGGTGTTGATCGCCATGGGCTTCTCCGGGCCGGAGCGATCCGGCCTCTTGTCCGAGCTCGGCGTGGATCTCGATGGGCGGGGCAACGTTGCCGTCGGCCCCGACTTCTCGACGAACGTGGAGGGCGTGCTCGCCTGTGGCGACATGGCCCGCGGCCAGAGCCTCGTCGTCTGGGCGATCGCCGAGGGTCGCTCGGCGGCCGCCGCCGCCGACCGCTACCTCATGGGGACGAGCGCACTGCCGGCCCCGATCGCCGCCGGTCAGCTGGCGCTGCGCTGAACAAGCTGCCGCCGCCCTGCCCGCACCGGCGGCAGACCGCCGGCAGCCTGCCCTCGACACCGGCCGGGCCGAGAAGGGATCGTGCCGGTCCGCCGGCTTTAGGCTGATCGTGTGACGACCACAGACCTGCTGGGCGCTTCGGTGTCCAAGCCGAGGCCTGCCTCCGGTTCAGCCGGCAGCGGCCGGGGCACACCCCCTGTCGCTCTCACCATCGCCGGCTCGGACTCCGGCGGCGGTGCCGGCATCGCCGCCGACCTGCGGACCTTCGCCGCCCACAGGGTCCATGGCACGCTCGCCATCACCGTCGTGACGGCGCAGAACACCCTCGGGGTCTCCGCGGTTCGCGTGATGGACGAGGCGATGGTGGCGGCGCAGATCGACGCCGTCGTGAGCGACCTCCATCCCAAGGCGGCCAAGAGCGGGATACTCGCCACGCCCGAGATAGTCAAGGTCGTGACGAGCAAGGTCCACGACGGCACGCTGCCCCCGCTCGTCGTCGACCCGGTTCTCGTCGGCTCGGCGGGCGACCCCCTCTTCGAGGGCACGGCGGTGAAGGACTCCTACCGCGAACTGATAGCGGGGGCAGCCGTGGTCACGCCGAACCTGCCCGAGGCGGCCCTGCTCGTCGGGTGGCCCATCAACGACCTCGCCGCCATGGAGCAGGCAGCCCGCGAGGTGCACCGCCTCGGCGCCGGGCTCGTGGTCGTGAAGGGCGGGCGTCGTCTCGGCGACGAGGCGATCGACGTGGCCTACGACGGGCGGGCCATTACTCATCTCTCGGCACCGTTTGTGATGACACGGAACGTGCACGGCACCGGGTGCAGCTTCGCGGCGGCCATCGCCGCCAACCTTGCCCTCGGTCACGACGCCCTCGCCGCCGCCATCCGCGCCAAGGACTATGTCCACCGGGCGATCGAGCTCGCCGCCGCCTGGGACCTCGGTGGCGGCCACGGCCCGATCGATCACTTCGGGGCCGCCGCAGCGCCACCGGCGGCTCCGCTCGCTGAGGCCGCCGGCCCGGACGCCGGCTGAGGACGCCTTCGGGTCTGCCCGCTCAGCCGGGGCGAGGGTCGAGGGCTTCCGGCGCCCCGTAGCGCCAGAGGAGCTCCGGCACGGTCACTGCGCCGGCGGCGTTCTGATTGCTCTCCATGAGGGCGATGAGGAAGCGGGCCGTCATGGCGGTGCCGTTGAGCGTGTGCAGGACACGGGGCTGACCCCGGCTGTCCCGGTAGCGGGCATGGAGGCGCCGCGCCTGGTAGTCGGTCGTGTTCGAGCACGACGTGATCTCCCGGTACCGCTCCTGGCTCGGGATCCAGGCCTCGATGTCGTACTTCTTTGCGGCCGACGGGCCGAGATCACCGGCGGCGGTGTTGACGACCCGGTAGGCCAGGCCGAGCGAGCCGACTATCTCCTCCTCGATCGCCACTATCCGCTCGTGCTCGGCCGCCGAGTCGGCCGGCTCGACGTAGGAGTACATCTCGACCTTGTCGAACTGGTGGACACGGAAGACCCCCCGCGTGTCCCGGCCCGCGGCGCCCGCCTCACGCCGGAAACAGGTCGAGTAGCCGGCGTAGCGCCGCGGCACCTCGGCTAGATCGAGCAGCTCCCCGGCATGGATAGAGGCCAACGCCACCTCTGAGGTCCCGGTGAGATAGAGCCCGTCCGGCTCGACCCGGTAGAGGTTGGGCTCCTCCGTCGGCAAAAAGCCGGTCCCGTACATCGCCTCCTCCCGCACCATCACGGGCGGCAGCACCGGCTCGAAGCCCCGCCCGACGAGGTGGTCGAGGGCGTAGCGGTAAAGGGCGAGCTCCAAAAGGGCCACCTTGCCCATCCGGTACACGAAGCGTGAGCCGGCGACACGCGCTCCCCGGTCCAGGTCGAAACCCCCGAGGGCGACGTGGTCCTTCACCTCGAAGTCGAACCGAGGTGGCTCTCCGACCCGGCGCAGCTCGACGGCGTCGTCGTCTGTCGTACCGTCCGGAACGTCCGCCAGCGGCGGGTTGGGGATGTTCCCGAGCAGCTCGGCTCGGTGCTCGCTCGCCTCGGCGAGCTCGGCCTCTGCCCCTTTCAGGCGGTCCTTGTCCGCCTGCAGACGCACAAGCTCCTCCGGGCCCGGCTTTGCCTTCGGCCGGGTGCGCCCGCGGAGCTCGTCGACGGCCGCCGTCAGCTCGCGCCACGACGCGTCGGCGAGGAGCAGCTGGTCGAGCAGCTCTCCGGCGCCTTTCCTCTCGAGCGCCTGGCGCAGCTCTCGGGGATGCTCCCGGGCGAGCCGGATGTCGATCATGGGCGATCAGCCTATAAAGGCTCGGCCGCCGGCGCCCTCAGAGTGCGGGCGGCCTGCCTGCCTCGGCTCCGGCACGCCAGCGGCGCAGGAAGTCGAGCGTCAGAGGCCACGAGCGGGCGGCGGCTGTCGGGTCGGAGAAGGCGGGCGCGAAGGAGTTCTCGAAGGCGTGCCCGGCGCCCTCGTGGATGTGGACCTCGACGTCGGGCCGGTCAGCGAAGGCCGCCACGACCGCTTCGGCGTCCGAGGGCGGGATGAACGGATCGTTGCCGCCGAAATGGAAGATCGTCGCGCAGTCGAGGCGGTCGGCATCACCGAGGCGGCCGGCGACGCCCGAGCCGTAGTACGAGACGCAGCAGTCCGGATCGCCGGCCACGGCAACCTCGTACGCGAGGCGTCCTCCCAGGCAGTAGCCCATCACACCGGTGGGGCCGGCCACTTCGGGCAACGTGCGCAGGTGCGCCAAGGACGCCAAGAGGTCGCCTGCCGTCAGGGCGGGATCGAGCTCGCCGAAACGTTGCGCGTAGGAGAACGCCTGCGCCAAGCCCTCCTCGTCGTGCCCGAGGACGATGTTCGGCTCGATCCGCCAGAACAGGTCCGGGCAGAGGACGACGTAACCCTCCCGGGCCAGCGCCTCTGCCTTCTCGAGGAGAAACTCCCCGACGCCGAAGATCTCCTGCAGCAGCACCAAGCCCGGGCCGTGCTCAGGCGGGAGGACCGCCGTGGCAGCAAAGCGCTCCCCCGCCGCAGTCAGCACGGACTCCTGCCGGCGTCGGAGCGGCGCGGAGGAGTCGGTGCCTCCGCTCACCGGCGGCGTTTCTTGCGCGGTCGCGGCGCGGGCCGATTGGCCGTCCCGCCCTGGCGTGCGGAGGCGGCGGGGCGGGCAGGACCGGAGGAGGGACGAGCGGCCGGCCGGCCGCCGCTCCCCTGCCTGGGCGGCTGGGCTCGGCGGGCGGCTCCATTCCCGGTGCCGGCGCCGTTCCCGGTACCGGCGCCCGTGAGCCCCGCCACTTCTTCGTCACCGAGGTCGTCATCGAGTGCGACATCGAGCCCGCTCCCGCCGTCGCTTGATTCCAAGCGGGGTCGGCGACCCTGCACGGTGGCACTCCGGCCGGGACGGAGAGGACCCTGGGTGTCCCGTGGGACCGATCCCTTGCCGCGGCGGCGCCGGGAGCTCGCGCCGGCGTCGCGGTCGTCGAGGTAGCCGGCGGCCACCGCCGCCGGGCTCAGCAGCTGGTCGCGGAGGCCCCTCGCCTCGAGCCGGTGGCGGATATCGGTGTAGCGGCGCTCGCGCTCCTTCAGGATCGCCACGAGGGGCGACGCGATGAAGATCGACGAGTACGCCCCGCTGGCCAAGCCGATGAGGAGGGCGAGGCCGAAGTACTGCAGCGTCGTGGCGCCGAGGATCTGAGCACCGAGGACAAGGACGGCGAGGATCGGCAGGATGGCCACGAGAGAGGTGTTGATCGAGCGGGCGAGTGTCTGGTTCATCGACAGGTTGACGACGTCTGTGAAGCTCAGCTTGCCGGTAGATCCGAGACCCTTCGTGTTGTCACGCACGCGGTCGAAGACGACGATCGTGTCGTAGAGCGAGTAGCCGAGAACTGTCAGGAAGGCGACGACGGTGTCCGGCGTGACCAGGAAGAACGTCAACGAGTAGATGCCGACGGTGACGAGGATGTCGTGGATCACGGCGATGATCGCCGCCAGCGCCATCTTCCACTCGAAGAAGATCGAGATGTAGATGGCGATCAGGATGAAGAAGACGATGAGCGCCTCGACGGCCTTGTGGGTGACCTGGCCCCCCCAAGTCGGCCCGACTGTTTCCACGCTCACCGCGTTGATCGACGAGTTGTGCGTGACGCGGGCGAGCGCCTGCTCGACTTTCAGGGTCTGGGCCGACTGGGCGGCCGAGCCGTTGGCGGCCGACTTGCTCGAGAGCTTCGCCTCCACCTGGATCGTGGCTTTGGAGCCGCTGCCGAGCGTGGTGATCGTGGCCCCGCCGAGCCCGAGCGGCGCTAGCACCGACTTCACCTGGGCCACCGAGGCCCCGTTCGCCGGCACTTGCCACGAGGTGCCCCCGACGAATTCGATGTCGTAATTGAGGCCCCGGACGGCGAGCGAGACGACCCCGGCCAGGATGATCAACCCCGAGATCGTGAACCAGATTCTCTTGCGCCGGACAAAGTCGAACTTGGTCTGGCCGTAGTACAGGCGCCGGAAGCGGCCGTGCTGATCGCCTTCGGCGTCGTCGAGGCCGAGCGCCGTCGTGCTCACAGGGCCTCCGCTGGAGGCGCCGCGAGGCCCCGAGCCACTCCGAGTCCCCGCGCCTCGGTGAAGATGCGGTTCCGCCCGAGGAGGATCACGAGAGGCCGGGTGAAGACGTAGGCCGTGATGACGTCGAGCAACGTCGACAGGCCGAGCATGAAGGCAAAGCCCCGGACGGCGCCGATGGACAGGATCCACAGCACGGCGGCGCCGATGAAGCTGACGGCGTCCGCCGACAGGATCGTCCGGTAGGCGCTCCTAAAGCCGCGGTCCACCGACGACCGGATCGACCGGCCGGCGCGCACTTCGTCCTTTAATCGCTCGAAGTACACGACATAGGAGTCGACGGTGATCCCGACTGACACGACAAGGCCGGTGATCCCGGACAGGTCCAGTGTCAAGCCGGACTGGTGACTGAGGAACGAGATGATGGCGTACAGCAACGCCCCGGTGGAGACGAGGCCGAGCACCACGACGATGCCGAGGGCGCGGTAGTAGAAGATCGTGTAGATCATCACGAGCAGCAGCCCGAGCAGGCCGGCGAGGAGGCCGGCCCGGAGGGAGGCGCTGCCGAGCGAGGCCGACACCACCTCGGAGGTGAGCCGCACGAGGCGGACCGGCAGGGCGCCGTACTTGAGCTCGATGGCAAGCGTGTTGGCGCTGGCGCTGGTGAAGTTTCCGCTGATCTCCCCCTGTCCGGCGAAGCTCCTCGCCGCGATGACCGGCGCCGAGACCACAGTGCCGTCGAGGTCATCGGCCACGAGGCGATCGAAATAGGGGCCGGCGATCTTGCTGTTGAAGACCGTCGTCCCCGACCCGGTGAGGACGAAATTGACGACCCAGCCACCCGCCGTCGGGAGATCCTGGGCAAAGGCGTTCGAGATGATCGAGCCGGGCGCAAGCGATGGCCCGAGCTCTACGCGATCGGACGAGCCAGAGCCGGTCTCCTTCAACAGGACCGTCTTCGAGGGGATGTCGAGGGCGAGGGGGGTCGTCTTGTAGGCGGCTAGGGGCGGGTAGGGCTGGACGGTCGACTCGTTGGAGGAAGTCGGCGTGTAGATGCTGTTGGCCGGGCAGGCCGGCGGGTACACGTAGCCGGCTGCCTTCGCCGGCTGGGTGGTCGTCGTAGTCGTGGGGGACGACGTGGTCGTCGACGAGCCCGGCGCCTTCGTCGTGGTCGTCGACCCCTTCGATTTAGTTTTCGTGGGGCTCGTCGTTGTCGTCGTGCTCGTCGTCGACTTCTTCGCCGGCGCCGTGTACGGCGGGGCGTAGCACAGCACGGGACGGAAGAAGAGCTGGGCGGTCGAACCGAGGATCTGCTCGACACGGCGGGGGTCTTTGATGCCGGGAAGCTGGACCACGACATCGTTGCCTTGCACGCCGATGTTCGGCTGCCCGACGCCGAGGCCCTGTACGCGGTTGTCGAGAATGTTGACGGCTTCGTTCAGCTTTGCCTTCGACACCCCGTTGGCCGAACACTGGCTCACGTTGGTCGTTTTGGCCGGGCAGTAGACGACCGACAGCCCACCGCGCAGGTCGAGGCCGAGGAGCGGCTTCCAACCCTCGGCCACGACGGCGGCGAATGCTCCGAAGCAGACGAGCAAGGTGAGCAGCACGCTCACCAGAAGGCCGCGTCTCAAATCAGCTTGTCTCCCTGCCGGGCTGACGGCTCGTACCGGAGCCGTCCTCCCCCGCCAGCCCGCCTCCTGTGGCCCCGCCGCCGGGAACGGAGTTGCCCGTGTCATCCGCCGGCTTCACCGCAGTCGGCGGCCAGGCCGTGGCGCCGTTGCCAGGCTCGTCGTGATGCCCGGGCAGTTGATCAGCAGTCCCGTCCGCCCCGTCCTCCTCCTCACTCGGGTCATCGGAGGCGTGAGCGAAATCCTCGTCCTCGTCGCTCGCCGGGTCGGGCGAGACCGTCTCGGGCTCGGGAACTCCGTCGGCGGGTGCTACCTGTTGGGCGATCGCCCGCATGACAACTTCGATCTCGATGTCCGGGGCGATCTCGACGCTTGCCCTGTCCCCTTCGATCCCGGTCACGCGACCGAAGATCCCCGACGACAGCATGACCTCGTCGCCGACACCGACGTTCTGCTTCTGCTGCTGGGCCTTGCGCGCCCGCTGGCGTTGCGGCCGGATGAGCAGGAAGTAGCCGATGGCTACGATCACCACCAGAAACAGGATCGAGGTAGTGGCGCTGTTTGACTTTGGCTTGGAGGCGGCGACAAGGCCCAACCCGTGAAAGGTGGTGCTGGCGACGGTGGCGAGGTAGGGCATCGGCTCCTGCTCAGTGACTCGGTCGAGCGACTCGACACCTTAGCCGCTGGTGGGGGCGGATTCCGTGCGCGTCGGCTCGGGGCCGCCGGCGTCGAACAGACTGGGACTCCCCGGGAGGGCGCCCCGCCGAGAGCCGAGCGCAGAACCGGGGGTCGTGCCCGGGCCCGCCAGCTCGCCGGGGCCGGCCGTACCGAGGCCGGCGGCGTCGCGAGGGACCTCGAGCCCGAGGTGCTCATAGGCGGCCGGCGTGGCGAGCCGCCCCCGCGGGGTGCGCAGCAGCAGCCCGGCCTTGAGGAGGAACGGCTCGTAGACGTCCTCCACCGTCTCTGTCTCCTCGCCGACGGTGACGGCGAGGGTGGAGAGCCCGACGGGGCGCCCCGGGAACCGTTCGCACAGCGTCTCGAGGATGGTGCGGTCGAGCAGGTCGAGGCCGAGCTCGTCGATCCCGAAGGCCTGCAGGCCCAAGCGTGCGGCCTCGAGGGTCACCACGCCTGCTCCCCTCACCTCGACGAAGTCACGGACACGGCGGAGCAGGCGGATGGCCAATCGGGGTGTGCCGCGGGACCGGGCGGCGATCTCCGCCGCTCCGGCCGGTGTCAGCTCCACCCCGAGTAGGCGCGCCGACCGGAGCACGATCTCCTCCAGCTCGGCCACGCCGTAGTGGTCGAGGCGGGCGACGAAGCCGAACCGGTCGCGCAAGGGTCCCGTGACGAGCCCCGTGCGGGTGGTGGCGCCGACGAGCGTGAACCGCGGCAGGTCGAGGCGGATCGAGCGGGCGCTCGGCCCCTTGCCCAGCATGACGTCGAGGGCGAAATCCTCCATGGCCGGGTAGAGCACCTCCTCGACGGCCCGGCCGAGACGATGTATCTCGTCGATGAACAGCACGTCGCCCGGCTGCAGGTCGGTCAGGATGGCGGCGACATCGCCGGTGCGGACGAGCGCCGGGCCGGATGTAACTCGGAACCCGGCCCCCATCTCGGCCGCCACGATGCCGGCGAGGGTGGTCTTGCCGAGGCCGGGCGGACCGGCGAACAGCAGGTGGTCGACAGCCTGGCCGCGCCGGCTGGCCGCCTCGAGCACGATGCTGAGCCGTTCCTTCAGCTCGTACTGGCCGACGAAGTCCGCCATGCGCCGCGGGCGGATGCCCACCTCGAGCACGGCATCGGCCTCGGTGGCGGCGGGATCGACGGGACGTTCGCTCTCCTTAAGGGGCGTGTCGCCGGCCCTGGGGGCGGGCGGGGGGCCGTCCGCACCGGCGATCAGCTCGCGCCGGGCGCTCACAGGCGGGGAGCCAGCCGTCTGAGCGCCGCCCGGAGGCGCTCGGCGACCGACCCTTGCTCAGGCAGCTCCCGGAGCGCCGCCCGGACTTCGTCCGGCCCATAGCCGAGCCCGAGAAGCGCCTCCGACACCTCCGCCGCGCCTGATCGGGCGGCCTCCTCCGCCGCCCGGCCGGCAGCTGTGTCCGTGCCGGCTCCGCTGGGGGCTCGCTCGGCTGGCGCGCCGTCGGCGAAGACGGCCTCGAAGGTGCCGTCGAGCTGGTCGAAGCGGGCCTTCAAGTCGACGATGAGCCTCATCGCAGTCTTCCGCCCTACACCTGACACAAGGGTCAAGGCGTCGATGTCCCCGGCCGTGACGATCTCTACGAGCCGCGCCGGCCGGTGGACGGCGACGACTGCAAGGGCGAGGGACGGGCCGACGCCGTGGGCGCCGAGGAGGAGCTCGAAGGCCCGCCGCTCGTCGGCATCGGCGAAGCCGTAGAGGGTGATGGCGCCTTCCCGGACGTGGGTGTGGATCGACAACGTGACCTCGCCGTCCGAGGCAATACCGGGAGCGGAACGAGCCCTGTCTGTGCCTCCCGGCAGCCGGGGCGCAGACAGGCTTGAGGCAAGCCGGGGGGTGACGAACACTCGGTAGCCGACGCCGCCGACGTCGACGACGAGCTCGAGCGCGCTGTCGCCCGCCACGCGTCGCTCGACCACGGTGCCGCGCAGGTAGCCGATCACGGCCCGTCCCCTCCACCAGCCGCCGCCGCAGCCCGCGCCCAGTTCGCGGCGCCGAGATGGCAGACGGCGAGCGCCAGGGCGTCGGCGACGTCAGCCGGGCCCGGCACCTCCTCGAGGCCGAGCAATCGTGTCACCATGCCCTGCACCTGCTGCTTCGAGGCATTCCCGTAGCCGGTGACGGCCAGCTTCACCTCGGCGTTGGTGATCTCGACCACCGTGCAGCCGTGCTCGATGGCGGTCAAGAGGGCGACACCGCTCGCCTGCCCGACGAACATGGCCGTGCGGGCGTTGGACCGGAAGAAGATGCGCTCCACGACGACGACATCGGGCTCGAGGTCGTCGAGGAGCCCCGTCAGGTGCCGACGGAGCATGGCGAGACGCCGTGGGACCGGCTCGCCTGCCGGGGTCGTGATCACGCCGGCAGCACGAGCCCGGAACCCGGAGCCCTCCCGCGTGACACAGCCGTAGCCGCACCGGGAGAGACCGGGATCGATCCCGAGGACAAACATCCGTTCGATGCTACCTGTGGACGTGGCCGCCGGCGTGGATGCCTGCGGGCGGGCGGTCAGACCTCGACGGCCTCCAGGATCCCGTCCGGGATGTCGAAGTTGGCCCAGACGTTCTGTACATCGTCATGGTCCTCGAGGAGCTCGATGAGCTTGAGGACCCGCTTCGCCGTCGACTCTCCGTCGATCTCGACTCGCGAGGACGGGACCATCTCGACATCGGCGGCGTCGGTCGGGATGGCGGCCTCGTCGAGCGCCGTCCGGAGCTTCGGCAGGTCGGTCGGGGCGGACGTCAGCATCCACTCGTCCCCCTCGTCGGCGAGATCCTCCGCACCGGCGTCGAGGGCGACCGCCATGAGCTCGTCCTCGCCGACGGTCTTTGGGACCATCACCACGCCCTTGCGGTCGAACTGCCACGAGACGGCGCCGGGCTCGGCCATGGATCCGCCGTTGCGGGAGAAGAGGGAGCGGATGTCGGCACCGGTGCGGTTCCTGTTGTCGGTCAGGGTCTCCACGATGAGGGCAACGCCGGACGGGGCGTAGCCCTCGTAGGCGACCGCCTCGTAGCGGACCCCGTCGAGCTCGCCCGTGCCCCGCTTGATGGCCCGCTCGATCGTCTCGAGGGGGACGGAGGCATCTCGAGCCTTGCTGAACATCGTGCGCAAGGTGGCATTGGAGTTGACGTCGCCGCCACCCTCTCTCGCGGCCACTTCCACCTGGCGGATCAACTTGGCGAACAGCTTGCCGCGGGCGTTGTCCTTGGCCCCTTTGCGGTGCTTGGTGGTGGCCCACTTCGAATGGCCCGACATCTCGTCAGCCTCCCTAATACGTCTGCTCGTAGGCGGATGTCGGCGGCCACGCGCTCGATAACCGTGGCGGTGAGAGCACCGGCTTTCGTGGCGATCGTTGACTGGTCGGCAAAGACCGCGCCCGCGCCATCCAGCGCCTCAGCCAGTCCGGACCGGCTCTACCATCGCCGCCCAAGTCTACCGGCGCAATTGCCGGCTCAGAGTTCCCGCAGGACGGCGAGACGGACGTCGAGCTCCGACCGTGCCCGCCGCACGGGGCGACCCGAGCCATCCGACGGCGGAACAAGCCAGCTCATCTCGAGGCGGCGCCCCGCACGCACGTCGGGCACGATCAGCTCCGGCCCTTGGGCCGGCATCTGGCCGGGCCTCGCGACGCGCTCGCCGGCCGCAATCCGCTCGAGTGCGGCGATAAGCCCGGGCGGGTAGCGGGTGGTGGAGACACCTGCGAGATCGGCTCGTACCTCCCGGTCGGGGCCTTGCAGCCAGGCGCTGAAGCGGCCTTTCGAGAGCGCATCCGCTGCGGTCCCGAGCGGCGACGCCGCCACGCCGGCTGTGAGGACGTCGAGGGACTTCACGTGGGCGAGCTCGTGGGCGAGGACCGCCTCTAGCTCGATCCTGTCGAGAGACCGGGCTGTGCCTGCAGTCAGGACGAGGGTGGCGTCCTCGGGCCCGCGACCGAGAGCCAGCGCATTGGGGACGTCACCATCGATGATCAGGATGTCCGGAACCGGCAGCCCGAGGGCGGCACACAGGCCTTCGGTGACGTCGCCGAGCCGCTCCCCCTCGGCAGCGCTTATCGTGCCGCGCGCCGCCGCGGCCGGGGCATTCACCCCGCCGACGCTGCGCAGCACGCCGGCCGCCGGACGGTGCCAAATCAGGGCTGCCGCGACAGCCCACAGGATCGTCAGGGCGGCCCCGGCTATGAGGAGAGGCAGCACAAGGGCGCCGAGGGCCATGAGTATCACTCCGGGCAGCAGTGGTGCCCCGAGCGCCACGAAGACGCGGCGCCGGTTGCCCTGGGCGGCTTCCCGCCATTCGGCATCCCGGCGCGCAGCTGCTACAGCCAAGATGGCCCGAGATGCCTCTGAGGCTGCCTGCTGGGACTCGAGGATCCGGCGAAGACGCTCGTCAGGGTCGCCGCCTCTTCGATCCCGGCGCCGCCCACTTGACCTAGGCGGTGGCGACACACCCTCATTGTACGGGCGGTTCCGGGTCGACGGCGGTGCCGGCCTCGCCGCGGCGTGCTCCGCCTGGGCGCACTGACTGATAGAGCTCCTCGTAACGGTGGGCTATCGCCTCCATGGAGTGGGCCGTTGCCACCTGTTCGCCGACTGTGACCAGCCGCCGGCGCTCTCCGGGCTCAGCCAGCAAATCGGCGAGGACGCCGGCGAGCAGGTGCGGGTCCCCGGGCGGGACGAAGCGGGCCGCCTCCCCCGCCGCCAATCGGTAGCCGGGCAGATCCGAGGCCACGACGGCTGTTCCGGCCGCCATCGCCTCGAGAAGGACGACGCCGAAGGACTCCCCCTCGATCGAAGGTGCCACGAAGATGTCCGCCGAGGCGAGGGAGCGAGCCTTGTCATCCTCCGGAGCCGAGCCCGCCCAACTTATTCTCGCGTCGGGAAAGCTCCGGCGCAGCTCGGCCGAGCGTGGCCCGTCGCCGAGGACGTCGAGCCTCACCGCCGGCGGCAGCTCCGTGAAGGCCTCGAGAAGGACGCGGAGGCCCTTGCGGTCCTCGTGGCGCCCGACGAACACGATGGTCAACCGCCCCGTCGTCTCATGGGAGCGCGAGCGCGCCGCCTCTTCCCGGGCGCGGGCGTAGATGCCGAGGTCGACGCCGTTCGGCACGATCAAGAGGTCACCCCGGCGGAGGTGACGTCCGAGAGTGGCCGTGGCGGTCGCGGCAGCGGCCTGAGACACCGCCACGCTCTGACCGGCCCGAGACATCACGGCGCCGATCAGGCGGCTCTCGGCGGCATAGAGGCGGTCCGCGCCGGCCCGGTGGAAGGTGGCGACGATGGGCCGCGGACCGGCGAGCATCGCCGCCAGGGACGGTCCGGGCACCAGCGGCTCGTGCACGTGCACCACGTCAGGGCGGAACCGCCAAAGGGCTCGTACCGTGCGCGCCATCGCCGCGGGCGTCGGCGCCACAGGGGCGATCGAGCCGTTCGCCGGTATCCGGATGCTCCGGCCTGCGCTGAGGACGCGATACAGCTGGGTCGTCTGGTCGGCGGGGGCGCCGGCCGCCCCGGGCCCAGGCGGCGATCTGTCGGCCACGCCTGCCCCGGCGAGGTCCCGCCGGTGGAGGGTGCCCTCCGGAGTGATCACGATGACGCTGTGGCCCAGCCGGCCGAGCGCTCCTGCCAGGCCGGCTACCTGCGTCCGCACGCCCCCGGGCGCGGTCCAGTCATAAGGGCAGATGAGCCCGACGCGCACCGCAGGCAGGCTACGGCACTCGAGGCAGCCGGCCGGACAGACGCAGTCCCGCCGGCCCGAAGGCACGGCGGGACTGCGCTAGCGCCCGTCCGGAGGGGCGTCCTTTCCTACTTCTTGACGTCGACCTTGACGTGCACGAAGTGGTTGCCCATCTGCGTGAGGCCGGGGGCGTCGTCATAGATTCCGAAGGTGTCACGGCTGATCGTGTTGTTGGTGACCGTGACCTTGATCGTCTTGCCCGTGCCCCCGTTGTCGACGAGCACGCCCGTGGTCGAGGAGTCACCGGTGCCCGGGTCGCCAAGGATGTCGTTCGTCCCGATCGTGTTGCCGGAGAACGTGTCCCCGGAGACGTCCGAAAGCGGGGCGTGCTGGTGGATGGTGATCCCGCTGATGCCATTGCCGGCGATCTCGTTGCCGGTGGCGGTGTTGTCGTACGAGCCGCCCCCCTGGGTGGCGGAGGCGAAGAGGATCCCACCGCCGAAGCCCGTCGTCCCATTCGAGATGACGACGTTGTTGTGGATCGTGTTGTCGAAAGTCCCGCCCTTGGTCGGTGTGGGTACCCCAGAACTGTTGACAGCAGTAGAGAGGTGTCCGACAACGGTGATCCCACAGTCTGACTCGTTGTCCTCGACGAGGTTCCCGGCCACGGTGTTGTGGTCGTTCGGGCCGAGGTCGTCGTCGAGAAGGATGCCGCCGGAGTTGAATTCCGATGTGTTGGAAAGGATCCTCGACCAGGTGCTCGACAGAAGGTGAATGCCCTCGCCGCAGTCACCCGGCACCTGGCCCATCGCCGCACACTCGAACCAACCGCTCGTGGAGCCGCCGTTGTCATTGTGCTCGACGACGTTGTTCTCGATGGTGACGTGGCTCGAGAGAAATGCGACGATTCCTTCGCCCAGGGCGCCGGTCACCGACAAACCCTGCACTGTGGCGTTACTCGCGACGAAGAACGTCACGCCGTTGTCGAGGTTCGTGGCATTGATGGCCGCGCCGGGCTCACCGATGAGCCGGATCGACTTGTTGATGTCCACGCCCGTCTTGATCGTCGGCTGTTGCGGGGCACCCGTGTGAATGGTCGTGGAACCGGTGTAGGTCCCGGCACAGACCATGACGGTGTCCCCATTTGACGCAGCCATGACGGCCGGGTTGATCTGGTGGAAGGTCGCAGTCCGGCAAGCAGCCGACTCGCCCTTCATCACTTTGGCCGGCGCCACCCATAGTGTCTTCGCAGGCCCAGACGTTGCTGCGCCAGCTGCGCCTGCCCCGCTGGCCACGATGGCTCCGAAGAGCACGAGCGTGGGCACGACGGCCCGCGCGATCCTTGCGTACATTTATTTACCGCCTCCTTGTAGTCGAAAGCACCGCCCCTCGAGCGGCGGAAAACTTCAGCGCCCCGGTTCTCGCCGACGCCAGACCCGACCCTCGTCCTTGCTCCGGTGCCAAGTGGACCCTAGGGAAAAGGCGTGTCGCTCGTCAAATCGAGCCGCCGCGTCTCGGACAGCAGGACGCATTGCGTCCGGAGTGAGAATCCGGCCAGCCGTATTATTGGCGCCCGAGGAGAGCCGCCCGGCTGTACTTTCGCCATGAGCGCACTTCAAGCGCGACGCCCACAGGGGCAGTTGCTGATCGAAGGCAGATCCTCCAGCGGCAAGTGCTCAATTAACGTCAAGCCGGCGGCCTTGCGGTTCATGGTCGACGCCAGTGGACCGGTGTCGCTGCCGCAATGTTGCTCGTTGCTCAAGGCCGCCTGTGCGCTGCCGATACCACTACAGCGGGAACGGAGAGGAGGGAAGTCTGGCCAGACTTCCCTCTCTTCGCGCGAGCAGACGGGGCTTCTGTCACAGCACGTGCCGGCACGGGTTCGTTGGCTCAGCCCGATGAGCTCCGGCCGTCACGGCCGGAGCGGGCTACACGATGGCGGCGAGATCGCCCTTGGCCGTGCTCCCGTTGCGCATGTAGGTCCCGACGAACTCGTGCATCGTGCTGTTGTACGTGCCTTCGAACGTGATGCCCCTATCCTTGCCCCCCGTCCAGAGCAGGTTGAGCACGTGGTGGCCGAGCGAATAGCTGCCGTGGTCCCCGAGATGATGCTTGTCATGCTCGGCGAAGGTCTTGTTGGTCGTGTCGAACTTGATCGTCTCGCACGCCTTGCACGATCCGGGGATCTGGACCTCCCAAAGACCTGTAAGTGGGATCCCCGCAACGGCTCTCGGCGCAGCATTGGCCACTCCGGCGCCGCCGACCACGAAGGCCAGGTCGGAGCGATCTCAGCCCTATCGACGTCATATGCCCAGGTCAACCGAACTTTTCCCTGTCGGCGGGCCAGTTCGGCTGAAACATGCCGCGGAGATTCCGTGACCTGCGGTGATGGCCAGAAACCGCCTCTGAGCAGGGATATCGCCATCCCGTTCTTTACCGTCCTGGCGGCGTTCTTGTCGAGGCCGTCGCGGGCGCCGTCGAGGAGTGCGGTGGCTGCGAGGGTGGTCTTCTTGTCCTTGGCGAGCACGTTCAGGACCGTCTCCCAGGCGTCCGAGAAGCGGCGTCCGTCGGAGCGGTTGAAGGTGGCAAAGCCCTTCGTGGTCATGTCGCGCTGCGGCGTCTGAGCGGCCATGTGGCGCAACAGGTTCGTCTCGCGCTCGGTGTTGCCGATGACCTCGGCCGAGATGTTCTCGCCAGCCTTGAGCCCGTGGGCGACGGTTTTGTCGCCCATCATGTCGATGTAGCGCACCGCCAGCTGCACGCGCCCCCGGCGAGACGAGGGTGTGGGTGTTGGGGTCGACGTAGTTGGCCGCACCCGATCGCTCCCACGAGTCGCGGAAGGTGAGCTGGCTCTCGATCGTCGTCGCTGCCTCGGCGCCGAGCATCGCTCCGGACACGTTGCCGCCGGTTACGGCGAAGCCCCGATGGCACCGACGGCGATGCCGAGTCCCTCCCCCGGCGCCGCCAGCGCACGGTGGGTCGCCTCGACGTCGTGCAGGTAGCGGTACTCGTGCTGGATCCGCGCCAAGGGCCTGTTCAGGACCGAAGAGAGGTCGCTCAACCCGGTTGACACTGCGCCGACGGCGTCGTGTCAGGCGCTGCCGGCGAAACCGAAGATGTCGCCGAGGATGCCGCCGGAGGGACCGGTTGCCTTGACCGCCTGCGCCGCCTGCTGGGTCGAGACTGTGTTGGCGGCGTGCGCCGTGCCTGGGCTGTGCCCGGCACGTCTCCCCCGAAGGTCGCCACGTCCTTTGCGATGCCCGGCGATTGGCCGAGCTCGGGCGCGGCGATGAGAGCGTCCCCGAGGGCACCGTTCAGCGCCGTCATCGACAGCTCGGGGAGGGACTGGCCCCCGGCCCACTGGCAGCGCCTGAGGGTGCAGGCGAGGTCGAAGGGGGCTGGGTGAGGTATCGGTCACGACGGCACGTCAGCGCCGGGAACTGCGGTGTCAGCATGTCTCGAAGGTACGGACCCTGAGAAGCAATTTCCGGCTTAGCTCAGTGTGTGACACCGGGGGACGGCCGCAGATCAGCGGGCTGGCCAGTCGAACACGCGTTCGATAGCCTCCGCACGTGTCGGACATGTCGCCGGAAGAGATCGAGCGGCTCCGTCGATCCGTGGCCATGCTGCCAGCGCAGGCGCCCGTCACGCTCAAGCGCGAGCTCGTGCTCCGGGCGCTTGCTCAGCTCCTGCGCGTGATCCGAGAGCTACGCCAGGTCGGGCGGTGAAAAGCCTCGGGTTGGTCGAGGCTTTCCACGCGATCTGCAGTCGTGCCGGGACATGGATCAACGGATCGAGCACGTCATCGGTCATGCCCGCACGATCACTATCCCGGAGCGACCCAGAGCCGAACCGCCAGCCCGAGCCCGGTCAGGGCGACGATCCACCGGAGAATGTGGCCGGGGATTCGTCGTGCGACGGAGGGACCCACCATGCTGCCGACAAACATCCCGAGGGTCAACGGGGCGACCGCCGTCCAGTCGACAGGCCCGAACAATGCGAACGTGACGCCGCAGACGACGGTAGCGGCGCCGACGAGCATGTTCTTGAGAGCGTTCGCCCTCGCCATGTTTTGGTCGATCGTCAACAGCAAGAGCGCGAGAACCATTACTCCGACCCCGGCCCCGAAATAGCCGTTGTACACAGAGACCAGGAAGAGTCCGCACGAGAAGAAGTAAGGGTTTGCGTAACTGAGGTGGCTCTGCCGCGCGGAGATTCGCGGCTGGAGGAGCAAGACAATCGAGGCAAAGACAAGCAAGAAGGGCACGAGGTGGCTGAACACCCCGCTGGGAGTCGACAGCAGCAAACCAGCACCGACCAGCCCACCTGCCGCGGACAGGAGCGACCAGCGCCGTAGCCACGATCCCTTTCCCGCAAGTTCGGGTCGGGAAGCCAGTGCCGAACCGGGCCACAACGTGACGCTCGAAACGAGGTTCGTCACGTTCGCAGGCAATGGCGGAAGGCCCACCGACAGCAAAGCAGGGTAAGAGATCAACGAAGTGATCCCACCAGCGGTACCAACGACTCCGCCGAGCGCCCCGGCGCCGAGCAGCAGCAGAACATCGGCGGCCGAGGTCACGATTCCACGAAGGTAGGGCATCCGCGCCGACGAATACGACCCCGAGCGGCGCCGCGTTCACCTTGCTGGTGGGCGCCCACCTACCCCCGTGCAAATCGGCCGACGACATCGATGCCAACATCGTCCTGCCGACAGCTCGCTCCCATTTGAAAGGCTGCGCTTAGCCCCCGCCGCGATGCACCGAATCCCACCTCCGGTCGCTCGCGCGTACGCGAGGGCGCCAGCTGACGGATCGGGGACGAAGTAGGTCTTGCCTACTTCACCGAGAGTCGACTGCCCCGCCTCACGGGCGACGAACCAGGTGAGGAACTGCTGCTGGTACGACGAATCGGCGTCGAAGCCAAAGCAGCTCTGCCAGGCCGCGTTGAGATCGATTGAACGAGTCGCCGAGTCGACGAAGGGGAACGGAGGGGGGCCGAGCGTTGTCGTGGTCGATGGCGCCCTTGTTCCAGCTGAGCAGTAAGCGGGGATGCATTGGGAGAACGGCTGCGCGCCCGGGGAGGTCCGCTGGACCGTGACCAGCGTGAAGAGAAGCTGGCCAGTCGTCGTTCGCGGCTCTGAGAGCACGACGAGAGCCGGTTGATCGATGGTTCGACCCAGGGCGCAATACGGAACGCACGAGTCACGGCGAGCGTGCCCGCCCCGAGGGCGCCCGTCTGTGCCCATGAGCTCCAGATGACGTGCACAAGGGCACTTTCCCCGGTGTCGCAGGCGAGCGTAAGGCTCGCCGGCCTGTTGCTCGAACGGCTTGCGCCAGCACAGGCGACTACTCGCGGGAGTGGCGCCAGAGTCGTCGGTGTCGTAGCGAGTGCCTGCGTGGTCGTCGAAGCGGGGGTCCTCGAAGTCATCGAGGGATGGGGAGGCGAACTCGCCGAGGATGTCCCGCACCCGGCCGCCAGTAGGAGCAAGCCCATTCAGGCGATGGCGCGAGGTGCTGGGCGTCGGCGCACTCCCTCCACGGTCACGACTCGATTCCATGCTCGCCGGCAGTGGCAGGGGCTTCACTTCCACCGGTGGCAGGCACGGCGCCCGCTCCGTTCGACTGGGCTCCCCTGAGCAGCCACAGCGACGCTGCCATCCAGACAGCGATGAACCCGAGCCAGATCAACAGTCGAGCCCACGAGTGCAAACCTCTCGGAGCTGGGATGAGTGGTGCATACCCCGTCCACCCGGTGAACGAGGAGGCGCCACCGGTAACCCAGGAGCCAAGGACGGCAAGTCCACCAGCAAGGGCAGCGACGAGCACGAGGCGCTGAGGAAGATTCAAACGCCTGGCCCGCCGGCTCATGTGACCAGTCCAGCAAGCGCGTAGGTCGGATGCCGGTCGAGCGAGTACCGGGCGCGGTCGTACCGGCGAGTCGTCCTCGGGTCGGCATGGCCGGCGGCGTCTTGGACGTCCCAAAGGCTGGCGCCGGCGTCGAGGCTCAGCGTCACGAAGGCGTGGCGGAGATCGTGAGGATGGATGGTCGCTGCCTTGTTGGGCACCGCTCTCGCCGCGAGCCGGCGCAGCAGGCGCCAGAGAGCGGCCTGGTCCATCGCCTTGCCCGTCGCCGTCTGGAAGAGTGGTCCGGTCGTGCGGCCCTCGAGGTACACGGCGATGGCCTCGGTCGTGACGGGCGCGAGTGGGACCGTGGCGAGCTTTCCACCCTTGCGCCGGATCCGAAGCACGCGGTGCGACCGCTCGGTGAAGAGATCCCCGGCGTCGGCCCCGAGCGCCTCGGCCACTCTCAGCCCGTTCATCGCCAGGAGGAGCACGAGCGCGTACGACCGGCCCGAGTCCTCCCTGGCGGCGCTCAGCAGCGCAGAGAGCTCGTCCCTGTCATTGGGTGTGCGAGCCAACCTTGGGGCGCCTGACGGCGCTCACCGGGTTGCGCAGCACGACATCCTCGTTGACGGCGTAGCGGTAGAAGCCCGAGACGGCGGAAAGCTTCCGCGCCACGGTGCTCGGTGCTCGGCCGTCGTGCTCACGGAGCTTGGTGGCGAAGGCGTCCACGTGGTCCCGCCGCGCTTCGAGTGGCTCGACGCTCCACCATGGCGCAGAAGTCGAACGGCACACCTGGGTCTGCACGTGCATGACGCAGCAGGGCTGATCCGCGGAACGCGGCCGTCACTTCAGGTCCAGCCGGCGTCTCACGAGCTCCGCCCAGCACTCGAGGTGCTCCTCGCCGTCGCGCCAGTTCGACCAGACGATGTTGTCGTGCCGGGTGCCGACCAGCTCGTCGCTCTCCGGCCGCCATGCCTCGTCGGGGAAGTCGACGAGGACGTCGGCGAGGGACTCGTAGAGGCCCTCGTGGCCCCAGCCGGCCCGCTCGAGCACCCACACCTCACCGCTTGGCACGAGCAGCCTTCAGATAGCTCGTGCGCCCCATGATGGTGCGCAGCTCACCCGTCGCAGCCAACGGCAAGTAGCGCTGGGTGTTCATGATCCTCTGGTGGCCGAGCATGACCTGGACCTGGCGGATGTTGGCGCTCGGGCGCGCCGGCAGTCGTCAGCCTCGAGGCTCCACGCGGTGAGACGTGCGGGAGACGCGTGGGAGACGTCCGAGTGACGGTGGCTTGTCAGCGTTCAACCGGGCAGGTGCCGATGCCACAGGTTCCTTGCCTGAGGTCTCCCCTCGTCCGCTCCGGATCAGGGAACCATCCGGTGCTGCCCGGGTCGAGGGGGAGAGCCCGATGCTCGACTGGGGAAGGGTCGGGCATCGGCGCGTTCGCTATTCAGGCGGAGGCGGCGGCTGCTGCGCTGGACGCCGAGGTACAAGCTCTCCATAGAGGCCGTCGCTGGAAGAGCCTCGAACGGCAAGTGCTCAATGTCCGTCCTGCCGACGGCGTTCCAGTTTCATGGTCGACGCCAGCGGACCGGTGTCGCTGTCGTAAGAGCCGCCTGTTGCTCAAGGCTGCACTTGTGCTGCCGATACCCCTGAGCGGGAACGGAGAGGAGGGAAGTCCTGCAGGACTTCCCTCTTTTCGCGTGATTACTTGCGGAGATGGTGGTGAGCCACCAGCTCGATCCATGTCATGCTCGACGGCGGTGCTGTTATCCCACCTTTGGCCAGCGCCTCGGCGAGGCGCCCTTCCATGAACCTGGCCTGGTGCTCACGGCTGTCCCACACTTCGATCACGACGAACTGCCCGGCATCGTTCAGACCGGCCGAGTGCATCACGAGACCCTCGGGCCAGTTGCCCTCGCCCGTTACTCGGTCGATGCCGAGCTCCTTGTTTACGGCGTCGTACTCCTTAGTGGTGACGCCCTCGAACTCCAGAATCAGCTCAGCCGCCATCGCGCCCGCCCTTCCTCTTCTGTGCCCGGTCGGGCACCCCGGGGGGCAGCCTTTCAGTTCTGCGTGGGTCACGCCACCTGTCAACGCGCCTGCGATGGGTCGAGCGAATGTCACACGATGCGACAGAGCCCGAGAACTAGGCTGAGCTCGTCAGCGACGCTCCGGTAGGCGACGACGACTTGGCGGAAGACGTCGCGGCGACGACCGTTGATCTCGACCGACCGCGCGACTAGCTCGAGCAGCCGACGGAACGGCCGGGACTCGTCGTGGCTGAGCCATTCGACGTCGACGAGCGCACTCCACCTCGAGCGTCAAGCGCTCGGCGTCCCAGCTCTCGAAGGTCATCTCGACCGGCGACGGGCCCTCCCGGCATTCGGCCAGCGTGTCTGAAACCTCGTCCTGCTCGAGGTTTCAGCACCGAATAGCTGGCCGGCGTCGAGCCCGCCGTAGGCGTTCGCGTTCTGATGAGTGCGCCCGGCGGCGACCGAACGCCCCATGTCGGCGCGCCTCGTCAAATCGACCCAAGCCGCCACTGCGCCCTCGAGGTCATCCTCAGCCATGCCGAGCAGGCTGGCCAGGGATTGCGCCACCTGGTCGGGCCCGAGACCTCGAGCCCGCATCCACCGGCGACGAAGGCGCGCCTGCTCAGCGGTGTGGAGCTGGCCGAACCAGTCCCACTCACCGCCTGAGCCCCGCGGCGTCGACGTCGGACCACGGACGCGCTCGAGCTGGCTGAGTGCCCTGCTCGCGCCGGCGCGTGCCTGCTCCCGGATCTCAGGCGTTGAGCGGAATGCCTGGGAAGCCTCCGCTCTGGCCGGTGCGGCGACCCGTCCCGTCTCGCGAGCCCAATCGAGGATCGTCGACCAGTGCCAGACGCTGATCCTCGAGACGACCGCGATCGACGCCGGCAGTACGCCGCGCAGCTTCCACATCGCCACCGTCTGAGGCTTGACGTCGAGACGCTTCGCGATCTCGTCAGGGCCGACGAGGTCCAGGCGCTCGTTCACGACGACTCCTCGCCCACTTCGGCGCCTCGCACTGGGATGCGCAGTGACGAGCCGCGATCGATTACGACGGTGATCGCCCGCGAGCTACGGTGGTCGCTAGCAACTTCCGTGCTGGGATTTGCTGCGACGACCCGGGCTCGCGTCCGGGTCGTTTCGCGTGGAGCCGGCGGCACGACGTAGGCGACGAGGGCGGCTCCCAGGATCAGCGAGAGGTCCGTACCCTCCGCCTCGGCGCGGTCCGGAGCAGCGTTCCACAGGTGGTCGGTGCATCGGAAGTTCCGTCTCGGTTATTTGCCATGGTGCCCGGGCGCCGATCTGCGAGCGCACGCGCGGGCGGATGAAATCAGGACCGCGGTTTGCTCATGCTGCGACCTGCTCGAGGTCAGACTGCTCGGCGCTGTCCAGCTTCGCCATGATCGCATGAGCTGTCTTCACGACCACCTGAGCCGTCTTTCGGACCTGCTCAGCGTCACCGTGTGCCCAGCTCGCCACGCACGGGAGGCTGTACTTGACTCGTGCGACGTGTGGCCGTTCGCCGGGTGGCAGTCTTCGCGCACGAGGCTGTAGCCAGCTGCAGCGACCTGGTGAGCGAGCGCCTCCCACTTTTCGCGGGTGCTGACCTATTACTATGTGGCGAAAGTCCCCTTTCGCCCACTTTCGCTGCTCAGCGTGAGCCACTGAGCAGCTCAGGGGCGCTCCGCTTATCCGGCGAGCGGGGGATCGCGTGTCACTGGTAGCCGGCGGCCCGGTCGATGACTCCCAGCACTCTTTCGAGGTCCTCGCTCTGGCAGAGCGTCGCGGGGAGTTTGTCGACGCGCCGGAGCACGACGAACCAGTCGGCGTGATTGGGCCATTCGAGGGCGAGCCTGCCGGATCTGACGGGCTCGTAGTCGACGATGAGGCCCTCGACCCCCACCTCGGCGAGCCAGGTCGTCGGCCCGTGGCGCCTCCAGCCGACGGGATGGGACTCGATCCTCTCCGAGACGAGCGCCATCTCGACCTCGTGCTCGTGCCGGCGAAGGTCGGCCTGCAGTGCCGGGTGAAGCTGGTCCCAGCCGTGGATGACGAGCGGGCCGTCTTGCGTGTCGAAAGTAGCTCCGGCCGCCCTCGCCGCAGCGATGAGCTCCTCGGCGGTCACGACGTGGACCAGTTACGGAATGCTGATGAGATCACCCTTGTACGCATGGCCGACCTGGTAGGTACCGACAAAGGCGTGCTTCGTGCTGTTGTACGTACCTGAGAAGGTGACCCCTTTGGCCGAACCGCCAGTCCAGAGGAGGTTGAGCACGTGGTGACCGAGCGAGTAGCTGCCGTGGTCGCCACCGTGATGGCTGTCGTGCTCGGCGAAAGTCTTGTTGGTGGTGTCGAACTTGATCGTCTCGCACGATTTGCAATGGCCAAAGATCTGGACCTCCCAGAAACCTGAGAGCGGGATCCCCGCCGTCGTCGGTGCTGCATTCGCGACACTGGCGCCTCCGACGGCGAACGCCACCGAGCCGAGGGATAGCGCGGCCGAACTGAGGCACGCCACAACGAAACGATGCATGAGTCCGCCTCCCGAGCAACGATCGGTGCAGTCTGCGCCCGACATGCTGAACGGTAGTCATGAGTGCTTCGACCAGCAAGACGACAGCCCGAGTCAGCTTCTCGCCACGGACGCGAGTGCGCCAGTCGGTCATGTCACCCTCGAGCGTCGCCGCCGGGCCGAGAGGTCGTCCACGGACATCTCCGGAGCCGGCGGTGGCCATCCACGGAGCAGGTAGGCGAGCGAGACACTGACCCGCCGCACGGCAAAGCCGAGGACGCCGACCAGTTCAGCATCGGGTATCCCGTCCAGGCCACCTGCCAGGTCGGCGAAGTGGGAGGCGTACTCCTCGAGGTCGCTGAGCGGGAGCGGGCCTCGACGCCGGCTCAGCTCGACGGTTCCCATCCCCGCCACTAGCTGAGTTGATCCCCGTGTTCCGAGAAGCAGACCACGATGGATGTCAAAGGAAAGGCGCGCTCTCCGCTGAAGAGTCGTCTCGCCGGCTCGAGGATGGTGATCGTCTGGTCATCACGGTATTCAGACAGCGCCATCAATTCCGCGAGCGCCTGCTCAGCAACGCCAAATCCGTATGACATCTCTGACGTGTCGTTGAGAAAGCGGCTGTGAGTCGCTCGGAGGTGCCCGATTGGAGGATCCCGATGAGGCCCTCTGTCGTCGTGTAGTGGTACAGCAGCTCGGGCTCGTCGGCATAGGAGCCCATTCCTCGCGTGTCAGATTTGTGTCAGATGGCAGGCGCCTGGGGCTCGCATCGGCACAAACACCCAGGTCAAGCGAACTTTTCTCGATCAGAGGGCCAGTTCGGCTGAAACATGTGCCACTGCGAAGGGGCCTTCTCGATGAACCCTTCGAATTCATGGGCGAGCCGCTGGGTCATCTCGCCGACGTCGCGCCGCAGCTTGCCGGACCGTTCGATCTCGAGCGGAGGACGGACGATGGCGTGGCGCCGGCGGCCCGCCCCCTGGTAGACGGCACAGGGAAACAGCGGCGCGCCGGTTCGCAGCGCCAGCAGCGCCGCGCCGCCAGGGAGGGTGGTCGTCTCGCCGAAGAACTCCACCTTCACCCCGTTGCCGGCGATGTCGCGGTCCGCCACGAGACCGACGAGCCTGCCCCGCCGGAGGGCGGAGGCGAGCAGCCCGGGCGCCTCAGGCCCGAGCGAGTGGATCGTCATCCCGAGCATCTCCCGCTGGGATCGGAACCATTCGAACAGCTCCGGCGGCTCCACCGGCTCCACGATCGTCGTCATGGGGTAGCCCCTCAACGTCAACCAGAGGCCTCCGAAATCCCACGCTCCGAGGTGGGGCAGGGCGAGAATGACACCGCTGCCCCTGCCCATCGCCTCCTCGACGGCGGCGAAGCCTTCGATAGTGAACCGGCGAAAGACTTCCTTCGGCCGGAGCGACACGAGGCGGGCGCTCTCTACCCAGTAGTCGGCGTAGGACTTGAATGCGTCGGCCACGGCGCGCTCGAGAGCGGCGCCGGTCGCGTCCGGCCCGAGAACCCGCCACAGGTTGGCGCGGACAATCGGCCGCACGCGGCTGGCCAGCTTGGACACCATCAGGCCGCTCAAGGTGCCGGCCGCGAAGGCGATGGGCTCGGGCGCCACCGCGGCGGCCGTGGCGACGCCCCGGTAGATGAGGTAGCTGGCCTTGGCACTGGGCACCCGAAATCGCCCTCGCTGGCCGGCCGTCCCGCTCACCGCCACCAGTCGCCTGCCTTCAGTCGCCGCTCAGGCTCACATCGGCTCATTGGCTGTGATCGGCGGTCCGGCAGCCGGCCGCTCGCCCAGCGACCGGCCGGTGACTCAGCGGCTGTTCCCGAGTCGCCGGCGGAGCGCCGCCGCCGTGCCTTGCTGGCGGCGATCCGCTCGTGGGCGGCTTGGCCCTGCGGGCCGCTCGCCGCGAGATGAGCGGACGCCGATGCGTTCGGTCGTGAGGACGCGCCGCACCCTCGTCGTCAGCGGCTCCTCCCGCCGCCGGGCGCGAGCCCGGCTCACCACGACCACGCGCCGTGACGACCGGCCGGTGCCGGCGTTCGCCTCGCGCCACGCGCGCCAGCGGGACTCCACCCGTCCCGGGCGCCAGGCGGGGCCAGCAGCCGCGGCGCCCGCGAGTGCCTCAGCCGGCTCCTCGACTGCGTGGGCTAGCTCCGGGTCGGCGCTCGCCTGGCGCCACACCTTTGCGAACCGCTGGCTCGCCGTCACCAGGCACAGCGCCAAGGACAGCCACAGCAGCGGGACCAACAGCACGTGGGTCAAGAGCGCCAAACCGAGCAGAATGAGACGCTCCGCACGTTCCATGAGGCCGCCCTTGGCGACGAAGCCGAGCGACTCCGCCTTGGCGCGCTCGTAGGAAATGGTGTTGCCGACGGCGAGAATGGCGATAGGCAGCAGCGCCAGCTTCGGGTCGTGACCGGGGCCGGCGGCGAAGTACCACGCCAGCCCGGCGAAGATGAAGGCGTCCGCCACACGGTCCGATACGGAGTCGAAGAAGGCGCCTCGGCGTGAGGACGTGCCTGCCGCCTTGGCGACGGCACCGTCGAGAGTGTCCATGAGGCCGCCCACGGTGAGCAGCCCGGCGCCCACCCAGAAGCGCCCCGTCGCGAGCGAGAGCCCGGTGAGAGCAGCGACGAGAATCCCGACCACTGTGACGTGATCGGCGCTCACGCCGAGTGCGACCAACCGGCGCCCCAAGCCGAGCGAGCGCTTTCGCTTGGAACCGGCAGGGGGTCCGGCGAGCGGCTCCGCGGACTCCGCGCCAAACTGGCCAGCAGTGCTGTCCAGAGCGCTCTCAGCCACCTCCGCCGAACTCTCGGAGCGGCCTCTCCGGCCGTCGATCATCGTGTCCCTCGATAGCTGTAAGTCCGGTGAGGACCGGTCACTCGAGCCTCGTCCCCGCTCCGGGATCGTCGTAGTCTATGACCTGCAGGTTACCAGAGGGGACCGTCGAGGCGGGTTGATCGGGGGGAGCACCGGCGCTGTGGTCTCGGCTTTCCGCTGCTCGGTCGGCCTGACTAGGCTCGGGCGGCAATCGGCCCCCCACGGAGCCGCCGGGCGGCGGCACGAGCGGGCCAATAGGAGGTTGATGCCGTGCCCAACGTCCCCTCAGCCAAGATCCGCAACGTTGCGCTCGTCGGACACGGCGGTTGTGGAAAGACCACCCTGGCCGAGGCGCTCCTTGTCACGGCGGGCGTCATCAACAGGGCGGGGCGCACTGAGGACGGGACGACCGTGTGTGACTTCGAGCCTGAGGAGGTGAAGAGGCACATCTCGGTATCTCTCGCCGTTGCACCCGTGCCGGTCGGGGACTTCCGCATCAACATCATCGACACGCCCGGGTACGCCGACTTCGTGGCGGAGATGGAGGCCGCTCTGTCGGTCGCCGACCTCGCCGTCGTTGTCGTCAGCGCGGTGGAGGGCGTCGAAGTCCAGACAGAGACCGCCTGGCGAGCCGCCGCCGCCCTCGGCCTTCCTCGCCTCGTCTTCATCAACAAGCTGGACAGGGAAAGGGCCGACTTCGAGCGAACCCTCGACCAGTTGCGCCAGATGTTCGGGGCGGGCATCGCCCCCCTGGAGCTGCCCATCGGGCAGGAGGCCGCGTTCGTCGGCGTGGCCGATCTCCTGACCGACACCGCCATCACCTATGACACGGGCGCGCCCGTCACCGGGCAGATACCCGACGACATGTCCGAGATCGAGCACCGCGTCCACGATGCCCTCGTCGAAGGGATCGTCGTAGCCGACGACGACCTGATGGAGCGGTATCTCGAAGGCGAGACCCCCTCCGCCAAGGAGCTCGAGGCGACGCTCGCACATGGTGTCGCCGAGGCCAGCGTCTTTCCTGTCGTGTGCGGCTCGGCGGCGAAGAACATCGGGATCGACCGCCTAGCCGAGCTGATCTGCGAGATCGGGCCGAGCCCGCTCGAGCGGCCCCCGGTCGAAGTACGCGCCGGCAACGGCAAGATCACCGTGGCCGCCGATCCTGCCGGCCAGCCTCTGGCGCGGGTCTTCAAGACCATCGCCGACCCTTACGTCGGCAAGATCTCCCTCATACACGTCCTCTCCGGGACACTCCGGCCGGACGCGACGCTTGTGAACTCGCGCACTCACGCCGAGGAACGACTCCATGCGCTGCAGTTGCTCCGGGGCAAGGAGGCCTCCCCGATCAGCGAAGCTCAGGCCGGCGACATCATCGCGGTGCCGAAGCTTGCCGACGCCCGCACCGGCGACACCCTGGCGCCGAAGTCGAGCCCCGTCGTGATCGAGTCACGTCCGCTACCCACACCGCTCCTCTCGATGGCCGTGCGCCCGAAGGCCAAGGGGGACGAGGACAAGCTCATGACGGCCCTTCATCGCATGCAGGAGGAAGATGTCGCGCTCGGGGTGCGGCGCGACGACGAGACCCACCAGACGATCCTCTCCGGCATGGGTGATACCCACCTCCAGATCGTCTGCGAGAAGCTGCTGCGCAAGTTCGGTGTGGAGGTCCAGGTCGCCCCGGTCAAGGTCCCCTATCGCGAGACGATCTCGAAGGCCGCCGAGGCCGAGGGCAAGTACAAGAAGCAGACCGGTGGCCACGGGCAGTTCGGCGTCGCCGACCTGAGGATCGAGCCCCTCGAGCGGGGCGAGGGCTTCCAATTCGTCGACGCCATCGTCGGCGGAGCCATCCCCCGCCAGTTCATCCCGGCGGTGGAGAAAGGGATCGCCGAGGCCATGTCGACCGGCGGCGTCTTCGGCTTTCCTGTCGTCGATGTCCGGGTCACCTGCTACGACGGCAAATACCACTCCGTCGACTCGTCCGAGATGAGCTTCAAGATGGCCGGCGCCATCGGGTTCCGGGAGGCGATGCAGGCCGCCGGACCTGTTCTGCTCGAGCCCATCTCCCGCCTCGAGGTCACAGTCCCGATGAGCTGTCAGGGCGACGTCCTCGGCGACCTCAACTCCCGGCGCGGACGCGTGCTCGGCACCGAGGCGGGCGAGCACGGCGAGCAGGTGGTCATCGCCCTGGTCCCCACGTCCGAGATCATGCGGTACGCCACCGATCTGCGATCACTCACCGGCGGCCGGGGCCGCTTCGCCGTTCAGCACGATCGGTACGAGATCGTCCCCCAGCAGCTCGTCGACCGCGTCGTGAAGGCGGCCCACGCGGAGGCCTGAGCCGAGCTCCTCAGCGAAGCGACGAAGCCCGCTCCGGTCGGAGCGGCGGCTCCTCAGACCGGCAAAGTGGCCCAGGCGCCCGCCACTTGCCTGTCCCCGGTCAGCTCGAGCTGATCAACGTCCACCCTGTTCCAGGAGAACAGGAACAGGTCAGAGGCGCTCGCCCGCACGTAGGCAGACGCCGGCCCGCGCCCGCCGCGCACGTGGAGGCTTCCTTGACCGACCTCGACGACCCAGGCGGCATCGGCGTCGGAGCAGGCCAGGCAGAGCGATCCGCCGAGTGTCGCCGATGGCTCCTCAGGGAGGTCGGCGCGCAGGTGCACCATCAGGCGTTCGTCGACACCGTCAACGGCCAGGTCCCGTTCGACCGGCGTCGGATCGAGGGCCGTGAGCTCGGCGTCGTAACGGTGAACGGCGGTTTCCAAGGCCATCCGCCTCGCCACCCAACCGCTGTTCAGATCCTCGCCGGCCCAGTTCCAGCAGGGCGAGTCCGGGCCGGCCTGCTCGACGGCGGCCACGAGCGAGGACGCCATCGACTCGAGCCACTCTGTCGGGGGCGCTCCCTCGGGAATCCCCGGCCTGGCAACCTCCCGGCGCCCGGACGGGTCGGCCGCCAGGAGCTGCTCGCGAAAGAACCTGAAGACCTCACCCAAATGCTCGACGAGGTCAAACCCGGTCCACTCCGGGCAGCTCGGCACCGGCTGTGCCAGCACGTCGCCGACGACGGTGGCAAGGCGGGCCGTACCCGCCTCGATGGCCGCCGTGTACTCGTCGAAGGCCGGCCCGTCTGCGCTCACGAGCTATCGTCCTTCCCCGCGCCCGCCCCGTCGCCGCTTTCGCTCGTTCTGCGAGCTCGGCCGCTTCTCGCCGTGGAGCCCCTCCTGGTGCGCGGTCCGACGCCGCCCGCGTCGGTGGGCCGGCTGGTCGTCGCCCCGAGGACCGGCAGCCCGGCCGCCTCGCGCAGGGCCCGGACCGTCGCCACGGGGTTCTCCACTTCGACCACGACCGTCGAGTAGCGGTAGTCCTTTGTGTCGATCACGACGGCGTTGCGCCCAAGCCCGCAAGCCCAGAACGACCAGCCGTCCATGCTGTGGTAGGCGCCGAGCTTGATGACGCCGGACCGCTGCTTGATGATCATGCGTGCCTTCGTCGGCACGCGGCTGTAGACACCCGGATCGTGGTCGACGGCAACGATGCAGCTCAGCGGGACCTTGATCCCCCGCGTCACGGCCCACACCGATCGCCAACCCGACAGCTTCACCACCACGAGATCGTCCTCGACCGTGACTCTGCCCCACACCGTCGGGGGTCGGCGGCTCCGCGGCGGCAGGGCCACGGCGTCCGGCTCCGAGGCCAGCCTGCCTCCGAAACGACGGTTGGACCGGCCGCCTATCGCCATGCCGACCGCAACTTCGTCCAGCTGACGTCGATCGGCTCGGGCAAGACCCGGACCGCCGCCGTGGCGGTCATGAAGTTCGTGTCGCCGAGCCAGCGCGGCACGGCATGCAGGTGCAGGTGCCCGGGAATGCCTGCCCCGGCAGCACGACCGAGGTTCGCCCCGATGTTGCATCCGTCCGGCCGGTAGGCGCGCTTCAGGGCCGCCACCGCCTGCCCGAGAGCGGCCCACAGCTCGGACGCCTCGGCCTCGGTCAGCTCGTCGAGCTCGCGGACGTGGCGCTTAGGCATGACGAGGAGGTGCCCGGGCGCGTAGGGGTAGAGGTTCAAGATGGCCAGCACGCCGGAGCCGCTCCACACGACGAAGCGCTCCTCCTCCGGCAGATCCGATCCGATCAGCGCACAGAACGTGCACGACGAGCCGGCGCCGGCAGCGCCATCGCCGTCGGCGGCATCGGTCGGATCCTCGTAGCCCTCGACGTAGCTGGAGCGCCACCCGGCCCACAGGTGGTCGAGGCTCACGGGACTCCCGCTGCCGCCCCGCGGGGGCGCTCTTCACGACGAGCCGGCGGGGCGCCCTCGGCGACCGCCCGCTCGAGGAAGGCCTGTAGCGGCACGCCACGTTCTGGAGCTCCGCCGCCGAACCGATTGACCCCCACGCTCCGAGCGGCGACATCGTCGTCACCGACGACGAGCACGTAAGGGAGCTTCTCGAGCTTTGCGCGGCGGATCCGTGCACCGAGCGGCTCGGAGGCGGTGTCGTGCTCCGCCCTCAGGCCGGCGCCCCGCAGCACAGCTGTGACCTCGGCGGCATAGTCCTCGTGATCGTCGCGAACCGGGAGCACCCGGATCTGTACAGGCGCCAGCCACATCGGGAAGGCGCCGGCGTAATGCTCGACGAGCACGCCAAAGAAGCGCTCCACCGACCCGAACAACGCCCGGTGGATCATGACCGGCCGATGGCGCTCGTTGTCGGGGCCGATGTACTCGAGGCCGAAGCGCTGCGGCAGCTGCAGGTCCACCTGGAGCGTCGACATCTGCCAGCTACGGCCGATGGCGTCGCGGACCTGCACTGAGATCTTCGGCCCATAGAAGGTGCCGCCGCCCTCGTCGAGCGTCAGGTCGAGGTCCTTTGTCGCCGCCGCCGCCCGGAGCGCCTCGGTCGCCTCTGCCCACTCCTCGTCGGTGCCGACCGCCTTCCCGGGCGGCTTGGTCGACAGCTCGAGGTGGAAGTCGTCGAGACCGTAGTCCCGGAGCAGGTTCAGCACAAAGGTCAAGAGCGACTCGAGCTCGCCGACCATCTGCGAGAGGGCGCAGAAGATATGGGCGTCGTCCTGGGTCATGCCCCGTACTCGGGTGAGGCCATGCAGCGTGCCGGACTTCTCGTAGCGGTACACCGAGCCGAACTCGAACAGTCGCAGCGGGAGCTCACGGTAGGAGCGCTGCCGGCTGCGGTAGATCAGGATGTGGAACGGGCAGTTCATCGGCTTCAGGTAGTAACGCTGTCCCTCGTCGAGCTCCATCGGGGGGAACATCCCGTCGGCGAACCATTCGAGGTGGCCTGAGATCTCGAAGAGCTCTGCTTTGCTGATGTGCGGCGTGAAGACGAACTCGTATCCGGCCTCCTCGTGCCGTTTGCGCGAGTAGTCCTCCATCAGTTTGCGGACGAGACCACCCTTCGGGTGGAACACGGCGAGACCCGAGCCGATCTCCGGGGGGAACGAGAACAGGTCCAGCTCGGCGCCGAGCTTCCGATGGTCCCGGCGCTCGGCCTCCTCGAGACGGTGGAGGTGCTCCGAGAGTGCCTTGGCGGACTCCCAGGCGGTGCCGTAGATGCGCTGCAGCTGCGCCCGGTGCTCGTCGCCGCGCCAGTAGGCGCCGGCGACGCGCATCAGCTTGAAGTGGCCGAGGCGGCCCGTCTCCGGCACGTGCGGGCCGCGGCACAGGTCGACGAATTCGTCGGTGTTCCGGTAGGTGGTGACAAGGCCGGGCTCGTCGCCGCCGACCTCCGCCCCGAGGTCGGCGAGCTCGGCCCCATCCGCCGGCAAGCCTTTCCCGGCGACGCCCTCGATGATCTCCTGCTTGTACGGTTGATCGGCGAAGAGCTCGAGGCCGGCGGGCACGGAGTGCTCCTCGCGCACGAAGGGCTGTGCCTCTCCCACGATCGCCCTCATCTTGTCCTCGATCCGCCCTAGGTCGCTCTCGGCGAAGTGAGCCCCGCCCGGCAGCTCGAAGTCGTAGTAGAAGCCGTCGGTGATCGCCGGCCCGATGGCGAAATGCGCCCCGGGCCACAACTCCAGCACGGCCTGGGCCAGGACGTGGGCCGTCGAGTGACGCAACACGGCTCGGCCCTCCTCGGTGTCGGCTGTGACAATGCGCACCTTGGCCTGGTCCGACAACGGCCGCCCGAGATCGCGGAGCTCTCCGTCGACAGTGATCGCCACTGCTTGTGCCAGCAGGCGGTTGCCGATCGACGCCGCGAGCGACGTGCCTGTGGCGCCTGCCGGCAGCGAGCGCTCGCTTCCGTCGGGAAGGGTCACCACGATCTCGTCAGGCATAAATCCAATCTAGTTCCGGCACGGGTTTCTTAGGCCCTACAAGCGCACTCCGAGGAGGGCGGCGGCCTGGCTGACGCCGATCCCCGCCGCCGCCGCCTCGTCGATCGCCGCCACGGCGCCGGGCGTGTCGAGGTCGTCGTCGAGACGGGCCATCACCGCCGCCAGGGCACCCTCACCTTCGCCGGCGGCACGCCACGATTCCAGTCGAGCGATGGCGGCGTCGAGCAGCGGCTGGTCGAAGTCCCACGCCTGCCGGTAGTGATGCGCCAGGAGGACGAGGCGGATGGCAGCCGGATCGTAAGTGTCGAGCAGGGTGTGGACGAAGACGAGGTTCCCGAGCGACTTTGACATCTTCTCGCCACCGAGGCCCACCATCCCGATGTGCATCCAATGCCTGACGAAGCGCTCCCCCGTCGCCGCCTCGGACTGGGCAGCCTCGCACTCGTGGTGCGGGAAGATGAGATCGTCCCCGCCGCCGTGAAGGTCGATCGTCGTGCCGAGCTCCCGCAACGCCAGCGCCGAGCACTCGATGTGCCATCCCGGGCGGCCTTTTCCCCAGAGCGAGTCCCACGACGGCTCACCCTCGCCCGAGGGTTGCCAGAGGACGAAGTCGAGGGGGTCGTCCTTGAACGGATCCTCCGGATGACCCCCTCTCTCCGCCGCCAGCCGGAGCATCTCGTCGCGGCCCAGGTGACTCACCTGGCCGAAGCGGGGGAACGAGGACACATCGAAGTAGACGGCCCCCCCGGCCCGGTAGGCGTGGCCGGCCTCGAGCACCATCCCTATGAAGCCCAAGATGTCCGGTATCGCCGAGGTGGCCCGCGGCTCACTCGAGACCGGGAGCACATTGAGCGCCCGCATGTCCGCGTCGAAGCGGGCGATCTCGCCCGCCGCCAGATCGAGGTAGTGCACACCGAGCTCGCGGGCCTTGCGGAGGATGTCGTCGTCGACGTCGGTGATGTTGCGCACGCATACGGTGCGGTGGCCGAGCGATCTGAGGCGCCTCTGCAGGACGTCGTAGGCGACGTAGACGGCGGCGTGGCCGAGGTGGGCGGCATCGTAGGGCGTGATCCCGCAGGTGTACATGGTCACGACCGGGCCGGGCTTGAACGGCACGATGGCGCCTTGCGAGGTCTCGTAGAGGCGCATCACCTCGCGCCGCTCTCGCCGAAACCGGTCAGGCGGATGCTCGAGTGGACGCGGTGCCGCACGTTCACCCCGACCAGCACAGCCGTGAAGGCCTCGATCGCCGAGGCGGCCGACAGCGAGCCGGCGTCGACCCCCCGGCAGCCCGGGATGAGATCGACGAGGGCGATCGTGGCCGTTGTGGCCTCCGCCCGATCGGAGCAGACGAGGACGTCGGCATCGAGCTCGGTATCGAGATTGCCCAATTCGCGAGCCGGCAGATGATGAAAGGCGCCGGCCACGAGGGCGTCCGGGCAGGCCTGTTGGACGGCGACGGCGACCGAGCCACGGGGCGGGACGAGAGCCTGCAGTTCGGCGCCGACCTTGGCGAGGGCGTTCGCCATCGAGACGACCACCTTGTGCTGGAGCTGGCCGGCGAGGGCGGCCACGGTCGGCGCCGCCCCGTCCCACGGCGTCGCCACCACGACCACGTCGGCTTCGCAAGCCTCCTCGTTCGTCATGCCGCTGAGCGCGAGCCTACGGTCCGGCCACCGCTCGCATATCTCCCCGGCGATCCCTCGGCCGCGCGCAGCCTGGCGGGAGCCGAGGCGAACGTCGAGACCGACCGAGGCGAGCCTGGCGGCAAGGGCCTTCCCGGCGGGCCCGGTTCCGCCGAGGACTCCAACGATCATGCCTCCACCGTTGCACACGGCGCCGCTACCCGTCGCCCTCGGCCGCTTCGTGCCTGTCCGTCCTGTAGGCGGCCAGGCTCGGCATGAGCCACCACACGAGCGCCACGCCGGCCAGGCAGCCGAGGCCGCCGGAGATCACCGCCGTCGGCGCCCCCACGGCCGACGCGACGGCCCCCGACTCGACGTCCCCGAGACGTGGCCCACCGGTCACGACAGCTGTGTGGATGGACGACACCCGGCCGCGGAGCGCGTCGGGTGCCTCGTTCTGGAGGATCGTTCCCCGGAACACCGCTGAGATCACGTCGGCGGCGCCGGCGACTCCGAGGAGGACGAGGCCGGCCGCCAGCCAGCTCACCACACCGAAGGCGGCGATCGCCAGGCCCCACAGGGCGACGGCGATGAGCACCGCCCGCCCCTGCCGGCGCACCGCAGACACCCAACCCGTCAGCATCGCGCCGATGAAGGCGCCGGTGCCCGGGGCGGCGTAGAGGAGCCCGACCGTCCGGGCACCCCCATGGAAGCGGAGGATCCCGAGTGCCGGGAAGAGCGCCCGCGGCATACCGAGGATCATGGCGTTGAGGTCGATGACGAAGGTCGCCTGCAGCAGCTGGCGGCCGCCGAGGAACCGGAGGCCCTCCTTCATCGACTGCCAGCCGAAGCGCGTCCCGCCACCGAGCGGAGGAAGTGGTTGCAGCCTCGCCACGAAAGCCAGCGCCACCAACGACGTGCCGACGTCCACGGCGTAGGTCGAGGCCACACCCACCTGAGCGACAAGGACGCCGGCGAGGGCGGGGCCGGCCACCGAGCCGAGCTGGAAGAGCAACTGCCAGAGGGCGTTGGCGCTCGGAAGCTGCCGTCGCTCGACGAGGTTGGCGACCACCGCCGCTCTCGTCGAGGAGTCCACACTGGAGAAACCACCTCCGATCGCCGACAACACGTACAGCGGCCACAGCCTCGGCTGGGCGAGCGAGGCGTTCCAGAAGAGCCCGAGGCTGCACATTCCTAGCAGCGCCTGGGTGACGAGCAGCAGGCGCCGGCGGTCGATCGCATCCGCCACGGATCCGCCGACGAGAGCGCCCCCGAGGACCGGGGCGATCTGGGCCAGCCCGATCAGCCCCACGTCGAGCGAGGAGTGCGTGAGGCGGAAGACCTGGTAGGGGACCGCCACGACAGTCACCTGCGAGCCGAGCACACTCGCCACGTAGCCCGACCAGAGCCGGCGGAACTGAGGCGATTCGCGCAACGGGGCGACATCGACGAGGAGACGGCGCGCCCGCATGGGGGCCGAACCTACCGAGTGACGAGACAGCGGTGCCGAAAAGGAGACGGCCCGTGCGGCCCGGTCGTCGCCGGCACGGTACTGACCAGCCGGCGTCGTATCAGCCCGAGACGACGCCTACCTGTGGAACTGCTTCTTCACCACCTTGCCGAACAGCCGATGCTCGGCTCGGCGCTCAGCCCGCAGCCGGGCGTCGTTCCGCGCCTCGAGGCGGCGCTGCTCTCGCTCGAGCCGCCTGAAGCTCTCGAGCCGTTCCGGATCGAGCACGCCCTCGGCGACTGCCGCCTGGACAGCGCAGCCAGGCTCGCTGGCGTGGGCGCAGTCGTTGAAGCGGCACTCGAGCGCGAGCGCGCCGAGATCGCTGAAGGCGTCCCCGAGGGCGTCGCCGGCATCCCACAGCCCGACGGCCCGCAGACCTGGAGTGTCGATCAGGAGCGCTCCGTTGGCCAAGCGGACGAGCTCACGGGTGACCGTCGTGTGCCTGCCCTTCCCGTCCGAGCGGACCTCGTTCGTGGCGAGAGGAGCGGCGCCATCGGAGAGGTAGTTCGCCAGAGTGGACTTCCCGGTCCCGGAGGGGCCGATCATCACCGCTGTCGTTCCTGGGGCGAGCTCAGCCGATAGCCCCTCCATGCCTTCTCCGCTGACACTGCTCACCGCGTGCACGGCGACCCCGGGGGCGACGGCGGCAGTCTGCTCGAGGGCCGCCGCCACATCCTCGCAGCAGTCGGATTTCGTGAGCACCACGACCGGGAGGCCCCCCGTCTGCCAGGCGATCACGAGCAGGCGCTCGATCCTCCTTGGCCGAAAGGCGGTCTGAAGTGAGCTGACCACGAGCACCGAGTCGACGTTGGCGGCGAGCACATGGGCGGACAGATCGCGGAAGCCGGCCCGCATCACGCTCGTGCGTCGTTCGAGCAGCGCGACGACTTCCCCGGCGTCGACCACCACCCAGTCGCCAGTGGTCGGTCCCTCGAGCGGGTCACGCTGCAGGTCGCGGCTCACCGGCAGCGACAGCTCCACACTCTCCAGGGCCACTTGGCATGACGTCCGATCCACCCGGAGCACACGGCCGACGGCGGCCCGTGGACCGAATCTCGCACGTTGTGCTCGGAAGGACGCGTCGAAGCCGTCGTCGTAGCCGAGGCCTTCCAGCCCCATCAGGGCCGGGTTGCTCGTCGGGATGGCGTCGGTGGGGACCGACACGGAAGAAGCTGCTGGCGGATCTGTATTACGGATCAAGTTGGGAAAGCTCCTTTGTCGGAGCGTCCTGCCGCCCGCCGATCGGTGCCGACCCGAGGAGGTGTACCGGATAGGTCAGGCGAGACGGAGGCCGAGCGCTCGGTCAACACGCGTCAGATGGGGGAGGCGCACAGTGGCAGTCATCTCGGTCGACCTCCTTTCGCTCGGCAGATACAGCACCTTGAGGATAGCTCGTCCGGCGGGCCTCACTGGGCAAGCTGACGCAGCGCCGCCACGGGCAGCTCTCGGCGCTCAGTGAGCAATGTGACGGAGCGCTGCCACGAGCAGCCTGGCGTCGACAGTGCCGAGCCCGCTTGCCATGTCGTAGCCGGGCACCGCCTCGTAGCCGGGCACCGTCACGGCTGCTCCGCCCTGCTCGAAGGTCACGGTGTTGTCACCTGTCGTGACATCGATGATGCCGGCCCCCGCTCCGTGGGCGGCCAGCGCGTACAAGTCCGGGTTCAGCCAGCCGAGATGCCTGCCGGCCACCTCGTCGGCAATGGCCACGATGCCGGCAAACAGCGGCGAGGCCTCGCTCGTACCACCGATCACGTAGTAGCCCGCCTGCAGACCCGGGAAGCTGGCGTAGACGATTGCTCCCCCGTCCACCGCGGCGCTCAGGCTCACGTCCGGCGTGCCGCGGTACCTCCCCACAACCGCCTTGTCGGAGCTCTGGAACCTCGGCCGGGGGAAGATCGAGGACACGCCGCCGGCGCCGGCGAGCGGCTCCCCGCCGAGGTTCGTGTCGTTCCACACGTTGTCGGCCTCGATCCGGCGCCCGCTGAGAGTCAGGTGGAGCTGTGTCCCACCGATCGCCGTCACAAGAGGATCACTCGCCGGCCAGTCGATCGCCCGCTTCGCGTAGAGCCTCGTGCCGGCGACGTTCGAGGGCTCGGCGGCACCGTCGTCCCCTGTGGCAGCTAGCACGGTCACGTGATCGCGACGGGCCAACTCGTAGGCCCCCCGGAGCTTCAGGACCGCATGCGCCCCGGGAAACGTCCCCTCCGTGGCGCCGAAGCTCTGGCTGATGACCGCCGGATCGAGGTGCTCGATCGCCCACGTCTCGGCGGTCTCGATCTGCGGGAAGCCTGCGGTGCCCTCCGTCTCGTTCACAGGCGTCTCGACAAGCACGAGGCGCGCCGCCGGCGCCATCGAATGGGCGTACTCGACGTCGAGCGAGGTCTCGATTCCCCAGGAGCTCATCGGCCCCGCCGCGCTCGGGTCCCAACGAGGAAGGGCGCCGGCAGGCGCGACGATCCGGAACGAGGGCGGAGGGGGGACGTGAAGCGTGGCGTCGAAGTGGGCGAGATCCGACCGGATCGTCGGCGAACCGAAGCAGTCGATGACGACGATCGTCTCCCCCCTGCCGGCATGCCCACCCTCGATGAGAGGCGTCACGCCGTAAGCCGTCTGCAGCTGGCGGGGCGAATAGCAGGCAACCGCCGCCACCTCCTCGCACTGGATTGTGTTCGGCGGCGAGCTGAAGCGCGAGCGGCTCAACAACCTCGCGAAGGGGCTCGGGTGCACGACGCCGGGCGGCAGCTCGTAAGGCGGCGGCGTTCGGGACGGCCGGGTGGCGCCAGCCGAGGCGGGGTGGCTGCGCGAGGAGCCGAATGCCCCGGCCAGATCGAGGCCGACCGCAAGCAGGGCCACAGTGACTGCACTGGCGACTACCACCGCACGGCGTCGTCGCATTGATCGCCACCCTAGGCCGACGTCCCACCCTGTTCCTGGTCAGGCACCCCGGTGACGGGAGCTCAGTGGGTGTCGATCACCTGGAACACCTCTGCGTACCGATCCGGTCCATAGCCGGCACGCTCGGCGGTGGCCCGTGTCCACCCCCGCACGAACTCCTCGATGTGGTCGTCCGTGCCGACCTGGGTCTCGTGAGCCCTGAGGGCGGCGAGCTTGCGCTCGATTACCTCAGTGATGTCGACGAAGCGGTCGGCTCGCGGCGAGGCCATCATCCACACCTCTCCGACCTCGTGCGGTTCGAGACCCTCGGCGAGGAGCTCCGGGTGGGCGAAGGGGTTCCTCGCATCCGGGTAGACGGCCTGCAACGTCGCCTCCCCGGCAGCCAGGTGGTCAGGGTGACTGGCCCGTATGCGCTCCCAGTAACGCTCGGGAGACTGGCAGAGGACCCGGTCCGGCTTGACCGTGCGGATCACCCGGCTCAGATCTCGCCTCAGGTCGAGAGAGACCACGAGACGGCCGTCCGGATAGCCGAGGAAAGTGACGTCGGAGACGCCGACCTCCGCCGCCGCCTTGCGCTGCTCGGTCTGCCGCATCCCAGCAAGCGTCGTCAGGTCCGTCTCGCGCTCGACTGCACCGGCTGCGCCGTCGGTGACGATGCAGTAGGCGACGTCGATTCCCTCAGCGGTCCAGCGGGCGATCGTGCCGGCGGCACCGAAGTCGACATCGTCGGGATGGGCGGCGACGGCGAGAACTCGCTTTGGCTGAGGAGATTCCTCCATGGCCGCCGACGGTAGCGCCGCCAGCAGGTGAAGCGGGCCCGGACGCGACCGGGTTATCTGTCGCCGATGGTCCTCGAGACTTGGTCGGCGACCTTGGCGATCCCGTCGCCGAAGGCGCGCAGGGTGTCAGCGAGGTTGGTCGAGGCGTCAGGCCCGAAGCGCCTGGCACGGACGCCGTTGTCCTGCGGCTCTCGGGTGCGGGGGCTGGCCGCACCCGCCAGCAGCTGGGCGATCTCCTCGAGCTTCCGGCCGCTCTCGTCGAGTGCCTCGGCCGATCTGCGGATGGCCCGGGCGGCATCGAGAACCGCCGCCGCCAACGCAGCGCGTGCTGCGATGTCGTCAGTACCCATCACTTCGGCCTCCTCTTCGCGAGATCGTGCCGCAACCGATCATCGGCCGGCCTACGAGGTCTCGCCTGCTCGAGCATAAGGCGGTCTGCTTCTCTTGTTGCGTCGGTCCGAGGACGGCGGTGACGAGGCGGCGACTGCACTCGCTCCCCGTGTGGCCGACAGGTGCGGGCTCCGCGGCGGGCCGCCGGCTGCTTGACAAGTCAGGAGCGCCTGGCAATGCTCGGCCGGGAGGACTGATGCGCCAGTTGAGAATCGAGCCCGGAAGATGAACGGTCACGTGCTGCACCGGGCGGTAGACCTGCCCGCAATCAGCCATGCGACGGGCTCTGAGCTGTTCGACACCGCCGGCCGCCGCTATCTCGACGGCAGCGGAGGGGCCGTGGTCGTCGGCATCGGCCACGGCAGGGACTCGGTCGCCGATGTCATGGCCCGGCAGGCCCGGACGGTCGCCCACGCGCATGGGACGATGTTCACCTCGGAGGCGGTGGAGGCCTACGGCTCGGAGCTCGCCGGGATCCTGCCCGTACGCGACGCCAGGATCTACCCCGTCTCAGGGGGCAGCGAGGCGATCGAGACCGCCTTCAAGCTGGCCCGCTCGTACCACCTGGCTCGCGGCGAGCCGTCCCGGCACCGCATCGTGTCACGGCACGGCTCCTATCACGGCAACACCCGCGGCGCCCTCGACGCCTCCGACCGGCTAGCACTTCAAGGGCCGTACGCGCCGTGGCTCGGGCTCAGCAGCCACGTGCGCGCAGCCTACGAGTACCGGTGCCCCTACCTCGACGACGGTGGGGGGCACCCTTCGGGCTGCGGCGCCCGCCTGGCTGCCGAGCTCGACGAGACCATCAGCTCCCTTGGCCCGGAGACCGTGGCGGCTTTCGTCGCCGAGCCGGTCGCCGGAGCCACTCTGGGGGCGGCGGTGCCGGCGGACGACTACTGGCCTGCCGTGGCCGAGGTGTGCCGCCGGCACGGGGTGCTCCTCATCGCCGACGAGGTGATGACCGGCTTCGGTCGCACCGGCCGTTGGTTCGGGCTGGAGCACTGGGGAGTTCCGGCCGATCTCCTCACCGCCGCCAAGGGAGCCTCGTCGGGCTACTGGCCGCTCGGCGTGGTGGCGGCGAGTGGCACGGTGGCCGACGCCGTCCGCGACGGCGGCTTTGTGAACGGCTTCTCCTTCTCGCACCACGTGGTCGGCGCCACGGTGGGGCTCGAGGTGCTGCGCATCCTCCGCGAGGAGGAACTCGTCGCCGCCTCGGCCGCCAAGGGAGAGGTCATGCTCGCCATGCTCCGCGCCCGATTGGCGCCTCTGGCGCATGTCGGCGACGTGAGGGGCCTCGGATTGATGGCCGGCGTCGAGCTCGTGCGCGACAGGGAGTCGCGTGAGCCCTACGACCATCACGACCGCATCACGGAGATCGTCGTCCGGGCGGCCCGAGACCGGGGCGTGCTCATCTACCCCTCGACCGGCTGCGCCGATGGCGTGAACGGTGATCTGGTCATGCTCGCCCCGCCGTTCGTCGTGACAGAGCCGGAGACCGAGGAGATCGTGGAAGCCATCGGTGGCGCCATCGAAGAGGCAACGCTGGCGGCGGGAAAGCAACCGGCCCGTGCGCGCTCGTGACCTCGGCGTAAGGATCGGCTCGGGGTCTCCCGGTCCTGAGAACGCCATCACCGACGTCGCCGGGGTGCGAGTGGGTCACACCACGCTCGTCAGCGGCGATGGGGCCCTCGTAACAGGCTCCGGTCCGGTCCGAACCGGCGTCACCGTGGTCGTCCCCTGCGAAGACGTCGGGAGGCGCCTGCTCTTTGCGGGCTGTCATCGGCTGAACGGGAACGGTGAGCTGACGGGCCTCGAGTGGGTGCGGGAATCCGGGCTCCTGACATCGCCCATCGCCATCACCAACACTCACAGCGTGGGGGTGGTGCGCGACGCACTTGTCTCGGCAGACGTGCGCTCGAGGCCGGCAGGTGAGGTCTTCTGGAGCCTGCCCGTAGTCGGGGAGACCTGGGACGGGACGCTCAATGACGTGAACGGGATGCACGTCCGCCCCGAGCACGCCTGGCAGGCACTCGAGGGCGCCTCGAGTGGAGCCGTCGCGGAGGGCAACGTCGGGGGCGGGACCGGCATGCTCTGCCACGAGTTCAAGGGTGGGATCGGCACGTCCTCCCGTGTTGTGGCACAGGAGCACGGCTCGTTCACCGTCGGCGTGCTCGTGCAGGCCAACTACGGCCGGCGGCCCCGCCTGACCGTCGCCGGCGTGCCGGTCGGGCTGGAGATACCCACAGATGAGGTGCCGGCTCCCGGTGGCGGTGATCCGCCCTTGAAGCTCGTGCCGCCTGGCGCCGGCTCGATCATCATCGTCGTGGCGACCGACGCCCCACTTCTCCCCCACCAGTGCAACCGCCTTGCGCAGCGCGCCGGCCTCGGCGTGGCGAGGGTCGGGGGAGTGGGAGGCCATTCGAGCGGCGACCTGTTCATCGCCTTCGCGACGGGAAACGCCGACTCCGAGAATCCCGCACCGGACGGCCCCCTCACCTCCGCAGTCTCGATGTTGTCCGACCGGGTCATCGACCCCCTGTTCGAGGCGGTGGTCGACTCGACAGAGGAGGCCATCCTGAACGCTCTCGTCTCGGCCGAGACGATGACCGGCCGCGACGGCATCACGGCCTATGCGCTCCCCCACGACCGCCTCGTGGCCGCGCTGGCCAAGTACGGGCGAGGATGAGGGGCGTGGTCAGCCTGAGGGATCCTCAGTCGCCCCTCCAACAGCCGAGGATGAGGTCCGCCACTGTGAAGGCGACCTCGGCGGAGCCGGTCGGTGGTCGTCCGAGCTCGGCGGGGAGGGCGGAGACGTCCACGAGCAGCACCTTCCAATCCTTGCGCACAACGACCGAGCCGCCACTGGTCGTGAAGGCGCCTTGGCCGAGGTTGCCGAGGGCGCCCTTGTCCCCGAGCCGCCGACCGAGGGCGCGGTAGTAGGCAAAGGTCTGAGACCAGCTGGACAGCTCCTTCACAGACAACGCGAAGAAGCCCTGTCGGTACCGGTAACGACAGCTGTAGTTGTGATCCGTCCACGTCGGCTTGGACACGATCGCCGAGACCCCAAGCACCTCGCCGATCTCGTGCTGCGCCTTGACGGCGCACACCATCGTGGCGATCTTCGACGGGCGCGACCCGGCGGGCCGCGGCGCCTCCGTCGTCACCGAGCTGCTCACCGGCAGCTTCGTCCCCGTGCCGGCGCTGGCCTGCGAGGCGGCTCCGCACGCCGACAGGCCGACGAGAATCGAGGCGAGAACAACCGCCAGCGCTGCCCGACGCACGAAGGCAAGGTACCAGCGTCGCGGCGCGACCGGCGTCAGGGTTGTCGGCCGGCTACGGGATGCTGAAAGTAGTCTCTCGTCGTGCGCACCCGACCCTCTGAGCGGGCAGCTCGGTTCTCGGAAGGACCGGACGAGCGCCCGGCTGCAGCTGGCGGATGCTGAGCGCCCCCACGGGCTCCCTCGCCCCGGCGGGCAGCGCCGAGCCGGTCGACGGCGAGCCGCCTACCCGGAGCGTCGAACTGGCCATCGGCGGGTTGCACTGTGCCGCCTGCGCCACCCGGGTCGAAAGAGCCCTCACCGCCTGCGCCGGCGTGGTGAGCGCAGCGGTGAATTTCGCCACCGCCAAGGCGTACGTCGCCTACGACGGCGCCGCCACCGACTCCGTGCAACTTTGTGCAGCAGTCGGGAGTGCCGGCTACTCGGCCAGTGAGGTAGCCGACGACCGGCGGATCCTCCCCGAGCGGTCCGATCACTGGCCGCTCCGAGCCGCGGTGGCGTGGGTGCTGTCGATCGCCGCCTTTGGCGTCGCCGTGTTCGGCCCTGAGACCTCGACCTCCGGCTGGACCGTCCTCGTGCTGGCGGGTCTGGTCGAGGTGGCGGGAGGCTGGCCCTTCCTCCGTACGACGGCACGCCTCCTTCGCCGAGGCGCCACCAGCATGGACACACTCATCGCCGTGGGGACGCTGGCTGCACTCGCCGTCGGCGCTGTCGAAGCGATCGCCCTCGGCGGGCGGCACGTGCACCTCGGCGGAGGGGGGGCGTTTGCCGCCCGCCTGCACGCAGTGATGGCGCCGCTCATCGTCTCCATCCTCGCCAGCGGGAGAGCCATCGAGGAGCGAGCCCGACAAAGAGCCTCCCGGGCGATGCACTCGCTGCTCGAGCTGCGGCCGCCCACGGCGCGCCTCGTAGCTGGGCCGGACGCCGATGTCGGCGAACTCGTCCCGCCCGAGACCGTGCCCGCCGGCGCGCTCGTCCGAGTGCGCCCCGGCGAGACGATCCCGCTCGACGGGACTGTCGTGAGCGGTTGGTCCGCCGTCGACGAGTCCATGCTCACTGGCGAGCCGCTCCCGGTCGAGCGCGGGCCGCGGAGCAGCGTCACAGGCGGCACCCGGAACGGCAACGCCGCCCTCGTCGTGCAGGTCAGCTCGGTCGCCGCCGAATCGGTGCTGAGCCGTCTGCAACGCCTCGTTGAGCAGGCTCAACGGGACAAGGCACCCCTGCAGAAGATCGCCGACCGGGTGAGCTCGGTCTTCGTGCCGCTGATCCTCGTCGGGGCGGCGGCGACGTTTCTCGGGTGGTGGCTCGCCGACGGCAACTTCGGCACTGCCGTGCTAAGCGCCATCGCCCTCCTGCTCGTCGCCTGCCCGTGCGCGATGGGGCTCGCCACGCCGGTGGCAATGATGGTCGGCAGTGGCCGGGCCTCGTCCCTCGGCATCCTCATCCGCAGCGGTGACGCCCTCGAGAGACTGGCCCGGGCAGATCTCGTCGCCTTCGACAAGACGGGCACGCTCACGGAGCGCTTTGCCCGCGTGACCGGCGTCGTCGCCTCCGTCAGGCCGTCCGAGGCGCTCGAGCCGCCCGGTCGCCCCACCGGCTCGACGGCCGTCGCTTCTCGCGCCGTGCTGCAGCTGGCTGCCGCCGTCGAGGCCGAGAGCACCCACCCGCTCGCCCTGGCCATCCGGGAAGCCGCCGCCGACGGCAGCGGATCTGTCGTCGATGAGGCGACCGGCATCGAGGAGGTGCCGGGCACGGGCATCTCAGGGATCGTCGGAGGACGAAGCGTGTCAGTCGTCCGGAGAGGCAGTGTCGTCCTGCCTCCCCCGCTCGAGCACTGGGTGGCGGAGCGCGAGTCGTATGGCGAGACCGTCGTGGCCTTGTTGGACGAGCAGATCGTCGCCGGTGCGATCGCCGTCGCCACGCCGCTACGTCCCGGGGCCGCCCCAACTGTCGCCCATCTTCACGCTATGGGCCTGGCATCAGTGCTGCTGAGCGGCGACAGCGCTCCGGCCGTGGCAGCCGTCGCCGCCGCCCTCCATCTCGACGACGCCCGCAGCGGGCTCAGCCCGGCCGGCAAGCTGGAGGTGCTCCGGAACCTGCAGTCAGCCGGCCGTCACGTCGTCATGGTCGGCGACGGCACCAACGATGCGCCGGCGCTCGCCGTGGCCGACGTCGGCTGCGCGGTGGGAAGCGGGGCAGAAGCAGCTCTCGCCGCGAGCGATGTCGGCCTGCTCGGGAACGACCTCGAAGGCGTGCCGGCGGCGATCGGCATTGCGCGCTCGACACTGGCGACGATCCACCAGAACTTCGGCTGGGCGGTCGGGTACAACGTGGCTGCCCTGCCGCTCGCAGCCGCCGGCCTGCTCGATCCCCTCGTCGCTGCCTGCGCCATGGGCCTCTCGAGCCTCATCGTCGTCCTGAACAGCCTGCGCCTCCTGCACCTTGGCCGCGGTGGGCTCGGACAGATACGCGGGCCGAGGACGCGGCGCCCGGCGTGGACGCTCGCCCTCTCCATCGCCCTCCCGATCGCCGTCTTCGGTGGCGCCACGGCGGGCGCCGAGGCGCTGTCGCCTGCCCGCGGGCAGTCTCTCCTGCCGGTGCTGCCGAGCATCACAGAGCTCTCCCTGCCGGGCGGCCGCGTCGCCGAGATCTACCTCTCCCCCGGCACTCCGGGCGTGAACGCCTTCCACTTGATATTCCTGCGCGCCGGCCGGGCGGCCTCGGCGGAGCAAGTCTCGATCACGGCCACCCGCCCGGGCGGCCAGCCGCTCACGCTCCGCCCGGCGCGCCTCAGCGAGGGCCACTTTGTCGCCTATACCGTTCTCCGCGCCGGCAGCTGGCGCTTCAGTGTGAGGGCCGACGTCGGGAGACAGCCGGTGAGCTTTGCCGTGTTGTCACGATTGAGGCGGTAGTTGTCGGGTTTCTTGTGCTCCGACCAAGTCGGACCGCCTGGGAGCATCGAGGGCGGCGACCAGCTCCACGTGCTCGGTCATCGGGAACAGGTCGAATGCCCGGAGCGACGCGAGCGTCCAACCAGCGTCAAGAACGGCCCGCAGGTCACGGGCGAAAGAAGCCGAATCGCACGACACGTACACGATCCGCTCGAGCGCTCCGAGGCGGACCAGTCCTTCCATCACCGCCACGCCGGCTCCCTGGCGAGGTGGGTCGAGCACGACCACCTGAGGGTCGTTGAGGCCGGTGTCGACGAGAGCAGGAGACACCGACGCCCTCACCACCCGCACATTCACCATGCCGGCGGTGTTTACGGCCAGATCGGCGGCGGCATGGGGATCGCGCTCGACGGCGAGGACGTCCCCGGTCGGCCCGACGCGACCGGCGAGCAGGACGGAGAACAGCCCTGCCCCGGCAAAGAGGTCCGCCACCCGCCGTCCTTCGCACGATTCGACAAGCTTGCGGACGACCTGACCGAGAAGAGCCGCCGCGCCCGGATGGCCCTGCCAGAACACAGCGGCGCTGACGCGGAAACGGTGGCCGAGCACCTCGGTACGGACCGCTCCCGGCTCGTGCACGAGCTGGTCGTCCACGAGGAGGCCCCCTTCGAACGCCGGCAAGCTGAGCTGCCGGCGTCGGCGGGTCCCGACCGAGACGACGGGCGGGCCGGCGTCTGCAGTGGCGAACACCTCGACGCTGGCGGCTCCGGGCCAGCGGAGGCGTTCGGCCCTCAGCTCCTTTATCGACGGCCCGGCAATGACGCAGCGGTCGATCCGCTGGATGAGGTGGGAGCGATGCTTTCTCAGGCCGAGGTGCCCTGCGGGCGAGACCGAGTAACGGATGCGGGTGCGCCAGCCGAGGCCGTCCACGTCTCCGGGGACTGGCTCGACGACCACCGGATGCTCGACACCGGCCACTCGCCGCAGCTGCTCACTGACCAATTCCCCCTTCAGCCGCCTCTGTGCGGCAAGCGGGATGTGCTGCCAGTCACAGCCCCCGCAGCGGCCGGGGCCGGCGTAGCGGCAGGGCGGGGCAACCCGAGTCGATGACGGCTCGAGGATCTCAACGGCGTCAGCGCGCACGAATGTCTTGTGCTCGTCCGTGATCCTCGCTCGCACACGCTCCCCGGGGATGGAGTGCCTGACGAACGCCACGCGGCCGTCGTCGAGGCGCGCCACGCAGCCGCCGCCGGCGGCGATCCTGCCGACGACGAGCTCCACCAGGCCTTTGCCGGCGCTCATGACGAGTATCTTCTCAGCCGGCGAGGCCCGAGCCGTCGGTGGCCGGCGCCGAGCTCGGGGCCGGCGGAGCTGGGAGCCCTTAGGCAGTTTGAGCCGGCCTCACGCCCGGGCAGTGACCGACTCAGTCCTTGCCGACCATCACTTCTGTGGCCTTGACGACGGCCTTCACAGCGTCGCCTTCTTTGAGCTCGAGGGCGCGTCAGCGGAGTCTGTTGTGATCGCCGAGACGATCTCTTGGCCTCCGCTCAGCCGGATGACGACAGTGGACATGACCGCACCATGCTCGACGCGAGCCACGACGCCGTCCAACTGGTTCCTTGCGCTCAGTCTCATGGTTCCCAGGTTAGGTCGAGCCTTGGCGGCGGCGACTCGCGCCGGCCGCGGGGGCGGCGCGCTCTCAGATGTGGTTGGTCCACAATGGGCCGGAGGGCCCGTTCACGACGAGGCCGGCGTTGGCGAGGAGCATCAGGTTGATGTTGCCGGAGTGGCCACCGGAGCCGGAGGACCAGCGGACCACGCCGGTCGAGCTGTAGACGACGAGGTTGCCGTCGGTTTGCATGACTGCCCGGTTCCCCGCCCCCCCCTGAGTCCCGGTCGCCCACAGCGGCCGACCGGCGGTGTACTCGACCAAATTGCCGTCGCTCTGCATGTTCAGGATGTACATGCCGTTGGACGACACCAGGCGCTGCCCGGAGAGGAGAGTCTGGCCGGCGAACTGGATCTCGATCTGGGGTCGACGGTTCCACAGCGTGCCGGACGTCCCGGTGATGACCATGCTGGCGTCGTCTCGCACGGCAAGGGTGATGGCGCCGGAGTGGCCGCCTGTGCCGGAGGACCAAATGGCCGCTCCACTCGAGCTCTCGACCACGAGGTTGCCGTCGGTCTGCACGACCGCCTTGTCGCCGATGTGCCCGGTGGTACCCGCCGACCAGAGGGGACGCGAGCCGGTCTCCTCGACCAGGTTCCCGTCGCTCTGCATGACCAGGCTGTACAGGCCGTTCGGTGAAGTCAGCTTCTGGCCCGCCGTCAATGTGTGGCCGCCGGTCAGCCAGGACTCTCCCAGGACGGGCGTCACCGGCACACCCACTGGGGCGACGAAGGCGCTGATCGTCATGCCCATGATTCCCGGAGTGGCGCCAAGCGTCCCGAGGTAGGCCGGGGTGTTCTGCACCACCGAGGACGTGGAGGAGAACTGCGCCTCGGTGTTTCCGTGGCCACCCCAATCGCCGCTCACAGTCTCGATGGTCCCGTACAGGCTGACCTCGGTCACGATCGCCACATGGGCGGCGTTTCCGCTGCCGTTGTAGTCGAAGACCGCTGCGTCGCCTACCGCCGGTACGGACGAGAGCGTGTTGTAGTCCAGCCCGTAGAGGTAGAAGCTGCCGGCGAGGGCGTTCAGTCGTGACGTGTCAGCCACACCGGCCTCCGACCACACCCACCTGGCGAAGTCCGCGCACCAGAACTCGGGCTGGCCGCCGTTGCCCGTGCAGCTCGACTCGAATGCCTTGCCATTCTGGCTGTTGACCGAACAGGCCATCTTCTTGACGTTCGCCAGTGCCAGCGCGGCGATGCTCGGCTTGGACGCCGCCGAGGCGGGCGGGGACGCGGCGACGAGCACTGCCGGCCCGATGAGGGCCGCAGACAGTGTCGTGATGAGCAATCGGAACGGGCGGATGGGGGTCTCCTCTCGCGGGCCGTAGAGGTTCATCGGCGGCTTTGGGGTCCCACTTGAGCGCCGTCTCGGCTTCGCCAAGCCGCCGGCGCGCGTGACGCCGTCAACACTGGCACAGGCTTGCTGTGGAGGAAACACCTCGCGGGCGGCCGGATGCTGCCTCGATCCGTCGGCATCTCTTCCCGCCATAGCCCGTCGATGCGGGGTTTCGTAGGGACGCCAACTGGGCATACAGCACCGTAAGCAGTCGACTAGTCACTACCAGCGTTTACCTTCTCGTGCGGTACGATGACGCGCGCGGGTCGGCCGTGGCTCGGTTGAATGATTTATCGGTGTCGGCGGTACGGTCAAGACCAGTACTCCGGCCACCCATACACCGAAGCGCCGCGACGGGTGAGGGGGCGTTCATGAGCAAGTTCGGGTCACTGGTGAAGGTCTCGGCTGTCCTGGCAGCCATGGCCGGGACGGCCCTGTTGGGCGTCCCCCTCATATCGGCCTCGGCCGCCGTGTCGGCACCTCGGACGTGGGCGCTCATGCCGACGCCAGAGAACGACAACGCCATCCTCAATGCCGTCTCGTGTGCGTCCGACACGATGTGCTTGGCGGTCGGTACGACGGCACCCAATCGCGGTGGCAGCCCCATCGTCTATCGCGGGCACGGCGGCCGCTGGTCGCCGGTACGCGTGCCGGACGACGCCCGCGGCAGCTATCTGGCCGACATCGCCTGCCCCAAGGCGACATATTGCGTCGCTGTCGGGGGCAACCCGCGGGGGGTGGCGCAAGCCTGGTCGTGGAACGGAGCCCGCTGGTCCGACCAGGCCACCTACAACGCGCCTTCCGCGGCGGCGGCGGTGTTGTCGGGCGTGGAGTGTGCCGCCACGACCAGCTGCGAGGCGGTTGGCGTCCGCTTCGGCCCGGCGTACGTCCCCTATCCACTCGCCGAGCATTGGAACGGAAGGGTCTGGTCAGACCAGCCCATCAAGGGGGCCCCGAGCGGTTGGCTCAATGGCGTCTCGTGTGAGTCGAATGCCAGATGCGAGGCTGTCGGTTACAGCGAGCGCCCGAACGGCAGAGAGGCAACTCTGGCCGCGGGGCTGAGCGGGTCGAGGTGGACCATCCAGACCACCCCTCGCCTGCCGAGCAACGGCGAAGGCTACGACCTGACAAGCGCCTCGTGCTACAGCGACGGATGCACGACCGTCGGCTACTCCGAAACGGGACGAGTGCTGTCCGAGATGTGGAATGGGCGCAAATGGGCTCTCAATACTCGCGTGGGAGCCGGCGATCCTGCCGGCAGCATGGATGCCGAATGGAACGCCGTGCAGTGCCGGAGCGCCTCGAGGTGCACAGCTGTGGGCGCGTGGGACAACGGGACGCGACCGTTCCTCACGCTGGCGGACACGTGGAACGGGAAGAGGTGGACGATGAGCAAGACGCCGAGCCCCTCGCCGCACGGGAACGAGCTGTTCGGCTTGTCGTGTGCCGGCGCCGGCTCGATCTGCACGGCGGTCGGTGGCTCCCAGAAGGTCGCCAGCAAGCTCCACAACGCTTCGCTGGCCATGAGCAACTAGGCGCCCCTCTCGCGCCCGCCCCGGGCCCCTGCTTTCGACGCCCGAGGTCGGACGCCAAGTCTTGCCGCTCGACTCCTCAAGGTCTGTGCTCCCGGCGCCGATGGTCAGGGTGGCGGGAAGGATTCAAAGGTCGGGCGAGAGCGATCCTGAATCTGATAGTCGGCACGGGAAAGTGCAATACCCGTGCCGACCTCCGCCGCGGCTGCCGTTATTCGAGTAGTTCGGAGTCGTATTTCAGGTAGACCGCGGCATGCTCGGTCGGGTCAGTCTCGTGGAGCGTGCGAATCAGCTCGTCGAGCTTCTTCGGCAGGATGATGAGGAACCGCGAAGGTTCAGGTCCGGCGTTCCCAAAGGTATGAGGAACTCCTGCTGGCACGAGGACCGTTGACCCTGGGCGAGCAACCACTACGTCGTCGTCCCCGAAGCGGAACCGGATCGCCCCCGATATGACGTGCCACGCTTCGTCGTCGGCGTGATGGACGTGGAGCGGCGCCACTTCGCTGCCCAGGCCTGACGCAGGCCAGTCCCCAATCACCAGCGTGGAGCCGGTTGCGACCCTGCCCTCAATTCCTTCGTCAGCCGGCGAGAGCACTATCGGCGACGAAGGCACGGTGGAACCATAATCGCGCTCACCGAAGGTAACGGAGCTGAACCGGGCCCGGCGGTGTCACGCATCTCGGAGCTGCAGCAGCACTCCGCCCGCACAGAGCGCCCCGGCGGCCCATACGGCGAGCACGCCGAAGGTGGTTGCGGCCGCTCCGGCGCGGCTGGAGGGTGTCAGCCGACCGTCAGCGGGGTTCGCGTCGCCTAGCCATAGGTGTTGGGACGCGTGGCCGTAGGTGGGATCCGTCGCCTAGCCGTAGGTGGGATGCTGCGGCCAGCCGGCCGGGGAATCTTCCCACTCTTCCTGGCGCCCATACGGCGTGAGGTCGAGGATGTTGTTGACGAAGAGGACCCGGTCCACGCCCCGGTTGGTGGTGTTATAAGTGAGGTATACGTCCTGGCCGTCGCGCAGGAACACGCTGAGCATGAAGCCGCCGCCTGCGCCGCAGTCGTCGGCGAACGTCGTGCCGTGCGACGACACGAACGGCATGGTCCAGCCCATCCGTGCCTTGTAGGGCTCGATCTGGGCGAGCGGCATGTTAGAGACTGT